>Ga0316208_1000435_pt1 | contig 52127 bp, 40 predicted proteins | sample 3monopyrite_MG_FD_204944 | JGI IMG/M metagenome (GOLD analysis project Ga0316208, IMG submission 204944) | Microbial mat bacterial communities from mineral coupon in-situ incubated in ocean water Damariscotta River, Maine, United States -... | ecosystem: Environmental > Aquatic > Marine >... | reverse complement strand
CTCCCTCGGGTGAGTCCACTTTTCCGTGCAGGGTCACCCTTCGCAGGCAGCGACGGCGTGCCCCTTACACCCATCGCCGGAGCGTACTGGATACGCCTATCCGAAGCTCGGCGGGTACCACCCTGTCCCCGGATCGGACGATCCGAAACGTCCGACCCGGACCGGCCGAAGCCGCCGCACCTGCCTGTACAAGCCCCCATCGAGTCCAAGCACGACCGAGCGCGCCAGCAGCTCGGCCCCGTCACCCTGGAGCGACAGCCGCCCCCGCCCCACCCCCCTGTTCCGCCAAAACATGCGAATCCGCATCAAAGATCCCTGCCTAACACATCGAAAATCGACACCCGAAACAATGGAACCCTGCCATCCAATCCGTCCACTTCGAAACCGATCGGACACCAACTTCGAATTTCGGTCGCTCACTGGAAACCGCGATCCGAATTTTCCATGTCTTTCTCGTTAGGCGCGTCGTTTTCCGCTTCAGTGTCACAGGCGGTCCCGTATAGGATGAATCTGTTAGGCGAACCACGAAGAGAACGCCGCTTTCGAGAGGCTCGCTTGGCTTCAGGATTCACTTCACATCCATCGCAGCCCCTCCCACCACCCGAGGAGGACGGCTGAGAGAGGGACGACACCATGACCTTCCACCCAAGGGCGCCCGGAGATCGATTCAGATCCACCTGGGCATTGGCAGCCCATATCCTCACGACACTGATCGCCTGCACGATGGTATCGACGGCAGGAGCCGCAGTGTTCTCATCAAAGAACCTGCTTCAATCATCACACTTCGAGCCGGGGGTCGTCGTCGGCCCCTTCTTTCCGCCCATCGGAAACGGCTGGCGCGCCGAGGCAGCAACGCTCGCAACCACATCGGTCGGCGCCATCGCTCCCCAAAGCCCGCCCGTCCCCGGCATGCTCCACGTAACACCGGGCTCGGGCACAATTTCCCAGGTTCAGCAGACCGTCGACGTTTCCGCATTCGCGACACAAATTGACGCGGGCAACATGTATGTGACCGCGGCGACAGACGTGAACTGCCCGACATCGGCGTGCAACGTGTCGATGGGTATCGGCGACGGGACAACCCTCGGACTCTTTGCCAATGGCTCGCTCCCGCTGTCGCCCATCGATGCGAATGCCGCAACCTGGGAACGAATTCATCTCGGCGAGACGACCTCGATCCCAATCCCGGTCGGGACGCGATCGATCTTCGTCGAAGTGGGTTTCGAAAACTCCAGCATCCCGTCCGGCGGTTTCGTCGATGCCGTGGGAATCAGCATCACGGACATCGCACCGAGCCAGACCGTCTTGACCGTTCTCGAAGAGGCCAATCTCCACGCGATGCTCGAGGCCACTGCGGATACCTACTTTGCGATTCAGCAGGAGTTTGGGACCGATATCGACAGCACGATCGACTGGACCGGTACGTACGATGAGAACGGATGGAGCTCTTCCGTAACCGGAACGCTCTACGGGGACCCCCTCTCGATCAACTTTTCAGGAACCGGCGTCACCCTTCCGGGCGGCGAGTACGAGATTGCCATAACGGGCTCGGGCGCTGTCTTCGAGCCCGGCAACACCCAGGCGATTGGAATGTCCGCAACAGGCACATGGTTCGAAGGCTCCTCCGGTTTTTTCGAGACCTTTGAGTACGAGTCGACTGGATCGATCGACACGCCGGCTCTCAAATGGTGGAAGAAGGCCATCGAGGCCGTCGGTGGATTTATCGTCGGCGGAGCGCTCGGTAGCGATGACTTCAACGGCATGAACGGACTCAAAGGGGCGAAGGCGGGAATCGAGCTGAGCAAGGCGTTTACCAATCAAACGATCTCGACAACCGGAACGCCGCCCGACCCAACGGATCCAGGATGGCCCACCGCACCGATCGTGGGGAACTTCCCCTCCGTCGCATACGGTCCAATCGCCAGCGATGAAATCAGCACGTCGGTGCTCTCCGATGGCTCACTCAGAGCGCGTGTTGCGAATGGCGTCGAACTGAACGGCACCTTCTCAACCGGCACCGTCTCGGGAACGGGACGGAGCCTCAAGGGTGCGCCACAGCTCCAGATCCAGGCCCGCGGAAACGTCACCGATGGAACCACGCTCGGAATCGCGAACGGAACGGACTTCGCATTCGACTTCGATCACGATCTCGGCGCCGTCCTGCAGCCCTCAGTACCGGGTGACTTCACCGTCTATGACCCGTGGTGTCCGAGCGATTGGGGCGTACCCGGCCCCTTCAATCCGATTCCGGACCCCTTCCCCTTCCCGCCCCTGCCGATCCCGGACAAAGACCCCTGGGATTGGAGTTCCGGGTATGAGATGACGGGCAATACAGCGACTGGGATCGTCAGGGTCATCGTCGAACTAGATGGCATCAAGGGCGATACGGGCAAGAGCCCCAAGGGCACGAAGGTCCAGTCGACCATCCAGTTCGAGCCGAACTCCTTTAGCGAGGACAACCTCTTCACCGTGCCCTGGCAGAGTCCCACGAAATTCATGGGCGGCACCTTCGAAGTCATTGAACCCGGAGATGTCGTTGTCATGACGGGAGACATCACGACGCTCAACGCCATACCCGTACCGGAGCCGGCCGTACCGCTCATGCTCATGATCGGCGCGGGAGGACTCGCCACGATTCGTCGGCTTCGTTCCCGAGAACGACGCTCGCGCACGATTCGATTCGGACATGATCTCGTCGTGCTCGTTCTCACGGCGATTGCGGCGAGCCTAACATCGCCGCTTGAAAGCAATGCTGGAGTCAACACTGTCACGGACAATGAATACTGTATCTGGGGACAGCCTACGGGTACGGATTGGTCCTGGGAGATCGGAAACCCAGTCCTCCTCTATGAGGATGTCGACGGCGTCCCCTCCACAGGGACGACCGAAGACGTTCGAGATGCCTTCGTTCATTCGATCAATTGGGCAGCACGAAACAGCGGAACGGTCTTTCCCTTTGCAGAACCGATGGACACGCTGACCAACTGCACGCCGTGGGGCGTCCCCTTTCGAGTCCGCGCGTTGTCTCAATTCGACAGCACGCTGTACGTGGGGCCGTCGGGCGGGACGCTCTCACCCGTGATACCTGGGTTGATCAATGTGGGCGTCGAGTTCAATCCAATCATCTGGATTCCGGCTCCCGAGCCGGGATTCGTCGCGATGGCCGCGCCTGGTGCACTCGCCCTCGCGGCAATGAGCGGACGACGACGGCGACGATCGATTGCGTCCTAGTCGCATTCAGCCAGATCGCAGATGCAACAAGCTCTGAAATCGCAGAGGGCCGGCGCGGTCGATCGGTTCACCCCATCGATCGCGCCGGCGATGCGAGGCGACGGCGGCGCGCCTCTCCGGCTGCTCTCGATCGCCATCGCCGCTTGCGCATTCGGATCACTCGCCGCATTCGATCTAGACGTCAGCCCGACGCTAACGGGCCTCGAGAGTTTTCTCTACAAGCGACAGCTCTCGCCGCTCCCGGCTTTTGCGGTCGCCGGCTGGCTTTTTTTTCGCCGCCGCGTTCCTCAGACCGAATCGATCGTTGCGCTAAGCGAAATCAATGGGCCCAAGGGACGCCTCCGGAGGGCCGGTTCGATCGGCTTGTTGCTCTCGGGAATCGCCGTCTTTGGCGGGTCCCATCTCGTCGGCGCTGTCGAACTTCAAAGCTTCACGCTCTTTACGATCGGCCTTGGGACTGCGCTCATTCACCCCCGCGCTTCCAATCTTGCTCGATACGGGCTGCCCGCGGTCATCACCCTAATGGCAGTGCCTCTCCCTGCCCCTCTCTACAACGAGCTCGTCTGGTTCTTTCAACAATGGACCGCGGAGGGTGCGGCAGCTTTCCTTAATGCATCCGGATTTGCGGTCGACAAAACTGGAATCGTTCTTTTCTACGCGGGACAGCCGTCCTGGGTGATCGAAACGTGCACAGGACTCCGTTTTCTCGAATTGAGCGTGCTTGGGGCGATCATCCTGCGCGAGCACATTTGTCGAATGAGCCGGCGGAATTGGATTCCGGTCGCCGCGTCGATCCCGACTTCAATCGCGCTGAACACCCTTCGTGTGGCGTACACAGTGATTCGGGAGGGAGGAACACCCGGCCCACTAGAACACCTCCTGCATGCGAGTCTCGTTCTCGGCACGACGATGGGCATCATCGCAATCATCGCGCTCCGCCTATCAACTCGCGAAGAGTCCGGACCGGTTGCACGCCCCCGAATCCGCGCGATGCAAATCGATCCGCGAATCTTCTGCGCAATCGCGCTCACCCTCTTCGCGATCCGCTTCGGCGTGTCGCCCTACCCGATGCCCCTCCCACAAGAAACCGAAAGCCCATGGATCGACTCGTCCTTCGAGGGTTGGACGAAGTCCGAATTCGACTTCGAAGAGCAGCTCTACGAACGCATGTTTCAGGAGAGTCTTCCGGTCGCGACTTCAAAGCGAGCCCGCTTCGTTCGTGACGACCTGCCCGCTGGAAGTACATTCCAGACGATCGACGTCATGTTCGCCTCCGAACGCAATGATGAACGCTTCGTAACGAGCCTCCGCTCCGGGAAGTGGGACCGCCTTGGCCCCCAATGGCACGAAATCTCATCTTGGGATCAGTACGTCCCAAACCTTGCGCGCCACGTTCGCGCGAGCCTCCTCGAATTCGGAGCGGAGCGCGCACTTCTCTATCGATGGAGCTCGATCGAATCTTCAATCGCGCATGACAGTCTGAGCTCCGCCTTCCGGCTCGCTCTCATCTCCGACAAGCGCGTTGCGAAAGAGGAGATTCACCGCGTGAGTATCCGGCTTTCGGGAGGGGCACCGACGCCGCGGATCGGGCAGCGGGCGGGACGGGACATTCAGGCAGGCGTCCAAGCGCTCAACGAGTTTCTTCGCGCCTACGCGCGCGCCGGATCAACCCGCAGCCGCACGACCCATTCGACTGACTGAAGACCGGGCTAGAAGCGCTTCAAGATCCCGAGGCGCCCGACCACGTAGTCGAAGTCATGCAAGTCGCCGGTCGGCAGGACGTAGGAAGCAGCGACGAAAAAGGCCGTTTCGTCCGAGACATAGATGTCGAATCCCGTACTCGCGCGGTAGGCGAACGCAACGTCGCCCTCTTTGCCATCAGACAGGAGGCCGACGCCAATACTCGACCAGAGCTCACCGTTTTCGCTGCGCGCGAGGTAGACACGACCGGCGGCATTAAAGGCGAAGGTCTCGCCCTTGAACTCTCGCGTTCCGGGGCCGCCCTCGATCTCGACGTTGTGCGACATCACTTCGAACTCGGCTTCCGCGCCGAACCAGCTGCCGAAGCGATGGCCCGCGACGAGCGAAAGGCCGCCACTCACCCCGGCGTTCACGTTCGCGCCGGTTCCCCGATCCTCGAGGTCACTGATCTCGAGCAGGCTCCCGATCGAGGCGGCGGCGGAGAGGTAGTTGCCTGCTCGCTCGATCGACTCCCATTCGTCTTCCGCCAGGGCCGAGACGTTCCAGAGCGAGAGGGTCAGCGCGAGCGCCATCAGTCGGGCGAGGAAAACGGGTCGCATCGTTAATCGTGCCTTTCAGAAATCGAATCGAATCGGGCGCCGCACTCATCAACGGCAACAGCGCTGGCCGAATCTTCGGCCCGGGGACGATGATCGGCCTTCTTCGCGCCCGATGGCAAGCAATTTCTGCGTTCTTCGAAGCGAAGCTCGCCGGATTCACCTGACAAGGCGGACACAACGCCGCCCCGCCGACGCTAGTCCTTCACCGTCCAGATTCGGCCCTGATCCGTCATGTAGAGCTTCTTCATCTCTTCGAGATTGAAGGGCCGCGAGCCCAAACGGCCGAGAACAGCGATCTGATGGCCTGTCTCGTCGACTGCGCGATCACGCTCAAGCGGTCGCGAAACCGCCAGGGCCTCGGTCTTTGTCTTGCGCGTGGCGATCAGCTTCGGGTTCGGCGCCGGGCTGAATCCGTAGAACTTCGGGTTCAATTCCGGCGACGTCAGCTGAATGACTTTGAGTCCGTTCGCGCCGTCTGCGACGTAGGCGAAGAGCGACGCATTCGTCGTCGCAACCGCAACGTCCTTCGCGTCGTTGAGCTGGCCCTCTGCCGTGTACTTCATGAAGACCTTCGGCTGGGTCGGCTGCTCGACATCGAGGATCACAAGCCCCTCGGATCCCGCTGCCACGTAGGCGTAGGTCCGGGAGACGAAGACGCGATTCGCATCCGCAAGCGGGATGGTGGCATTCTCAACCACCCGCGGCGCCGAAGGCTCGGTCACGTCGATCACCTTGAAGCCGTCATCATCAACCGCAAAGAGATACCGGAACTGAACCATCGTGCCGCGCACGTTGTTCATCGGAATCGTCGCGAGCGCCTTCGGGTTGAGCGGATCATTGAGGTCAACGATCACGATCCCGGCGTTCGCGGACACGTAGAGCAGATGACCCGCGAAGTGCGCGAAGTTCGCCCCGTCGAGCAAGCCGTTCGGGTTCCATGTCACGGCGCGCTCGAAGAAGTTATTGCGCGGCTCGAAGTCCGTCAGCGTCTCGTTGTTAACGAGGATCAAACCCTCTTCCGAGTCCGTCACAGCGACGTAGCTGTAGATCGGATGCATCGGCTGCTCGAGGTTCACCTTCTGAGCGAGGTCCGTCCGGTTCTTCTCCGGTCGCAAGAGCTGCGTCGTCGGCAGCGCCACACAGGTCGCGTTCTTCGACTTGATGCGGACGTTCTGTCCGAGCGGCGACCAGGGCGCCGTGATAATTCGCTCCGAGAAGCCCTTCGTTCCGATCGCCGAGACATCGAAGGCCTGCATGCCCTTCGGACCTTCCGCAGCGTAGAGATACTCGCCGCGAAGCTGAATGCACTGCACGCGACCGGCGTGATGCGCGTACTCGCCGTCGTAGAGCGCATCCCGCGGCTCGACCCAGTCGGGAAGCCAGGTGAGGCGCTTCGACAGGCTCTGTCGCAAGGACTTGATCCAGCCGGCATCCATGTCCTGATACCCCGGCGTCTGCTCCGTGAGTTCGAGGCCCCGGTCTTCATGCTCCTTGAAGTAGTCCGGGTAGGCGTACTTGTGGAGGTAGCTACCGATTACGGCCTGGGGCTCATCCCATTCCGTGACCTGGATCGCAAGGACCTCGTCGCTCGTGCCGACCCAGGCGTTGAAGCCCATGAAGTTCACGAAGTTGGTTCCCAGCAAGAGCAGCTGGGCCATGATCGCATTGTTGTCGTCGTCTGCGGACAAATGGCAATCGGAGCAGGTCTTCGTCTCCGTCTTGCGCACCGTATGCGGGAAGTGCGGTGCGAAGGCTTGTGCCGAATAGCCGCCGGCGGAGATGGGCTGCTGCTGGATGTAGATGCGATTTCGGTTGATGTCCTGGGACGAGAGCACGAGGGCCGAGCTTGAGCGGATCGGCGCGATGATCCCGTCCTTGACCGTGCCGTGCTTACCGAGCTGGAACATCTGATCGCGAGCGACTTGCGGGTTGTAGGTCGCGAAGCTTCGCGCGGTCTTGCCGTCGTACTTGTGGGACTCGGTCTTCCAGTTCGCCTGGCTCGCGAGATGGCAGCCACCACAGGAAGTCACCCAGGAACTATGACAGGAGAAGCAGGCGATGTTGTCGTCGCCATGCGCGCGGTTTGCCTTCTCGACGCCGCGTCCCCATTGCTGGCTCGTGCCCTTCGACATCATCTTGGCTCGGGCAGACTTCGCGTTGTACTCCGGATTGCCCGGTGTGACGCTGTCCTTCACCTGACTGACGGCGAACTCGTTATGCGGCGGCAGAATCAGCCGCTGGTAGAGCTTTCCGCCGCGCCACTCGAAGCGTTTGCGGTTGTCCTGGTTGCGCAGCCGCGAGAGGTCTCGGCCATCCGCGGGGGAGGCGGGGCCCGAAGTCTTGAGCGTTGCGTAGGCGTCGGCGGTGCCATGACAATCGCGGCAGCGAACGTTCACTTCGGCCGCGACTTCGCCATGCAGCTCGCCATTGCCGTGGGCGTCATCCGCGAAGTGGCAGTCGGCGCATTGCATGCCGATCTCGGCATGGATATCGCGCATGTGAACGGCGCGATCGAACTTCTCCTTATTCGTCAGGCCTTCGGGAATCGGGTTTCCACTCGCATCGAGCAGCGTGCCGTCGCGGGACCGCTTGAAGATCGCTCGGAAGTTCCAGCCATGACCATGATAGTCGGCGAATTTCGTGTCCTGGGTATCTGGATTGACGTCCTTCCAGACTTCTGCCGTGAACTCAACGTCCGACCACTTCCCTTTATAGGAAGCCTCTTCCGGATTGCGCTCGAGCACCTCGTGGATCTCGTCGATCTTCGGGTACTTCTGCTTCTCGGGCCACATGAGTGGCGCATCCGACTCGTAGTCCCACATCGTGTATCCGAGATACGAATTGAGGAACATGTTCGGCTGATGCATATGGCAGTTCATGCATTGCGAGGTCGGGATCGCCCGGCTGAACGTGTGCTTGATCGGATGACCCCATTCCTTCTCGCCCTTCTCGTTCTTGAGGTTGGCGATCGTCGGATCTTCGGTCTGGGTCTGGCCCTTGTTGCCGAACTTCGCGTAGGAGCCTGAGCTGTACCACTCGCGATCGTTGGCGTAGACGACGTGACAGCCCGCGCATCCCGAAGAGCGGAAGTCGCCGGGCTGATCCTTCGTCCCCATGAACCACATATTCGGATCATTGAGCCGCGTTTTGTGGATGTTAAGCACGGGGATCGAAACCCGGTTGCCCGTACCCGGGCCGCGGAACGAAGCGCGCACGTCGGTCTTGCCCGGCTCTTCTTCGGAGTTCGGAATCCCCGTTTCAGGGAAGAACGAGTTCACGTTCCGGCCACCGCGCTCGAAGATGCGGAAGATGTCGGCGGGCGGGACCGTTTCCCATGCCGGAAGCGGAAGCGCCATCTGCATCACGCCCATATCCGACTGTTCGCGTGAGACCTTGAACTTGGCCTGGATCGCGGCTGGGAGTCCCTCGCGGGTATAGGCCTCGCCCAGGATGTACCGCTTGAAGGGGACGATGCCATTATTGTAGGAGCCACCGCCCCAGAGCATCGCGCCCGTCGCCATAATCGAGCGCTTCGCCTTCTCGACGATCGTCGAGTGACAAGCTCCGCAGGCTTCGTCTGCCACGCGGTAATCCGACGGGTTCACGAAGCGGACGTATTCGGGGCTCTCGAGATTGAGCAAAGCGTAGGTGCGAACCTCGTTCTTGCGCGCCTTCCACGTCTCGGGCATCGACGGCTGAACATGGGAGCGGAACTTCGCGTCTTCGTAGTCGCTCGAGCCCGGCGCAGCTCCGCTGGCCGAAATCGATGCATCGCCGCCATGGCAATCGATGCAACCGAGGACGACCGATCGCTGGGGATGCATCGTCGCTTCATCGGATTTCGTATGGCACGACTGACAGCCCGCGCTCTTGAGCGCTGCGTCGGCTTCGCTCTGATCGAGGGGCGCCGACGGGTAGTCGGGGTAGTCGATCGCGATGGGATGCTCGCCCTCGGCGGCGGTGGAGACGCCGCCGCTCAAGACGGCGAAGACCGCGAGCCCCGTCACGACGGTGGCTGTCAAAAGAGCCGTCAATAGCGACTGATAACGAGATGCAGCCTTCATTTCACTTCCTGTCCGCGAAGCGGTCGGAGGGTTGGTCCGGGAACCTGCGCTGTTCGTCTGCTGGGTCATCCGGTCGTCTCAGTACGTGAAGGTGATGTTGGCGAGGGCCGAGTACGGAGGCTCATCGCCGCGTTCGTCGAAGAGTTCTTCATAACCGCTGCCCGGGATCAGGACCGATCCGGAGAGGCGGAACACGATGTTATTCGTGAAGAGCGGGCGATAGATCAGACCGGCGGAGATATCCCACCCGATCTCACGCGAAATCCGATCCTGCTGGCGCAGCGTCTCAAGCACCTGGACCGAGTCCCACTGCAGCCACGACACGTTCGTGAGGATCCGTAGTTCCGGAAGGATGTCGAAGTCCGCACCGGCACCGACCTGCCAGAGCCCCGGGTTCACGAAGTTCGACTGGCCTTCGATCTTCGAGCTGCGTAGCGAGGGCACGATGCTGTTCTTGCCCGAGAGCGCGACGGAACCGCCAAACACGAAGGGAATCTGCTGCCGCATCCAGAAGGAGGTCGTGCCGCCGGCGAAATTCGGATTGTCGAGGATCGTGTCGAAGCCCTGCGCCTTGTCGTCGTAGGGATCATCGTCGCCCATCGAGTAGAGGAAGAACGCCTTCCAGCGCATCCAGTCGATGTCGTAGGAGGCTTCGAAGGCGGCGAAGAAGGACTCGATATCCTGGCTGCGCTGGGCGATCGAGTTGTAGTCATCGTTGCCGAACGCGCCGTAAAGCTGGAAAGTCAGGTTGAGTCGCTCGATGTGACCATCGCCGCCGATTCCGACGTAGTAGACCTCGTAGTCGTGACCGCCGATCAGACCGACAGGCGACGGGATCACGAGGTTCTTGTTTCGGTCGAAGTCGCGTTCGTCGCCTTCGCGGTTGATATTCGCGGCGAAGATCGCCTCGACGTTGAAGCCGAGCACCGGGAAGTCCTGGTAGTAGAAGTTCGCGATGATCGTGTGATCGTCACGCCAGGATTCGAGATCGTTGAGCCCCGAGTTCGTGTCCTTATTCAGTCGACCGAACCAAGCGATATTGTACTGGGCGCGGTTGTTGAAGAAGTTGCCGAAGAGCCGGACGCCGGGTTCGGAACTCTCAAAGAGGAAGCCGCGGAAGTCCGCGTTGAACGGCTGAATGCCGACGCGCAGACTGTCGAAGTCGAAGCGATCCGTGCGGTTCCAGAGATGCTTGTCGACGAAGGCTTCCTGAAGCGTGAAGTGATAGTCGAGGCGATCGTCGCCCTGTCGCGGATCGAGCTTGACCGCACCGAGCTGATTCACCCAGACCTTGTTCACGTTGAGGGCGGGCGTAACGCGAAATTCCCAATCCGGCGGTCGGAACGTCGTGTCCCCCTGAACGATCGAGATCGAGGGGATGAGCGTCGTCTGGGTTTCCCAGGCGACGCCGTCGCCGAAGAGATCCACTTCCGATCCGCGATCCCCTGCCGCGCCCGTCGGGATCGGAATCCGGCGCGCTTCGGTCAAGTGATCGAGGATGATATTGACGTTGACGAACCAGTCCTTCGTACCGGGAATCGGGCGATCGGCCTTGAGCGTGTTCTGGTTGTAGGGGTCGTACCAGCGCTCATTGACACCGAGGTTCTCAACGATCCGCCAGCGATCCGGGACCGCAACGAACTCGTAGTCGGGCAATTCGTTCTCGTAGGTCGGAACGTTCTGGCGACTCGGTCGTTCACCGGGCCGACGCTGGGAGCGCGGAATAACACGCTCTGGCTCGGGCGTTCCCGCCGAACCCTCCGCTTCGTCCGGCGAATCTCCCGGGCGAACGGGGGTCGGACGCGGCGGCAGCGGCGCAGGCTCTTGCCTTCGCGGCGATGGCGTCCAAGTGCCTTCATCGATTTCCGGCTCAACCGGAACCGGCGGGGGCGGCGGCGGAGCAGGCGTAGCCTGGCTACTGCCCGAAGAATCGTCCGCATCTGGCGGCGCGACCGGCTGCTGGGTCGGCGCAGGGGTCGGAGGGGCTGGCGGGGGCGCCGGCGGCTGTTCCGCGCCCGCGTCTCCCTGGCGGCTTCCACCGGGGCGGCGTGCCCGCGGTCGTCTGCGGCGACGCGCACGTGCCCCGTCGTCATCCGCCTGCGCGAGCAGGAACTCCGTGAAGCTCGGAAGTTTGAGATCTTCTTCGATCCGCTCGAAATCGACCGGCGCCGGCGGCGGAAGCTCTGGCGAGGCACCAAGTTCCGTTCCATTAGGCCGCGAAGCCCAGGCAAGGTCGGAAGCCAGGATCAGCGTGGCAGCGAAGACAGCGATGGACGGTTTGCGATTCGTCATGCTCATCGTCCCCCGCAGCCATTCTGTTCGTTGCTATTCAGGAAAGGTGCGGGCGGGCAGACGACGTACCTCAGGTTGACGTTCTCAACCGAGATATTGTCCGCGCGTAAGGCGAAGGGGGCGTTGCCGATCGGGTTGGCGATGCCCCGGGCGGCTTGCGCCTTGCCGATCTCATCGAGCGCCACGAAGGGCACGAAGTCATCCTGCTCCGCGCCATCGCCGGAAACGCCGTAACCGCCGACGAGCACGCTGTTACCCGCGCCGTCGTTTCGATAGATCGGGACGGCACCCTGGAAGATGTGGAAACCGTTCTGAAGGCCGGTGATCAATCCGGCGCCGCCGTCTTGCACACCCTGCATGCAGTCGAGTTGTGCGCCGGCATCCGTCGACGTGATCAACGCGTTTCGAGCGCCGTTGCAGAAGAGGTCACGCTGAGCGGGGTTCGTAAAGAGATCCCCTCTCGCGACACCGCCGAGCGGTACCGCACCCGTATCGAAAAGCGCTGCCGCGAGGTCTGGCACTTCTTCGCAAAGCGCGAGTGCGATTCCCGGCAAGACGATTTCGGTCTGGATGCCTGTGCTGAAGATGCTCCACTCGCCGAGGTCCGTCGGCGCTGGGATCGGCGTCGACGCCGTGTTTGCATCCGGGTTTCGCGAAAGCGGTCCGTTATTGCCGGAGGCGACGCCGGGCGGGAAGTCGGGGTTCGCGATTCCGCCGAGCGAAATGGAGGACCAGGCGAATTCGCCGTCGAAGATCGGATCAGCACCACCGAGCCCGAGGAAGGCGCGCGAGTCGGTCACGTATTGCGCGAGCGGCTTCGTGTTCAAGACGCCGGGATTTCCGGCGATCGCGGTGAGGGGATCTGCTGCCGCTTCGAGCTGCGTACGTGCGTTGGCCTTCGACCAGAACGCCGCCTGCCGCGTCTTGGAAATCGTCACGTCGACGCCGTCGAGCAAGGCATCCTGTGATCGCGCGAAGCCCAGCACGTTGCCATTGAGGTCGACGACCGCGACATCGATGCGCGCCTGACCACCTAACGGGCGACGGGTTTGCGCGCGCGTGTTCTCGGCGAGTCGCAATGCCTGGATCAACAACTCCTGAACGTCGCCCTCAGACAAACCGTCGGCCAGCGCCGGCGTTGTCCCCGTCCCGGGCGGTGTCGGGTTGAGGCTATCGATCGCGGGATATCGGTCATTACCCAGTCGGTCGACCAGCTTCTCGCCGCGCGCAGTCCCGACGAAACCGTTTCCGTTGGCCACCGTCGCCGAGGTGTAGTTCTCGGCCACGACTCCGGAGGTGGGATCGAGAAAGAAGACGCCCGCGCGGGGCTCGGTGAAGGGGAAGAAGAACTGGTCAGTGACGAACCGGCCGGTCCCGCTGCCAAGTGTGATCAGGCTGTTCAAGAAGGTATTGATAGCGCCGATGTTGGCGACGTTCGCAGGCGTCACGACCGGAGCGGACGCGCGCGAGCTACGCAGCCCGGTGTCATCAACCCATCGAAGCGCGCGCCCCGCGACCGTGATGCGTGAAGCCCGTCGCTCGGGATCTGCGTCGTAGCTCTCGGCGGCGGTCGCCCCCTTCGTCGCGCCGAAGGCGATTCGCTCTTCGAGGTTTCGGTCGCTGTCCGTCGCATTCTTGTCGAGGCTGTAGACGCCGTTGTATTCGATGCCGACGGCACCGACGACGACTTTACCGGTTCGACCGGTTGCCATTCCGTTGACGTCGAGCTCGGCGATATTGTCTTTATACAGGGAGATCCCGCCGGGATCCGCGGCGAAGCCGACCGGCAGGCGGCGCGGGCCGATCAGATCCGTCGGATCGTTGGCAACTGTCGCATCGGCGATCTGATCCACGCTCTGGCGTGTATTGATGTCGCTGCAGGCTAGCTGCGCGATCTGCACCGCGAAGAGCGGGCCGCCCGGGCGATCCGTCTCCCCGGGAAAGAAATTCTGCTGGATCAGCGTGCTCGCCGTTCGAGATGTGAAGGCATTGCCCTGGGTCGAAAAGTAGTTCGAGGTTCCCGCCTTGCTGATCGCGGCGTAGCCCGCCGGAATGAACACGCCGTCGAGGGCGGTTTGCAAGGAGGTCAGTCCGGCAGCAGCGGCGGAAAAGTTTGCGGCCTCAGCGCCAACCGTGAATGAGAAGGGAGAATTGGCCGTTCGGTTCGGACTCTCCGTCGATGTAATCAGCGAGTATTCGGCTTCCGTGTCATCCGTGTCGTAGACCGCGAGCACGTTGCTCAGGTGGTCGAGCACGACGATCGTGATGTTGGGGATCCCGTTCGCTTCCGCTTCGTGGATCGCATTCGCGATGACCTGGACGACGTCCTGAACCGTCAGTCGGGCTTCTACGCCCGCCGTATTCGCGGGATAGAGCGGATCGGCGCCACCGAACTCAGTGCCGTCCTGCTGATAGTTGCACTGAAACTGACAAATCTGCGTCCGCGAGACTTCGCCGTCCTGGCAGGCGGGAACCGAGAGCGCGAAGGCGGTGACCATGAGGAGGGCGAGTGCCGTCCGCAAACGTCCACGCGAAAAACGGGGGGTCATCGAGCGCCTCCGGGTCCGGCGCGGGCTGCTCGAGGGATCGATCGATCCGATTCGAAACAGGCGGGCGCCGAAAAGAATCTCAGCATCATCCAGCCGAGCGCGTATGCGTCCGACTCAGTCCATTGATCTCATTCCACTGATCGATGACGAGTGGCGGGCGCTCAGTGGATTCGCTCGATGTTTCCGATCGAGCCAATCCGAACGATCTGGCGCGCCCTCACGCGTCGTGCCCGATTCTACAATTCTGGAACGAAATTGCCGGACCTAATTGAGGTCGGCGAAGAATCCGGTGTGCGGATTTCCAGAATGGCTCGCGTGGTCCCACACATCGTCGGTCGACGGGACCTTGGGATGATCCATTGGGACGTGCCCTAATGGGTGAAATGGAAGATGCGTCGCGGCGGAATCTGTGGGCGACTCGGCCTCGTCCGGCGCGACCTCTGGGATCGGTGTTGCAATCGAGTCGACCGTGTCACCCGGCCCCATCGGCCCATTCGCGCGCACATGGAACGGATGACACATCGAGCAGGGTGAAGGCACCTTCTCCCCGCCCCAGACATTCGCGCCCGCATGACACTCCCGACAAACATCCATTCCGGGAATCAAGATGTCGCCGGCGACCTTGCTGACCGGCGTGGTCGGCTCGCGCGCGATCAGCTCATACGGAATCGAGTCGGGCTGCGACCACGCGGGACGCGGGAGAGCCGAGTCCTCTTCGGGATCGAAAACGCCGGCCGCCGGGTGGCATTTCACACAGGCGAAGGGCGCATGGGAGCCGTGGCTGAAGACCGAGCCGGGGACCCAGACGTCCTGGACCTGAACGGGCTCGATGCCCATTCCGCCGTCGCTCGCCGCGCCGGGTGCGAGGGTATGGCAAAGCCCGCAAGTCCCCGGTCTTTCATAGAAACGTCGCTCTGCCGCCGCGACTTTCCCGTCGACCCAGCGCTTCGAAAGTTCGGCTTCTTCGGCGGAGAATCGGGATCCGGGGCGTCGCAATCGGAGCCGCCGCGGGGCCTCCTTGTCCTTCACATCACCATTGAGAACGCGATTCGAGTAGAACCCGCGAATGCGCGATCGGATCGTGGCCGGGTCGCCGTGGGGCGTAAAATCCGCCGGCGCCGTCTTGTCGAAATCGAGCTGGTGACAGTCCTGGCAGTGATCTTCGAAGACGACGGGCTGCATGTAGAGCCCCCCCGCATCCGGCTGATGGCAGGCACCGCACTGCAGATGCTGCTTCGAGTCGCCTCGCCCGCTCACGGCTTTGCCGACATGGCGCAGGTGATTGAACTCGAGGCCGGAGACTTCGACGAGGTCCGGGGTCACATCGACCGAGATCGCCTCTTCGCGGGGATCCTTCACCAACGCCAGCTGGAAGGGGGGATGATCCTCTCCAAAATCGCTGGCATTGCGAAGCGTCGTATCGGTCACTTCCGCGGACAAGTCCGCATGGCAGTCTGAGCAGAACCCCGAACCGAGATCCGCCAGATCCACCTGACGGCCGCGATGCTCGAGATGGCAGCCGGCGCACGACGCGTCATCGAGCTCGGCCATCTCCATCGCAGGTGGAGAGTGTCGGCCGATGTCGTGGTGACAGGTCATACAGTCGTTGTTCTGGACCGCCTGGAACATGCCCGAGTGACAGCTCTGACAATCATTCTCGATATAGGCGTGGCCTCGACTTACGTCACCGGTGTTCCAGGGCGACTGTGCGGGAGACCAGATCAGGGGCAGCACCAGGAATCCGACCATGACCACGCCGATCGAGACCCAGGACAGGGGCCTTCTGGCAAAGGCGCCCACTTCTAGGCCTAACGCCGTTCGGTCATTGAGCGCGCTGCGCTCGCCCTCCCCGCGATCCGTCTCCTCGTATTCGAGCGCAACATCCGCGCCGGACTCGGGCTCCGGCGTAAGAACGCGCACTTCCCAGGACCCGATGCGAAGAACGTCGCCCGTCCCGAGGCGTTCGCCCGTCGTGACGAGACCGTTGATGTTGACTTCCTGGCCCGGCGCCGCCTCTACATAAAGACGGCCGTCCGCCATTCGAAGCGTCGCTTGATGGAGCGAGATCGAGAGTCCCTTGAGCGAAAGGTCGTTGTCCGGACCTCGCCCGATAAAGAGCGACTCGACTTCGACATCGCGATCGAGTCGAACCTTCTTCCCGGTCGGGCGTAGGCGGATCTCTGTAAGTCGGACTCTCATCTAGTGGTACCAGAAGACGACGAAGATATGGACGATCAGCGCCGCGCAGGTCGCGAACGCAAAGGGAACATGAACGATCAGCCAAAGATCGAGCAGGCCCTTGAAGCGGACATCGCGGCGAATTTGCTTGAGCAGCAACTCTTTACGCGCGATCAATTCGATGAGCTTGCGCTCTTGTTCCTTCGCCTCGCCATCGAGGTCGATCTCCGACATCCGAAGACTCTTGAGCGCCTTCGACGTGCCACAGTCGGGATCTCGGCCCGAGAGCTGCGAACGCAGCGAACCGCCGATCCGCGTTTCATCGATCGAGGTCACGACCGCCTGCGCGTAGTAGTCGGGTAAGCCGTCCGCGGCCATCCGGCACTCACCGTCGATCTCGGCGATGCGTTCGAGCATCGCGTCGAGGGTGATGTTATTCCGATTCCGCGTCATCGAAATCGGCACGAGCGCATAGAATGCGACACCAAGGATTCCGCTGAAACACACGACGCACATCAAGACGTAGGCGAGCGTATGGACGTTCATTCCAAACTCGAAAGCGGAATGAAGCGGCACGAGGAAGATGAGCATCGTGCCGAGATAGACGTGGGCGGAGACCCAGCCCTTGAGCGGCGCACCGGTCGCCCGGTAGTCCCGCTTCCGAACGCCGAGCCACATCAGCCAGAAGATGATCGCAGCAGCAACCGTCCCCAGGCCGTAGCCGGTCCACGAACTGCCACTCCGCCCCCCCGGCGGATCGTCGAACACGTAGACGATGAGCGAGAGAAAAAGGATGCCGAGGGACACCTTCAAGTAGCGGTAGTTCTGGTACTCGAGAAAGGTACGGGGCCCGATCACTCGCCTAACCCTGCCTTTCGTAGATTTCGTCGACGTATTCGTTGGGATCGATTCGCACGATCGCGCCCGTCGGACAGGACGCCACGCACGCCGCTCGGGCGCTGCCACTCTTTTTGGCGGGGAGTTCTCGGCAGAGATCGCACTTCACAGCTTTCTTGATCGCAGCAGCACCGCCCTCGGCGGGCTTCGCAGCAGCGTCTTCCTTCGTCGCCCTGCGCGGGAAGAGCAATCGCATCAGCAGCCCAGGCCCTGGATCATTGTCGACCTTCGCCATCTTGATGACGTCGTAGGGACAGTAGGCCTCACAATTCCCACAGCCGATGCAGGTTTCGTCGTTGATCCAGACTTCCCCGTTCGGATCGCGGTTCAGCGCGTCCGGCGGGCAGTCCGTCATGCACTTCGGATTCTCGCAATGCTGACATGCGGTCGGGAGATGCAGCGCGCTCCCGGCGCTCGTCATGTACGTCGCGCCGGCTTCGCGATTCAGCCGCGACACGCCGCCATGGGTTTCCGCGCAGGCCTTCTCGCAATTATCGCAGCGAACACAAAGCGTCTCATCGATCATCAGCAGATCGGTCGCTTCCTTACCGCCCGCCTTCTGCAGAAACATCATTGTGCCGCGGCCATGCTGGCGCCGCGCATCCGCGATGATGAATTCCTGTTCCTTCAGCTCCAGGTACTGACGAATCTCTCTCGAGCTCTCGACGTACTGAAGAATGACGTCCGTCGGGAAGCGAACGGTCTCGCAATCGACGCCGGCGCGTGCCGTCGCCGTGCGCTTTCGCCCGGGATGCAGAACCGCGAGTTCACCGATCGTTGATCCCGCACGAATCGAGTCGATCTGCTCCTCGGCCCCTTCGTGCTTCTTGTAGATATCCGCCGTCCCGCGCCGAATCAGATGCAAGCCGTCCGGCTCTTCACCTTCAGCGAAGATCACCTCGCCGGCGCGATGCATCAGGGTTTCCGCGCGATAGGCGAGGCGCTTCCGTGCGGCACCATCGAGCGACGGGAAGAGCGTCGCGAGCGCCGAGTTCACGTACGCCGCGTCGATCACCCGCTTCACATCCTCGACCGAACGCGTGAGCTTCGTCATCGAGTTACGCGGCGTTTCGATCAGGATGCATCGCGACGTCGTCGTCACGGTTTCGCCGCGACGTCGACCCGAGATCAAACCATCTTCGCCGAAGAACTGGCCGGCGGAACGCACATAGCGATGTTCCGCTCGCAGATCGTCGGGAATCGTCGGGTCTGAGTTGTCGAGCTGAACGAGTTCGACATCCCCCTCGATGATCGAGAAGAACGTGTTGTCAAAGTCGGCGCGGCGGTAGATGACGGTCCCCGCCGGCTCAACGCGCACCTTCGACTCGAACATGAGCTGGCGAAGCTGAACCGATGTGAGCGGCGAAAGCGTCGGCACCGTGTCGAGGATCTTCTGCAGATTCTCCGTGACGGTCCCGCCGACCTCGCGGAACTTCTGGGCGAGGACCGGTTCATCGGCAGGCAGGACGTTGTTGCCGAGGACGTGCTCAACCGCTTCGAAGCCCTGGTTCATGCAGTTCTTGATCAGCGGATAGCCCACGAGCGCGCCGACCATATAGATGCCCGGAATATTCGACTCGTACTTATCGGAGACGTCCGGAATCGCTTCCTTGTCTTCGCTCGGGAATGAAATCCCGGTCGCTTCAAGAAAGGAGCGCGGGGGTGTCGCACCGAGACGGCCGATGATCAGATCGCATTCGACCTTGGTCTCTGCCCCGTCCTTCGTTCGGAAGACCGCGCCGTCCGGATCCATCCGATCCGCGCTCGCGTTCGTGAGATAGGCGATCTCCCCCGACTTGATCTTCGACTCGATCGCCGCCTTGTTCATCGGTTTCGCGCGATCGATCTCGTCGCGTCGATTGACGATCGTGACTTCATTGCCGTTCTCGGCGAGTGCGATCGCGTTCTCGATCCCCGCATCACCGACGCCGACCACGACCACGCGTTTATCTTCATGGGCCCGCGGATCGTCAAGCTGATACGTCACCCAGGGCTGATCATCCCCGGGAACACCGAACTTGCGCAGATCGCCCTGCACCCCGATCGACAGGATGATATGCGTCGCGTCGACAGTCTCGGCCCCTTGCGGGCCACGCGTCGAAATTTTGAACGCGCCCTTCTCTCCTTCGATCGAAAGAATTTCCGTCGCCTCGACGAGGTTCGTTCCGGCATTCGTCGCCGCGTCGTTCCACCACTCGAGGACCTGCTCACGAACCGCTTCCTCGAAAACCATTTTGAGGTCTGACTGCAGCGGCAGCTGAGGCGGCTCGGCCATCACGAGCTTGCCCTTCTGATACTTGACGATCGTATCCGCGAGGACCGAGCGCTCATACAGCGTGTGCTTAACACCCTGCTCCGCGGCGCGAACACCTGCGGCGATGCCCGCAGGGCCGGCGCCGATGATCGCAAGATTGATCTGCGACGGATCCGGCGGCGGCTCGTCGGACGAGACCGGCCGAAGATGATGCGAGGTCGTCGGCTCAGCGAGACCCTGCGCTTCGGGGGCCACCGGGGTTGCAGCGGGCGTCGGGGGCGTCGGGGGCGTGCTCGGAGGCGGAGTGCCCGGCGCGGGCGGTTCGGCCGCCGGCGGTACCGGAGCCTCGGGCGCAGGCGCTTCGGGGGCGGGAGGAGAAACAGGAGCTGCCGAGGGCGTCGGCGGCGATGAAGGTGCCGGAGAGGTCGGCGCTTTCGGAGGTCCGCTCGCCGGCGAGACGCTGGTCGGCGGATCTTGCGGTGCAGAGGGCGGTGCAACCGGAGCTGCGGGGGCTTCGACCGCGCCGACTTGCGTGGCATCGATCTCAGGAGTGGCGACCGGCGCCGGCGCTTCGACCTCGGCTTCCGCACGTTCGATTTTCAGCCGCAGCACGACCCGATCGGCGAACTGCATCTCCTCGCCGCCCGTGAGTTCTCGGCGATCGGTCACGGGCTCGTTGTTGACGAGGGTCCGGTTGACCTGGCTGCGATGAACGAGGAAGAGGGTCTCGCCTTCCCAGAGCAGCTCGGCGTGCAGCCGGGAGATGCTTTGATCGGCGAGTTGGATGTCACAATTCAGGCCGCGACCGAGGGTCGTGGATTCCGGGCCGACTTCGAAAACCTGCCCCGCCTGATCGGGCAGACCGCCCATGACGGTCAAAGTCGCTCGAATCGACAACCTGGCTCACCCCTTCAGCTTCGGAAAAACGGATCGCGCGTACTCAATGCGGCGCGCGGCGATGCCAACGCGATTCTAAACGTGCATCGACCGGAAGCAAAGCTTTAGGTGCGGATCGACACGAGCCATTTGGCCGCGACGCCTTCGCAAGAACTTCCGCGTTTGGGCATCGATACTTCGAGGGAGTCGTCGCGAGGCCACCCAAGGTTACGCTCGCACTGCAATTCGACCGGGGTGCGAGTCGTGCTGAGACAGGGCGCCCCGCACGCGGGACGGCCAGTGGACCCGGCAACGCCCGGCGCGCAAAGCGACACGACGACATGCCATCCGGCACACCCCCCGCAGACGCCACTCCCTCTCGGGCCAGCGAATCATCCCCGCGCGACGTAGGCCGAATCCGCGAGGAGCAAAATCAAACGCCGTCTCTGCATTAGACTGTAGGCATACCCACTCGTTCCTAATTGCCGCTTATCGTCTCAAGGCTTCTACCTGAAAAGCCGATTTCTCAAGCGAATCCGCAAACTTGTCCTCGTTCGAGGATTGGGAGTCAGCGTGTCGTCGTATCTCAGGTTCTTCGAGCTCGAGCGTTCCCCCTTCGAGGGCAAGGCACAAAGCCAGGTCGTCCTCGGCACGCGAGCACTCCGCGACGCCTTCGGCATGATCGAACAGGGCCTCGCCGACGGGGCATCGCGCATCTGCGTCAGCGGCGGACCCGGCCTCGGCAAGACGAGCCTCGCTCGCGCGCTGCCCAAACTATTGGGCAACGAGACACGTGTCGCTGTCATGCTCGATCCGTCGATCTCCTGGGAGGCCTCGCGCGAGAGCCTCGCCCGACAATGGGGCCTCGCCGGCGGACAACTCTCCCGCGCAGCACTCGTCGAAGCCGCAAATGAACGTCGCCTCGTTCTCACCATCGACCAGGCCGAGCGCGCCAGCGAAGAATTTCTCGACCACCTCGATGTCCTACTCAGCTTCCGCTCGGCGGAAGACGAGCCGGTCGTGCAGAGCATTCTGCTTGCGCGACTCGCTAGTCCCGGTGACGCCTCGGCGTCCCCACTCCTCTGGTGGCTCGATCGCATCCAGACATTGCAACTCGAGTTTGCGCCGATGCCCCGCGATGGCGTCGAGTCCTACATCCACAAGCATCTGAAGCGAGCGGGTTGGCGAGGCGAACATCTCTTCGACGAAGCGGCCGCCCATGCCATCCACGAGTATTCCGGCGGCGTCCCTGGCTCGATCTCTGAACTCTGCGAAACCCTCCTCGTCGAGGCGGCGGAATGCGGAGTGACCTCGATCGATGATGAATTCGTCCGATCCGTCTGCGAACCTGACGAGCTCTCGGAAGCCGACGCGAACGTTCCGCCTAACACCGAATCATCTACACCTGAAGACGCCGACGGCGAATGGACCTTCGCCGGCCAGTTCGAGGACGTGACAGAAGACACTCCGGCAACCAACGCCTTCGCCGTGGAGGCAGTGAACGAGGCTACCGAGACCGAAGAACCGGCAGACGACGAATCTGCCTGCGAGGCGTCGACCTCGGAAAACGGCGAGGAATCCGAGGTTTCGGAAGCTTCCGAGAGTCTTGAGGCAGCCGGCGTTGACGCGCCCGAGGCCACTGACACGCAGGCAGCAGAACCGGCAGAGGACGACGCACTCTCACTTGACGCCGAGTCGGAGGCAGACCAAAGCGCGACCGATGGCCCGGCGCTCACACCGAACATGGACGTCGACGAAGCGGCTCTTGCGGAGGCCCTCGAATTCTTTGAGGCCGCCGCGGCCACCGATGCTTCATATGACACGGCATCCGCAGCGGCTGGCGAATCGGAGATCGAACTCGACCAAGTTGCGAGCGATAGCGTCGACTCGGAGACCGATTCGGAAACCGACGAAGAAGAGGCGCCGCCTAACGAAGTCTACGCGGATGCGGAGGATGCAGACGCAGAGATGGATGCGGCGTTCACACCGGCAGACGAAGACGAATGGCCGGAAACCGACGACGACTTCGATGAAGACGACGCGGCCCTGCTCGCTCCGCCGACCGATGCGGAGCTCCGCGCGATTCGCGGCGGCGGCGTAAGCCGACTCCTGCGGCCACTTTCGCTTGCGGCCATCGCCGCCGTGATCGGTGGCCTCGGCTTCGCGTTCCTCGGGGGCTCAGAGGAGACTCCTACTCAAGCCGGTCGATCGACGGGCATCGCCCACTCCAAGCCCAGCTCCACGGCCAGCCCCCTGGTCAGCAAGACAGTCACAACCGAAACGCACCGCGCTGATTCCGGTACACCGACTTCGACGAAGCCCTTGATGCTCGTCCAACCGGCGGGTGGCTTCGTCAATGAGAAAGAGGCCGCACCGCTCGCAGCAACGAAGCCGAATCCCTTCGCCTCCCCGTCTGAGCCCGTAGCACTCGGCGAACCGGCCGAAGGGAAGAACGAACCCGTATTGCTGACCGAGGCCTTCGAGGAAGTCCTGGCGACGAACCAGGCCGAGGGCGATGGACCCACAGTCCTCATTCAGCCGGAGAGCAGGCTGCAGGAAAAGCCTGAGGCCCTGCCCGCAGCACCCTCAATGGACCCGCTCGGAACGCTCTGAGGATTTCGCAAAGGAGATTCGGCGAGCGCCTCGCCGGATTCCTTCACCACGTGATGCGATCCGTCGATACATCCTCCGGATCACCGAACCAATGCCGCGCTTGGGTCTGACTTGGAGTCGACGGGCGCGGCTCTAGTGTCCCGGTCCGATACCCTCAAGCTCCGCTTCCTTCAAGACCTCCATCACTCCTTCACTTCCACCTGCCATCGGCAAGGAACTCCGACATGCGTGCATACATGGGCGACGCCGTCCTTCTCTATCTCCAGGAACTGATCGACTGGGAATCCTATTTCAATTGGAAGAAGGGCGAGGACAGCGACGTCGACGTCGATCGCTCCGCTCTTCAGGAAGTACTCGAAACCGCAGCAGCCATCTGTGAAGAACAGGAACCGGCGCTGCGCGCGGGTTGGGACGAAAGTGCGGCTCTTGAGAACGACCAGGTGATCTACCCGGCGCATATCAAGGAGACGATCGACAAGCTGACCGAAGCGGGACTGATCAGCTTTGGTGTCGAAGAGGAATACGGTGGCTTCGGGCTTCCCTCTTTTGTTGCGAACGTGATCCTGCAGATGGTCTCTCGCGCAGACGGCGGCCTGATGACGATCATGGGTCTTCAGGCGGGCGTCGCTGAAGACATCCAGAAGTTTGGATCCGAAGAACTCAAGCGCGAATTCCTCCCACGCTTTGCTTCCGGCGAAGTGATGGGCGCGATGGACCTAACGGAACCGCAGGCGGGCTCCGACCTCGGCGCGATCCAAACGCGCGCGACCCTCGAAGACGGACGCTATTTCATCGACGGCGACAAGATTTTCATCACAAATGGCGGCTGCGAGATCCATCTCGTACTGGCGCGGGATGCGGCGACCTTTGATGAGAGCAAGGGCACAACGAAGGGGCTCTCTCTTTACCTCGTGCCGCGAACACTCAAGTCGGGTGATGCGAATGGCGTCCATGTCACGCGCCTCGAAGAAAAGCTCGGCATCCATGGATCGCCGACCGCTGCGATCCACTTCGATCACGCGGAAGGCTGGCTCGTCGGGGATGAGGGTGACGGCTTCAAGGCCATGCTCTCGCTCATGAACAACGCGCGCCTCGGCGTCGCGGCCCAGGGCGTGGGAATCGCGGAAGCTTCCCTCGATGTCGCGCTTCAGTATGCGCGTGACCGAGTTCAGTTCGGGCAGCCCATCGCCGACATGCCGCTCATGAAGGATCGGCTCGCCAAGATGACGCTCGAACTCGAAGGCAGCCGCGCGCTTCTCTATCGCGCTTGCTCCCTCGTCGATCAGAATCACGCGATCGAGAAGATTCAAGCACGCGTCGCTCAAGGTTCGAAGGAACTCTCCGACGGCGAACAGGTCGAAATCGCCGCGCTCTACGAGCGCAACTCAACGCGCATTCGATTGCTGACCCCCCTCGCCAAATACATGGGGACGGAAGCGGCGGACTCGATTAGCCGCGACGCGATCCAAATTCATGGCGGCCTCGGCTTCATGGCTGAATCCGTCGCTGGCAAGCTTCACGCCGATGCGATCATCACGACGATCTACGAGGGCACGTCCGAGATCCAGGTCTCCTTCGCGCTCAAGGAGATCGGCAAGGGCGCGCTCACGGTCGTCTTCGAGTCGCTTGAGCAGGAACTCAAGACCTTCGACGAGCCGAAGCTCAAGGAGCAGGCGGACAAGGTGCTCGAGGGGATGAACCAGATTCTGGGCGCTGCCGGCGCACTTCTGGCCGACTTCAACTACGCGCTCATGTCCGCCCAGTCCCTTGCGGAAGTGGTGGCGAGCGTGATTGCGGGAGCCGAGCTGCTCAAGCAGGCCAAAGCCGATCCGCGCCGCTTCGACCTCGCAGCATCCTGGATCAGCCGCCGCATGAACGACCTCGAGGGGCGCTGCAAGCGAATCAAGGAAGGCTCGATCGATCGACTCGACCGCGCCGAAGCGATCATCGCGCTCAACGACTGATTCCGCGGGATCAGCCAAGACTCTCTCGCCAGGCCCCGCCGTTAGTCGGCGTGGGTCTGGCGAAGCCATTCCCCGAGCAGGACACCCGTCGCGGCTTGCACGTTGTAGGACGGGATGAATCCCCGCGTAGGAATGCGCACGGATTGATCGACCGCGTCCATGATCTCGGCAGAGAGGCCCTCCGTCTCGCTTCCGAATAACATGACGGTCGGCTGCGCGAGATCGATCGACCAGGGTGTTTGTCTCGCTGAGGTCTCGACCGCGACGACTTGTCGGCCGGCGGCTCTCGCAACGGCGATGGCTTCCCCGGCATCGGCATCGATGACCGGCAGGAAGCGATCGGCTCGGATCGAGATGCGGCTCGCTTCCTCGCGCTCCCCCTTCGACCAGCTGTGGTCGAGAACGATCCCCGCGGCGCCGGCGACTTCGGCCGAACGTAAAATAAAGCCGACGTTCCCGGGATAACGAAGGCCCGCCAGAATCAATACGAGCCCCTCGGCGCGCATCAACTCTTCGAGAGATTCGGCAGGTGGCGGGCCGCCTACCGCGAGCAGCGATGTCGCGGAATCGCTTGTCGACATGCGCCGCATCTCGCGTTCCGATTCGACGCAAACCTCGATGCCAGCCTCGCGCCCTCGTGCGACGAGCGCTGCGACTTCCGGTGCGTCCTCATCCTCGCGGATGAGAATCCGAGCCAGGGGATCCCCCCGGTCGAGTGCAGCCTCGATCTCGGGCCCACCGATCAAGCGCCGACGGCCCATGCTTAGGACTAGAACCGACCGGGGGTCCGGCGCGGGATCAAGTCGAGGATCGCCTGCACACTCGTGCGGCGCTGTTCCATCGAGCGCTCCGACGAATCGAAGTACGAGAGGAAGACGCCGCCATCGAGCATCACGAGAATGCCCATCGCGATCGCGTGCGGGTCATGATGGGGCGGCACGATCTCGGCAATGGTCTCGGTCAAGGCACCCCCGAAACGATTGTGAAGATCGAGCAGCGTACGCGTGAGCCAATCCCGAAAGTTCGGATGCTCCATCGCCCAGCGGATGAACCCATCGACGTCCTTTCGATGGGCCGAGATGAACATTTGATAGAGCTCGACCTGTTCCTGCAGTCGCTTCTCCGCGGGGAGATCCGACTGATCGCGAGCGAGGGAGATCCGGAAGGGCTCCATCATGCGATTGAAACATTCTCGAAAGAGCGACTCTTTGTCGCTGAAATGCCAAAACACGGTCGCGCGTGAAACTTCCGCGTGGACTGCGACCTGCGCGATCGTCGTGTTGTCATAGCCGCGGGTCAGGAAGAGTTCCGACGCGGCGACCAGAATGCGCTCCTGGGTCGCAGCCTTCCCGGTCAGCGGCTCGGTCTCCGTCAGCGCGGCCTGCGCGGCCAGCGCATCCACCGCGGCATTGCGCTCGTTCTTCTGTTCGTCCGATTCCATCGGCTATCTCCCGCAGCTCACGCTGGTGGTGAGAGTCTAGTCCGCGGTGAGGGCCAAGCGCGACTCATTGGTTCCGGTCGAGTTCGGCCGCTCCCTCAAGGGGCGTGCCCCAGCGAACGATCGTTCGCTGCCATTGAGAGCCGCCGCGCTAGCCTGCTTGCGGGGGTTCTTCTTGATCAATGATGCTCCGCTGGCCCTGAGAGGCCGCCCAGAGGCGATCGCGCGTGCGATGCGCCCACGAGAGATCGAACGCGGTCATGCCGTCGTCATCGGCAATCGCGCCGGCGTCGTCGAATGGGCCGATGACGCCTGGCGAAAGCTGACCGGGTTTCCGCTCTCGGAAACGGTCGGAAAACCGATCTCGCACTTCCTCACCGCGACGGAGCTCCCCTCCGACATGACGGCAGAGCTCGTCGAATTCGTCGGACAGCACTACCTCGCGGGACGCTCCTGCGCCGTCGAGTTCCCCTTTTCCAACTTTGACGGTCGCCAGATCGAGGTTCACCTCGACGTCGAGCCGATCAAGGACGACCGGGGTGAGGTGTCGAGCTTTCTGGCGGTTGTGCGGGAGGTGACGGAAGCTGGCTCCCAGCAGGCCGGAGCGCTTCTCTCAAAAGAGTCGATCGATAGGGCGGACGACGCCGACACCGAACGATCGAATGCGGGGATCGACCTCGCGGCGAACACCGAGGCCGCCATCGCACAGTGGATCCAAGAGCGACCGGAGCAGGCCCGCATGAACTGGACCCTCGATGTCGCCCTCGACCGAAGGACACCCGGGATCATCGCGGATCCCGAGAGGTTCGAAGGTCTTCTGCACGCGATGATTTCGGCGACGGGCATTCTTCGCGATACGGACACGATGGGCACTCGCGTCGTGAGTATCTCCACCGGTTCGACCACGCCTCGGCGTAGCCAGCATTCCCCCGTCCATCCGATCCCGGCACGCCGCGTCGCGCAGCGCGATGTCCCTGGCGTCTGGATCGAAGTCCATGACACGGGGGCCCATCTCTCACGGGATGCGATCGCCCGAATTGAGGGTGGTCTTCGCGGCCGCACCCCGCGCGAAAGCGACTGGCTCAAGGCGAGCCGAATCGCTTCCGCTGCAGGCGCTTCGATCTACTTTGATTCGACGCCGGGTTGTGGCAATCAGGCGCTCGTCGTCTTCGATGTCGCCGACTAACACCCAGACAGCAGCGACGCGACCGCGACCAAGCCCCGATCAGGCCATGTACATCCCGCCGTTCGCCGCGAAAATCTGGCCCGTCGTGTATCCAGAAATTTTCGGACAGGCCATGCCGATCACGGTTGCAGCGAGTTCCGAGGGCTCGGCGACCTTGCCGAGGAGCGTCGATCGTTTCATCGCTTCGATGCCCTCATCCGGAACGCCTGCGAGCATCGGCGTGTTGACCGGACCCGGCGCAATCGCGTTCACGCGAACTCGGTAGCCCGAAAATTCGCGCGCCGTCGTACGTGTGACCGATTCGATCGCGCCCTTGGCGGCGGTGTAGTCGACCTGGCCGACATTGCCGTTCTGAGCGGAGACGGAGGAGAAGTTGACGATGAAGCGGTTCACACCGTCGTCGAGGGGCTGATTTCCATTCGCCTTGAAGAGCGGGTGCCAGTGCTGATTCGCCACTTCGCGCGTAAACAGGAACGTGCCACCGAGATGAACCGACAATACGAAGTTGAACTCTTCGAGGGACTTCTTGGTGATGCGGGTGTCCCGGGTGATGCCCGCGACGTTGACGATGCCGTTGATGCAATCGCTCGACTCAAGCACCTGACCCACTGCGCGGGTCACGTCCTCTTCTGAGGAAACGTTCGCGGGCACGATCAAGGGCGAGACCGCCGCACCTTCAATCTTCGAAGCCGCTTCTTCGAGGCGACCCGGATCCAGGTCGACCATTGCCACCTGCGCGCCATGCGCCGCAAGTGCTTGTGCGACAGCGAAGCCGATGCCCTGGGCGGCGCCGGTCACGATGTGGGTCTCTCCAAGGAATGCGTTCTCACGCAAGATCAGGTCCATGATGTTCTTTCTCGAATTCGTTCGGGTTGGGGATTATGAGATGGAGTTGAATCGTGATGGGCTCACGATTGAAAGGGACAACTAACTTTCGACCACACCGATCGGGCAACTCACGCCCGTACCGCCGAGTCCGCAATAGCCGTTCGGGTTCTTCGCCAGGTATTGCTGGTGATAGTCCTCGGCGAAATAATACTCGGGAGCCGCTTCGACCTCGGTTGTGATCTCACCAAAACCAGCGTCGCGAAGCTTCTTTTGAAACGCATCGCGGGACTGAATCGCGAGTTCCTTCTGGGCATCATCGTAGTAGTAGAGCCCGGATCGGTATTGCGTCCCGACATCGTTTCCCTGCTTCATGCCCTGGGTCGGATTGTGATTTTCCCAGAACACGCGGAGCATCGCCTCGTAGCTCGTGACCTTCGGATCAAAGATCGCCCGCACCGCTTCCGTATGGCCCGTGCGACCGGAGCACACTTCCTCGTAGGTCGGGTTCGGCGTCGAGCCATTCACATATCCAACGGAGGTGCTGATCACGCCCGGGGCTTCCCAGAACTTGCGCTCCGCACCCCAGAAGCAGCCCATCGCGATCAGGATCTGCTCATAGCCTTCGAACGCGGCGTCGAGGGGCTCGCCGGTCACGTAATGCGCGGCGGGAATGGGCATACGCTCCGAACGACCGGGAAGCGCGTCTTCCGGTTTCGGGATCTCCAGTTTCTTTCCAAGACCAGGGCTGCCAAAGAGGGCCATCTGTTCGACCTCCAATACGGGGTTGCGAGCGGCGCCGAGAATAGCGGGCCTGAGCGTGCAGCGGCGATCGATCCCGGGACCCCCGGTCCTGCCGGCTCTGATACCCTGCCCTACGTCCCACGCCCTATCCCTTCCTCAACTCCTCCTACACCCCAAGCGAGAGAACGCCCTTGCAGATCGCCACCTGGAACATCAATGGCCTGCGCGCCCGAATGGATTACATCAAGCTCTGGCTCGCTGAGCGCGAACCGGACGTCGTGGGTTTCCAGGAACTCAAGATGGAGGACGGAAAATTTCCGCACGCCGAATTCGAGGCTCTCGGATATACCTGCCTCACCCACGGACAAAAGAGCTGGAACGGGGTCGCGATCCTGTCCCGCCTGCCCGTCGAGCACATCGAGTCGGGATTGCCGGGCCAGGACGAGTTCGGCTCGAGATTGATCCGTGCGCGGGTCGGCGAGGGAGAGAACGCCGTCGACTTTACGACCCTCTATTGCCCGAATGGCAAGAGCAAGGAACACGACGACTTCCCGAAGAAGCTCGCGTGGTTCGATTCGCTGCGTGACTGGGCAGCCCCCTTTGTGGAGCCCGACGCGAACGTCGTGCTCTGCGGTGACTTCAACATCGTCCCCACCGCCCTCGACACCTGGGACGAGCCCGCCTTCGCAGGATCCGTCTTCCATACCGACGAAGAACGCGAACGCATCGCGGCGCTGCTCGAGACTGGGCTCGTCGACCTCTACCGCGAACGCGAACCGGAGACCCAGGCGTTCAGCTGGTGGGACTACCGAGGCGGCTCGTTCCACCGCAAGCACGGCCTGCGTATCGACTTCCTGCTCGGTACCAAAGCGATCGTCGAGCGACTCGATCGAGTCGAGATCGATCGGGACTTCCGCAAGAAGAAGGACGGGCTCACCGCCTCAGATCACGCACCGGTGATCGCGCATCTCAACGACCGTTAGGTCACGAGTGCGCTGGAGATCGCAGGCACTTTCTCGGAGACTACAGCGATCCGGAAACCGCAACGATCTTCGAATCCATGGGTAAGCGGACTCAGGATCCGCCGAGGCGACGGAAGACTTCGTCGGGAGACTCGGCGGCGTTGCCGGAGTCGATGCTCGTCACGCGCTGCGCGAGGCGAGCGCAGAGCCCGTCGGCATTATCGACGCCGCGTGCCGTCAGTTCGGCCGGGAGCACTTTTTCAATGACCACGCGCATCTGGTCGGGAAGCACGCTGCCCGCTTCAAGGCCGGAACTCTTGAGCGCGATGCGCACGGTTCCCCGCGCCTCGAGCCGATCAAAATCGGTTTCCTTCTCGAGTTCCTGACACGTCCAATCGAATGCAGGCGAATCCGCCAACTTGATCATCCCCTAGCCGCAGCCGTGCCTGGAGCGACACATTGCTTCGGAAAGACTGGTCTCGTATCGGCATTCGATCGGCAGAAACTTAGGCGCTGCGACCGATGAAATCGGTTGGATCGAAAACAATTCGGGGGCTTCCAGCCTCGTTTCAATTTTCTAGCGAGAGCGGAGCCACTCTGCTGCCGCGGCATAGCTCTCCGTATCTCCTACATCGAGGCGTTCTCCCCTCATTTCATGAGTTCGAACTTCGACCCGCTCGGCGAGCCAGGCGATCAGATGACCCGGCGCGTCCGCCCGCGGATTCGCGGCGCGACAGCCGTCGATCTGAGCGAGTGCCTCGACCGTCAGCCAATACAGAGGGGGGCAACAGAGTTCGCTGGGCGGGTCCTCGGGCTTTTCCCAGAGCCGCAGCAGGCGGCCCCTCCGATCGAGCTCCGCGACGCCGCTGCGCTGCAATTTCGTGCGGTCGGTCTCGCGGGCGACGAGCACCATGGAGGAAGGCGCGGCTTCGAGATCGGCGAGCCAAGCATCCCAATCGATTCGAAAGAGATTGTCCCCCGCAGCGACGACCAGTGGCTCCTCGACCCCCACCTCCGCAACAGCGAGCGCCAGGTCTCCGATCGCACCCAGCCGATTCTCGTTGCTCGTCGTGCCGTCATCGATCAACCGGATTGGGGGATCCGCGGCGCTGGAGCGCCCTGCGCGCCACGCCTCGAAATGCGCATGGTCGCGATGATTCGTCACGACGATCAGCTCGCTCACCCGAGCGAGCGAAACGAGATCATCGATCAAGTAGTCGAGGATCGGCCGATCCGCGACGGGGAGCAGCGCCTTCGGAAAATTCGCGGTCAGAGCGCCCATCCGGGTCGCGTATCCGGCACATAACAAGACGACCTTCATCGAATCCCCAATCCATCGGCGCTCTCAACCGAGATCCAGTCCGCCGTTTCACCGAGTGACGGGAACGCGGCCACGAACCGATCTTTCACTTCCACTCCGATCGCTTTCGCCCTCTCGGATCGAACCAACGCAATCGAACAGCCCCCGAACCCGGCCCCACTGAAACGAGCTCCAAGCACACCCGCAGTTCTTTCCCAGATCTCCTGGAGCGCGACGAGTTCCTGCGAACCCGTTTCATAGTTCTCGATCGAACTTCGACAGGAGGCATTCATCAGCCGACCGAATGTCGCGACATCGCCGGCGCGCCAGGCGGTCGCGCCCTCGGCCACGCGATCGCACTCGGTGACAAAATGACGTGCACGGGAGCGCAGCGGATCGGGCATTCGCTCGACCACGCTGCGAAGGTGTTCTCGGGGGACATCGCCCAATCGCGTGCAGGCATCGATCGAGAGCGCGTCGGATGCCCAGCGGGCGGCGTCCCGACATTCGCCGACGCGGCGATTGAAATCCGTCGAAGCCAGGTTCCGCTCCTTGCCCGTCGCAAAAACCAGAAAGCACGTCTTCGGCGCGGCGACGCCCAACGCAAGTGATTCCCAGGAGATCGTGTCCGAGTCGATTTCGAGCAGATGCCCTTTGCGACTCCCCACGATCGCGGCCGGATCGAGCACGCCGCACGCCACACCGATCGAATCGTTCTCCGCGTTCACGACGAGGCGAACCTGATCGACGGGTTCGATCGAACAATCGTTGACGTCGGCCCACGCGTTCACGTAGGCGAGCAGAACCGAAGCCGAGGAAGAGAGCCCCGCCCCCGGTAGTCGCCCTCCGATCCGACCGCGAAACGCCCGAGGCCGTTTCGGCAGGCGGTCGCGTAAAGCCACGAGCGAAGCCCACGCATAACGCCCCCATTCAGGGATGCCTTCGGGCGGAACCTGCATCGAAACCATCGCCGGATCGAATTCAACGACCCCAGGATAGTTCTCGCTCTCGAGCTCGAGACGATCCGCCGGCGTGAACTCGAGGCTTGTGCCGACATCGACCGCCGTGGCGAGCATCCGCCCGCCCTGATGATCGACGTGCGCCCCGAGCGGACAGATCCGGTAGGGCGAAGTGATCGTGCGGGGCGTCTCCGCCAATTGCCTAACCGCCTATCTATCTGCCTGCCGCCTAACCGCGCCGCGCGACGAGCTCGTCCCGGATGTCCTTCTTCAGGATCTTCCCCGAAGCGTTGCGGGGCAGCGCCTCGCTCGAAATCTCGACGATCGTCGGGACCTTAAACTTGGCCAGCTTCGCCGCCACATGCGCGAGCAAGGCGTCGACATCGATCTCCTGACCCTTCTTGGGCATGATCGCGACAGCGACCTCTTCCCCCAATCGATCGTGGGGCATGCCGAAGACCGCCGCTTCGTGCACGGATTCGAACTCGTAGATGATCGCCTCCACTTCGGCGCAGTAGATATTCTCGCCCGCCCGGAGAACCATGTCCTTCGCGCGATCCTCGACGAAGACGAAGCCCTCGTCGTCGATGCGTCCGAGATCGCCACTGCGTAGCCAGCCGCCGACGATCGTATCCGCCGTGGCCTCGGGCTTGTTCCAATAACCCCGAATCAGGTTCGGCCCACGGAAACAGATCTCGCCGACCTCGCCATCCGGAACCGGATTCATGTTGTCATCGAAACATTTCACCTCGAGCACCGGCACTGCGCGCCCGGAACTGCGCGGCTTGCGCAGATAGTCATCCCCCGAGTTCTGTGGCCCGTAGGCGTTCGTTTCCGTCATGCCGTAGCCAAGACCCGGCCGAGCGCGCTTGAAGCTCTTTTCGACGCGACCGACCATCTCCGGCGGCGCAGGCGCTCCGCCGCCACCGACCGACGCCAGACTCGACGTATCGCGGTTCTCGAAGTCAGGACATTCGAGCAGATCGATGGTCATTGTCGGCACGCCGACGAATTGCGTGACCCGCTCTCGTTCGACCAGTTCGAGCGCCCGCTCCGGCGTCCACTTGTACATGATGACCAGCTTGATGCCGTTCAAGAAGCACGAAAGCATCACGGGCACGAGCCCCGTCACATGAAAGAGCGGCACCGCAAGAATGAAGCACGCATCAAACGGATTCGGCTCCTTCGGCGGCTGGGTCATCGCCCCAACGAGCGCACGACACGCGAACGCGCGGAGTGCCGACAACACGGCCGAATGAACCGAAACGGCTCCCTTCGGAAAACCCGTCGTCCCCGACGTATAAAGGATCGTCGCATCATCATCGGGGCCGACTTCGACGTCGGGCATCGATGCCCCCGTCGTCAGGACGTCGGCCATGCGATCCGCACCCGCCGGCACGTCCCCGTCATGGCGAACCACGATCGCCTTGACTCCGAATCGTTCGAGCGAGGGCGCCGCCGTGTTGAGGCGTTCGATGTCACAGACGAGCACCTTGGAGCCCGAGTCCTCCAGGCCGTAGGCCATCTCGTCTTCTTTCCACCAGGCGTTCATGCAAACCGCGACGCCACCGACCGAGAGGGTCGCGGCGAAGGTGAAGATCCATTCGGGATAGTTCCGCATGGCGATCGCAACCCGGTCGCCCTTTTCGATGCCGTATCGATTGACGAGGGCATCCGCGATCTCGTCGACCCGCGCCATGACCTGCGAGAACGACCAGGTTTCGTCCTCATAGACGAGGAAGGTCTTGTCCCCGTGGAGCCGCGAATCCGCGAAGGCGTGGCGCAGCGAAACCGGCAGGTTTTTCCAGGCCTTGATCGTCTGACCGTCGACCTCGCGCTCCTCGATTTCGAAGGGGGAGCCCGGGGCACCGGTCAGTGCGGCGATGGCCTGGTCAAAATTCGGGGGAGCGGCGGGCGCTTCGGACATGTCGAGTCGGATCCTTCTCTGGTCTTGTCTGGGTACGGTGGGTCGAATCGTCGATCGCGCGAGTATTTCGTCACACGACCCCGGGAGCCTCGGCGACACCCGTTGGGGCGATGATCATCGCATCCGATCGGATCCCGGCATGGGACTGCGGGTCAGCCTCGCATTCTGCGCCGCGACGCCCAGCGAAGTCAATCTCGCATGCGATCCCCAGAGCTCGAAGCCGGGCTGGACTGGGTCCGGTCGGGGTCAGGGCTGAACGGCGAGCCAAACGCCGAGGGCGACGGAGCCCGATGCACTCAGGCCGCGCAGCGCGAGTAGCCAGGACGATTGGGCGCGCCGGGAAAGCTGCTCGGCGACCTGCCCCAACAGCCCACTCACGCAGGCCATCGCGATCGCCACGCCGATCCCGAAGATCAGCAGATAGGCGACGCCGAGCAGAGGCGAGCGAGCGGCGGCGGGAAGCAAGGCGAGAATCGGCGCCGATCCAGCCAAACCGTGAACCGCCCCCATGATCGACGCCGTATGTTCGTGATGATGGCGATCTCGGGGCGGATGGGCCGGCGCCTTCTCGTGAGAATGCCAATGAGCATGGGGCCGCAGCCCATCGTGCTCGTGAAAATGGAGATGACTCCGGCGCCGCAGAAGCCCGACGATCGCGCTCGCCCCGAGCAGGATCATCGTCCCCCCGACGACCCGCTCCGCATTCGCGACCCAGGCCTCGGGAAGCGACCAGCCCAGCATGAGCAGCGCAATCCCCGCCACAACGAGCACCAGGCCATGCCCGAAGGACCAGCGAAGCCCCGCTCCCAGCCCAGCGCCGAACCGCCTGGACGGTCCCTCGCTCGCCGGATCCGCGTCCGTATCCGTCGAGAGAACCGAGACCGCCATCACGTGGTCGGCATCGAAGGCATGGATCAGCCCCAGGGCAAAAGCGAGCCCGAGCCAAGCGATCGGGCTCGAAGCGCCCTCCGGCTGCTCCGCGAGCGCGCTGAACGAAGCCATCTGCGCGGCGATCGCGCTGAAAATCGATTCCACGGTTCGCCTCCCTCGCTCAGGGCCGACGATTCGAGCGCTGCCGCGCAACCGTCCGGCCGATTCGACGTCCGAAGCGCCACGTTAGCTCGTACCGACACCGATTGACGGCGTCTCCGGATCTATCCATGATAGGACCCCTACCCCTTCAAGATCCGCACGAAAAGGAGACGCCACCATGGGCGATCAGTTGATCCGAGTCGACATGACGAATCAGACGGCCACTGTCGAGGACTTCCCCGAAAAATGGAAGTACCTCGGAGGCCGCGCACTTTCCGCCCGCATCCTCGTCGAAGAATGCGACGCCGCCTGCGATCCCCTCGGTCCGGATAATCTCCTTATTCTCGCGCCCGGCGTTCTTTCCGGAACCGCCGCGCCCACCTCCGGTCGTATGTCGGTCGGCGGCAAGAGCCCGCTGACCGGTGGCATCAAGGAAGCCAACGCCGGCGGTAATCCCGCTCAGGACATGATGAAGCTCGGCTATCGCGTGATCATCGTGCAGGGCCAGCCGGCGGATCGCGATGCACGTTATGCGCTCGACGTGACGGCGGACGGCGTCACGCTCAAGGATGCGACCGACTGCAAGGGCATGTGGAACTATCCCCTGATCGAGCATCTCGCCCAGAGCTACTCGGACAATGCCTCCTTCGTTTCGATCGGGCCGGCGGGCGAGCGCATGATGCGCGGTGCTTCGGTCTGCTGCACGGACCAGGACGAAGAGCGTCGCCCGGCGCGACATGCGGCGCGCGGCGGACTCGGCGCGGTTATGGGCGCCAAGGGTCTCAAGTATGTCGCGGTCGACGCAGGCAAGACCGGCGTGCGACACGGCGCGGACAAGAAGGCGTTCATGGGCCTCTGCAAGGGCATGTCGAAGACTTACCTCGATGGCCCCCAGCCCATGCAGTACGGCACGAGCCCCTCGGTCGACATGGCGCAGATGCTCAACACCTTCCCCTACAAGAATCGCATCGACGGCCAGAGCCCCGACGCAGCGACCCTCACGGGAACGGGCATCATCGCCAGCTTCGAAGAGCGCGGCGGCGGCATGCATAACTGCATGACCGGCTGCATCGTCTCCTGCTCGAACATCGTCCACGACGCCGATGGCAACTACAAGACGAGTGCTCTCGAGTTCGAGACGCTTACACTGTTAGGCGCCAACTGTGCCGTCGATACCTGGGACAAGGTCGCTTCCCTCGATCGACTCTGCGACGAAGTCGGCCTCGACACGATCGAGACCGGTGCCGCGATCGGCATCCTGATGGATTCCGGCGGCATGGAGTGGGGCGACAACGAGGCGATGGAGAAGATCATCGCCGAGGTCGCGACAGGCGGAGACATGGCCGACGCGATCGGGCATGGCGCCGACGCGACGGGCAAGAAGACGGGGCATCCTCGAATTCCGACGGTGCACGGACAGGCGATTCCCGCATGGGATCCGCGGCCGCTCAAGGCCACGGGCGTTACGTATGTCACGAGCGCGATGGGTGCGGACCATACGGCCGGCCTCGTCGTCAACCCGGGGGCCACGCCGGATCAGCTGGCGCGCCTCTCCCAGGAGCAGCAGCACATCAATGCCGCGATCGATGCTTCGGGGTTCTGCATGTTCCTCATGCCGAACATGGAGCAGATTCGGGAGTTCTACGCGGCCTACTTCGGGGAAGAGTTCTCGCGAGAGAAGTTCCTCGACCTGACCTGGCAATGCCTCAAGGATGAGTGGGACTTCAACAAAAAGGCCGGCTGGACCGCGGCGGACGACAAGATGCCCGACTGCATGCAGCAGGATCCGGTCGGGCCCGAGGGCGCCCGGGTTGTCTTCGACATCGAAGACGATGTCATCCAGGCGACCTACGAGCGCATGATCGAACCGACGGAAGAAGTCTTCGCCAAGATGGGTGCTGCCTAACAACCATGGCGAGCACTCAGGGCCAGACGATCCGGATCAAGGACTTCCTCAATCCGGACCATTCGGAAGCGGCGACCGCCGCGATCGGCATGATCGAGCACGTCCCCTTCGACCTTTCGGTCGAGGGGGTCGTCTCGGCCGCTCGCGAGCAGTGCGATGTTCCCCTCTTTGAAGACGAAGACTGGAACCGGCGCCTCGGCGACTACATCGGGCATGTTCTGGCCGATCCGCACTACACGCGGATGGGCCAATTCGGCACGTTCAACAGCCTCGTTCGCTACCTGGTCCAACGAAGCCGTCTCGAAGCGCTCTACCTCGCGCATCCCGAGATCGACGACATCGAGATCGAGCGGCCCCTGATTATTGCGGGACTTCCGCGATCGGGAACCTCCCACCTGCTGAACCTGATCGGCGCCGACTCCCGGCTGCGCGCCCTGCGAAGGTGGGAGAGCCAGGAGCCGATCCCGAGCGTCGCGGCACGCCGTGGCGAAATCCCAGACGACCGGATCGCGAACGGCCAGGCCGGCCTCGATCAGATGAATCTGCTGATCCCGCTCATGACCAACATGTATGACGTCCCGAACGACGGCATCCATGAAGAGGTCGAGCTTCAGCACATGTGTCTCTCCTCCCTCCTGATGGCGTCGGGCCAGCCGGTCACGGGTTGGATGGATGGCTACTTCGCCGAGGATCAGCGCCCCCACTACGCGTTCCTGAAGCGCGCCCTTAAGGCGCTCCAATTCCTCGAGCCCAAAGAGCGATGGGTCCTCAAGAGCCCGCAGCATCTGAAGTGGATCCCCGCGCTCACCGAGACCTTTCCCGACGCGACCTTCGTTTGTACGCATCGCGATCCGGTCTCGGTCTTCACGTCCTGGATCACGATGACGGCCTATGCGGCACGGCTCTCCCGCGACCCCGTGATCTTCGAAGAAGTCATTCCCCATGCGCAGAAGCTCATGAAGGTCTTGCTCGACGGCATCGTCGAAGACAAGGATGCCCTTCCGGAAGGTCGGACCGAGCACGTCTACTTCCACGAGTTTATGGCGGATGATCGCGGCACCCTTGATCGGATCTACGAACGCGCTGGCCTCCCCATGACGGACCAGACCCGCTCTGAGATCGATCACTACATCGAAACTCACCCGCGCGGGCGTCATGGCAAGGTCGTCTACGACCTCGAAGGTGATTTCGGAATCACCCGCGATGCCATGTACGACTACTTCTCGGACTACATGGACGCGTTCCCCATCGAGCGGGAATCGCAGAACACCTAACACTCGACCGCCTCGCGGCGGGCGACGACTGGATTCAAGAGCATGAGCAAGGAAGAAGACAACAAGGCGCTCATGCGTCGCTGGTACGATGAGATGTGGGCGAACCTCGATTTCGCCAAGATCCCGGAGCTCGCGGGCCCAACGTATACGCGACATGACGTGCGGGGCACGCGAGAAGTCACGGCGGAGCAGTACCGCGACGAACTCCTGCCCTTGCAGGGACAATGGGCGATCTCGGACTTCAAGTATTTCTTGATGGCCGAGGGTGACTACGTGACGGCGATCGGTACGTGGAAGATCAACGACCAGATGCAGTGGGACTGGGTGCAGACGTTTCGGGTGGCAGAGGGAAGGCTCGTTGAGACATGGCTTCCGGCGATGGCGACGGAGGGGAAGTGGGCGCTTGACGAGATTCCTGAATAACGCAGACAGCCAACTACTGCGCTGGTGCCTGAGCATCCCCCGCTGAGAGACCGGGAAAGAAGCCCGCGCGAATCGCTGGGGGGAGCTTCTTGAGATACTTCGTCAGGAAGATGTGTTCGAGTTCGTCGAGGGGGTCGACGACACCCACTCGGCCCGGTTTGAGGCGGGTCTGGAGCTTGCCCGACGCATCAACGGAGAGCTCGCTTCGTTCGGCGACCCGGCCCGCCTTGCGAGAATGACTCATCGGGAGGTAGAGCCCTGAGAGATCGGGGGAGACGATCGCCTGGCCCGTGCGAATGACTTCGCCACTCGGTGCTTTGATTTCAAGACCGCCGCCCAGGCTCAGCGTTCGTGTCATGGGTGTGAAGCGACCCTTAGGTGCATCGATCTCGAGACGTAGGCCAGAGGCACTCGTCATCGAAATCGAGACGCTCTCGAAACGGATCCGGGAAAGGAAGGCACCCGAGGCATCCTGCGCGATTCCTTCGAGCAGGCTCGAACCCTCGAAATCTCCGCCCTCCAGACCCAGCAGGAGCGAGATCTCCGTAGGAATGGATGGGAAATCGAAAGCGACACCTTCGCCGAGCTTAATGTCGAAGACCGCGTCGCGAACGACGAGATCGCGGGCGTCATGGTAAACAAGATAGCCGCGGAGACCGATCCGCTTGCGGAATTCGAGTTCCTTCGCGACAAGCGAGGTCTTCCCGCCGGCGTTCGAGATTTGGCCCAGCGAGACACCGCGAAGTGTCGTTGCGTCGGGTGGGCGTACGCGAGCGCGAGCCAACTCGGCTCGACTGCGCGGAGCGCGCTGCTCCACGCGCGCATCCCCGCGGTGCCCGGGGCGAGCGGCGTCGAACACGACGAACACGACCACCCCGGCGAGAAAGATCGCCAGCCAAAGCCGGAAGTGCTGGCCAATCGAGCGGGATCGCTTGGCGCTCGCGCCGTCCGATTCCGGTTCGCCTAGGGCGTGACTTCGACGAGGCATTGGTCGACCTCGACGGTCTGCCCATTCTCAAACTCAGCCATGAAGACGACGGAGATGACCGTCCCTGACAGGGACGCGTCGACGGTCGGTGCGGTCAGCAATGGATTCGTCGTTGAGCCCGCATTCACGAAAAAGCAGCCGGGTGGCGAGAGATCGGTGGCAGCAGGAACGCTCACCATCGAATCCGCAACGACGGGGCCAAAGACGCCGAGCCCGCCAAAGGTGTCGTTTCCGTTGCCGACGATCGAGGTGATGATTCGCGCGGTCGTGATGAAGCACTCCCGACTCTCGAGCGTCACCGTCGCGGCGACATTCTGTCCAACCGCGACCGTGTCCGGACAATCTACGTCGATCGCGAAGTCGGCTGCTGCTGCGCTCGGGAGCAGGAGGACAGCCAATGCCAGGCTTGTGAACAACAAGATCTTTGAAGGGGCGTTTCGCTTCGATTGCATCGTCTTCATCTCCATCGTATCGATTCAGTCGGGGGCGCCGACGCGATCGACTCTAATTGCTATTCGCCTAAGCGTCTGGCGGGACGGGCGAACCCAAGCCCGAGCACACCAAGTGCCAGGCCGCTCGAGAGCGCCGGCTCGGGAAGCGTGATCATGCACGCGTCGGTCTTGACTGAACTCTCGCCACCGACCGCTTCGGCGCGCGCCATCACGAAAAACTCGACAACCCCGTCCCCCGGCGTCGCGGGGAGGGTCGGAGGCGTCGCGAGCGAGAGCACTCGCGTCTCGAACGCGGAGAGAAATTGGCGAGGCGAAGCCGTCTCGGGCCCGATCAGCGTTTTCCCAAAGAGCGTTGAATCGCCCTCTGCCAAGTATCCAGCGCTGAGATGAACTTCGATCGGAACGCCGGTCTGACTCTGCAATTCAACGTCGATCGAGGGGACCGTCGCGACTTCGACTTCTTCTGGGCAGCTCGCGTTCAGCGCGAAGTAGGCGTGGGCGGGGCTCGAGGCCAGAACGAAGATCAGAAGGAGCGTTGGACCCGTCCATCCCGCGAGGAGCCGGGAAGAAATGATGTTTCCGATCGAGAATTCCACCGATTTCACTTTCGCTATCCCTGCTGAAGTCCGGCCCGGCCTAACGCTGATAGTCCGTCAGCTCACCCTATCACCCCGCCAAGAAAGGATCAATCTAGTTGGGCCGAAGCGCGATGATGGCGGGCTCGATGCCGGAGCGCCCAAGCCTAGGATCTCGCCCGGGGGGCACCGCCCGTGCGCGGACGATCTCTAGGGGCGTTGTTCGATCATGAGCGCTTCCCGCACCCGCTCCGCCGCGATCCGGTTAATGCGCTTCGCCCGCTCCGGCGAGCCAAGAAACCCGTGCAGCCCGTCCTCTCGAATCAGTTCGACGCGATTCCCCGCGTCTTCGAGTCGCCGCGCGTATGCCTCGCCCTGATCTCGCAAAGGATCAAAGAGCGCAGTCACGATCAGCGCGGGCGGAAGCCCCGAAAGATCCCCTTCCAGCAGCGGGCTTACATACGGATTCATCCGATCTGCAGGTTCCGGAACATACGCGTCGACCATCTGTCGAATCCCGTCAACGGTCAGGACATAACGTCCCGCCGCTTCGTCATAGGAAACCCACTCGCGCGTGTCGCTCAGGTCCGTCGCGGGGACCATCAGGTACTGAAACGCAATCCTAGGTCCCGACTCGTTGCGCATCTTGAGGGCGAGCGCCGCCGATAGATTGCCCCCAGCACTCCCGCCCCCGATCGCGATTCTCGTCGGATCGCCTCCGAGTGCTTCGCCCTCCCGCACGATAAAGCGGAGTACGGTCTCGCAATCCTCGAGCGCTGCAGGAAAGGGATGCTCCGGCGCGAGTCGGTAGTCGACGGAAACGACGATCGCCTGCGACTCCATCGCAAAGCTCATATTGGCAGAATGAAAGGGGTGTCCGTTCCCCATCCACCAGCCGCCTCCGTGAATATCGAGGTAGAAGGGCCGCACCGGCGCACCCTCCGTCCGAGGTGGCCAGTAGATCCGAACCGGAATCGCATGTCCCGCGTCGGAACTCACCATCCGGTCTTCAAACGCCACGCCATCCGGTTCGGGGAAGTCGGCGACCATCGCGAGCGTCATTTCGTTCGCGCTCTGCCGAGCCGCAGGCGTCATCTCCATCGGACCACTCGAGATCGAAGAAAGCCGCGCGATCACCGCGGCGGGGTAATCCAGTCGCCCGAGCGGCGTGTACGTCCAGCTATAGGTCACCGCCGCGGCGGCACCGACCAGGACGCCCAGCACGATCGCGATGCGCGTCCCCATCCGCATCAGCACGTGCTCCCGCGGAGCGAAGAAAGACCGCGGAGCCCGCGACTCAAGCCATCTTCTCGATCACATCTTCCGCGAAGCGCTTGGTCCCATCGACCTTCTTGTCGAGATCATCCGTCATGCCGTGATAGAAGACCCAGGGCATCGTGAGAATATGGTTCACACCCCCGTCGCCGAGCTTCTTGTAGCCATCGATGCCCGCTGCATCCGACGCACTCGCCATCACATCACAATGTTCATCCTTGCCGAGCTCTTTGCGATAGGCCCGAACCTTGCCGATGCACTCGATGATCTCGTCCGTCGTCTGCAGATCCGAGAGCCAGCCGTCGTTGCGTGCCGCGCGACGAAGGGCGAAGTCCGAGATCCCCCCGACCCAGATCGGAACCGGCTTCGTCGGGATCGGCGGCGTGAGCTTCAAGCGATCAAATTGATAGAACTCACCCGAGTGCTCAACCCATTCTCCCGACCAAACCTTCTTGAGCACTTCGATCATTTCATCACATCGCGCGCCGCGACGCTTGAACTCCTGGCCGACCAAGCCGAACTCGAGGTTCGACCAGCCGACTCCAATCGTGAGTGTCACCCGGTCGTTCGACATCGCCGCTGCCGTCGCGACCTGCTTCGCCGCCATGAACGGGTTTCTCATAGGAAGGACGTAAACGTTCGTCGTAAAGCGGATTCGCTTTGTGACGCTCGACATCGCTCCCGCCAGCACCCACGGATCCGGGAACTGCGAAGTTTCGTCGTAACGCCTAACGCCGTCCTCGGTATAGGGATAGGGCGTATCGAGGGTTTCGGGATAAACCGCGTGATCCGATGAAGCGATCGCTTCATAGCCGGCCTCATCCGCCGCTTGAGCGATCGGAAGAATATGCGACGGGGGCTGAAACGCGGCCGAAAGTACGAACTTCATTAGGACTCCTGTGAACCGCTCGCGGCGGCTCGTGCGATGCGGACTACGACTGAGGCTTGGATTGCGGTTGGGATTGCGGTCGAAAGTGGATCAGGGTCTCTTGACCGAGATCCTCGAAGGTGACTTCGACGGGCATACCGATCGTGACGGCATCCGCCGCGCAGCCGACGATATTCGTCGTGAGCCGCGGCCCCTCGTCGAGTTCAACGAGGGCGACGACTAACGGCAGACGCTCACGCTGGGTCGGGTCGAGGCCGACGCGATCGACGGTATAGGAATAGACCGTCCCGCGACCGCTCACGTCCTGCCAGGACCAATCATCCTGCAAACAATCGGGACATCGATTGCGCGGATAGAAGAAGAAGCCATCCCGCGGACATTTCTGAAGCGACAGACGTCCGTCGCGGGCCGCATCGAAATAAGGCGCGCTCGTCGGCGTGCGCCGCGGAATCGGTCGCCCGTTCTCGGCGAAAGGTTGTTCGACTCGCATCATCACGCGCCCTCCATCACAAGGCCGACATTCGAAGCCATCAGGCCACCCACCCCGGTGACATAGGCCTTGTCGGCCTTGGCGAGCTGCCGGTCTTCGGCGCGCCCCTGCAACTGAGTGATGGCATCGATGACGTGGGAGAGACCGCCGGCCGATCCGCCCTGCCCCATCCCGAGCTGGCCGCCATGGGTATTGAGCGGGAAGTCACCGGCAAAGCTCAGGTCGTGCTCTTCGACGAAACGACCGCCCTGGCCCTTCTTTACAAAGCCCGCGTCTTCGAGGGTCGCGAGGACCGTGATCGTGAAGCAGTCGTAGAAGGAGCAGAGGTCGATATCCGAGCGTTCGAGGCCCGCCATGCCGAAGGCCTTGTCCGCCGCCGGCTTGGCCGGTGTCACGGAGAGGTCTTCCATATACGACACGGTCTTGTGACTGATCGATTCGCCATAGCCCGAGAGGAAGACCGGGCGATGCTTCGTCGTCTTCGCGCGTTCGGCGTTCGTCAGCACAACCGCACCGCCGCCGAAGCAGGGCATCACCATCTCGAGCAGGTGAACCGGGTCACTCACCATCGGCGAGGACAGCACATCGTCGATCGAGATCGGCTTGTCCTTGAAGATCGCCTTTGGATTCTTGAGCGCGCTATTGCGTTCGTCGACCGCGATCTTCGCAAGCTGTTCCGGCATCACGCCGTACTGATCCATGTAACGCGTCGCGACCATCGCAAACGACGGTGCCGCGGCGACCAGGCCATAGGGAATATCGTATTGCCCCTGCGGCGAACCCCAGGCGTCCCCCATCAAATACGGAGGCATGATCATCTTCTCTCGCTCGCCGCCGGATTCCATCGGCGGAGGCGTCGAGGGGACGAGCACCAGCACCGTGTCGCAGAGGCCGATCTCGATGGCCGCTGCAGCGCGCCAGATCATGCCGGCGGAACTCGCGCCGCCGATGTCGACGAGCTCACTGAAATTCGTGCGGATCTTGAGGTACTCGGCGAGGGCGAGCGGCGCGAAGAGGGGCGACTCCTGGAGCGACCCGGTCACGAGTCCATCGACGGCGCCCTTCTCGATCCCCGCATCTTCGAGCGCTTCGGCGGCGAGCTGCGCGCAGGCCTCCAAGCTGAACATGGGGTTCTTCCATTTTCGTTCGGGAGCCCACTCGGTAAAGCCCACCAGGGCGGCAGATCTTTTGCCCATCTTGATTCCTCTCTCGCACGATCGCGTTAGGCGACCCGCGAAGTTCCTAAGCGCGATTCACGCGGATCGGCAGCGTCCGGAGTCCACAAGCAAAGGCCGGCGCGTTCATCGGCAGCGGTCCTTCCGTCGATCGTTCCATATTGGGCAGCTTCGCGAGAATCGACTCGAAGGCACAGCGAAGCTCGAGCCGCGCGATATTCGCCCCCATGCAGAAATGGGTTCCGATGCCAAACGAAACATGCGGGTTCGGATCCCGCGTGATGTCGAAGGTCTGGGGATTTTCGAAGACGCGTTCATCCCGATTCGCCGCCGCGTACATCAGCAGAACCTGCTGACCCTTCTTGATCGTCTGCCCCTGAATCTCAACGTCTTCCGTTGCCGTTCGGCGCATGTTGAGCAGCGGCGTCACCCACCTGACCATCTCTTCGATGGCTACGGGCAGTCGCTCGGGCTCGCGCTTGAGAAGGTCGAACTGATCCGGATGCTCGAGCAGCGCGAGCGTCCCCCCCGCAATCACGTGGCGCGTCGTATCGCTTCCGCCGTTCAAGAGCAGCAGTGATTCCGAAGCGATCAAGCCGTCTTCGCGAGCTGCCCCGCCCTCGTTCGCATGCTCGATCATCTTCGAGAACCAGTCGTTTCCGAGGCCCTTCTCTCGCCTTGAGTTGACGACGCCCATCGCCTCGCCGAAGAATTCCGTCGCCTTGGCGATCAGCTCTTCGGAGGAATAACGAGGCCCGCCACCGCCAGCCATCGTCGTCTCCGCGATCTCCGCATAACGCGGCCAATCCGCGTCATCGAGACCCAGCGCTTCGACGATCACCCGAACCGGAAGCGGAATCGCGATCTCTTTGACGAGATCGAACTCGTCGCGCCCTTCGAGGCTCGAGAAAATGTCATCGACAATGTTCTGGATCCGCGGGATGAATTGCTTGGCCCCCCGCGGCGTAATTTCCTTCTGAAAGATGCGCCGATAAGCGAGATGCTTCGGGTCATCGCTATCGATCATCGACCCCGATCCCTGGGTGTTTGGCCGCGAGCCTAAGGCGCTCGAGAAGCGCTTCGGGTCACGCGAGATCGAGACGATGTCGGCGTGATGAGAGATCCCCCAAATTTCGTTGGTCTCATCCCAATAGACGGGAGCGTTCTCGCGCAGCCACGTATAGGTCGGCTGGGCATCCCCTTCGTAGAGGGCGCGATCGAGCAGATCGATCGTCATCGATTCGGCGGCGGACATTCTTCGGAATCCTCAATGGTTGATCCCGCCGAGAAGACGGGCCCCCCATCCTAGATCCGAAATGCGACCTTCGCCGCGCCCCATTTATGCGCAATTTCGCCCGGAGCGAACGCCCCGCTGGGCCTCAATCGTCTTCTTCGAACTCGGCCTCTTCCTGGGCTTCCGGAAGCGGTGTGGCGAAGATTTCCCTGCGACGCGCATCCCGCGGCGGGGCGACCTCGTCCCCGAAGCTATTCAAGCGATCGATCAACCCGCGCATGAGCCCAACCTTCCGCCGATTGAAATGGAGCCTTAGCCGCGGGAGATGGCTGATCTCCCCATCTTCTTCCGGCAAAGGTTCCGTCCGCTCGATCATTCCGGATTCCAGCAGCGGCGCAAACTCATCGTTCAGCGCTTCGAGCTCCGAATCTGTCGGTGCGACATGAACGCGCAACACGAGTCGCCCCCCGACGTAGCGGCTCGAGTGATAGTTCCGGTAGAAGCCTTCGATCTCGGCGACGGCATCTTCAACTGAGTCCGTCACACGAAACAGGTTCATGTCGTTCGGATCGATCAGTCCGCGCTCGGAAAGATGGGTCTCGACGTATTCGAGCCAGTCCGCCCAGTAGCGCCCGCCCGGCGCGTCCACGAAGACAACGGGCACCATCTCACTCTTGCCCGTCTGCATCAGCGTGAGCGCCTCGAAACCCTCGTCATGGGTTCCGAAACCGCCGGGAAAGAGCGCGATCGCGTGGGCCTCTTTCACGAACACGACCTTGCGCGTGAAGAAGTATCGGAAGTTGATCAGCTTCCGGTCCCCCGCGATCGTTTCGTTCGCCGACTGCTCAAAAGGCAGGCGGATATTCACACCAAAGGAAGCGTCGCGTCCGGCGCCGCCCTGGGCCGCGCCCATGATTCCATCCCCAGCGCCGGTGATCGCCATCCAGCCCTTCTGCGCCATCTCCTCAGCGAAGGCATACGCCGCGAGATAGTCGGGGTGGTCTTCCGGCGTTCGCGCGCTGCCGAAGACCGCGACCTTGCGCAGCTCCGAATAAGGACTGAAGACGCGAAAGGCGTGGCGCAGCTCCTTGAGCGCGCTGTTCACGAGTTTGAGCTCGGCGCGGGAGGTTCCGTCTCGCAGCAGATGGACGCTCGTCGTCATCAACTGACGGACGAGTTCCGCATCCTCCGGGTCCGTGGTCTCGCGCGAGGCGGCTTCGATCAGCCCTTCGATCGCTTGATTCAGGTCGTTTCGGCGAAGTTGGTAGCGGCGGCGAGATGGAGACATCGCCGCGAGCATAGCGGCCCGGTGGCTATTTCTTCATCGACTCGAGCATGGCACCCATTCCGGCGTGCACCTTCTGGATCGCCTTGAGCGGTCGGATCATGACCTTGAAGTCGATGATCTTCCCTTCGTCGTTCCACTTGATCATGTCGACGCCGTTCACCTTGATGCCATCCATCTCGGTCGTGAACTCGAGCACCGCGTCATAATCGCCGACGACTTCGCGCACATAACGAAACTTGCCTTCGGGCTTTTCGGCGGGCGTGTCGCCCTGCTGCTTGTTCGAATCGCCGGGAAAGACATTGAACGCAGCAAGCAGATACATCTTCGTGATCGCGCGACCTTCCTGCGGCGTGTGCACCACCGGCGACTGGAAGACGACATCGTCGGCGAGAAGCTTGTCGAGTGCCTCCTCGCTCACGTTGCGAACATACTCATGCCATGCGGCGACGCCGGCTTCTGCGGGACCTGCCATCGTGTTCTCCTGTGTCCTCTTGCGATGAGAGGACCGGGTCTAAAGAAATTTCTGCGGCACCGCACTCAGGGCGGCATAAAGACCGAAGGCGAGTCCGCCGACGATCGCGACCGCGGGCGGGGCCTGCGGAAAAATCAGCGGCGCGAGGAGGGGGCCGGCCACGAGGAAGATCGCGAGCACCGTGTATCCAAAGGGATGGGTGCGTACTTCCTTGATCACGCGGTCTTTGAGTGGCGCCTTGACGGCCTCGGGAGCGGCGGGCGCTGCTGCATTCTCGACATTCGGTTCGTCGGGCATGGTCTCAGATCTCCAGGGCGCTGCTGGGATTGCGACGTAAGTGTATCGATGTCGGCACACGTCCACATGCATCGCCGGGTTGCTCATGCCGACCTCCGGTCAGCCCCGCCTAAACCGACTCAGCCCTCGTCTGCGGCGAGAGCGGCGACGATCCGTCGTCCCAGCTCCGTAACCGCCGCGTCGTACGCGACCACGATCGACCGATTGGAGGAGCTCGCAAGCGGAATCGAGGAATCCATGGAGAAAAGGGTCGCCGGGGCTTCTGCGCCGGCCCGAACCAGCGCCCAGCGAATCCGCACCCGCAGCGCCGATCCGTCGACGGAGACGAGATCATCGATATGCAACTTGACGTGAACATCGGCGGGAAAAGGCGCCTTCGAAGGATGGTTCGTGACCTTGATCGACCCGGTTCGCGACGCAACATCGAGCGCCAACGCGCGCAGGAAATTGTCTTCGAATCCACCGAGCCAGCGAGTGAACTCGTCGAGCTCGATTTCGCCCCCGCTTTCAAGTCGCGCCAGCTGCGGTCGATCGAGATAAGGCGGCAACCGGACGGGCCCGACGACGATCGCAAGATCCGAGAGCGTCGCCGTAGATTCGGTTGCGGTTGCAGCCGAATCACCCGCCGCGCTGCCCAACACGAAATGTTCGACGCCGGGACTTCGGCCCAGGCAGCCGACACTCGATCCAAGACTCAAGAAAAGGGCAGTGACCAAGATCCACTGCATTCCGTTTCGCCACGAAAAGCCACAAGTCCGGTTCATCATCATTCGCTCTTTCCTCGGAGTAGCTCTTCTGGATGTTCCTCAAGTCGCTCCGCCAGGAGTCGCAAGGATTCTGCGGCCCCCGCGAGATCCACCATCAGCGTTTCGAGTTCCTGGGTCATCGGCGAGTCGGGGCTGATCATGGCATCCGCCGAGGACAGGGTCTGTTCGAGTCGAATCATCGTCGCGGTCATGCTCGGCAACAGCTCCGCATTCGCCGAAGCCGTCAGCGACTCGACGGACACAAGCGTCGTCGCGAGGCTCTCGAAGACCTGGTCGAGATTCTCGCCAATCGATTCGAGCGGTAGCTGGTCGACTCGGTCGACGATGCGCGTCACCCGCTCCGTGATCGCATCGAGACCACCCGAAACCGTCGGCAGGATCGGATAGGCCCGGCCGAGTTCGACCGTCTGCGGTCGAGCGCCCTTGAGGAAGTCGAAGTCGACCGCCTTCTGGCCGGTCAGCATGTTATTCGTGGCGAGTCGCGCACGGAAGCCGCGTTCAACCATCCCCTGAATCACATCGAGCTCGTCCCGCTCGATGTCAACGCGGGTCAGCCCGAGCCGCTCCGGCTCGATTTCGATCACAACGGGGATCCGCATCTCGCTCGTTTCCCGATCGAGTTCGACATCGACGTCGAGTACTTCACCGAGCTTGATTCCCCTGAACTCGACCGGCGATCCGGGAACGAGGCCCGAGACCGAGTCCTTGAAGTAGAGGAGGAAACGGGTCTTGAGCGAATAGCGGGGTCTGCGCGTCGCCTGCTTATTCGGATAGAGCTCGAAGACCATGTTCTCGGCAACGTCCTGCGCGACCGTGACTGTCGCCGGTGTTTCAAACGCGATTCCGCCTACGAGCATCGACATCAGCGAGGGCGTGTCGATTTGCAATCCTTCGGCGGTGACCACGGCGTCGATCCCCGACGCGTTCCAGAAACGCGTCGTCGAGCGCACTCTTTGATCGTGGGGCGCTTCCACGAAGACCTGCACGCTCACGAATTCCCCCGCGTCATCGAGGGTGTACCCGGCGAGTTGTCCGACCCGCAGCCAGCGGTAATAGACGGGGGACCCGACATCGATCGAACCCAGTTCCTGGGCGCGCAGATTGAAGAGCGTGCCGGGCTTATCGGAACGAACGACCGGCGCTTTCTCGAGACCCGCAAAGAAACGCGTGTCTTCGCCGTCCGCGGAGGGATCGACGGCGATATAGGCGCCGGAGAGCAAGGTATCCACACCGGAAATTTCCGCGGCGGAGACTTCAGCGCGGACAACCCAGAAGCGGGTTTCGTCCGTCAGATAGCTCGCGAGCTCTTTCACGAGGCTCGCCGTCACCTTGACCTTTGACAGATCCTCGTTCAGCTCCACGGATTCGACGAGGCCCACGTCGACTTCTTTGTACTTGAGCTTCGTCTGTCCGGCGACGAGGCCATCCGCGCTGTCGAAGACGATCGAGATCGTCGGGCCCTGTTCCGACCACGCCCAATAGGCGAGGTTCAACCCGACGAGGGCCGCCACCAAAGGAATCAACCAGACGATGGAAGGACGAGCGCGCTTCTGAACGATCGCTTTCGGAGGGCTCTTTCGCGTTGGGTTCGCAGGCGGCTCCCCGCTCGGTGCCCCATCGGGCCCCCTGGATTCATCCGCCATCCCGCTCTCCCTCTGACGCTTCCGCGTCCTCGATCATTGCATCCCAGATCAGCCGTGGGTCGAAGCTCGCCGCGGCGAGCATCGTCAAGACAACGACCGCCCCAAAATAGAAGGCTCCCACTCTCGCTTCGACCGAGGCGAGCGAGCCGAGATGGACAAGCGCAACGAGGATCGTGACGACATAGACGTCGACCATGGACCATCGCCCCACTGCCTCGACCACCCTGTAGAGTCGCGCACGATCGCGCGGGCGCCACTGGCTCCGGGTCTGAACCGAAAACGCGAGCCAGCCAAGCGAGACGATCTTTAGCACGGGAACGACGACACTTGCGATAAAGACGATGACCGCGAGGGGCCAGGTGCCGTGGAGGGCCAAGTAGATCACGCCGCTCACGATCGTGTCCGCCTGAGGTCGTCCGAGGGTGGTCACTTCCATCACGGGGTACAGGTTCGCCGGGACATAACAGATGATCGCGGAGATCAGCAGCGCCCAGGTCCGCGCCAGACTGTTGGGCTTGCGTCGATGCAGACGCGTATGGCATCGGGGACAGGCGAGGCCGTGAATCGGACCCTCTGGAACACCGACCACCAGATGGCACGTGTGGCATTGCGCATGGGGGCGCTGTTCGATGTCTTCGCTCATCGCTCCCTCCGCGAAGGCCGATTCCCAATCTGTCGCCAGACGATCTCGGGATCGAGGAAGGCCGTTCCGGCAGCCAGCACCGGAATCAGCAGCCCAAATGCCCACAGCGCCAGGCCCGGAACGATATCCGCCATATCGGCCAGCTTGACCACCGCCACGAAGATCCCGATCAGGAAGACCTCCATCATGCTCCAGGGCCGACAGATTTCGACGAATCGAAAGGCCTCGATCGCGAAGGGGGCCGGGCGATGAAAGTGAATGGGCGCGAGTACATATAGAAGCAGCCCGATCTGCAGGGCCGGCGCGAGAATCGTTGTGGCGAAGACGAGCACTGCCACCGCATAGCGGCCCTGGTCCCAGAGGGCGACGGCCCCGGAGCCGAGGGTCGTTTTCGTAACCTGGCCCTGCATCTCGAACGCAAGGAAGGGATAGGCATTAGCGACGACGTAGAGAATCGCTGCGGCGCAAGTCAGAGCCAGCGTGTACTCGACGGTCTGCCGCTGGCGACGAAAAAGCGTGCCCCCACATCGAACACAGATCGCCGAGCCCCCGTCTGGGACGCGAGGTTCATCGCAGACCGAATCACAGTGATGACAACCGACGAGCGGCAAGACTTCCCCCTGCGCGACGGCGCAGCTCCCCCCACCTTAGTCGAAACCAGGCGGCGACCCGAATCGTCATCCGACGGAATCACATGAGAGTGGTTTTAGCCACAGGGTGAAACCTGTATTTCCGAAGCGATCAT
>Ga0316208_1000434_pt1 | contig 52183 bp, 50 predicted proteins | sample 3monopyrite_MG_FD_204944 | JGI IMG/M metagenome (GOLD analysis project Ga0316208, IMG submission 204944) | Microbial mat bacterial communities from mineral coupon in-situ incubated in ocean water Damariscotta River, Maine, United States -... | ecosystem: Environmental > Aquatic > Marine >... | reverse complement strand
AATATATCGATGGTTTCTACAATCCCAGACGACGACACTCGACACTGAACTACTTGAGCCCTATGCAGTTTGAAAATCAAACCGCATAAACTTGAAAACGCTCTCCACTTTACTGAAGCAATTCCATGCTGAACCTGCTTGCGCCTCGCTGCAGGCTTTACCACTCCTTTGAAAGAAGTTCCTTCAAAGCGGCATTATCGAGCATCTGATCGGCCAGAAGCTTCTTCAGCCGGGTATTCTCCGCCTCCAGCGACTTCAACTTCCGGGCATCGGACACATCCATGCCCCCATACTTCGACTTCCAACGGTAAAAGGTCTGCTCGGCAATGCCGTGCTTGCGGACAATATCCTTAACCTTCATCCCTGCAGCATGCTCCTGCAGGATCGAAATAATCTGTTCCTCTAAAAATCTTTTGCGCTTCATAAAGGGATCTCCTGATCAACGTTTTACAGAAAATCCTAACTTTAGAAACGGCCTCAATCTGGGGGAAAGGTCACAATCTCGCTGCCCATCGAGAAAGGCAAACCAGGCCCTGGTCTTTTGGCTCATGTGCTTACGTCAAAGTACATGGATCATTTGCCGCTCTACCGTCAGTCCGGCATGTACGCGCGGGAAGGTGTTGAGATCAGCCGTAACACCATGGCTGACTGGGTTGAGCGCTCTATGGAACTGGTGCGCCCGCTTGTTGATGCCATTGGCAAACATGTATTTAAAGGCGTTGCCATTCACACCGATGATACACCCGTGCCGGTGCAAGCACCTGGCACGGGTAAAGCCAAAACCGGCAGAATATGGGCGTATCTTAGGGATGAACGTGGCTGGCAGGGCGACACTGCTCTATAAATATTCGCCAGACAGAAAAGGCGCACAGCCGCAGGGCCACTTGAAACAGTATCAAAGCTATCTGCATGCGGACGGTTATGCGGGATATGAAAAGCTGTACGGAAGCGGCAAAATTACAGAAGTTGCTTGCCTCGCTCATGTCAGGCGCAAATTCTTCGACCTGCACAAAGCAAATGACTCGCTGATTGCCAGGGAAGCACTGGAACGCATTGCTGCACTGTACGGTATTGAGAAACAGATCAGGCAACAACCGCCCGATCTCAAACGGCAGGTCCGACACAGAGAGGCCAAACCGCTGTTTGAAGGCCTGCAAGCTTGGCTACCGGAACAGCTCAACAAAATACCCGCCAAATCAGCTTTGGCCGGGGCTATTCGCTATGCCATCACCCGCCTCAAGCGGTTGGAGATCTATCTGGAGGACGGCAGGCTATATCGCTCGATAATAATCCGGCAGAACGCTGCATGCGACCTATCGCTCTTGGTCGTAATTATGTAAAGTTCCGGATTATGTAAAGGTTGCCAGGAAGGTACTGACCGGGGGCCTTTGATGCTGCGGCAAAGCGCGTCGCCTGGGTCGTGTTGAGCTAACCATAATCCTATCCTTCTCCTGACTGTCACCATGAAGGAGGATCTTATGGAACGGCCTAATCTACAGCCCGGACCGCGTCACTGGCTTGAGAACAGTGTTTTTCAACCGTTTGCCGCCCGATATATCGAACATCTAACCCGTGGGCGATATTCAGCTGGTACCAGCAGGATATATCTCTGCTGTATTGCCCATTTTGCCCATTGGGTTTCCCGTGAACAGCTCGCACTGGAGGAGATTGATGAAGCCGTGCGCGCGAGGTTCATCGCAGAGCACCTGTCAGTCTGCGATTGTCCATACCCGGTTCACCGTGTGCCCATTGGCCACAGGGCCGCAATCGCACACCTACTGGATGTGCTGCGTGCAGAAGATGCCATTCCTTGCGTGGAGGCCCGCGATGAATGTAGCCGGGAGTTGGCGGCATTCGACACCTATATGCGCGATGTTGCGGGATTAGCACTCAACACCCGTCGGCAACGTCTCCGGATTGTTCGGCGGTTTCTCCTTGAGCAATTTGGACGTAAAAAAGTTGTCATAGCGCGCCTTGATGCTGCTGCAGTACGACACTTCGTCCTTGGTGAACACAAAGGTTGGAGTCCGGGCACCATTCGCGTGGTGGGCGGCGCCATTGGTGGCTATTTGCGCTTTCGGGGCATATCAGGGGATTGAGTTCTCCATCTGCTATCCGCCATTCCTCGAGCAGCTGACTGGCGGCTTGCAGGGCTACCGCAAGTTTTGTCCAAGGGTCAATTCGACGAGCTGTTTGCATCCTTTGATCAGGGTTTTCCGTCGCGCAGGCGGGCACTTGCAATGGTGCGCTGCCTGACTGATCTCGGTCTACGATGCAATGAAGTCGCCAAGTTACATCTCGATGATATTGACTGGCGGCAGGGAACTCTCCGTGTGACAGGGGCCAAAGGCCGTCGTACCGATATCCTGCCCCTTCCTAAACGACAGGTAGTGCAATCGCCGCATATTTGCGGCATGAACGGCCAGAGACGAGCAATCGCTCCATATTCGTGCGTCACGAAGCTCCCTATCATGTTCCTATTCAAACAGGTGTTGTCAGATGCGCCGTTCTAGCGGCTTACCAGCGGTGTGGCTGGGACCGCACCGACATCCATGTTCTTCGCCATAGTGTTGCCAGCCGTTTGCTGAATGAAGGAACGCCGATGAAGCATATCGCCGATATCCTGCGGCATCGCTGCCTTGATACGTCCATGATTTACGCCAAGATCGATGTAAACAGGCTGGCAGCTGTTGCCATGCCCTGGCCGGGGAGTGTGTCATGAACCAGATACCTACCATGGTGTCGCGAGTTGATGCATACCTTGCGGAACGGCGGCGCCTGGGGTTTGAACTCAAGATTGCGGCTACAATGCTGCACTCTTTTGCACGCTTTGCAGATCAATCCGGCCATACAGGTCCCCTCACGACCAGGCTTGTCATCGACTGGGCCAAGGGTCAGTCGCGTAATGCCTCCCCATTTTCATGGGCGCGGCGTCTTGAGCTTTTGCGCCCGTTAGCGAAGTATTTGAGACGGCTTGATCCCGCCACAGAATTTCCGGCGACGCCTATCTTTGGCAAAGCACATCGGCGGCTCACGCCACACATCTACACCGATGGCGAGATCGTCGATCTGCTGGCCGCAGCTAGCCGACTGCAGCCAGCAGGAACGTTGCGACCGGCAACTTACGAGACACTTTTCGGCCTGATCGCAGCAACCGGGCTGAGGGTTTCAGAAGCACTCAACTTGCGCTATAGCGATGTCGATGTGGCCAACCAGTGCTTAACCATCCGAATGACCAAATTCCGGAAGTCCAGATATGTGCCGTTTCATTCCACCGTTGCCGATGCACTGAAGCGCTATCTGAGTGTGCGTGATCGTTATAGTGCCCGCGCCGCAGATGCTCCGTTTTTTCTGTCAAGGTCCGGCAGGGCACCGTCAAACCGGCAGGTTCACTGGACCTTTCAACGCCTCCGCCAGGAACTCGGCCTAATCGCTCGCGGCACCCATGGCGCAGTGCGCATCCACGACCTCCGGCACACATTCATTTGCCGTCGGGTACAACGCTGGCAAGCTGAAGGAGCCGATATCGACAACGCCATTGCCGCTCTCGCTACCTATGTCGGCCATGTCAAAATATCAGATACATATTGGTATCTCACAGGCATTCCGGATCTGATGGCTGCTGCAGGCAAACGCTTTGAAGATTTTACAATCGAGGGGACCCGCCATGAGCGACTGTAACAAACCCTCGTTCCCTATGCTGCTCCAGCGCTTCTTTGTAGAGCACCTTGGTCAACATAGAGCCGTCAGCCCGCAGACGGTTGCCGCGTATCGTGATACATTCCGTCTGTTTTTGAACTTCACTGAATGGAAGACGGGCAAAGCCCCAAGCGCGCTATCCCTCACCGACCTGAATGCCAAGCTGCTGCTCGACTTTCTTGATTATCTGGAGAAAGAACGCGGCAATAGTGTTCGCAGCCGCAACGCCCGCCTAGCCGCGCTCCGTACATTTCTGAAGTATGCTGGCCATTATGACCTTGAAGCGCTGGGGATCATCGAACAGGCTCTAGCTATTCCCATGAAGAGGTTTGAACGACAGATGGTCGGGTTCCTGACACGCGAGGAAGTCCGCGCCATCCTTGAAGCGCCCGACCCGGCAACATGGTTCGGGCAACGCGACCGGGCGCTTTTCAGCGTGATGTATAACACAGGGGCCCGCGTATCCGAGTTGATTGGCCTTCGGTGCAACGATGTAGTTCTAGACGACCAGCCAGCAGTACATTTGCACGGCAAAGGCCGAAAGGAGCGCAGCGTGCCACTTTGGCGGCCTAACGCTGTGGTCCTTCGCGCATGGCGCAAACGATTGGAAACAGCGTCAGAGAGAAGTTTCTTGTTTCCCAATCGCAAAGGCAGGCAAATGACCCGCTCAAACGTCTTTCAGAGGCTGAAACTGGCCGCTATCAATGCTGTTGGAAAATGTCCGGAGCTTGCCGGACGGTCGGTATCTCCACACACAATTCGCCACTCGACTGCAATGCACCTGCTTCAATCAGGCGTGGATATCACCGTTATAGCCCTCTGGCTGGGACATGAAGATACTGCGACGACTCACATGTATGTAGAAGCGGATCTTTCAATGAAGGAGGAAGCTCTTATGCGGCTGCAACCTGCTGAAGCCAAAGTCGGTCGTTATAAGCCTCCTGATAAGCTGATCCATTTTCTTCAGAGCCTATGATTATGTGTAGCTTGCAGGGATGAAAAGTGAGGAAATATATGGCTAAGTTTGCCAACCTTTACATAATCCGGAACTTTACATAATTCCGTTTATGTAAATGTATACATAAGCGTAAAAACTTCCTGTTCTACGGATCAGATAAAGGTGGCGATCGCGCCGCTGCTGCCTATACGCTGCTGGAAACCGCGAAACTCAACGGCATCAATCCGCAAGCTTACCTGAACTGGGTGCTTGATACCATTACGGATCACCCTATCAATCGGATCGATGAGCTGTTGCCTTGGAACTTCGTCAAAGCCGGGCTGGAAGAAGCGGCCTAAGGGAAATCACCGGACGCTTACGCTTAAAACCCGATGGTCATCAACCCGGGGCATGCCACGTGTGTTCGTTGGTAAAAGCGGTTCAATGCGAGACCATTGTTCCTCAGAAAACCAAAATAAATCAGACACTTCACTATCTCCTAGGCTGGAAACAGTGAACCACAATCAAACAGTTTTGGGAATCCCTTTAATGGGTCCGGACCCTAGATTCAGACTGCCTAGTTGAGGAAACCGGATAGTTTTTCGGATTAGGTCCTTTTCCAATTGTACGGCAGGGTGTAGGTCGTCAGTGTCCGGGCAATGATTGCGCGATCACTAGCGTCAATGACAAAGTTGCATGGACAGAGCTGGAGCCCAAAAACAGGCCAAGTATGATATGCGACGCAATATGGTAATATCCCTACTAATCGGCGATACTGCGCAAAGAAGCAGGCATCCGCATCTCGATGAATGGCGGGTATCGCTACATGGGTAGTGTAGCTTCCTGCCGATATCGGCAGTTTCGTTCTCTTCCTCCAACTCAAAGTCCATCCGTCCTTCTTTTGCCATTTTTTTCTTCTTTGTTTATTGACAGGTCACGTCGGTGCGTCGTCTCTGGGACATGCCGGCCTGTGCGATAACATATCAGTTTGGGGTGCGCTTGCTGCGCTGGTGGCTGCGACCCGGAAAAGAGGAAGAAAAATATGGTGATGGTACCGCGCGGTTTATTGGCTGCGACAGTTTCGGTTTTGCTGCTGGCATCGCCAGCGTGGGCAGCGGAAAATGTTGCTGTAGCACCTGAAAAAAATACCGGCCTGGCAGCCTCTGCGCTCATCACCGCGCCGCTTCTCTCCGATAACCGCGATTACAGCGAATATTGGGAACAACAGTTTCTTTTTGATAATAAAACCTTAGCTACCAGCCAGTTTCTGATCGCGAACCTGCCGTTCAGCAAGCATCACGGCATGCAGGTCGCCACGCTCAAACAGCCTAGAAAAGATGCTGTGGTGATCAAAAATGGCCGTAAGCGTTCGGGCTGGAATTTTTCCGCAAGTGAGCCAATGCTTACCATTTTTCAGCACAAGCTTTCAGGCGGCACGCCGGACTTCAGTTTGCAGCTTCATAATACGGCGGCTGAATTGGATGTGTCTTTTGCGGCACCTGCGGGCGCGCTTCCCGTCGTGGCGGCAGGCAATAAACTCGGACTGCCCCAGATTACCCTTTATGCGCCCACAGCACGTGCTGAGGCCCGCTGGCGCGGTGGGCCTGAGATCGGTGGCCCCGGCCCTGATGGGCCTTGGCATGAAATTGGCGCTGGTTTTGGTTACGGGCTGCATGTGGTGCAACAGAAGGTCCCTAATACGGTGCTTTCGCGTTGGTGGCGCTTTACAGGTGCTCCTTCGAAAGCTGCTGTGAACCCTGTCCTGCACGCATTCGAAACCCCGAAGGGCAAACGCTACTATGCGCTTTATCTCCTTGCGGATGATGGCACGTCCATCCGCTTCGATGTGAATGAGTTTAAAGCGGAAGATAACCGCGAATGGCAGCTAAAGGCCAAAGCAGATGGAAAAACGTTGGCGGGTAGTATCACGCTCTCCGATAAGCTGGAAACGTTCAATCTGAAGGATCAGCTCAATGCTCTTGAGGCGCTTGCTGCGGGCTCGGTGGCAGATGTAACCCGCCTGCGCTATGCCGCTGTATACAAGTTTGAGCTTGTGGAAAACAGTACTAAAACGACGCTTGAAGGAACTGCGCTCGCCGAGGATATCCTGATGGGCGAAATAAAAGAGAAGCGCCGTAGAAAGCGCCGTTAGAGGAAAAGCCCGCAGAAATCACGCGTGAACCCGGCACCGAGTTGATGTTGGGTGTAGGTACATGCTCCTGCTGTATCCTACCGTTTGCTGACGGCATCTATGTCGGCAAAAGACGGTAAAGACAGGTAGGCGCAAGACGTTCATTTTACTACTTTAGTAGGGCACATTCAGGCGCTTGTGGTCGTCGCTGCTGTCTACGCGTCGGTGCTTATGCTGGCTGCGTCGAACAAAACTGCCGTTTTTTTGCCATATTTGAGCTGAAAATCACGCTTCGATTGGGAAAGAAATTCTAGGGTTAACGGAAGAAACGGTTGGCCTGATGAACAGGGGAATGATGCCAAGAATACCAGCCGTTGAAAAGGGTGCCAACCAAGCATATATAAGGGCTTGCGGCCATTGCACTTATGCTCCTGTTACTTGCCATAACATTTAGTTTAGCGATCGTTAGGCATAACTGATTAAGACAGCAGTGTCGCAGCTATTACATTTTTTTTAAAAATCGCTTGGAGGTGTGAAATTTGCTGCTAGTTTCCATACCCGAAGCAAGTTGTAAGCCTTGGAGTGACAAAATGACTGCAACAAAAGAAAAATTAATTAATGTTGCCATTATCGGCATCGGGAACTGCGCGAGTTCGCTGGTTCAGGGACTTTATTATTACGGCGCCGATAACGATACCGACGCTTCGGGTCTGATGCATGAAGAATTGAATGGCTATTTGCCCACTGATATCAAGGTCGTTGCAGCCTATGATATTGATGAGCGCAAAGTTGGCAAAGACGTAGCTGATGCGCTTTTTGCAGAGCCTAACTGTACCACTGTTTTCCACCGCGACGTACCTCAGCAGGGCGTTAAAGTGAAAATGGGCAACATCCTTGATGGATACAGCGACCACATGGAAGGTTATCCTGATGCGCGTCGTTTCATGCCCGCTGACGCCAAGCAGCCTACCAAAGAAGAGGTTGTTGCAGACCTCAAAGCTGCTGGCGTTGACGTGCTGATGAACTATCTTCCCGTGGGCAGCCAGAAAGCAACCGAGTTTTACGCTGAATGTGCGCTCGAAGCTGGCGTTGCCTTTGTGAACAACATTCCAGTATTTATCGCCAGTAACCCAGAGTGGGCTGCGAAGTTCGAAAAAGCTGGCATTCCAATTATCGGTGACGATATTAAAGCGCAGCTTGGTGCAACGATTGTACACCGCGTGCTGACTGACCTGTTCGCCAAGCGCGGTGTCGCAATGGACCGCACGTACCAGTTGAATACTGGCGGCAATACTGACTTCCTTAACATGAAGAACCAGAGCCGACTGGAATCGAAAAAAGAATCAAAAACAGAGGCTGTCCAGTCTGTTGCAGCGCACCGCGTTAAAGACGAGAACATCCATGTTGGACCAAGCGACTATGTCGCATGGCAAAATGATAATAAAGTTTGCTTCCTTCGTATGGAAGGCCGCCTCTTTGGCGATGTGCCAATGAACCTGGAGCTGCGCCTTTCTGTTGAAGATTCGCCGAACTCTGCGGGTGTTTCGATTGATATGATTCGCTGTGCCAAGGTTGCACTTGACCGCGGTCAGGCAGGCGTAATTGAAGGCCCTTCTGCATACTTCTGTAAGCACCCAGCAGTGCAGCATACAGATGATGTGGCGCGCCTGATGACAGAGGCTTTCATCGAAGGCTCTACAACGGTTGCAGTTGAAGAAGCGGCTTCCAAGAAAGTAGTTGCGGCTGAGTAAGCCACTTTTTTTGACTAAAAACATTTCAACGGCCCTTTCCCTGTGCTAGGGCGGGGCCGTTCGATTTTATACCCCATGTCAAAGGATGCAGAATGGCTGCCGAAAGTTCCGGTGATGCTCAAGAGCACAAGGCCCACGAATATGGTCGGCCAATGTCCATTGAGGACGCTTCCAATCGCTTTTTAATTCACCCCCTTTCGGATGTGGTCGTAAAATTTGGCATCAAGTTTGGGCTGAACCCCAATCTGGTTTCCTTTATGGGGCTTGGGTGTGGCATCCTGGCGGCTTTCCTTTATTATGGTTTGCCAAACACATCTTATGTAGTGGGTGCGTTTGCAGCGATGCTGGGGTGGCATATTCTTGACGGAGCCGACGGGCGTCTTGCCCGCGCGACCGGCAATACCAGTGCTTTTGGCCGTATTATTGATGGGATCTGCGATCATCTGGTGTTTGGTGCCATATATGTTGCGCTGGCGCTGCAAATGATCGCCTCTGGTGCGCCGACCAGCGTCTGGTGGCTGGTGGTGGCGACGGGCGTAGCCCATGGCATCCAGGCTGCAGGTTATGAAGAACGTCGACAGAAATATCAGCGCCGCCTTGAAGGCATTTGCCGGGAAGATGTGGAAGAAACCCTGCTTAAAATAGACGGCAAGAAATCGCTTCTTGCCAGTGTATATGATGCTGCGCAAAAGTTGGTGGCGGGGGGGGATTACGGGCTGGACGGCAAGCTTGCTACCCTGCGCACAACTGAAGAAGGCAAGGAAGAAGCCTATGCCCTTGTGCACCGTACCGTGCCGATGGTGAAAACCTGGGGGCTCTTGAACGCCAATAAGCGCACTTTTTTAATTTTTGCGGCGGCCTTATTGGGGCGTCCTGAGTTGTTTTTCCTTTTTGAACTGATAGTGCTGAGCGCGATTATGGCTATCTTGATGGTAGCCGAGTGGCAGATGGAAAAAACGCTGTCTGCAACTGACCGGGTTACTGAGCCAGCCTGATGGGCGGTATAGACGACATTAAAGATATTCTACGCGGCGCTTTGGCGTCGCTTGGCGGTTTTGGGGGCCGCATGCTCGCACGGCTTGCGATGCTTTTCTTTGCAGGCAGCTACTATGGTGCCGAAAAATTCGGCCACCTGGGGGAAGTTGCAGCGATTACCGAAATCATGGCGGCGGCGGCGGTTCTTGGCCTGAAGCGCACGCTTTTGGATATGCTGAGCGCCAAGGATGCTGCGGATAAAACCGGGCAAATTATCAAAGAAGCGCTTTTAGCTTCGCTGATCCTTGCATCCATTATGTCGGTAGGGCTTGGCTTTGCCTGGTCACTGCTGTTCCCGGATGCACCCATGCCGTTCATTCTTTATCTGGCGGTGCCGGGTATTGTTGTTGCGGAAGTCGCGGGCACGGCAATACGTTTCAAACGCATCATCCGCTGGGAGGTGATCGCGCGCTGTGTGATGGAGCCCTGGGCCTTTTTCGCTGCGGTGCTAATTTTCTACTGGGTGGGAATGACCGAAATAGGATTGATCTCAGCCTACGCGATTTCATGTATCGCGGCAGCCATCGGAATTTCGATCGGTCTTTCTGGGTCGATCGGTTGGAAAACGATCCTAAGCGCGCCGCTGCGTCCGCGCCAGTTGTATCATATTCCCCGGAAGAGCTTCCCTATCGGTGTGACCGATATTGGGGTGATGATGTTCCGCCGCGCGGACATCCTTCTTTTATCCATTTTTGTTCCGGGAGAAGTGACAGGCATTTATTATATGGCACAGCAGATCGTGACAGTGCCGCATAAGATTTACCAACTGTTTGAGCCGATGATGGCACCTGTATTGGCCAAATTGCACCATGACGCCAAGCGCGATGTAATCGGAGCAAAACTTGCGGGCTTTTGTCGCTGGGTTTTCACGCTGCAGCTTGCGATAACCGTACCCTTCATACTGTTCGGAGGCGAACTGATGGGGCTCTTTGGCAGTGAATATATGGTTGGCGCTTTGGTGCTCGCGGCGCTTTTGACTGCAGAACTGATGGATGGCAGCTTTGCGCTCACCGAGACTGCGCTGGTCTTCGCTAAGCCCAAGGTGCCACCCATGCTGATATTGATGGCGCTAATGATTGAGTTTAGCGCGATCTATTTCTTTGCGGGCGAAATGAAAATGGGTGCCGAAGGCGCGGCTGTCGGCTTTTTGATTGCAATGGGCAGCCTCGCTGCAGCGCGGCTCTTTATGTTGTGGCGGTATCTGGACATTAAAATCATTGGCTTGGCGTTTTTGATCCCGGTCGGCTTTGGCGGCGTTACGGCCGCTGCCCTTATATTGCTGCGCCAGACGATGCCCATGACCGACGGTGCCGTTTTCGGCCCCACCATACTGATCTCGATATTTCTGTTTGTAGGATTAGTGCGCATTCTGGCGCTCACGCCCGCTGACAAACTGATCCTGCAACAGCTCAAGTCGTCCTCTTAAGTAAGGGGCCAGGTTCTCTCCTTGGCGCTCCAAGCCTCACTCGCGCTCTCTCGGCGCTCTCACACGCTCTGTGGCAAGAAGTTAGCTGGCGGCTGCAGATCTGTTCCGCCCACTGTCGATCCACTGCTGTGCAAGTGTATGCATTTCGGGGCAGTCTACATCTATCCAGAAAGCATCACCTACATCAACGCCGATGGCTTTGCTTTCTGCGGCCAGCATCATCATGCCACCCGAGATGGAATAATCGTTGGTTTCGCGGCCACCCTTTTCAATCGCTTCAAATAGTGCCGGATTTGCAGAGAAGATGCCGCAGTCAAATGCGTTATAAACAGGGATATCTTTGCCTATACCTTTGATGTGACGGCCTGAAAGGCGCACTTTGGTGACATCGTCGATATCCACATAGGGGTTGCCAAGGCGTTTATCTATCGCCAGTGCTACCTCGTCGTCTTTGAGTGCGGTGGCGAGCAGCCGTTGGTACAGTTTAGGCTCGACAAGGTGGTCGCACATGGCAAGGCAAAATGGTCCATCCAAAACGCTCGCAGCTTTCAGAACGGACAGCCCATTTGGATACATGAAATCCGGGTTGTGCACTGTGTTGATCTGCCAGCCACGCTTGTCAGCGAGTGTATCAAGGAACTCCTCCAAAACGTCGGCATGGTAACCAGTGACAACGGTTGCACGCTTCATGCCTGCCGCAAATGCCGCGTCCATCGCATGCTCGATCATCGGGGTGCCATCCAGTTCAACAAGCGGCTTCAGGTTGCCTTTGGCTCTGAGGCGCGTTCCCATTCCAGCGGCGACAATTAGAAGATCTTCAGTCATCAGGCTGTTCCTACAGTATAAGGCGCAACTTTCAAGCGCCTGCGGGTCTCTAAAAATTTAAGCAATGCCGGCAACAGAGTCCAGGTCAGGATCAGGCACGTGCCAAAACCAAGGAGCGCCAGCATGCCCATTGATCGCAGGCCTCCCATGGAGGCTGTTACCAGCCCGCCAAAACCAAGCATAGTGGTAAGCGTTGTGATCGAGGCAGCGCGGCCTGTGGTGGCCATGACTGTTCCAACCGGCTCGCTGGTTTCCTGAAAGCGTTCGTAAATATGGATGCCGTTATCCACCGATATACCAATCAGGGACGGCAGGATCACCATATTTATAATCGATAGCGGCAGGCCTGTGGCTGTCATGAGGGCCAGTGTGATCAACAGCCCGGCAATCGTGGGCAAAAGCACTACGGCTGCAGCATAAAATGACCGTACAAATATCAAAACAAGTAAGATTGTTACACTACCGACAAGCGACACCGCGCGGATCGCATCAGCTTTCATTAGTGCCAGCATCTCAACGAAGATAAAGCCTTCGGACGCTGGGTGATAGGTTTTGCCGTTCACGGTGAATTCGGCGGCATCGTCATAAAACTGGCGGGCCAGGTCGGCGTCATCCATCGTCACCGAGTTATAGATATACATCAGATAGCCTGGCTGGCTTTCATCGCCCAGGAAAACGCGTCGCATAGCGGGAGGCAGGTCCTGCGCGGACAGCTCGCCCACCTGCAGATATTTGGCCTGGTCTGCGAGATCTTCCGGCAAAGCTCCTTCGCCGATCTTCTCCCACATGCGCTTGATTACCTTGAGGCGCTCTGCCTGCTCGGCAGCGTCGGGCACAAAGTTTCGGACACTTGTGAGCTTGGCGATTGTGGGGGTCTCGGTATCGGTTTTGGCGTAAGCGGCGAAATAATCTTCAATTTTTTCCACTTCCTCAAGGCTGTCGACAACCAACACGGCACGGTCATGCCCGCCCTTGAAGATGCCCTTCGATTGTTGGGTTGCCCAAAGGTGCTCCTTGGAACGTGCAGCCTGAATATTTTTAAAGTTTTTTTCGAAGCCCAGTTGCGGTGCCAAAATAGAGGCCATCAACAAAAGTGGCAGCAGGGTTGCCATCGTGGCTTTTGGGAAGCGGCTGCCGATCGACCAACGATCAGCGCCGATATGCTGGCTCTCTTTTGGTACACGCTTGTGCCAGTTGATAAAACCCTCGAACACGGAAAGCAGTGCCGGAAAAACCGTATACATCGCGGTGTAAATCAAAAGGATGCCGCTGCCTGCGATAAAACCAAACTCGCGGAAGGCTCGGAACTCGGTAAACATAAGCGCGAAAAAGCCAACCGCTGTAGTAAGGCCCGCAATCAACGAGGCTTTGCCCGTCAGCCCTATTACGATAGCGACCGCCTCAATATGAGGGGTATCTTCCGCGCGGGCCTCGGCGTAGCGGCTATAATTGTGAATACCAAAATCAATACCAAGCCCAAACAGGATCAGCGCCAGGAAAATAGTGATAAGGTTCAGCCCGCCGATCACTACAGCCGTAATGCCAATAGTCCAGACGATGCCGGTGACGAGTGGCAGGATAATAAGCGGCACCACGACTAAGCGTCGGTAATGCAAAAGAAGTAGCACGATGATCAGGCTCACGCTGCTGCCAAGCCCGACAACAACATCCATCATTACCGCATCAAACTGGGCTACCTTATTGCGGATACGCCCCGCGATCCCTACGCGCAGCCCTTCTTCAGGCGCATTCAGATCGAGCGCCTTGATGATTGCGGCCACATCAGAGACCATCGTTTTAGCTTCGCCCAGGCCTTCAAAACCTGCCTTAGGCCAGATCACCAAAGCCTGCGAGCGCCCATCGTCAGAGACAAACCGGCGTTCGGTCTCAATGGGTTCCAAAAGTTTGTCGCTGTCTGCCGTGTTGTCATTTGCAGCGGGTTTATCTTCTTCGATGCTGGTGGCTTTGACACCGCTTTCCACCAGATTGATAGAAAGATCAATGCCGGTACTGTTTTTGAACTCGCGGGTAGTTGCTGCCAACACTTCCTCTTCGAGTGTTTTTTCAACCTTTTCAAGCTCAGGTACACTTAGCTGCAAGAGCTTGTGGCGTTCCAGTACTGAAATGTCCTCGAAATATTGCACGCTGTCCGCCCATGGAAGGCGGCGGGTGAAGGCTTCAAGCAGAACCAGCGTATTTTCGATCTTGTTCCGATCGTCGCCTTCGATCACGACCTGGATCGAAGCAAAGCTACCGGCCTTCTGCATAGCGGCATTGAGTGTATGTACGCTCTGTGCGCCTTCGGGCATCAGGGCTTCAAGCTTGGTTGAAACCTTGAGGTTTCCCATCATTTGCAGCGCAAGCGTGAACAAAAGCACGGCTGCTAACAAAATTAGCCAGCGGCCTTTTGTTGCCCACTCGGCGGCCCGCATGCTCCAGTCGGGTATATGCAAATCGTTATTGTTCATCGCTGCCTTGGTTCTGGTATCGAGCTATTCTGTGTGACGGCGAAAAACACCAAATACCGCCGCCGTGCTTGGTGCCCTTCTTTTGCACAAGAAACAGCCATGAAACAACAGGTTCCATGCCCGGAGGCGAGATTAGTCACAGATTAAGGAATTTTCATGGCCCATTGGCCGTATTTAGGCTCCCAAAAGGGCTTCGGTACTTTCCCTGAGGACTTGCACATCAATGGGTTTGGCGATGAAGCCATCGCCGCCGGCTTTTTTGACCTCTTCCTGTGTGCTGGGGGAGGCATCGGCTGTCACCGCGATAATTGGCGGTGAAGGCAGCGTGTTGCTGGATTTGATATGGCTGATCGCTTCCAGCCCGGTCATGCCAGGCAGGTGGATATCCATATAAATCAGATCATAGTTGCCACTTGCGAGCTTTATGAAACCCTCTTCGGCAGTGGGCGCAATGTCGATTTCTATTCCCCATAATTTGCGGGCAATGTGCCTTAATATCTCGGCGTTGAGTGGGTGGTCCTCGATGTAGAGGATCTGTTTATTATGCATAGGGTAGGTTTCCTGTGTGCGCTGTCATACTGTTTTCATACTGCTGACGCCGGGGGGCCCCGGTGTCAGCGGTGGTTCCTGCTCCAATATTTTTAAGTCTACAATGAATTCGCTGCCTATATCTTCCGCGCTGTGCACGTCGATAGTGGCCCCCAGTCTGTCAGCCGCTTCCTTGGCAATTGAAAGGCCAAGACCCGTGCCTTCAATGGTACTGTTTCTTTTGTCAAGTCGCTCGAAGGGTTCGAAAATTTTTGTGCCCAGTTTTTCAGAGAATCCCAGTCCCGTGTCCCGGACAGAAATTGCAACCCTTTCAGTGCTGCGCCTTGCAATCGATACAGTGACCGAACCGCCTTGCCGGTTATATTTAACGGCGTTCGCCAACAGGTTGGTGAAGACTTCCGCAATGTCTGTATCGCTTGCCCATATAGATAGGTCTTCTGGTATGTCACAGTGAAAACGCAGGCCTTTTTCCTGCATAGCAGGCTCTAGCTGCAAGCGCAGGGCTTCGAAAAATATAGCAAACTTGATCAGGGCTTTTTCACCCTTGGCCCGGTGTATAGCCTTGCCAAAAAACAAAAGCGCGTCGATCTGTTGGGTTAGTTTCTTGGCGGCTATAATAATCTGATCGGTGTGAAGTTTGTGGTCGTCGGACAATTCATCAAACTGCATTAATTGCGCGTGGCCCATCACGGAATTCAAAGGCGTTCTGAGTTCGTGGCTCACCGACGATAGAAAATCGCTTTTTGCCTTGCTGGCTTCATTTGCTTTTTCGATCGCTTCGATCAGGCTTTTTTCTGTGCCCTTCAGTTCTGTAATATCGACCACATTGGCAACAACAGCGGGCTTGTCGAAAACGCCCTCAAGGGCAAGGCGTTTGATGACCTGTACATGTTTTTTATCGCCTGATGCGGTTATGAAGTTTGGTTCTTCGATGATCAAATCGTTTCCGGTTTCAAATACATAGCGATCATTTTCAGAGGCACGGGCAGCCAGTTCTGGATTTTTACTGTGTACGGTGGTGCTTACCTTACCAAGCATCTCCTCTACGGGCAGGCCCATACTGTCGGCAGCCGCCTGATTGGCTTCCAGGTAACGACCATTTTCATCTTTCACAAAAATCATCGAGGGCACACTGTCCATAATGGCGCGTAGCCGTTTTTCGCGGCGTTTGATCTCGGCGAGCGCATCCTTGTGGGCGGTGATGTCTTCCGTGATGCCCATTACGCTGGTAACAGAACCATCGTCTTCGATTGGAACAAAACAGCTAGAGAAGTAGGCTAGGCCTTTTTCTGTATCGGCAGCGAAATCAAAGAAAGAAGTTTCGCCCTGAAGCGCTTGGGCGAACAGGTCGCGCACCTTTTGTTGATAGCCCTTGCAGGGGATATTCATATACTGGAGACCTTTGATCTCCGCTTCGTCGGCAGCGCCCATCATAAGGAGCCCTGATGGGTTCATGCTGAGTAGCGTACCATCAAGCGCGATCTCGTGAATACACAAGGGGCTGTTGACGACCAGTTTGGCGAGGCGATTCATCTCTTTACGCTGTTTTTGTATAGCAACTTCCTCTTTGGCCCTTGAAACCAGCGCTTGCTTTTCGGCGAACTTGCGTTTGGTGATATCCTTGAAAGTGATGACTGCTCCCGTAACCTGTTTTTCTACCGTGACAGCAACCGTGCTGTAATCTACCGTCAGGTGTATGGCTTTTCCGGTCCAGAAAAGCCCTTCTGAAACTTCGATTGTTATGCCGGAACTGAGCGTAGAATAAAGTGCGCTCTCCTCAAACTTGATTGGCCTACCATCGACATTCCACCTGCATATCAGGTCGTGGAAGGATTTCCCGCGCATTTCGTCTTCGCTTCGACCCAACAGATCTTGCGCCACTTTATTGGCGAAAATGATTGCTCCATGATTGTCGACGCCGCAGATCCCTTCGAAGGTTGAGTTCAGGATTGCAGCCTGGCTGTTCATTAAAGTGCAATTTTTGACAGCGAGTTTATGTGAATGAACCAGCGCTGAGACAGTTGCCGTTAAGGGTTCAATTTCGCTGAGGATTGTCTTGCTGTATCCACCATTCCGGTTTGCCACGCCGACCATGCCAACAAGGATATTTTCATGGAACAGCGGCAGGCCCAGGAAACAGTCAAGTGGTGGATGCTCCTTCGGTGTGCTGTTTGCTGGGTTGTCTTGTGGAGCAGCGTTTACGATTACGGGTTCGCCCGTCTTGACACAGTAATCAATCAACGTATTGGAGTTATGAAACTCAAGGCCGCTATCTTTGTTGGTATCAAAAAACTCACTGATGGCTTTATCCCAGGAGCGGCCTGTGAAGGCATGAATCTCAAGGTGCCTTTCGCCTTTGCGGGGCAGGTTAACCTCTCCGATAAATCCATACTCGCTTTCAGTGAAGCGCAGTAAACCATCCAGCAGGCGGGCGAAATTCTCTTTTGGGTCACCGCCAAACAGAAAGGTGCGCTGAATATCGGTAATGAACTGCAGCATGGACGCTGTATCGCGCATTTAAAGGACCCCAAAAAATTATGATTGATCTTAAGGGTTTGTAGTTAACAAAAACTTGCAAAGTCGAGCTATACCAAGGCTTGGGGCGGCGTTCACACCATAAGGGTGTGGTGCCTGTAGTGGCTCAATCTAACCGCGTGTCCAAGAGGTAACTTGCGTTCTGGCACATAGTCCCAATATGTTAAGGATAATAAAAATAAAGCCAGCGAGGAAACCACTATGTCTTATGTCTTCAAGCCGCAGCCTGCGCCTTCTGTTGCCGTTAAAAGTAGCAAAAAACGCTTTCCCGTTCACCGTATCTACTGTGTGGGGCGTAACTACCGGGAGCATGCCCATGAAATGGGTGCGGATCCAGACCGGGAACCGCCTTTCTTTTTTACTAAACCTGCGGATGCAATTTTAGAATCGGGTGAAATCCTGCCGTACCCTCAAGCAACTGAAAGCTTGCATCATGAGATTGAACTGGTAATCGCACTTGGCGACGGTGGCCGTAACATACCAGCCAAGAAGGCCAAAAATCTAATTTATGGTTATGCTGTTGGTGTTGATTTCACCCGCCGCGATTTGCAAGCCCGTGCCAAAGCTGCGGGACACCCCTGGGATACTGCCAAGGGTTTTGATTATTCGGCGGCTATCGGCACCATCGTACCCGCCAAAGAGGCAGGGCTGGGTGTTGAAAGTGCTATTGGCCTGAAGGTGAACGGTGAATTTCGCCAAACCGCTAAGCTTGGCGACATGATCTGGACGGTCGCAGAAACCATCAGCGCGCTTTCTGAGTTTTATACCTTGCTGCCGGGTGACCTGATTTATATGGGTACGCCAGCAGGTGTTGGCGCTGTGAAACCCGGCGATGTCGTTATAGGCTCTGTGCAGGGGCTGGGGACACTGACCACGCCTATTGGAAAACCGCTCAAATAGATGCTCATAGGGCTAAGGCTGAATGTATGCGGCCCTACACAAATTGTAAGGGTTTCAGTACACGCGAGCTGTCACAGCAATGGGAGTTGCCGTGGCCTGGAGCCCACGGGGCATTTTGGAGCCGCAGCGGCAATCTAGCGCCGTTCATCAATCCCATCCGAGTGGCTGCTGAAGTGGAACTTGCCGCAAACCAGCCCACGTTCGACCCCGGGGGCCAACGTGCCCAGGCCGTCAATCATACGTTCTGAGCCAAGCAAAATATCGCGGATCTGGCCTGAATATTTAATCGCGGTTTCGCGCATCATGCCCAGCATCGGCCAACCCCAAAGCGCAGAGATCGTTACGCCTTCATAGGGAAAGGTCGGATCGGTAAGAAACGTGCAGGCCATCACGGCCTCTACGGGGCTGCGGTTTGTGGGGCTACCGCCCACCAAATCGATTACGACTGAGCCATCTGGTACAAGATCTTTAAGGTGCTTGTTGCTGACAAGGAAGTTTACCCCGCGCAGGTGAGGTGGCTGTTCTGCGCCGTTCACGATAATATCGGCGTCCTTGAGCCAATAATCGACCATGCCTTTCTGGGTGTGAACGCGCCCCAGCACGATTACGCGGTTGATACCCTGATCAAACAGTTCGTGGATAGCACCCTGGCCAACGTTGCCGTAACCGAGCACGATGGCTTTGGCGTCAGCGATGTTTTTCTCTGGCTTGTTCTGTTTCAGCAGCTTCACGCCGTAGCGCGCGCCAGCCATGCCGGTTTCATGCAGGCACTGGATGCGCCTGAGGCCAAATTCGTGTGGCGTGTGGCTTTCGCGGTATTTGGCAACAGCTCGCACGCCTTCGCGGGCCTCAAAGTCCGCTATATCATATAGATGAGTACCGACTTCCCTGAGGCGGGGTAACAGGCCATTTTCATCCTGCCAGTGCGCGCTGTCATAAACATAAAGCGTATCCTTGCCGACAACATCCAGGCTTTCAAACCGTGTGTCAGCCTGGATTACATGCATCGAACGAGGGTTTCGGTTGCTGCCGCGGCGGATGCAGGGTGCTAGGCGGTTAGACCAGCCGATGATGCGCACCCTGAGGCTACCCATGGTATTCTTGGTATAAAAGGGTGTGAGCGCGTCATTCATTGCCGTCCGCGCCATAATTTCGGTGTCGGTTTGCACCTTGGGCGATTCTGCGATTTCTTCCATCGCGATTACGTTGATCTCATGGTCTTGCAGTAATTTAGCTCGCTCCGGGTAACTGTGGAAATGCGCCATGCAGAAAAGTGTGGTGCCGGGCCGCATCTCGGCGATCGAAGATAGCGATGGTCCCTTGAATTTGATCACGAGGTCTTTGTTGCGGTAGATGCTGTCGGGGCTTTGGATCATCGCGCCCGCGGCCCTGTACTCCGCATCTTCAAAGCCAACACCCAGCCCCGCGCCTTCTTCGACAAAAACCCGCGAGCCTGCGTCCACCAGTGCTTTCACATCTGCAGGGACCAGCGCGACACGCTTTTCAAGCCCACCGGGGTTTTCCGGCGATTCAATTTCTCGGGCGAGGGCGATGGTTTTATAAGCTGGGAATATATTCATGGGTCCCTTGGTCCTTATTGCAGGGGTTCTTGCTGCAGTTGTTTTGAAGCGCGGCTAAGGCCGCTCTTAGCTATAGGCGGTCTCGCCTGTGGGCTCAATAGATTGGCGATAATATGTCCTAAAGGGCTTGCTCCAGGTGATCAAGCAGGGCTTGCGCGGCGATGCTGAGCGGGCTGTTTTTAAGGTGGCAGGCGCTGATAATAACCCGCGTGCCGCTGCCTTCAGTTTTGCCGTCATTTTCTGTAATTGGAAGCTGTACAAGGCTTTGTTCCTGCTCGCCGACGCTGTCAAGGAACAGGCCTATTGCATCACTTTTGCGGATCGTGGAAGCAAGAAGCGGCACTACGTCGCTTTCGAGGATCACATCGGCGGCCAAACGGTAATGGGCCGCATGGTCCATTAGGTTTTCATAGAGAATATATGATTTCGGAAGTGTAACAATTGAATGATTGAAGAGTTGCGGCCACGTGACATGGCCCGCATTCGCAAGTGGATGTCCAGGCCGAACAAAAGCACTGATTTTTTTATCATATAGCTGATGCACCGCCACGTCGGATGCCTTGGGGCTGCGGGATAACACGCCGATATCGATGTCTCCCTTCATTAGGGCGCTTTCCACAAGCGGCCCACCCATCTGACTGAAACTGATACGCACGCCAGGGTGTGTTTCCATAAATCCTGCGATGGGATCGGCGAGCACATAGCTGGCGATTGTAATGGGGGCCGCGATCCTGATCTCGGCTTTTTCGAGCGATTTCATCGACGCCATATCGGCTTTGGCGGTTTCAGCCTGTGCCAATAGCGCACGGGCGTGACGGTAAAAATGGTAGCCCTCTGCTGTTGGCTGCAAGGTGCGGCCAACCCGAGCGAACAGGTTGACCCCCAGTTCTGCCTCCAGGTTTTGCAGCGCAACCGAAAGGGCAGGCTGGCTGACAGCTACCCGTTCCGCCGCCTTCCGCACGCCGCCTTCATCAAGGATAGCGGTGAAATATCGGAGCTGCTTTAAATCCATTTTTCAATCTCAAATGATAATTTAAAGTAATCAATATAATAATATAACAATATTTGTTAAATCAAAAGCAACATCCTATCCCTTAAGCCCCCCGAGCAACGAAAGCAAATGGGCCACGTCAACCAAAAGGGAAAACAGCATGCCGGAAAATACCATTTATCGCAGTTTATATGCGATGGCGCTCTATGCTGTGATCCAATCGCTTGTATGGGCGCTGGTGCGGCATCTGGGGGATAATATGTCAACAGCGACATTGTTTTTTTTCCGTAATCTGGTTGGGTTGGCGACTGCAGTACCCCTGCTTATGAACGGCGGCTTTGGCCTGTTTAAAACGCAGCGTTTCTCTTTGCATTTGCTGCGGGCGTCTGCTGCCTTTACGGGCGGTTTGGCCGTTTTTTATGCGGTTGCGCATGTACCGCTCGCGACCGTGGTTGCGATCACTTATACGGCACCTATATTCGCCAGCCTGTTCGCAATGGTCGTCTTCAGGGAAGGCATTACCCTTGCTCGGATCAGTATTTTGATCGTTGGGTTCCTTGGTACAATGATGGTGCTGCGCCCCAGTTTTGATGTGGAAACTGGCGGGCTTGTCGGTGCGGTGATCGCAGCCGTTGCAACGGCTGTCGCTTTCCTTACCGTTAAGCATCTGTCGTCGACCGAACGTTCTGGCACCATTGTGGCTTATCCTTTCCTGCTGATCCTGCCGGTCAGCACTATACTGGCGTTGCTGGACTGGACTATGCCGACGCTTGCCGACATTCCGTTGCTTATAGTGATGGGTATTGGCATCAGTGCGGGTCAGTATTTTATGGCGCGCGCCTTTGCGCTGGCGGATGCCAGTGTTGTGCTGCCGGTTGATTTCCTGCGGTTATTGGTAGCAGCCTTTGTCGGCGCGCTTGCCTTTGGGGATGTGATTGACAGTTGGGTGCTGGCAGGGGCCGCAGTTATACTCGCGGCCACTGTGTACGGTGCCAAAAAAGAGCGAGCCGCAGCGACATTGGCAGCAGACTGATAGGTAACCAATGATTTAAAAAATGGGTGCCGCCGGAATATTTTCCCGCTCAGGTGTTCTGGGGTTAACGCTTCGTATCAGGTATGCTCAAAGCCACATAAAATTGATACAATTTTTCCTATTTTTTAAGGGGATGCTTACATCCTATGGTTATGGTGCCCCAAGCTGTTAAGCTTGCGCTGGCCTTTGAATGGCGGCGGCGTTTGCAGCGTTCCTTAACTCTGTCCTGCCGGAAATATTATGGATGATAATTTAGCATTTGCGCTTGCACTTGATCTTCTGTTCAACGGGCAGAATATGGATTACTGTGAGCGACCCATCAGTCTCAGTGCTATGGAAACAATGCCTGTTTTTATGGAATTGAAGGAGGGTGCCCACGTGTGTGTGATTGGCCCCGGCGGTGGGCGTTTGGTGCGCTCGCTTGCGGACAAGGGCTATACGGTTGATGCCTACGAGGGGCGGCGTGAGTGCCTTGATCACCTTCAGGAGTTGTTTGCGGGTTTTAAAAAAGTAAAAATCCACAGTGTAGCCATCCTTGAAGAGCCCATGCGGCGTGAGAGGTTAAGTTATGACGCAATATTCTGTATGGATGATTTGCGCGCCTTCAGGGAAAAGCATGACTGGACTAAAAACGTCGACCAAATGGTGAAATACCGTGGTTATTTTGTCTATTCGCAGGTCTCGAACAAACTTCCGAGTTCACGAAACCCGCTGCAGAAATATTTCAAGCTGATCGGTGACTATAATGTCAGCGAGCAGACGGCGAAAGAAATCCGGGAGTGTTACTTGGGGCTTGATTATTGGCGTCCCAAGGAAGGTGAGCTGAAGATGGCGAAAGAAACGCTGGAGCTGATGAAATCCGCTTCAAGCTTGCGCCGAAGCATCATGAGCGGCGTTGAAGTGCATTATGTGGCTTGGCGTAAAAAGGACAAAGTGGACTAAATAGTCTCTAATAGTGCCAAGGCAGGTCGTAGCCTCTGGGTTGACCCTGTCAGAAAAATCTAGCTTTTCTTCTTTTTTAAGTCGGCATTAATACGCCTAGCCCGCGAAAGAGCGTTGCGGTTGATGGCAATGCGTTCAGCTTCCGTTGCGCTGGACCAGATGCCTATATCTGCGCGTGTGCGAAAACACCCCAGGCAATAAGAACCCGAGCCATCAAGTTTGCAAAGCCCGCAACAAGGGCTGCCTGTGAGTGAATTTGTGCGAGAACTTAGCATGGGAATACTTTTTGGGTTAGGGCTGGGGTGCAAGCTTTGCCCCTGTTTTGCATAGTTATGTCGAACATTGAAGCCATAGCGTGCGAAATGGGCTGATAAATTTTGGCTTAGGGAGGGCGACGGGGGAGGTAGGTGCCTTCAGCTTAGGTTCATTTACGTTTTTATAGATTTATAGACAGGAAAAAGGCGACTTAGCGTGAGGGGCCTGCCGATTTTTCGTGTGTAAGCGCGCTTATGTGAAGCTTTTGACAGATCAAGAAAGTTGGATGACGTGATGAAACTACGACAGATTGCAACATGCATGGTGGCCGGGCTTTTTATGACAGGCACAGTTGGCAGCGATGATACAGCACCTGATGCCGAAGAGAAGACCAAGCTTGATGCGGCGCTTGAGAAATATGAAAAAAACGGTGAAAGAAAACGCTGCCTTAACCCAACCCGAATTCGCAACTCAAATGTGATTGATGATTACCATATCATTTTTGAGATCAGCGCCCGCAAAGCTTATCTAAGCAAATTACCGCGCCGGTGTCCTTCGCTTGGGTACAACAGGTCTATACAATATACGGTGCGGGGCGGCTCGATTTGTAAAGGAGACCTGTTCCAGGTTTTCGACCCTAATGGTATCCCCGGCATTAGCTGTAATTTTGGCGAGTTTGAAGAATTGAAGTTAAAGCAGGATAAACCAGAAGCCGGATAGGATGAGGGTGCCCGTAGCCTTTACCGAAAAGCACTTTAGTGTGCGCCAGAAGTAGGAAAAGGCCAGGGTTCACCGGCTTTTTCCTCAGTTTGCTTCTGCCTGTTAAGGCAGGTTACGTGGATTAGAATGTTAAGGCAAAATTCACGCTGACAGCATGGCCGATAATGTCGTCAAGTTTTTCATATGCATAATGGACACGCGCTTTTGAGCCATCGCCAAACAGGTTGAAGGCCCCGCCGTATTGTTCAACGCGTTCTGACATCTGATCAATCTCAAGCGCAAAGCTGGTATCACCCGCCACAAAAATAGACTCAAGCGCATCCGGGTCAGCGCCAGCAATGGTTTTGGCATAATGATAAAAAATTTCCGGGCGGAAGATTTTGGTCTCACGTTTACGCTTCCATTTGAAATCGTAACCAAGTGAAGCGCCAAAGCCTGCCTGCGTACGGCTGAAGCTGCGGTCACCAACAATGAGATTGGCGCTGTCACCACCTTCTTCGGTATAGCCACTTTCGCTGTAGCGCTGGGCTGAGATGCGGCCGTATGGTTTCAAGTGCAGGCCGCCGAGTTGCAGGTCGTAACCCGCTTCTGCCGAGGCGGAAAGGTTCCAGCCGTTCGTATTGCTGTTTACGATACGCTCGACAATGCCGAAGTTGATCGTGCGCTCGCGTTCCAGGCTAACAAACTGGCCAGTGGCCTGCAGGCCCATATAAAGGCCGCCTACCTTACCCATCGTATAAACCGAAAGGAATGGCGCAAAGCTTGAAAGCTCAGCATTGATGGTTTCATCGTTACCAGAGAAACCATTCAGGGTGAAACCCATATTCATGCCGAATGCGAGGTTCTTAGATAGAGGCTGGTCATAACCCATAGTCAGGCCAACAGACAGGATGTCGTTGTTCAGCCGGTTGTCAGAGGCAGTATGTTCGCCAATATTGGTGACTTCCCGCACCCATGCGCCGCCTTCGAACGTTTCTTCTGAAAGCATATCGTTCATGCGGTTGCTAAGTTGGCCTTCAAATTGGCGTTGCGACATCAAAGCTGAGTTGAAGCTGGCATTTGTAACGTCAGGCATCAAAGCAGACAGGGCCGCATCGACACCTTCTTTGCTGGTAAGGCCTGCAAGGCTAGCTTCAAGCTGACTGTCCATCTCGAAGTTAGAGGTGATCATATTGTCGTAAAGCACAGTTTTAGTTGCGGATACGCCAAGTTCAGCGGCTGTTTTGGGCCGCACGTTCAACGTAACAGTGCTGTTATCGATGCCAGTCACAATATCAAGCGACAGATCAAACAGATAAGGCGTGTTTGAAAGCGCGAGTGACGAGTTACTGTCTGCAAAGTCTAAGCTGCCAGCAGTAATCAGATCAAAACTTAGGGTTTCTTCAGTGAAGTTGCTGAAGATAGGTGTCAGGCTTGCGTCGGCGGAGGCAGAAAGCGTGTTGCTAACAGTAACTTGGCCCGCTTCATTGTTTTCCAGGTCCACATTGAAAATTATGCTGCTGCCATTGGTTAGCGCGGCGTTGGTGATGTTAAGTGAATCCGTGTCACTTAGCTCAAGGTCTGCGCCGTCGACATTCAGGTCTAGCGTGCCCAGCGCGCTGATCGAGCCGGTGAAGGTGGCATCACCCGAAAGATTGAGCGTGTCGGCACCAGTGTTGAAATAGAAATCACCTGTTACGGCACCGTCTGTCAGGGTCACTGTATCATTACCAGTACTTAGGTAAAGGTCGCCCACTATCTGGCCGGAATTCTCCAGTGTGAAACCTGATGTGTTATTGCGCACATCAACAGCTATGCCGCTGCCATTTTCTGTGTCATCAGAAGCAACGCCAATCACGGATGTGTTGGTGACATTTGTCAGGGTGCCGGACAGGTCGCGGATGCCGTAAGCCGTTGTGCCTTCACCGCGGGCAGCCACAATAATGCTGCCGCTGTTGGTGATAGAACTAAGGCTACCATTTTCCCTTACCAGGATCGCGGTTGCATCGCCGCCAGGGCCAACAATGGTGACATCATTGTCTGGGTCTGAATCGTCGCTGTTTTGCACAGTCGTAGAGGTGAAAGTATCTATATCAATGGTGCCGGTATTGTTGATTGACGGCACGACGCCGTTATCGGCGATGTCGATACCGACCGAATCTGCATCGATTGATCGTACGGTGGTGTTGCCATTATCGAAATACATACCGCCGTATATGCTTGTCGGTGCGCCTTCAACACCCTCAATACGGATGCCAGTTGCAGCAAGGCCATTGCTTTCGCCGGATGACACGATATTGCCGCGCTGAATATAACCATAGCCAAGGTCATCTACCTGGCCGATGGTTACAGGGCTTGTGCCATCCTGGTTGCGGAACAAGATGGCTGGAGCGCCGCCAACAGAGGTAATGGTCGAATCCGAAGTGATGTCATCAGTGCCATCGCCGTCGAGATCGGTTTCATTTTCAGCGCCAATGCCGTCCAGGAGAACACCGCCAGTAACATCGCTTTCGACCAGAATACCTGCAACAGCAGGCTGGGCATCTATATCGTTATTCTCAGAGTCCACAATAGGGCTGTCGCCTACAGTAATGGCCCCGCGTTGAATATAAGAGCCATCCAGTGTGTCACCGATGCGAACACCAATCGTGCCAGAGTTCTGTGCAGAAATGGCCCCGTCCATCAGGAATGTGCCTGTGAGCGGGCCATCAATGTCGATGCCAACAGCGTCATTACCAATTGAAGTAATATTGCCTGAATTGGTCAGATTGCCTGTCATCGGGCCACTCAGCAGGATGCCGCGCGCATCTTTCCCGTAAACAACAACACTGCCGTCGCTAGTGATAGTTACGTCGCCGTCGAGTCCAAAGTCGCCGTCAAGCTCAATGCCGCGGTTGAGGGTTGGTGTGGTCAGGTCAGGATTGGTAGTATCGTCAGGGGTGCCAACAGCGATATCGCCGCCGATTTCGGTGTCTGAGGTTAGCTGCGCTGCAGTTGCGTCCAGCAGGAGGCCGCGCCCAGCGAGCAGATCAGCGGAGGCGATGCTGCTGGAGGCTTCCATTGTGAAATTATGGGGGCCATTAACAGTAACGGCTGTGCCGCTTGTTACATCGACCGATCCGTCGGCTGTAACGGTCAGTGTTCCAGTGCCACTGCCAATTTCACCAGTCGTTGTGACAGGGGTGGTGCGTGCATCGCTGATTGACTGGTCCTGAGCCACAGCGGGAACACTAGCCAGACAGGTCAATATCGCCAAAGCAGATGCATGCCCGCAAACTGAGCGACCAGAGATTACACCAGACATCTGGCGATGATGAATACTTGAAACCACGCTGTTTCCCCACTGAATCTGATTGATGCCGTTTGATACGGCATTTTACCCATATCACCTTCGCCTTTTTATCAAGAAAAGCATTGGCTCCTGACTGTGTCCATCCTTCAGTCAGAATTGGGGCATATATATGGCGTTCCTACCAGATAAACCGGGCGTCGCAAAGGCCTATATGACATTGATTTTAAAAGCGTGCGTCCTGCAACGGCGTTACAGATTTTCTGCAGGCTGGTGCGGCGTAAACCGTACGCTGCGCCTGCTAATCTGAGGTTTATTCCAGCGGTGTTCGAATTGGCTTTCAGTTCCATGACGGCACGGGTGTTGGCAGACTTTGAAAGCCGACAGAAACCAGAACCATAAAGGATGATTTTATATCGGCCAGACCGGCGCTGCCCAGCCTCGCCAGAAGGTTGCTAAAAGCCTGCCCGAAAGCCTGCCCGAAAACTTGCCCGAAAACTTGAAGGAAACCTTCCAGAAAAGCGCTGTTACCGCCACTGGTTCAATCGTTTGGAGAGTTGCGAGGGTGAAGGTTCCCGCCTTTCGGTGAAAAACACCAACCGTTCATTGGTGTGACAGGAAGGTGGGCAGTTGCGGATTAATCAGGGTGTCTATTCCAGTTCACGCACCAGTTTTGCGGCGGCGGAGGCGAACTCGCGGCGGATTAATATAATCAGGACAGCAAGCGTTGATGCCACGAAAAACAGCGGGCTGATGAACCAGCCGAGCGCAGCGAGTGCGAAAAAATAAGCACGGGTGCCCCGGCTGAAATGGTGGCCTGAGGCGGCGCTTAATTGGGCTGCGGCATGAGCGCGCTTCAAGCGGGCTTTATCGTCTTCATCGTAGCGATTATCACTCATGCTACCGATCACTATCGCGCAGTAGTTAGCAATACGGAAGGCCCAGGCAAACTTGAAAAACGCATAGACGAAAACGGCGAGCAACAGCCCGATTCTGAGCGCAAGACCATCCGGGGTTAGCGCATCTGCGAAGGGAATATAGGCGAAAGCGCGGGACAATTCAGATGCATAGCCCATCGCGGCGATCAGGCCACCAATCACAAAGATCGTCGAAGAGGCAAAAAAACTGATACCCGTTACAAGGATTTTCAAGACGCCCGTGTCGATCATTCTGAGCTCGCGGCTGCTTGCTTCTGTGAGCCAGCGTGTGCGGTGACGGTCCATCGCATACGTGATTGAACGGGTTTTTAGGGGGCTGTGATCAGCGGCGAAAGTATAGCCGGACCATATCAGCAAATAGAGGACAAGTGCCTCCAGATCGAGTGAGCCAAAGCCAAGGTCTGCTATCAAATCAGCGATCACGGTTTCTGTCCCTTAAAAAAACCTCTGTTTGTCAGAAGTTTAGAGCGAAAGGCAGGCTTTTTGAAAGCTCGTTTTTTAAGCTCCTGCTTCCTTGCGTGCGCCTTCGGGATGGCTGCGGTGTCTGTGGTGCATTTTTGAGGGGCGGCGTATGCAAAATTGGGCGCTTTAAAAGCTGCCCATAGTGTCCACATCTAGGAAGCGTCGCCGCGGAGGCCGCGCTATCGGATTAAAAACCAGCAATTTTGCTGGCGTGGAACAAGGGGACAGATGATGGCACTTGAAGTTTATTTTATTGGCGGCAGCCCGTACGCATGGCGTGTGATGCTGGGGCTTGCGCTGAAAGGCCTTGAATATAAGGCGATTGAGCTGCATGCAAGTAAAGGCGAGCATAAAACACCTGAATATCTGGCAAAGAACCCACGTGGTAAGGTCCCGGTTTTGAAGGACGGGGAGCTCACTATGTATGAAAGCCTTGCGATCCTGGCTTATTTGGACCGTAAATACCCCGAGGCTCCCTTGTTTGGTGCAAGCCCTGAAGAGGCGGCACTTGTTTGGCAGCGCACGATGGAAGTTGAAAGCTATTTGTTGCCCGTAATTAGTGGTATCGCCCGGCCGATTTTTACTGGCGCTATTGAAGGTCAGGAAGAAGCAATCAATGAACATATTATTGTGTTGAAGGCAGAGCTGGAGCGCTACAGTGAATGGCTGGATGGACAGGATTTTCTTGCGGGTAATGTGCCTGGCGCGGCTGATTTTACGCTCTATCCGCCGCTCGCTTTGCTGTCCCGAGTTGTTGGCGCTTTGCAGAATGACAAGATTGATACAGGCTTCCTGCCGATAACGGGCAGTTTTCCAGCACTTGCCGCTTGGATGGCACGCATTGAAGCGATTGATGGTTTTGATACCACGTATCCGCCGCACTGGCGCGAAGCAAAGGCTGCGGAGTAGCACTCCTGGAAATCACCCCCCTCCAGAAAAATGCCTCTGAACAGGGCGGTATGAGCAAACCTATTATCCTCGCTTTCATTCATGAAAGCTCTCTCCCTTGCAATCTATAGTTAGCGAGGGCTTGGCCCGCATGCCGCACCCTTCTGTGTCGGCAGTGCGGGCTTTTTTTATTTTGCCGTTAAGTCCTTCTTAAAGCCCTTGGATTCTTATATGGTGTATTGAAACGTGGGCTACTACCGGGTAGCCGGAACGATGCGAGGCAAGCGCCAATGCGCTATGTGTGGCTGACATTTGGGTGGGTTTTTGTATTCTTGGGTGCGGCAGGTATAATATTGCCTTTGCTGCCAACCACACCATTTTTGCTGCTTGCTGCTTTTTGTTTCTCCCGTGGATCACCGCGGCTTTATAACTGGCTTATCGAGCATGCGCATCTGGGTCCGCCAGTGCGTCAGTGGCAGCGCCACGGCGCGATCGCGACTAAATTTAAATGGATGGCAATGGCCTTCATTTTGGCCTCCGTAGGCCTAAGTTTTGTTTACGGTGTGCCCTTTTATGCCTTTATTGTGCAGGTCACGATCCTGACCGGCGTTTCTATATTTATCCTTACCCGCCCAGCACCGCCGTCGGAGCAGAGGGAAGAGAGTTAGCCCTTATTCAAGCGCCGCGACTACATCCTCAATAAATTTCGCGAGCTTGAAGCCTTCACCGCCAGCGGGATCATAACCGCGCCGTACGATCACAATGCTTTTGGATGGGACTATCACCAGATACTGGCCCCGGTTACCGCGCGCTGCAAAGGTATCGTGCGGAATGCCGGGATAAGTATCTTTAAATCGCTCGTTATAAAGCCACCACTGGGCACCGTAACCGGGCACAGGGTCGCCGTTACGACGCTGTAAAGGTGGCTGTGGGCCCAGCGGCGAGGATACATATTTCACCCAGCCTTCAGGCAGAATGCGTTCACCTTCCCAGACACCGTCCTGCAAATACAGAATGCCCAGTCGCGCCAAATCCCGAGATGTTGTCCAGACTTGGCTGGAAAAAATGAAATTATCCTCCCAATCAGTTTCAAGGCGCGTGTCGGTCATGCCGAGCAAGTGCGTGAACTGAAAAGGGTCAAATAACAGGCCTTTTGTTTCAACCGCTTCTCGGATGGCTCGGATGGCAAGCATTGTATCGTTGTTGGCATATTTCCATCGCTTACCCGGCAAAGCTTCAAGGGCTGCCTCTGTCGCAGTGTCAGTTACCAGCCCGCCTCCCATATAAACGCGGTCAGTTCTGTTGCCTCTACGGTTACTGTCTAACCCGGAGGCCATATGAAGAATATTTTCGAGTGTAATAGCTCTGCGTGGGTCGAGCGTATTTTGCCATGCAGCAATGGTGGCCGGTGATTTCACGTCAACATGGCCATCTTGAACAACCACCCCGACGGCTGTGGCAGCGATGCTTTTAGCCACGCTCCAGGTGCGCTGGCTGGTGTGTGGTGTGAAACCGTCAATATAATGCTCGGCCAGTAATTCCGTCGGCGAAGCTACCAATAAAGCGGTTGTGAGGGCATCTTTGCCAAATTCAGGAGAATTTTGAGCTTTGTCCAACAGCTTCTGCAGTCGCTCGTGGGTTTTGGTGGCCACCCAAGGATAGATGCTGCTGCGCTGGTAACGGTATCCCCGTTCAACTACATTTAATTTTGCAGCATCGTTTGTTAGGGCACCGACAGGAAGCTGGGTGCAGCCGGCAAGGCCCCGGTAAGTAGATATCCGCGGCGGCATGGTGTCGCTGTATTTTACGCTGACAATCTTTTTGTCATAGTTGATTACCGCGTCGGGCAGGCTGTCGAGTATGGGCTGGACATTGGGGTAGACGCCTGTCAGTTCATGGGCTTTTATCTGCCCCAGTGTTTTGCCTGCATTAAACAATCCGCTGCAGGTGAAAGCAGCTTTGTAGCCAGCGGCGTAGGCGCGCAGTGTGGCTTTGGTTTCTTCTGACTGCGCCTGTAGAGCACCTGCTGATACAGCCAAAAGCACCACGCTGCCCAAGATTTTTCGGATCATCCTGCCCTCCCCATTTTGCTCAAATGTGACCTTGCATCCACGGAAGCTGTCAGGCAAGGGCTGTAAAAAAACGTCATAAAATATATTACACATTTATTATGGCTTATGATGCTTAGATTGATGAACTCAACTGCGATGTGGCAGATAGGTGTGTGGCCAGAAAACGCGCAATACCGCACGGATTTTGTAGTCCTATATGGCCGTGCATGGCGGCTATTTGTCCTGAAGGACAGCCTGTAACGCAGGTCATTATTACCACGCTTGCCGGTTTATGGGCCTGTGGCTCGGCACCGAAATGCCGCCAATGATATTTGGGCTTGTTTGGCTTATTCTGTGCGTATCCCCGTCATTCCGGCGAAAGGCGGGCCTCCTCTGCCAGCTTGCCCCTAAGGGCAATGGGTTCAGGGCCAAGCCTTTCTTATCCCGAATGACAAATGATTGCCGTCAGGCACTTCACTTAAAAAGTACCTGACACTTCAAGGCGGAACTCGGGCTTGCGCTTGCGGAACGAGGTTTCAGTGCCTTCGAAGTTACCACCGCGGTTTTCACTAAAGAAATAGCGCGTGCGGGTAAAGCTGCCTGTATTGAGATTTTGGACCTGCAGGCGCATCTTCAGCCCCCAGAAGCGGGTGGTTTCAACAAAGGCCTGAAAACGTCCGTTGCCGTTGAATTCTTGGCGTTGGTCCACCAGGAACCCCGTATCCGTGAAAGTGCCATAATACTGGAGGCCCCACGAAAATTTGGCACTGGTGATATCCTGCCGGAATTCGGCGCGGAACCAGTCTGGCGTATACCAACTGATCGGTCGGCTCATACCGCCGAGGATAGGATCCTCGAAATTTGAACGTCGGTGGTTGTAGCCCAGTTCCAGCAGGCCGCCTTTCAGGATGCCGTCCGTCGGGATGGAGGCCTCCATTTCAATGCCGTAAAAGGTGGCGTCGCCTGCATTGCCGCGCCCGACAGAGCCCGACGGCAGCACGATTTCTTCAAGAATATCGCTGCGCCACTGATAGAAGCTTGTTGCCTTGAAACTGCCGCGCTCACTGAATTTCCAGTCGAACGTTGCCGCCACGCGCCATTTTTTGTCGGGTCGCAGTTCGGCGTTACCACCTGTTGCGCGGTCATCGGCTGCATCGGTGCTCGCTGCAAACAGGTTGAAGTTCAACTGACCGACTTGTTTTTCACCTTCAAGCGTTAACTGGATGTCGTCGCTGAAGCTGTAAGTGGCCGAAAGGCGCGGTTTCCAGAACTTGACCGTTTGCTTGTTGCTGGCGTCACCCGAAACTTTGATCTGGCTGGCCTCGAACGTGATGCCGCCATCGAGCGATAAATTTTCAGTTACCTGATAATTGGCGGTAGCGAAGGCCTCTGCGCGGTACTCCTGCACCGTTACATTGGCTGCGTCCAGCTCCAGCGTGACGCCGTTCTCGACATAGTCGATTTCGCTGTCCATTTGGTTCCTGGCACCCTCAACCCCAAACTCAGGTTTAAATTTCCCCGATGTCAGCCCGTAAGTGGTGCGCAGGATAAACTCGGATTGCGTGCGATCCTGTACATATCTGGACGTACTGCTGTCATCCGTCAGGAAATCTTCGGATACGAAATCGAAGCTATACTTTCGTGATTTGCCGAGAGCGAGTCCAATAAGGCGCCATTTCCATTTATTCGTGTAGGTACGGGTCCAGTCGATGCCAAGCTCAGCTTCACGGTTTTCGGTGCGTTCGCCGAGCGTCCAGGAATCATCTACGGAGGCATCTGGCAATCGGCCAGTGAAATTCTCGCGGATAGTATCGCCGCTCCAGTTGTTACCATTCGCCCGGCCATTCAATGTAAGCTTGCCGCCTGCAAACGAGCGCGAGCCTTCGCCTGACATCGAGAGCCATTCGTTCTCTGCATCAAAGATTTCATCGCTTGAGGCCTCAAGTGCGGAGTTAGCGTCGCGGTCTTCGATCAGGGCGGTGCGGTAGCCGACCCAGCCTCCAATATCGATATCGAAAGAGGTATCCCATTCGCCGATTTTGCTGGATATAGCCGCTTCCAAATTGGGCGCAAAGTTACCATCAGGTGCCCGGCGCATCGTAAAGGTCCATGTGCCACTGCTGCCGGTTTGTTTGCGGATCACATTTGCAACTGTTGACTGACCTGCCGCTTCGCCGCCCGATATGCCGCCGCGCAGGATTTCAATGCGTTCCACCTGGGCGGCAGGGATGCGCCGCAGTGTTGCCTGCAGGCCACCCGACTTGGACGTTGGGCGTGCGCCGTCGATCAGCACGTTACCCGCCGCTCCGCCAAAGCCGCGCACGTTTGAGCCGGGATCGAACGAAAATCCGGGCAGGCGCTGGATCATATCAAAGGCGTTTTGTGGTGAATATTGGTCAAAGAAAGCCGCAGGATAGGTATCGGTATCGGCCTGAAGCGCAACCGCCGCCGTGGTAGCCGGTGCCGCCGCGTTTGTTGTAGTAACAACTTCCTCAGCCGCTTCGTTCGTGACCTTGACCACTTTGATAACAGGTACGTCTTGTTTGTCTTTGTCGTTTTGAAGTGCTGCTACGCTTCCCGTTGCTGTTAGCAGGCACATGATTGCTGTCGTTGTTAACAAGCCCCCCTGTTGAAATCGGGGCTTGTCAGTTATCGTAAGGCGCATAGCCTTGGCTCCTCGCACAGTATTTTATTATAGCGCCTGCATATCCTTGAAAAAAGATAAACCCAAGAGGCACCGTTGCTGCGTTGGCCTGTATAGTGATTGAGCGACACCGCACTCTCATGGTGCGTATGTACTGCTGCTCCCCAGATACATAGTATGGGCTTGTTATAGTATTACAAGTTTGCCCGAAGCCGGTGATGCCATACTTCGTGAATGAATGGTGGCTTTTGCGACAAATTGTTCTCCAATTGCGGTGAGCTGAGTTTCAGTGCACCTGATTAGAATCTCCCTAATTTCACCCAAAAGTTACTTGCCATACTGCTGTGCTATAGCTGGGTGGAATGCAGATGCCGCAGATGATCGGTCAGCGTAATAATGAATAACAGATTTTGCTGTGTTTGGCGATCAAGTGTGTACACAGTGCGGTGCTCGGGAACGCTAAGGTCAGACGGTGGCCTGCGTGCGGTCTTCCCCCCCTCCCGATATTGTACTGAGTATTTGTGTATTATGTATCCGGGATCCCTTGCATGCTGCGCGCGGGCCAAGCTTTGTCACTTAGTGTGTGAAATGCTACTAAGCGGCGCGCGCGTCAATGCCGCTTAGTGAGCCATTTGGGGCCTTTGTCGCCGTCGTAATAGGGGCGCCACAAGCGGATTGAGAGCGGGACAGCCAGGTTGAGCCAGAAGGCTACTGCCATCAGCACATAAAAAACCTCGGTGGTGAAAACGCTGTTTTGAACATACGCGATGTCTATCACCACAAAAGCCAGTTCCGCTCGCCCAAGCATACCAACGCCGATCATGCCGCTTTCTGCCCAGGTGAAGCCACCAGTGAAACGCGCGGCAAGCCCTGCTGATGATATCTGGCCGATTATCATAAGTGTCAAAAGTGTTGCGATCTCGGGGATCAGGCCAATGTAGGTGGGCACATCAAAAACAATCTTGCCGCCAAGCACGACAAAGAAAATTGGCCCCAGCCAGGTGAAAGCAACATCTTCGATGATGCCTTTCACATGCTGGTAATTGCGACGTCCTTGCCCGGAGCCCTTGCCCATCTGGAAATATTCTTCGCGCACGATCAGGCCTGCCATATAAGCGCCCACAGCCGGATGGAAGCCCATTTCATGTGCCAACAGGCCAACTGCTACCGCCAATATCAACACCACCAACATGGATTTTTGGCCGTCGGCGAAGGCAAATATCTGTTGGATGCCACGGCTGCCGATAATAGGCACTTTGCCGAAGATGCCCGCTTCTTTCCCAGACGGGAGAATCCACATGGAAAGTGCGGTTACTAAGGCGAAAAAGGTGATCGCTTCGAGGACGATAATCACCATGCTGTAAACAGACAGCTCCGCTGTGCCAGTTGCGATGGGGACAAGCACCGCCACCAAGGCCAGGGAGGCAATATCATCCAGAACCGCAGAGGTCATGATGCCAATTGCTGCGTTTGATCGGCCCAATCCCTCTTCCTTGAGGCTGACCATGGTAAGCGAGACTGCAGTTGCCGTCATGGTTAGGCCAGCGAGCAGTGCAATCGCCTGATTGTCCCAGAAGAATGCTGAGACATTATAGGCAACAAGGAAGGGTACAAGGCCGCCAAAAAAAGCGATGCCCCAACTGCGCTTGATTGACTTGACAAAACGGCTGGTACTTTCCTCGAAACCAAGCGCGAACATGATCAGGATAATGCCCACCTCGGCAAGGCCTGCGATAAAGGGTACTGGTTCCATCGGTACAAGCCCGACATTGGTGATAACCGCACCAAAAAACAGGAAAAGCAGCACAGGCGTGAGCCGCAACTTGCTTGCAACAAAGGTGCCTGCCAACACGGCAACCCAAATGATCAGGAGATGTGTAAGATTTTCCACGTACTGGTATCCTTAAGGCGTGCCTGGATTTGGATTTAACAAAAGCGCACGCTATCCTCGAACAGGAGCGCCCTCAGGTATTTAACGTACAATTGTTAGATTAACACTATTTTACTCAAGGTCCATTTGATACGCATTTATTTTATTTTGTTCCGTAGACGAAGTGAAATAAAATCACTGGCCGACAGCTTATTAAATAAATAAAAAACTTGAATAAATAAACTGAAAGCATACTTAGGGGCTACCGGCGTTTATAGTAGGGCTGGTATGGTGGGCTGCATTAGCAGGCCTTGGATTTTCCCTTTGTAAAGGTTTCTTAGCTGCCATGGATAAGCGCATTCGCATCGTTGTCAGCTTTGTCTATTTTATGGCCTTTCTGGGCATCGCCATGCCGTACCCTATCATGACCCCAATGTTCATGCAGGGGGAACTATTGTCCCCCTTTTCGGCTGAAGTAGGGCTTGGTGTCGCGCTCGCTGTTTACCCGCTCGGGCTTTTTCTCGGTGGTGGTGTGCTTGGCAGTTATTCCGATAAACACGGTAGGCGGCCTGTATTGCTAGCCAGCTTAGTGATTACCACACTGGGCACGGTTTGGTCTGGGTGGGCAATCCTGGACGGAGATTTCTGGCAACTGGTGATAAGCCGTCTTGTGACCGGCTTTTTTGAGGCTAATGGCAGTATCGCACGCGCTATGCTGATCGATATGGAAAAAGGCCAGAGCAAGGCCTCGTCTTTTGCACTGTTAAGTGTGGGTGGTTATGCGGGCTATTTGTTCGGGCCGGTCCTCGGCGGTTATCTGGCTGGCTGGGGCAATGCCGCGACGCCGTTTTTGGTTGCGGGTGTGATGGGGCTGATTGCGCTGATTATGGCGGCGCTCTGGCTGCCTGAAACCAACGACCGTGTACGGGCAGGAGACAAGGTTGCCGTGCGCCCAAGCCTGACGAAGATGTTGATGAACCACAGCATGTTCCGACATCTGCTGTTTGCTCAGTTTATGCTGACGATTGGTATCAATACTTTTTATCAGTTTTATCCGTTGATGCTCACCAACCGCTGGGGGGCGGATGCGGTGATGATTGCGGAAGTGAATGTTTTTTTTACTGGCTCGATGATTTTTTTCGCAGTTTTCGGGGTGCGCTGGCTAGAAAAGCTTTTGCCGCTGGGTAAAAGCTTGTTGCTCGCGGGCATTTCGCATGCACTGTTGATGCTGCTAATTCTCACCGCAGCAACACCGATTATGGGCATTTTCATCGCGACCTTTATCGGGTTTGCGGTGGCGATTATGAATGCGTCGCTGCCTGCGTTTCTGAGCCGCGAAACCCCCGACCTGAAGCAGGGCGCAGTCATGGGTGCCCTAACGTCCAGTTTTTGCCTGGCACAGGCTTTCATCAGCGTGTTTGGTGGCTGGGTAGCGTCAACGGATGGCGGCCACAGCCCATTGCATGCTCTTTGGGGCACTGAGAATTGGGAGCTGACTTTCATGATCGGGAGCATTGCCGCGTTGATCGGTGTGGTACAGGTACAATTGATCCGTCGCCGGGCGCTCGCAGTGGGGGCTGCAGAATAGTTCAACCAGACAGGATGAAGCCGCTCTTGCCGCCTATGAAAAATCACCGTGCCGCAGGGATTGTTTACGCCATCAAAAAAAATGCAGGTATTCACAGTTTGTTCCTTGTTTGGGCGACACTGTTGGTGCAGCGGCTTGTCTGCAGTATGCTTGCGTATGCGCTGTATTTTCGGGTGCCAAAAGTGCGGGAAATGCATCGTTGACGATATTGTTGGTGCCGGGGTGGAGCTGGGTGTTGAGTTTCTATTTGGGTGTTGTGTTTTTTGGTGAGACATTCGACCTTGAGCAGGTGCTTGGCCTCGCGCTGATTACAGCAGCTTTGCTGGTGTTTGATGCTCGGTCTATATTTATTTGCGCCGCTGTCTTGCTCGTGCCTCATGTCAGCGGGTAAGCTCTGTCTAACTAGGAGTGAACGGAGAACGCTATATGAAAGCAACTCTTGTTGCAGAGCTGAACCGACTGGTTTTGCGGGTGACCGGACAACTGAATTTTGCCGATAATGAGGTGTGGCGAACGCAGGTTGAAAGCATGCTGGAGAAAGAATCTGCCAGCTATGTGCTCGATATAACAGCGTTGGAAATGGTCGACTCTGCGGGCTTGGGCATGATGTTAGCCATGAAAAGCTGGGCTGAGGATAAAGGCCGCCAAGTTATGCTGCGGTTTGACCCATTATCGATGGTTGGCGGTATGATCCGGCTCGCCAAGTTTAATGAAATGTTTGAGGTTGACGTGAGTTAGAACAGCGTTGCTGATAACTCACCGCAGACCTGTGATTGATAGTCCAGCTCCCATAAACCAATTCAGGAGTTACCCCTTGCAGACAACACTTCTCACAGACCATAACAGGATTATTTTGAAGGTTTCCGGTGCGCTAACCTTTGTGGATAACAAGAATTGGCGCGCAGTGGCGATGGAATTGATTGAAAAAGACGCTGGCGAGCATGTTCTTGATCTTACAGATGTGGAGGATATTGATTCCGCCGGGCTTGGCATGATGCTGGCGCTGCAAAAATGGGCCGAGGACAAAGGATATACGCTTAAGTTGAAATTTGATCCGGACAGTATGGCAGGCCGCATGATTAAACTTTCCAAATTCGATGATATGTTCGAAACCCTGTGCTAGCCCTCCTCCGTTTTTGCCAATCTTGATGCCCGAGCCAACCTGCCATGCACCCAGCCGATTTTAGAACCCTGCGCGAAAGTCTGCTTCTTAGCGAGAAGGATATTTCTATGCTGACACTGGTGAAGGAAAACCAGATCAAGGCATGGGAGCAGGGTATTGAAAATGTGCCAGCCGGGACTGCCGGGCTGGTGCGGGATATTAATGAGGAAATTGAGAAGAGAACCCGAAAAGCACTTGAACTGGTGGCCGCAAAAAGCGAAGCAACGCTTATCCGTTTCAAAAATCCTGCGGTTTTCAAACGTGCCGGACCGGATATGAGCCCGATCCCGCCGTTCCTCGCCTACCGCTGCCACTGTGCTCTGATTGTACGGTTGCGTGCGGCCCTGATGGCTGCCGGTAAAAGTGTTGCTGTTCGGTATTTTGATGGGTAACTGAGGCTTGGGATATGCGCTTACATGGTTAATGTTTGGTGTATGGTACGGTGCTTTTGTTTAACTCAAATTTTACGCCGCCTGAGTATAGTAAGTGCATGCACATGGTAGTCGGGTTGAACTTGCAGAGTTTGGGTGGTGGTGAGTATGACAATTCCTATTGAAGATATCAGTGCGCTTGCAGCATGTATGCATAAAATGCACGGTGCAGCAGCAACCCACAGGATTAACCAGTATATTGAGCAGTGTAGAGCCGATCAGGACAGGATTGGGATAGACTTGTGGTTGAAAGTGTTCGCCGTTCGGCAGCAGTATGCGCAGACCAAGAAATGTGCCGGTAAGTTGCAATTATAAACTTTCGCGAAAGCCGCAGAAATACAGGTGTGAGAGCGTTTGCAAAGCAAGTTTGACAAACGCTCTGCATCAGCATAGTTTAGCCGCGACCTAGGGACTGCGGCTATTTTACTCGACCCCCAATCGTGAGCCGCGGAGTTTGGTTGGTAGGGCCTCCAGTACGCTGGAGGCCCTTTCCAATATAGCAGGTATATTTCCAGTAATATGGTTGTTGATTGTGGGCTTGTCTCTGGGGCTAAATGTTTCATTGAGGCGCAGCGTTCGCACAATATTCACACATACCTGCCCCAAAAAAACAGCGGCAATGGGTGCGATGTTCCAGATTATGCTATGTTAAAAAAACCACCAACAATGCCACACCTAGAAGGCCGCTGATGATGGCGGCGGCACCCAGCGCACCGAGCGCACCGTGCAAAGGCGTGATGTCCTGCCCTATGGTATCTCGTTTTTTCATCCTGTACGCCTGTGGGGTCAGTACTGCGAGTGCAGAGAATATCTTTTGCTGGTTGCTCCCCGACTTTAGTGCGGCGCGCAATTAGCAATTGGCGGTCAAAAACAGACGGTAAGGAAACGCGTTTTTTCAACTGAGCTGCTGGGGGGTTCATTTTGTGAAGGTGCTTTCATGGTGTGGTGCCTCCCTCTACTGCGAATTTCACCCCTGTGAAGGACCCAAATTATGGGCGTGCCCAAGAAGCTTGCTGCTTGTTAACTAAACCGAAACTGAATATGAGCACAATGCAGGTGCTAGGTGTCCGGGCGAGTCTTTTTTGCTTGGATGGCCGGTCTAAAAGCCGGAGGGAACAACAAACTGATGCAATATCTGCGATCTACCCCCCCAGGGTTCCCGCCGTCCTGTATCGTGCATTACGTAGGATCTGAGAATGACTTCAAAAGACAATAACAGCTCATCTATGTCCAACCTGTTGAATATGGCCTTGATTGGTCATTTGATTTTGGTAGCGCTTGTCGCTTATTGGATTGGCAGCGAAGCAACCATATGGGCCATTGTGCTGGCTGCTGCGCTGGTGGCGGAAACGATTTTTTTCTTCTGGTTGGGGGGCAAGGTCAAAACGGCTGCAGCCGCTGGTGCAGCCGCTGAAAAGCTGGCGGCGGAAGAAGCCGAGCATGCGCGCCAGGAAGCGGAAGAGGCCGTAAAAGCTAAGGAAGAAGCCGAAGAGGCGCTGGCAGCGGCGGAAGAGGCGCAAAGCGAAGTTGAGCACCCTGAAAGTGATCATGACGAAGAGCGTGAGCACTTGGCGGCGGAAGCTGCAGCAGAACGAGTGCGGCTAGCCAATGACTTCGAGCAGAGCATGAGTGGCCTGTTAAGCGAAATCGCGGAGGTTACCCATCAGCTTGAAGAAGAAGCGGAGATGCTGAGCAACATCGCCTCTGAAACTGAAGGTGCGATGAAAGTAGCGAACGGTGCCACCGGCAATGTGTCGGGCAATGTGAATGCGGTCGCTTCGTCGGCTGAGGAAATGTCAGCCTCTGTCTCTGAGATCAGCCGCCAGGTGAATATGAGCGCGGGGGTTGCTGATCAGGCTCGCGGTTACGCACAGGATAGCGAAACACGCATTCATGAACTTGCCGACCGAGCAGATAAGATCAACGATGTTCTGAAGATGATTGGCGATATCGCGGAACAGACCAACCTTTTGGCGCTGAATGCGACGATTGAGGCGGCACGCGCAGGCGATGCGGGCAAGGGTTTTGCTGTGGTAGCGAGTGAAGTGAAGTCGCTAGCTAACCAATCGGCGAACGCGACCGAGGAAATTGGCAAATTGCTTGCAGGCATTCGGGATGCGACAGGTGAAGCAGTGAATGTGAACAAGCAGATCGTGCAGGTGGTAGGCCAGATTAGCGAAAACTCGGCGGGTATTGCGAGCGCGGTTGAAGAACAGTCTGCCGCCACGGAAGAAATCGCACGCGCGGCCCAGCATGCAGCCGCGGATACAATCGAAGCGGGCCGTTCTGTCGAGAATATGAACATGGTCGCGACCCAGATTGCAAAAGCCGCTGAAATGACGGTAGGTGCCGTGAGCGCGCTGTCCGACAAAACTTCGGCGCTATCTAACCGCACAGATGATTTCGTCAATTCTATACGGACGTAAACTGGGTATTCTGGGCGTTCAGATTTGAGTATTCATATCTGGGCGCTCGTAACAGGTGCTGGTAGCGGAAGAAAGCAAAAGAATCTAATGAAACGCTGGGACCTTCCCGGCGTTTTTGTTTTTGATCAAAGGCTTACATATTATAGCTTGCATCCGATGTCGGAAAAGGGGGAACCGTTTCAGGGGGCGGAAAATGGACCCTGTTTGGAAAGGTCTGACCGTGAATTTCAGCCATTTGGATCGCAGTGATTTCGTCTCGGATTAACGCTGGCTTATGGGTGATGATAAGCTGTCGGTCATGGTCACGTTTCCTGCATGCCGAGGCATATGGTTGGCCGCCGGGAACGGCGTGGGGCTTACAAGGGCTACCAATTATTCCACACCGAAACTGATTCGTTTTTTGCTGGGCGGTGCCCGTCACTGCGGCGTGTATATATAATACCCAAGCGCGGGTGACCGCGCGTACCCGCACCCCCGCCCCTTGCGTGCGCGGTGCGCGCGTACTGTTTTTGGCGTGAAATTTTCTAGCTCTAAAAAACAAAATTTCTTTGTGAAAATTACATGTCAGTGCTTGACAGTTTACCATGGTTGGGATTATGGATTTGGGCATCGGCACAGAAGCTACGGCCATAAAGGCCCGGCAAGCTGCCGCTGTTTGGAATATTTATCGTGACCACTCTTTGGACATATCAACCTAATGGCACCCAGTGCGCGCATCTCTTTATGCGCCGCGCGGCGGTCGTCATTAAGGCGTCCAGGGAGGTGGGCCTAGCATGATTTAGCAAACTTAATTTGCACATCGCTAAAGCCAGATAAGCCCTCCCGGACCCAAAAAGTCCCGGAGGGTTTTTTATTTTTATCGGCTACTGCGAAAGGAACGTGCAAATGGCCAACCAGAACAAAAAATTAAATAAACGCAGAGGAAAATCGGATGGTGCCCTTGCGCCTTTTGTACCCGCCCGAGGTGGTTTTACACCCAACGCCGGCCTAACACCCCAAAGAAATTCAGGCGGCTGCAGAGGTAAAAATACCCCGGCCAACTGGCGACGTTTTAACCCTTAACACAATCACAGGATTTATCTGGCGACCAAAACCGCCCCAGAAACGAGACAAGCAATGACAAGCGCAACACAGACAATAAGCACAGTTTCCCCCCCGCAGGCTGCGTCTACCCTTGGCCTGCAAAGCCCACGGCGGACTGCATGGACTGACATTTTTGCAGATTATGCAGTCCGCCATATGGCAGCAAACGGGGTGCTGAACCTGAAGGCCGCGCTTGAATTGTTGATTGAAGAAGACAGCAATAAACCCGAGCGGGATAGGCGAGGGTAAGCCCAGTATTATGAGGCTGCTTCATTCTCTGGTCAGGTATTGCTGATCACCTAAGCAGCCTCATAACTAACTGAAGTTAGTGATTAAAACGATGACGCACTATGAAGAAATAAGGCTCGCTGTGAAAGCCTCGCACTACGGCAAGCTGTTGGAAGTCTGCTCTGAGATCGCTTGCCGCCAGGCGTTTCTACATGGAGAAAACCTATGATCTATCTGGCATGAGGGAGACAAGCCGCGGGTGTCAGGTGGAAAAGATCCTTGCGGATCATCAACCGGAATTCTGGCATCTGCCGGATGACCTAACCCGGTCAAGGGAAATTTTGATCAAAGGACAATAGTCCACTGAGCGTGAAACGCCCAAGCAATAGGAGAGAAAAAATGGCGATCTTTTTTAATACGCGTGGTGAAAGTTACCGGGAGTTCAGAAACAGTTCAGAGCATGGTTTCATGCTTGAGGGCGAGCACTGGAAATCTGCTGATCATTATGTGCAGGCGCAGCGCTTTTTGTGCGCTGAAATGCAGGCTTTGGTGAGGAAAAGCGCTTATGCGTTTGCAGCGAAATCATTGGCACGCGAACGCCCGGACGCGCTCAGGAACGACTGGCATGTCGTGCGGGACCGGGTGATGGAAAGTGCGGTACGCGCAAAGTTTGCCGCGCACCCAACCCTTACTGAAAAACTTCAGTCCACCGGGGATGCCGAAATTATCGAGGCTTCGCCGATGAGCCGCTATTGGGGTGCGGGCGCGGATGGTACCGGCAAAAACATGTTGGGGCGCATCCTGATGAAAATCAGGGCTGAGCTGAAGGAAACTCTTTTGGCTGCTAGCGCTGATGCAGAAAAAAGAATAGGGTAATGTTATGAGTGCGATCCATTACTTGCCCACGGCGGTTCCGGCCAAAAATCGGTTCGAAAGCTTTAAAGCGCAACTCCCCCTTCGAGTGGCTTCGGCCCGGCTCGGATACAGTGGTTCTGTAACGTTTGATTTTGGTGACGCGCAGACGCGTGACACTATTACGGACGAGCCTCAGTATGATTGGCATCTGTGGGTCTATATGTGCGACTGGGACTTGTACAAGGACAACAGCCGCATCCTGTGGCGGCGCGAAAGTGATAATGCGCTGGCGGGCGTGGTTCTTGAGCAGCTCACCGGGGAAACGCTCATAAGCTTCGAATATGACGAAGCCGATGACTGTTTCCTGATGGTGTTCACAGGCGGTTACCAGTTACATATGGATCCGGATTTTTACGGTTTCGAGCCTAAGGATGATTTGTTTATGCTGTTCCGGCACGGCGAGAGCGACTGTCTGTCCTACAGCCCCGAGCGCCGGTTTTACAGAGCGGCCTAACCCACTCATATATATCTAACCGAGCCATATATATAAAAAACAGAAAGCGCTGCCTGAGGGCGGTGCTTTAGGCCTCCTTTCAAAAAAGGCCTGGGTTCGCCGACGATATTGTTTGAGCTGCTTGCCGCAGTTAACAAGGCGTTGCAGTGCGCAGATACTGCGCTAACTCGCTTGCCACATTCAGGATTACGCTTTTGTCGCGCCGGATGCGGCTGCCTATCAGGGCCCCGTCGAGCGCAGCGAGGATCATTTCAGCGGTCGCTGTACGCCGGGCCTTGGGCCAGCCGTCGCGGGCCAGCAAGTCGCTGATGCGGTCGATCCACATTATATAGGCTTTTTCCGCTTCCGCAGTAATGAGGTCCGACTGCGGTACGGTTTCCAGAACGACTGTTGCGACCGGGTTGCCGTCACGGAAGTCGGATTTCTCCATCCAGAGTGAGAGGCGTTCGGCGTAGCGTTCCAGAAATTCCGGTGTGCTTTTTACCTCTGCCGCAATCTCGCTGATGGTGCCTGAGAGCACTTTGCCAGCGGCGACAATCGCTGCTGCGCCTATTTCCTCTTTGCCGCCAGGAAAATAATGATACAGAGAGCCTCTGGGCGCGCCCGAACGCTTTAGGATCTCGGCAGTGCCGGTGGCGGCGTAACCTTGTTTTCTGAACAGCTCGGCGGCTGCCAGTACAAGCGCATTTTCATGTTTTGCGGCGCGCGCCATCCTGGTTCCCTTTTTATGTTTCGGATAAAACTACAACGATGTTTGACTATTTCAATAGTGGCCCCATATTTCAATTAGATCAATCAGTCTAAATAAAATATCTGAAAGGACATCAGATGGAACAGGGACAGCAAAACCAGGATAGAGCCGGTGCAAACCGCGGTGTGCAGACGGGTGTTGCCGCGCCGGGCGTGGCAACGCTTGAGCTTTTGCAGCAGGTGGTGAAAATGTCGCCCTTTACCAGTTGGTCGGGCACCGAAGTGATAGCCTGCAAGGCCGGCAAGGCCGAACTCAGGATGCCGTTCCGCGCCGACATGACCCAGCATCACGGTTTCCTTCACGGCGGCATTATCGGTTTTTTGTCGGATAACGTTTCGGCCTGGGCGGCTTCATCGGTGGTGGGCGACGTGTTGACAGCAGAGTATAGCGTCAAATTATTGGCACCGGGAAAAGGCGATTATTTTGTCGCGCGCGGTGAGGTGGTGAAAGCCACGCGGCGATTGGTTGCCGTAGAAAGCAAGGTATATGCAGTAACCGGCGAAGGCGAGGATGCGGAAGAAAAACTGATCGCGATGGGCACGGCCACCATCCTTCCTGCGGGCAAATAGCCGGGGTGGAATGTCTTTCAGTACGGCGCTTTAGAGTACATGCTTTTTGGCCACCCTATTGACGGCACGGATCTAGAAAGGGAGGCGGTAGATTTTTCGGATATAGACTTGCTCTTTTTTTCCGGCCTGATCAGTTAAGAATACCATGTTGGCTGTGTCGTTTTCCCAAAACGATTTATTGGTTTTTGTATGCAGAATGCTGCCAGTTGCAAGGTGGCTGAGCCCTAATGTCTCGATAACAAGCAAAGGGCTGCCGGTCGCTGGGCTTCCTCCTATCATATATTGCGCTTCCTTGGTGTGGACCACTGTGAAAGCAGAATTGTTGCGCTTTCGTAACGATATTTTGTTTCCGAAAGGGAGAAGCAGGTTTGCCCGCCAGGGCGTTCGCTCACCGTCAAAAACAATAGAAGCGTTGACCTTACGGCCCTTTCCCAAATTGCTGGGGGTGGGCACCAAAATATAGGTAGCACCATCAAAACCCAGCTTTGCATCGCGCAGGGCGATAGTTAGTTCTCTTGGGAGCGTTAACAGGTAGGCACCAGGGGAATTACTTTCAAAATCTACAAGAAGTGGATGATCGATACCGAGCATCAGCAGTCTGCGTTCTCCAGCCCTATCGGTTTGCGCGGAAAGTGGCATCCAGCACAGTAAAAGCACTACCGCCAGCATCGTCCTGGTGGTAAAAAGCGTCGCGAGAGAAAAAAATCCCATAAAATGCATCCGCAGCCAAAGGGTGGAACCCGTGCGTGCCGCCCAAGTGTTAGTTTAGAAGTATATAGTATCCAGCAGGTAAAGAAAGGCGATTGAATTGCCTTGTAAGTGTGACAGGCTGGCTGCGTGCTTGTACATTGGCAAGCTGCAGGAAGGATTTATTTCTGTTTTAAATACGCCGTAGTAGGCACGAGTTTATAACTGCCCTGCCGCGCTTGATCGGTGGCGGTCAGAACAAGTATTCCCCAGAAAGCGGTTTCTTGAATTTGATTATGAAAATCAGGCACCTTTCCTGGTTTTGTTTCACACTGAGAGTGCTAGGAATTGCGTAAATATGAGGGTCGCTGGAAGCTTGTTGGGGTAAAATTTCTATTTTGCATCATTGCTTTTGGTGCCTTCCTCGGGCTTGGGGATGCTGTCTTTACTGCGGCTCTTGATATCGTGTTTGCGGATTATCTCGCTAAAGGTGGTGCGTACCTTTACCTCAAGTTCCGCCCATGTGGTTCCGAGTTTAGTCCAGATGTTATCCCCGTGTTGGGTTGTCAGTTTCACGCCGCCCATATAGCCAAGATAAGCGGCCACGAGCCATACCCATCCGTTCCCAACTGGTAAATATTCAGGCAATGTGCTGAACCAGATAAAGGCGCTTACGAAATTCATGATCGAATTGATGAAAAAGTCGATGATCAGGCGCAAGCCAATATTATCAAACCAGCTACCGGGGCCAAAAACTTTGCCGAGAAATTGCCAGATTTCGACCAGCTCGATCAGGATATAAGTGAGAACTGCCATTGTGCTGTAAAAGCCGGCACCAAAGGATGTGACTTTATTGTGGAACATATCACCGACCATACGGCCTGGCTGGTGCGGCACATCATCTTTTTCGCGGAGGCCAGCGGTGATCACAGGGTCAGGATCACGTTTTTCTTTTTTGGCTAGTTTGACTTCTTTTTCTGCAACTTTCTTGGCTTTGGCGCGGTTTTTAAATTGTTTTTGCAGATCTTTGTCGCTCTCGAAGGCGTCAATGCGCCCGCTGGCGACAGACCATTGCAGAATCAAAAATGTAAAGGCGGCAACTGGTAGTGCACCCATTAAGCTGGCTTTGAAAATTTCAAAAATCATGTGTGTCCCCTCAGCCGTTATTTTCGGCACCCTTATTCTACAGGCCTTTGGTTTATAAGGCTATGGCGGCAAGGAATTTCAAGGGAATGATGAGGGAGCACTTGTGGTAACAGCGGAGGCTGCGCTGCAGAACATGGCTTTGAAACTACGGTGAAGCGTGGGGTTGTCGGCAAAACCAGCTCCTTGGGCAGTTGCCATTAGATTTGTGCCCTAAAACATAATGGGCAGGCGGTGTGTTGACGGGAGTCTGCGAAGCTATGCTTTATTTACTGGCGTTTGATATTGAAAATAGCTGGACGGACGAGTTCGCCGTCAATATGGCTAGTTTGCTCGACGATACGGCCGATACCTCGTACCTTTATGAACTGGCGGACCGCAAACTTTAAAAGGTTTCGAGCCCGCAAAAACGCCTGAACGGTGCTGCAAAACGCTGACAGGAAGAAGATAATGAACTATGACTGGGCTGGTAACTGGAAGTGTTCCCCAAAAAACAGGATATAGTATAACTCACGAAGCAATCGCTGTTGAATCCAACATGCAGAAATCGCCTCGCCTGTGTCCGCGGCTGGTATGGGAACGAAAAGCCAATTTTGGACAGCGCTGCGGGTTGGCTTCCGAGTAAACAGCTATTGTTGTTTGTCGCAGTGCTGGCTGTTATCTATGCAGCGATGGAACTGCTGGGTGAATGGGCTATAAGTAACATGTTTTTTCTGGATGCTGGGGTGCGGTTGGTTCTGCAAATGAGCCTGTTAGTACACTGGTGCTTGAAGGGCTGTGGGCATTTGCGATAGTGATTGCCAGTATTATCCTTTTTTATTTGGTTGTTGCGGTATGCGTTGGCCACACTCTATTTGGCACAGCCATTAGTTGAAGAGCAAAGCAGTTCCATAACCAATATTTTTGAATGAGGTGCGGCAGGTGATAAATGACCGGGATGTGGATCAAATAGGTGTCAGGCAGACCTGTCTTTACGGACTGCAGCTTTTATGGCGCAACAAAGGCTGGGTTGTTCTTTATGCGCTTTTGTTTTCAATCGTTAGTGAATTGCTCAGTTTAATATTTGGCTTGGCAACAGGCCAGGACGGCGCGGATTATAGCATCAATATCCACACAAATCTTCTCGGGCTCATTCTTATAAATCTGCTTAATTATTCTATATGCGGAATGATCGCTGCGCGGCTTTTCTTACGGGAAGTTGAGGCCGTGCGACCGACGGCTCGTATGCGGTTCCGGTTTTGGGGAAATGGGTTTAAATGGCTGATATTGGTTAGTGTGGCTGTGAGCTTATGGGACTGGATCGAACCCAGAAATCTGCCGCCCTTTATGAGCTTTTTGTTCACGGTGCCGGATATGATGATCGAATTTATTGCTGTTGGTATTTTTCTTTTTGCCTGTATGAATACTTGGCTCTCGGCGGGGGCTGACTTCAAGGCAGTAACGCCTAGTAATTTTTCGTTTTCGCTAATATTTCGGGTCGTATTAGTTGGGGCCTTGATATCCGCAGTGGTTGGCGTGCCACTGGAATGGCTTATGGAGAATTCATACGACCTTCTTATGACTTCCGCTGGTGATGTGTTGGGATCTTCGCTTATTGTCCTCGTTTTTATCGTGATCTATGCGTCTTTTTTGCTCAATATTATTCTTTACTTGGGCTTTGTATCGGCTTTTGTGTTGGCGCTTTATCTCAGGCATCCGGCTATTGTGCAAAAAAAGGGTGGTATTGAAGATGTCTTTGCCTAAGTGAGAGGCTGCATGACAGCGTGAAAAACAGTTGGTTTGGCGGCGTTCGGCTTGACGCGGCCTGCCGGTTTGTGCTTCGAGGGGAGCGCAGCAGAAGGAATATGTATGTCAGAGACCGCAAATCGTATCATTGAAGTGATGACCGAGCTTATCCAGTCACGCGGCTATAGCGCCGTGAGTTATCAGGATATCTCAGAAGCGGTTGGTATCCGGAAGGCCAGCATCCATTATCATTACCCGTCCAAAGCGGATTTGGGTGTGGCGGTAATCCGGGCATATGCCGCAAGCTTGATGGAGCAGCTACGCGAAGTGGAAGAGGATGCAAATTCCACAGCGCAGGATAAATTAAATGCCTATTTCGAGCCTTATTTGGGTTTCAAGGGAAACGACAGGCATGTCTGCCTGTGCGGCGCGCTTGCGGGTGAATATTTTGCACTGCCGGAAGTCATGCAGGTTGAGGTTACCGCTTTTTTTGCCGCACACCAGAAATGGCTTGCGGATCTGTTTGCGGCAAGCCAGGAAAGTGGCGAATTGAGGATGTCGGGCTCGCCGGTGCAGGTGGCGCGGCTGTTTTTTGATGCACTGCAAGGCGCACTTCTTGCCAGGCGCGCTGTTGATGATGACAGCCAAATAGATGATGTGGTTGCGACGTTGAAGGCACTGGTGTTCTGATTGCCAAGTAGCTTAAGGCCCCGTTCTATAACCAGGCACCCTGAAAACACAGGCAAGCGCAAGATGGTAAAGTTGGCGTTGCTCTGGCCTCTGTGGCCTCTGTGACTTCTGTGAATTTCTTGCTTGTTTGCTGAAAAATGAGGTGTTGATAATTTGAATCATGAGACCGCGAGGCGGCCCTTGGAATGAAGCAAGTGTCCTGTGCGCAAGCCGTGCACAATCCACCTGCAACAGCGCCAGATAAACCTAGTTTGTGCTTTTTCCCTGAGTGATAGTTTTTCCGCCGCCAAAGGTGAGAACAACGGCGCTTGAGGTGATGCCGCCGAAGGCCATCATCAGGCAAAGCGCTTGATAGCCATCGGTGAAAAGGCCAGGGCCATTCGGGCCGTCAACGCTGCTAGCGGCGGCGGCACCCAAAGCCGCACCGATCGTAGGCAAGGCACTTAGAAGGCTGGAGGCCGTGCCCGCAGCATCGCCTGCGTCCTCAAGTGCTACGGCGTTGGCGATCGGTATCATAATGCCGAAGGACAGCACATAGAAAAAGATCATGCTCCATAAAAGCCAAAGCGGTGCGAATACCTGCGCGGTCACCAAAAAAGCAACACCTGTAACACCCGCCATCCAGCCGCCAAGTTTCAGCGGCAGCCTGAGACTACGCGTGCCAATAATGCGGCGGCTGATCGCCGGGCCGAAAATCACCGCACTGGCAGCGATAGCAAACAGCATGCCGAAGGTTTGTGGCGAAGTCCCATAATGCAGTTCGGTCATAGCTGCACCCACGCCCAGTAAAGAGGAATAACCAAAGAAGATAAAGCTCATGGCGAAGGTGCCCATCAGGAAGTCGCGCCCCATGAGCAGGCGTTTTATAAGACTGAAGGACAGCGGGACACGGGCAGGGTTTGTTGCCGCGTGTGCTTTGGTTGCTGGTGCAATAAAAAGAAAGGATACTGTCATTAAGGCAAGCGCGAATACCACGAGGAACCAGAAGATAAAGCGCCAATTGGCCACCAAAAGTATACCACTTCCTATAAGGGGAGCCAGCAAGGGTGCAGCACCAAATATCATCATGATGGTGGCCATCAGCCGGGCGGTGTCTTTGCCGCCGCCTTGGTCGCGCGTGATAGCGCGGGCGATCACTGGCCCACAGCCACCGAAGATACCTTGTAGCAGCCGGTATCCTGTGAGCGCCTCAAGGCTGGTGGCGGTTGCGCATAAAACACTCATCAGCAGAAAGCCGAAGATACCAAAATACAAGGGCGGCATGCGGCCATATTTATCGGCGAGCGGTCCCCAAAGCATTTGCCCCGGTCCGTAGCCGAGGAAATAGGCACTCACAATCACGCCCGCGCTTTCTGCCGAGTGACCGAAGCCACGCCCGATATCCGGGTGGCCCGGCAGCGCGATATCAATCGCTGTTGCGGTGATCGCCGTGATCGCCGCCAGCGAAAAGATAAAGGATTTGCGCTTCACGAATGGAAGTTCGTGTGTCGTGCCGGGGGTCATAGAGTTAGCCTTATTATAATTGGGCTTCTTCATACCCTGCTTGGGGTTGGAAAGATAGGCGGCCATTCTGCAACGCTGCTATGCGCGTTAGGCTACACTACACGGGCAGGAAGTAACCAGTGTAGGTTCTTGAAATGATCGTACGCAACGCAAATAAACAGGACAAAAGGGGTAGCAGGCACCATGGTGGGGCACCTTACTGTGCATCGTGGGCCGGGAGGGGGCTTCTTGGTATTTTTAAAGCGTGTTTCGTTAACCACTCTGCTGCCAGGGAGGCAATTTGGTGCTAGCGGAAGATACGGTTTACTGTGCTTTTCCATGTTTGTTGTAGGCCGTTTCAAGCTCGTGGATCGCGGTCTCCAGGCCTGTATCCAGAATGATGCGGCGCTGGGCTTTGTCCTTCATAGCCGCAGCTAGAAACACTGCCTGACCGGCAGCAAGCGTACCAGCCGCTGCAACACAAGCGTTTACGAACTCAGCGCGTTCTTTGATGCAGCGCACATCGCCAACCATACGCTTTAACATAAACTCTATAATATCAACCTTAATGCGGTCGTGGTACTTATCGAGCGGCTCTGTTTCAGCGCCGTTATATTCAGATATATCGTGCAACTATGCCTCCTTTGCTGTTGTGACCATATTGTTGGTCGTAGCTCGGATTTGAGAGGCATCGGCGATATTCAGGTACAGGAAAACAGCCTGTTGAATTGCCCGCCGTGCCCCACACTTGGTTAAGCAAACCCAACTTGATTACGGCGAAAATCATAACATAGGAAAGCACGCAGAGTCAGGCTGAAAACAAGCTATAGTATTTCCAATTAACATTTACACATGTTATACTTGAGGATGACATATTCATTAGATTTACGGGAACGGGCTGTTGCCTACGTTCGAGACGGCGGGGCTCCTACTGAGGCCAGTCGTATATTC
>Ga0316208_1000432_pt1 | contig 52366 bp, 55 predicted proteins | sample 3monopyrite_MG_FD_204944 | JGI IMG/M metagenome (GOLD analysis project Ga0316208, IMG submission 204944) | Microbial mat bacterial communities from mineral coupon in-situ incubated in ocean water Damariscotta River, Maine, United States -... | ecosystem: Environmental > Aquatic > Marine >... | reverse complement strand
CGTTGCTTGTCAAGTTTAAGAAAGAACAGGTAACTGCCTAAAAATATTAGGGTAATTGCTCTTCGTATCCAGAATCACTGGGGCCAGATTTACTGTCACTTCCATTTGACGGGCGACCCAGAACACCGCGAAGGTCTTTTAGATCCACAAACTGATCGGCTTGGCGCCTTAATTCATCAGCAATCATAGAGGGCTGGGTTGAGTGAGAACTGACAACAGTTACGCGTACGCCCCGCCGTTGCACAGCCTCTAAAAGCCGTCGAAAATCACCGTCACCGGAAAAAAGAACAACATGGTCAAGCGCTTCTGAAATATTGAGCATATCAACAGCAATCTCAATATCCATATTGCCTTTAATTTTTCTACGCCCATGTTCATCGGTAAACTCTTTTACGGGTTTGGTCACCAGCGTAAAACCATTATAGTCTAGCCAGTCAACAAGGGGACGTAGCGGAGAATACTCCTGGTCTTCAAAAATTGCCGTATAGTAAAAGGCACGTATTAACCGCCCTTTTTCAGAGAAATAAGATTTCAAGTTTTTATAATCAATTTCCATGTCTAGCGCGCGCGCTGTTGCATATAAATTTGCGCCATCAATGAATAAGGCAAGGCGCTCTTCAGGATAGATGAGCATAGTAATTTCCAATCAAGCCAAGCTGGCTAAAGGCAAAAAATAAATTAAATAAATTCCCTATAATTTAGGGTAATTACGTTAGCTTGATAGTTTAGAGTTAAATTAGGGTAAATGTGAAGTGTGTTCACTTCAATTTGATAGAACACAAGGATAAAAATGCAGCACGATATATTGATTGGATTTGGCGGTAATTTAAATTCAGCAATTGGCAAACCACGCCAGACAATGAAACGTGCATTAAGTCTTCTTGGGGCGGAGGGTGTGGCGGTTACATGTGTTTCAGCCATATATAATAGTATACCTGTACCAGCTTCAGCGCAGCCAGATTTTATAAATATTGTGGTAAGGGCAAAGACTTGCCTCTCGCCGCCTGAAGTCTTGACCCTGTTTCAAAAAATTGAAGTTGGCTGTGGGCGCAAACCTGCTGAACGCTGGAGCGCTCGGACACTCGATATTGATCTATTATCCTTTGATACAAAGATTTTACCTTCGCTTTCACAGTGGATTGAGGTGACCTCAGACACTGACGTGACAGCAACATTGGCTGAACCCGTGGTGCCACACCCGCGTTTGCATAAAAGGGCTTTTGTGCTTGTACCAATGATGGATATTGCCCCTGAATGGGTTCATCCAGTATTGAAGAAAACTGTTGCGGAGCTTCTTAATGAGGACGAGGTGCTAGAGGAGCGACCAGGTGTTGTTAAAATTTCTCAGACTTTATAGTCAATCCTTACTTTACAGATGGCTGACACCCTTGTATAAGCGGGCGCTTGTACGGGCTACAGACACTATACTGTAAGCAGTAAAAAGATTTTTGGAGAGAGTGAATGGCACGCGTCACCGTTGAAGATTGCGTTGATAAAGTAACTAATCGTTTTGACCTTGTATTGGCTGCAGCTCAGCGTTCACGCCAAATTTCTGCTGGTGCGCCGCTTGAAGTTGAACGGGACAATGATAAAAATGCGGTTGTTTCTCTGCGTGAAATTGCGGAAGAAAAAATACTTGCTGTTGATATGACTGAATCAGTTATTCATGGACTTAGAAAAGTTGTTGAATCTGATGAGCCAGAAGAGGTGGATATGTCTATCCTGATGGCTGGCATGGAAAAACCAGCAGCTACAGACTAAGAATTTTTTAAATATATAGTCAAAAAGCCCGGCAGATTTGCTGGGCTTTTTTGTGACAGAATCTTTATTGTAGCACCGAGCTTTACTCTAAATCACAGTATTAACTGACGTACTTTATGTATGTTTCTTGTGCCCACCAAATTGCTCGGCAGCAAAGTTAAACATCCCTGATCCACCAAGGGTTTGCCCGCCATCGCAGGGTATTGCTCCTCCTGTAATATAGCTTGCAAACTGTGAGGCTAAAAACACGGCAAGTTGCCCAATATCATCAACAGTACCCAAGCGGCGCACCGGCACGGATTGTAGCAGCATAGGCAGTGTTTCAGGGCTCGACAGACGCTTCATACCTTCTGTGCCTTCAATAGGACCAGGAATAATACTATTTGAACGGATTCCTTGGGGCCCCCACTCAATAGCAAGTGTTTGCATAAGCTTATCAACCCCTGCTTTGGCCGCGCACACGTGAGCTTGGTGGGAATATGCATCAAGGGACTGTCCTGCGGAAATGAACGTGATAGAACCCTTTGTTGCTTTGAGCTGCTCATGTGCAGCTTTCGCTGTGTTGAAAGAGCCTATAAGGTCAATATCTACAACAGTTTTAAAGCCATTGTAGCTCAAGTCCTCTACTTTGCTCATAAAGTTTCCAGCAGCGCCTGCAACGACAGTGGTAACTTTACCGAGAGTTTTCTCAGTTTCGGCAAAGGCCTTTTCAAGGGCCGCTAAATCACGGACATCGGCAGCAACAGGGTAGACATCCTGACCAAATTCTCTTATTTCGCCTGCGGCAGATTCAAGCTTACTAAAGGTACGGCCACAAATTGCTACTTTTGCCCCTGCTGCGGCCATTTGTTTTGCAATGCCAAGGTTAATGCCACTGCCGCCCCCTGTGATAAAGGCAACATGACCTTCAAGAAAATTATTCAAACTTGCTATTTTACCCATGATAATCCTCATTTTGCTGTATTCTACTCATGGTAATCCTTACCAAATGTATGTACACCAAATAAATGGGCTGAATTTCTTTTCTGGAAAGGCTATTTCTTGCAAGGAAGAGAATTATGAAGTGAAGGCAAGCGAGTGATCCGTCAGTTTGAGTTAGTAGAAATTGTTAAAGCATATGACCCGAATGTCGATGAAGCTATATTGAACAGGGCTTATGTTTTTGCCATGAAGGCTCATGGTAGCCAGACACGAGCGTCAGGAGATCCATATTTCTCACACCCGTTAGAGGTTGCAGGTATTTTAACGGACCTGAAACTTGATAGTGACACGATCGCTACGGCTTTATTACATGATGTTGTCGAGGATACGGTTGCCACTATCCCTGAAATTGAAGAACTTTTTGGGCCAAAGATTGCTGAACTGGTTGATGGAGTTACCAAGCTTTCAAAAATTGAACTGCAGACCGAGAGTGTAAGGCAGGCAGAAAACTTTCGTAAGTTCTTGCTTGCTATGTCCAACGATATTCGTGTTTTGCTCGTGAAGCTGGCTGATAGATGCCACAATATGCGAACTTTGGGATTCCTCACAAAACCGGAAAAGCGGCGGCGGATATCGCTTGAAACACTTGAAATATATGCTCCGCTCGCTGAGCGGATAGGGATGCATGAACTGAAAGATGAACTTGAACATCTGGCATTTCAACACCTTGATCCAGAAGCGATGGAATCAATCAATGCGCGGCTCCACTATTTGATTGAGCAAAGCCCCAACCTTGAATCTGAGATGGTAGCGGCCCTTCAAGAACTTATGCACGGGGCAGGCATTAAAGCGCGAGTGAGTGGCAGGATCAAGCGGCCTTATTCTATTTGGCGTAAAATGGAGCGCCAGAATATTACTTTTGAGCAGTTATCCGATGTTATGGCGTTTCGTATCAAAGTGAAAGACATAGCAACATGTTACCGTGCCTTGGGGATTGTCCACCAACGTTTTCAAATGGTGCCCGGGCGATTTAAAGATTATATTTCCATTCCGAAACGCAATTATTATCGCTCTCTCCATACCTCAGTGATGGGACCTCATAATAACAGGCTCGAAATCCAGATACGGACCCATGAAATGCATGAGCAGGCAGAGCTTGGGGTTGCGGCACACTGGCAGTATAAACAAAAAGCTGAGAAGGCAGAGGGCTCCCAATATGTTTGGATAAAGGAACTCCTTGAAATTCTTGATGAGACGCAGGACCCAGAAGAGTTTTTAGAGCATACCAAGCTTGCAATGTTTCAAGATCAGGTATTTTGTTTTACGCCAAAGGGTGAACTGGTTTCACTGCCGCGTGGGTCCTCGGCGGTTGATTTTGCCTATGCCGTTCATTCACAGGTAGGAGATCACTGTGTGGGGGCGAAAGTGAATGGCCGTATGGTTCCCTTAAGGCATCAACTTGAAAATGGTGATCAGGTGCAAATTTTAACGTCTGAAGGCCAATCCCCGTCACCGCGTTGGGATAGTTTTGTGGTTACGGGTAAAGCGCGCTCTGCAATTCGCCGGTATTTACGCCAGCAACAGAATGTTGAGTATGCAAATTTAGGAAAAACTCTTATTAAAAAAGCCTGTGACCGTAATGGTTTGGATTATTCTGCCCGGGTAATAGAAGAAGCGGCGATTGTGCTGAACCTAAATAATGTAAAAATATTATTTACCCGTGTCGGGAAAGGTAGCCTCGCGGAAGATGATGTTTTACGTGCGGCATACCCAGGTTTCAAAGAAGACTCCCGCGGAGAAGGTCTGCCGACTGTTCACCGGGATTGGGAAGAGAGCGTATCCGGGGCAATTCCTATTTCCGGGATTGTTCGTGGTTCGGTTGTGCATTTTTCTGAGTGCTGTCACCCGGTCAGGGGGGATAGAATTGTTGGGATCCATGTGCCAGACCGGGGGGTTGAAATTCATACAATAGATTGCTCGAAGCTGCGCGATTATGATGACATACCTGATGCATGGCTCGATTTGCGCTGGGAAAAAGAAGAACAAGAAGCAGAAGATGCTTTTTATACAGGGCGCCTTAAACTTGAAGTTATAAACGAGCGCGGTGCGCTTGCGACAATTGCGAGCATCGTTTCGAAAAGTGGCGGTAATGTTTCTAACCTGATTATTCAAAACCGAGACCCCGAGTTTTATGTCATGATAATTGATGTAGAGGTACGGAATGTTAAGCATTTGAATGATATCAGCCGTGCTTTACGTGTCAGTCGTGTCATTAGCCACGTTGACCGTGTTCTTGGATAAAGTGCAAAATGGCTTATTTCTCTTGACGTGAACGCCTTCGGGCACTATCCGCCCAACATAGATTTCTTTTGCACACCGTATTTAGGAGTGATTGATGGACCAAAATGCAGTTTTAGATGAATTTCGCTCGGCTGGCGCCCTTCTTGAAGGGCACTTTAAGCTGTCATCTGGTTTGCATAGTCCTGTATATTTACAATGCGCAAAAGTGTTGATGAACCCAGATAGAGCGGCACGGCTGTGTGCGGCTTTTGCAGAAAAACTTAGGGCGACAGGCGTAGAAGTTGACCTTGTGGTCAGTCCTGCAATGGGCGGGGTTATAGTTGGCTATGAAGTTGCCAGACAGCTTGGTGTACCCAGCATTTTCACTGAACGCGTGGACGGCGAGTTTGCGCTCCGTCGTGGTTTTGAAATTCCGGCAGGCGCAAAAATTTTGATGATGGAAGATATTATAACAACCGGACTATCGTCTCTGGAGTGTATTAAAACGATTACAGAGTGGGGTGGTAAAGTGGTTGCTGCCGGATGTCTGATAAACCGTTCAGGGGGTAGGGCAAATGTAGGCGCACCAATTACAGCACTGGCAACAATCGATGCACCAAGCTACCGTCAAGATGAAGTACCTGAAGCGCTTGCTGCTATTCCTGCAATCAAACCAGGTAGTCGGGGCATGAAAGCCTAATCATGTTATTCGGATCCAAAAATAAACGCCCCTTATGGCGAAGAGCTTTTAGCTGGTTATGGCCACAGTCTGGTTTTCGGCGTGCAGGGCTCTATATTTGGCACCGTGTTGCTCGGTTGCCGGGAACAGCCCACAGTATTGCGGCAGGCTTTGCTTCGGGGGCCGCTGTTTCTTTCACGCCTTTTCTGGGACTACATTTTCTAATAGGGTTTATTGTTGCCTGGATTTCAAGAGGTAATCTTGTGGCATCGGCTATTGGCACGGCTGTTGGTAATCCATGGACATTTCCTATCATTTTTGCGTTGACAGACCATGTTGGTGCTTTTTTGCTAGGTCAGGATGTCATGGATAAAATTCCTGTATGGGATTTAGATAAGTTACTGCACAGCCCCTTTGAGTATATTATTTCTTTTTCGCCAATAGTTTTCCCGCTTTTTGTTGGTAGTATTCCAGTTGCTATCATTGTTTGGATAGTATTCTATTTTTCTTTTAAGGGATTGATTGTACGCTACAGGCAAGCAAGACAGGCCAGAGTAGAGGCTCGCATAGCCAGGCAAAATACTGAAAAAGCCCAAAATAACGAAAGAATTAAGAATAAAAGAATTAAGAATACTGGGGATGGGGATGAACAATAAATTGCGCTTAGGAGTGAATATTGATCATGTGGCAACCATTAGAAACGCCCGTGGTATTCGACATCCTGACCCAGTAAGGGCAGCAGGGCTTGCTGTACGTGCCGGTGCGGATGGTATAACAGCTCATCTCAGAGAAGACCGTAGACATATTTCTGATGAAGACATTGCCACACTTTCCGATGTGCTGACGGTGCCACTTAATTTTGAGATGGCAGCAACAGATGAAATGCTTGAAATTGCTCTGCGTCATAACCCCCATGCCTGTTGTTTGGTACCTGAAAAAAGGCAGGAATTAACAACAGAGGGTGGTCTGGATGCCGCAGGGCAGCATAACAGACTAAAACATTATGTTGCAGAATTAAGCCGCTCTGGAACCAAAGTCAGCTTGTTTATTGATGCAGATAGGGTGCAGTTAGACGCGGCAATTTCGCTTGGTGCCCCCGTTACTGAAATTCACACGGGACGGTACTGCGATTTAACAGGTGATGCCCGTGCAGAAGAACTTGAGCGGATCAAGGATGCTGTAACATACGGGGCATCTTTAGGACTTGAAATGCATGCAGGGCATGGCCTTAGCTATGAGACAGTGAGCGATATTGCGGCAATCCCTGAAATTCAAGAGTTAAATATTGGCCACTTTTTAATTGGGGAAGCCATTTTCCATGGACTGGAAGTTTCTATTCAAGAAATGCGTCGTTTGATGGATGAAGCGCGTAAAGCGTAGGAAATAGCTTATTATGACGGGTCTAATTGAATTAGTGGGATATAAATTTAAAAAGCCCAGTCTTCTGGATGAAGCGCTGACCCACCCCTCTTTGTCAGGCACCTATAATTACCAACGGCTTGAATTTTTAGGGGATAGGGTACTTGGTCTTGTCATCGCTACATGGTTGCTAGAGGCATACCCAAGGGAGGCGGAAGGCAAGCTTAATAGGCGCTTTACGTCTCTTGTTCGGCGTGAAACCTTGGCCGAAATGTCTGTTAAACTCGGCATTGCAAAAGTGATTAAACTCATGCCGGGAGCAGAAGCCGAAGGAACGAGAGATAAAGAAGCTGTGCAGGCGGATGTTTGTGAGGCTGTGATAGGTGCTATGTATCTTGACGGCGGTTTTCCTGTTGTTGAATCTTTCATTCGGCAGCACTGGGTGCCTCTGATGAAAGGCGAGATGGACGCTGTAAAAGACAATAAGACCTTATTGCAAGAATGGTGTCAGGCACGTTCACTGCCCCTGCCTACCTATGAAGTTAAAGACCGTTCAGGGCCGGACCATAGCCCTATATTTACAATTGAAGCCCGTGTGGACGGGAAAGGGTATGCTGTTGCTAAAGGAACGGCAAAGCGCCTTGCGGAACAAGAATCTGCAAAAGAGCTTTTTACTGCCCTTACAGGAGAGAAATAATGGCGAGTTTGCCAGAAAACAAAGACATTGAGGGAGCAAGGTGCGGGTTTGTTGCCCTTATCGGCGCCCCTAATGCAGGAAAATCAACGCTTCTCAACCAAATGGTGGGGGCGAAAGTTGCCATTGTCACGCATAAGGTTCAAACCACACGCACCCGTATTACCGGGATTGGTATGTATGAAAAGACACAGCTCGTCTTCATTGATACCCCTGGTATTTTTGAACCAAAACGCAGGCTTGACCGGGCAATGGTTACAGCGGCCTGGAAAGGGTCCGAGGATGCAGAAAGTACCGTTCTTTTGGTTGATGCTCGGAACGGCCTTACAGAAGATGTCGAGCGTATTATTAAAGGACTTCAGCAAGCAAAACGTCAGGCAATCCTTGCCCTCAATAAAATTGACGGCATGCGCCGAGATAGTTTGTTAGCCCTTGTTGCTCAATTGAATGAAACAGGAAGTTTTACAGATACATTCTTAATTTCAGCACTCACGGGTGACGGTGTGAATGATCTTAAGGCTTTCCTTGCAGCACAAGCCCCAGAGGGACCGTGGATGTACCCCGAGGACCAGCTGTCTGATACCACAATGCGTATTTTGGCTGCTGAAATTACCCGAGAAAAAGTTTATCTCCGACTGCATGATGAATTGCCGTATTCTACAACCGTAGAAACTGAAAAGTGGGAAGACCGCAAGGATGGTTCTGTTCGTATTGAGCAAGTCATTCATGTAGAGCGAGAAACACAAAAAGGTATTGTCATCGGCAAGGGTGGCCTAATGCTTAAAAAGCTTGGGCAGATGGCCCGCGAAGAAATGGAAGAAGAATTCCAACGCCGTGTGCACTTATTTCTCCATGTACGTACTACAGAACGATGGGCAGACGATAAAACAATGTATCAGGATATGGGTCTTGATTTTGTTGATTAAGGTGGCTGTGTAGGGGCTTTTCATGGAGTGGCAAGATGAGGCAATTGTATTATCTGCTACGCGGCATGGGGAAAGTGACGCGGTCCTAGAGGTCATGACAAAAAGTCACGGGCGTTCCCGTGGTTTTATTAAAGGAGGGCTGGGGCGACGCAACAAAGCAAATTTGCAAGCTGGCAACCATGTGCAGGTAGCATGGCGCGCGCGTCTGGAAACCAACCTTGGCCGTTTCACCGTAGAGTTACACCATAGCCCCCTTGGCCAAATGATGGGGGACGGTGCGCGTTTGTCAGCACTGGCGGCGGTTACTTCTGTTGTGGCGTCGACGATGCCGGAACATGAAACACATACGGGTGTCTATGAAGGGTTAGCAGCGCTTATTCAGCTTTTAGAAAACGAAGATGGAGACAGCGCCATATGGGCGAGTGCATTGGCGCGCCTCGAACTTGGTATTTTAACAGAGCTTGGGTATGGGCTAGATCTGTCTGCCTGCGCGGCAACCGGCCAGCAGGAAGATTTAATTTATGTATCGCCCAAGTCAGCACAGGCTGTTTGCAGAGAATCAGGTATTCCCTATAAGGAAAAGCTGCTTTCACTGCCGTCTTTTTTGCTTAAAGGTCATAAAATCGCCTCTTCAAAGCAAGCTGCTGCTGATGGTTTGACGTTAACGGGTTTTTTTCTGGGACGAAATGTCTGGCAAGTGCAAGGCAAAGGACAGCCTGCGGCTCGAGAACGTTTGTTTGCCGCGCTTTTGCGGTAAAATTCGCTCATGATGCAAACAAACTGTGGATAACCACAACATCTTGTAGATATCCGCGATGAGATTGGTATAGTCGCCTTTATGTCTATACAGTCTGAAGTAATTGATAATGTCATTGAAGCACCCTTTGCGGGCGCGCTGAGCGAACGCTATTTAGCTTACGCTTTGTCTACAATCATGTCTCGGTCTTTGCCAGATGTCCGGGACGGCCTTAAGCCTGTTCACAGGCGGCTTTTATATGCCATGCGGCTGTTAAAGCTGGATCCAAGTACCGGGTATAAAAAATGTGCACGTGTTGTTGGGGACGTTATTGGTAAATATCACCCCCACGGCGACCAGTCGGTTTACGATGCTATGGTCCGTTTGGCACAGGATTTTTCTGTGCGGTTTCCGCTTGTAGATGGGCAAGGTAACTTTGGTAATATTGACGGCGATAATGCTGCTGCTATGCGGTATACAGAAGCCCGCCTTACTGATGTGGCTGCGGTACTTATGGACGGCCTTGAAGAAGACGCGGTTGATTTTCGCTCTACCTATGACGGTGAAGACGAAGAACCCATGGTTTTGCCGGGGGCTTTTCCAAATTTGCTTGCTAATGGCTCCTCTGGAATCGCGGTTGGCATGGCAACCAACATTCCTCCCCATAATGTTGGGGAGCTTGTTGATGGCATGCAGCTTTTAATCGAGGCACGTCGAAACACAGACTTAGCCGTTACAACGGCTGATTTGCTTGACCGAATTCAAGGACCAGACTTTCCAACGGGCGGCCTTATTGTTGAGCCTCGTGAAAATATTATCACGGCCTATGAAACAGGCAGAGGCAGTTTTAGACTACGGGCACGGTGGGAAAAGGAAGAGCTACCTCGGGGCCTGTATAATATCATTATTACAGAGGTGCCTTACCAGGTTCAAAAATCAAAATTGATAGAAAAAATTGCTGATTTAATTTCTGAAAAAAAATTACCTATTTTAGCGGACGTTCGGGACGAATCTGCAGAAGATATTCGCATTGTTCTTGAACCAAAAAATCGTACCGTTGACGAGAAAATACTAATGGAGAGCCTTTTCAAGCTTACGGAACTTGAAATACGGTTTTCCCTTAACCTGAATGTTATCGCCTCAGATAACCGGCCACGGGTTTTGTCGCTCAAAGAAACCCTCGATAGTTTCCTTGACCACCAAATTGATGTGCTTCAAAGGCGCAATAAATACCGGTTGGACAAAATTGAACGCCGCCTTGAAATTCTTTCAGGGTATTTGATTGCCTACTTGAATTTGGATGAAGTCATTCGAATTATTAGGGAAGAGGATGACGTTAAACCCTGTTTGATGGAAACCTTTACGCTTACTGAAAATCAAGCGGAGGCAATCTTGAATATGCGCCTTCGGGCTCTTCGGAAGCTTGAAGAGGTAGAAATCCGTACCGAACATGAAAAATTGGAAAAAGAGCGCTCTAAAATTAAAGCTCTGCTTAAATCATCGAACTTACAGTGGATTGCGGTTGGTGAAAAGCTGGCTGAAATAAAAGAAAAATTTGGTCAGGATACGGAGATTGGAACACGGCGTACGCGCTTTGGCGATGCTCCAATGGCTGAAGCCATGCCTCTTGAGGCGATGATTGAAAAAGAGCCTATTACGGTTGTCTGTTCCAAACGCGGGTGGATTAGGGCCTTGAAAGGCCACGCAAAAGCCGAGGAGGTTTTAAAGTATAAAGAAGGAGACGAAGAAAAGTTTCGTTTTTATGCTTATACGACCGATAAAATTTTCTTATTTGCAACAAATGGGAAGATATTTACGTTGGGCGGCGATAAGCTGCCTGGGGGCCGTGGTAACGGCGAGCCTGTACGCCTGATGGTTGATATGGACTCCAACGATGAAGTGGTTGCGTTGTTACCTGCAGAAGTAGGCGGCAAACTGTTCGTGGCTTCCTCTATTGGTAAAGGCTTTATTGTTGATGTGGATACTGCCATTGCCATGAAAAAAGGCGGGAAACAAATTCTCAACCTGCCTGGGGACGCTACTGCTACGCACTGTATACCTGTGAAGGGCGACAGTGTTGCTGTTATTGGTGAAAACCGTAAACTCCTTGTTTTTGGTCTTGATGAGCTCCCCAATATGAATAGAGGGCAGGGTGTAACTTTGCAGCGTTATAAAGATGGCGGCATGTCAGATGTTATCATCTTTTACGGGGAAGAGGGCATCACATGGCCTATGGGGGGTGCAACTGACCGGTGGCGCACAGAAACCGAGCTGGCACCATGGACCGGAAAACGCGGCAATGCGGGTCGTTTGCCGCCCATGGGTTTCCCAAGGAATAATAAATTCCGCTGAGGATGCCCGCCAAGTGATTTGACAGCATTGCAAACAGCTTTATGTCATGAAAGGTACCCAGGATTAAGGCACCGGGGATTTCTATTGCGGGAATACCTGCGGCACCTTTCATTGTAGAAGGCAATCCTTATGAAAAATGTAGCACTATGGCATAAAGCGGTAAAAACACGTGACGCATTGGTTTTGAATGACTTACTTGCTGATGACGTGATTTTTTATTCCCCTGTTGTGCACGGGCCGCAGCACGGCAAGAAAATAAGTTCTCTTTATTTAACGGCGGCCTTTGAGGTTCTCGCGGGAGACACTTTTGACTATGTCGGGGACTATCACTCTGAAACGGGAACCATCCTTGAATTTGAGACTGTCATTGAGGGTGTTCATATCAACGGGGTTGATATTATTACGTGGAATACGGCGGGTAAAATTATTGAATTTAAAGTGATGCTGCGCCCTTTAAAGGCGGTCCATAAAGTTCACGAGATGATGGCTGCTATGCTTGAGAAGATGACTGGCTCTCCACCTGTAAAAGGGAAAGACCGAGCATAAATCTCGGTCTTTCTGGTTCCATTTGGGAAGGGAACCATCTGCCCAGAGGGCAGCATTTGCTATGTAGCGTGTGGGCTATTTTGAGCCGATACAAAAGGCATTTAATTTGTTGCCGTCAAGGTCGCGGAAGTAGCCAGCATAAAACCCCATGCTTTCATCACCTCTAAAACCTGGTTTTCCTTCACATGTGCCACCCGCTTTGATGGCGGCTTCATAAACACTGTCAACGGCTGCTTTGTCTTTAGCAGACAAGGCAATCATGACACCGTTCCCAACAGTTGCTTCATTACCGTCATAGGGTTTAGTTATAGAAAATCCCGGTTTGTCAGGGGCTGTACCCCATACAATGAAGGTACCAAAATCCATGGTGCGCTTTGCGCCAAGTTCAGCAAGAACTATGTCGTAAAAGTCGCAAGCTTTTGGGAAATCATTTGTCCCTACGGTTGTATACCCAATCATTGTCCATCCTTTAAATGTATTTATGCTAGGCTAAGTGTGCCTACCTAGGAACAACTATAATACACAAGATGGTGACAGTCGATGTCAGCATAAAGTGCGAAATATTGAATATAAGAGATGCATATATGAATAGGTCAGTTAAGTCTTTTTGGGGAAGTGGTTTTCAAGATATTCCTCAATAGAGTCTGGTGTTACAAGGCCTGATGCACGAGATATTTCTTTGCCCTTGAGAAAAATTATCAACATGCCTGTTCCATAAAGGTGGTGGCCTTTAATAAAATCCTCGTCCTCGTCAAAATCCACTCTAATAGCTCGCACTTTAGGGAATGTCTGTTTTTCACTTAGAGTTTCAAAAGCTTTATGTTGCAGGAGGCACGTTGGACACCAAGGCGCATAAATTTCTACCAAAACAGGTTCATCACGCTGCATTAATTCTTCGAACCGCAATGCGTCATACTCTTCCCACCCAGCAAGGATTGGGTCGGCGGGACGGATATTCATATAAATTAGAAGGCCCAACAAAGTAATGATGAGAAGACCTGATATGCCAATATAGGGCCAGGTTTTTTTGAGAAATATTTTCATGGCAACGGCATAACAGTTTGTCGATTCTGCTTCAAATGAACCTCTTGTGAACTATTGTTATTTTCAAAATAACTGGTCCGGGAGCCATGTTACCAACCGGGGAAAATATGCAATCATACCCAGGGCAATAAGTTGAATGATCACAAAAGGTATTACACCTTTATAAATGGCTTTTGTAGGCACACTCTCTGGGACAACCCCGCGCAAATAAAATAGAGCAAACCCGAAGGGCGGGGTAAGAAAGCTGGTTTGCAGGTTCATTGCCATAAGCACCCCAAGCCAGATGGGCCCATAAGTACCATCCATAGCAAGAAGGGCAGGGGCAACAACAGGAACAACGACAAAAGTAATCTCGATAAAGTCCAGAAAAAATCCCAAGACAAACATGAGCAACATAACAAGTAAGATTGCCGTAAATTGCCCGCCCGGCAGACCGTGCAGCATATCAGCTATGATATCATCGCCGCCTAACCCACGAAAGACGAGAGAAAATAAACTGGCACCGATTAAAATACCATAAATCATTGTTGAAATGCGCAGGGTAGAGTTCATCACATCGGTTAAAACACCTGTTTGATACGTAGCCCACAGTGCCCTCGCAAGACCTATGATAAAGAGAAAGGTTAAGGCAATCGTCAGCCAATAGGCGATTTGATCTGATGTTGGTATTATTTCACGGCCCATACGCAAGTCTGAGGTATTTGCAATAATCAGAATGGCCCCTAAAACGGCAATTGTCACAATCACAAAAATAGTATTATTGCCCTGCCGCGCTGCACCCAAAAGAATAGCGCCAATGGCACCAACAGAGGCTGCTTCGGTTGGGGTTGCAATACCTGTTAGAATAGAGCCAAGCACGGCGATGATTAAGATAAGAGGCGGTAATAATGCCACAAATAACTGCGCATAAAAACGGGCGTTTAATATGTCCCCTTCTTCTCGTGGGATGGCTGGGCTAGCTTCTGGTTTTAAGAGGGCAATAAAAATTTGATATAGAATATATAGCCCAACGAGTGAGATGCCGGGAATAAGGGCTCCGGCAAATAACTCACCAGCGCTCATAGGGGACGGCGAGAATATACCGCTATTCAACTGTGCTTGCTGCCATGCCGATGACATAACGTCAGCAAGTAAAATTAGCACGATGGAGGGCGGAATTATTTGACCTAAAGTGCCTGCCGCAGCAATAGACCCGGTTGCCAGAGATGTGTCATAGCCTCTGCGCATCATTGTTGGAAGAGATAATAGGCCCATTGTTACAACAGTGGCTCCAACAATGCCTGTTGAAGCAGCAAGCAAGGCACCGACAATTGTCACCGATATACCAAGCCCGCCGCGCAGTGTACCAAATAGCTTTCCCATGCTTTCCAGAAGCTCTTCCGCAACGTTAGATTTTTCCAGCATAACGCCCATGGCAACAAAAAGTGGGATTGCGAACAGCAGTTCATTTCTTATGACGTTACCAAAAAGTCGGTTTGGCAAAATTTCTAAAAACGATAGGTCTAAAATGCCGGCCGCATTGCCGACCAAACCAAATAATAACCCAACGCCGCCTAACGTGAAGGCAACAGGAAAACCTGTTAAAAGAAGCCCGACAAGTACAGCAAACATGCCAAGCGTTAAAACAAGGGACATATCCATAGGTTATTTTGCTCTCATGGCGCTGTAGTTACGTATGAGGCTGGTAAATACATGCAAGGATAAGGTAAGGGGAAATAATATTAGTGTTGTTTTGAGAATATAAACAAATGGCAGGCCACTGGATTCAACACTTGTTTCCATAATGCGCCAACTTTCGAGTGCATACGGTAAGGTTGAAATCCAAAAAAGTGAAAGAAAAGGCACCAATAAAAAAAGGGTGCCGTAGAAATTAACCATGGCTTTCTGGGGGTCTGTGAACCCACTATAAAACAAGTCAACGCGAACATGTCCATCTTTCAGGGCAGTATATCCAGCCCCCCCAAGAAACATGACAGCGTTTATATATTGCAGGCTTTCCTGTAGTTGAATAGAGCCAGCTTTAAAAACATAGACCAACATAACAACTGCGAATTGTATCAAAATCAGCAGAAGGGGCAGCCAAGAAAAGGCTTTACCACTATAGTCAAGGAGCCTGTCCATCAAATCGGCAGTTTTAGGAAGCATGCTGTCGTTACTTGCCGGCTAGATTGCGGGCATGCATAAAGGCTTGCTCAGAGACAGCCCCCCATCGCACACTATCAGCTCTAGCAGCACTAAAGCTCTCAAATACTTTTTTAGTGAAAGCGTCATTATTTGCAGCATCAGCCAACACTTCTGCGGATACTTTAGCCAAAACAGCTAAAATACTATCGTCAAACCGTTTTAATTCTACATTATGATTATTCACAAGTGTGTTAAGGGCGCGCCCATTATTGGCGTTAAACTCGGCTAACATGGCATCATTTTCAGCAGCGGCAGCGTGGGAAATAATAGCTTGGTCTTGCTTGTCCATATCATCCCATAAGTCTTTATTAAGCCCTAGGCTAAGGGTTGTGCCGGGTTCATGTATGCCAGGATAGTAATATTTTTTTACAATGGTGTGGAAACCAAAGGCCAAGTCGTTCCATGGCCCAACCCATTCTGTTGCATCAATATTACCTTGGCTGAGGGCTTGGAAAATTTCGCCGCCTTGTTTGGTGACGGGTGTAGCCCCAACGCGTTTCATCACTTCCCCCCCAAGGCCAGGCATACGAATACGAAGGCCTTGGAAATCTTCAACGCTGTTAATGTCTTTTTTGAACCAGCCGCCCATTTGGGTGCCCGTGTTACCGCCTAGAAATGGTTTAATATTAAATGTAGCAGATAATTCATCCCATAATTCCTGGCCACCACCAAACTGCACCCATGCGTTCATTTCAGGGGCAGTCAGCCCCATAGGTACAGCAGCAAAAAAACTAAACGCTGGGGATTTGCCTTGCCAGTAGTATTCTGCGGCATGATACATGTCGGCTTTACCTTGGCTCACGGCGTCAAACCCCTCAAGGGCACCAACTAATTCACCAGCGGCATAGACTTTTACTTTGATGCGACCATCGGATAGGGCCTCAATGCGTTTCGCTAGCCGTTCAGCCCCTGTACCCATACCGGGAAAATTTTTAGGCCAGCTTGTAACCATTTTTAAAGTACGCTGTTTTTTTGTTAGTGCAGGACCAGAATGTTCATTTTTTTTTGTCGTGTTGTCACATGCTGCGACAAGGGCAGCTGCACCCGCTAAACCCGTACCTCGCAAGACAGTGCGCCTATTCATGACCGATGATTGTGGTTTGTTGTTATTTGTGTGTGGTGTTTTTTTGGTCACGCTTCACTCCCCTGAAACACGTATCTTAGTCTTGATTCTGTGGCACAGTATAAGCCTACGGCGTACGGGGGCAAGCATTCACACGTTAAAACGTGTTCACAGGGCGTTTAACTTCGCTCCATCCGTCTGGCCCCAGCTTTTCGAGTGGGTGAAAGCGCGCTTTGTAGTTCATTTTGGGACTGTCTTTAACCCAATATCCTAAATAGACATGCGGGTGATTTGCGTACCGTGCACGGGCAATATGATCAAGAATGATATAGGTGCCAAGGCTACGTTTCGGGTCTTCGGTGTTGAAGCAGCTATAAATCATTGAAAAGCCATCTGATAGTTCATCGGTTAAAGCGATAGCCATCAATTTATTGTCTAGAACCCTCCGGTATTCAACAAGGACAGTGGAAACAGGGCTGCTTTCCACCATATCTTTATATTCTTCAGCGGTCATGTCAGCCATGGAACCATCCCCATGGCGTGTTTGAAGATACTCCTTCAGCAGGGCATATTGTTCCTCAGTTGTTTGAGGGGGTCTGACTTCTGCCTTAAGGTCGCTATTCAGTTTTAGAATTTTTTTATGAGAACGCCGGGCACGAAAGTCCATGGCGCGCACACGGACAGAGATGCATTCTGAGCAATTCTCGCATGCTGGGCGGTACACCACGGACTGGCTGCGCCGAAACCCAACGCGGCCGAGGGCTTCATTGAGGGCTGCCGCGTCGGGGCCTCTTAATTCTGTGAAAACTTTACGTTCAGTTTTTCCCTCCAAATAAGGGCAGGGTGACGGGGCTGTCACAAAAAACTTGGGAAATTGTAGCCCCTGATTGGTCATTTGGCTTCGTCCTTTTGGCTATAGTAAGCCATAATACCACGGAATGAATAATGTAAAAGTTAACCACATAATAAAAATTAAGGGAGTGCCGGCCCGAACAAAGTCGATAAACCGGTAATGCCCAGGCGCCATAACCAACAAATTTGTTTGGTAACTCATTGGCGTTGCAAAGCTACAGTTGGCCCCAAAAATAACCGCAAGCAAAAAGGGCATTGGGTCAAGTTGCAATTCAGCGGCGATTGAAACAGCAATAGGGGTGAATAATACCGCTGTAGCATTATTTGAAAGTACATTGGTTAAAAGGGCAACCAGCAAGAAGAAACCTGATAGTAGAACCCATATTGGTGCATCGGATAATAAGCCAATTACAGCATGGGCAAGCCAGCTTGCGCCGCCTGTTCCTTGCATCGCGGCCCCTAACGCCAAAGCAGCGCCTACGATCGTGAAGACACGTCTGTCAATAGCGCGGCTTGCTTGGCGCACATTGATACAGCGGAAAACCATCATGAGGGTTGCCCCTACAAGGGCGGAAACCACAATAGGCAGAATTTCAAAAGCGGCGGTAAAAACAATGCCTGAGAATATTAGGAGGGCACGGACAGCATATTGTCGCATGGGCACGTCTGAGGCCGATGATTCCATGAGCATCACATCACGGTTGTCGCGTAAATTAAGAACATTAGCACGGTTGCCCATAACAAGCAGGACGTCCCCTGCTTCAAGACGCAACTGCGTTAAGGCAGCGCGGATCATACGGCTTCGCCTTTGCACACCAAGGACTGTACAGCCTGTTTCTGCGCGAAACCCCGTTTGAGCAAGGGTGCGGCCATCCATGCGGGAAGCAGGGGCCACAACCGCCTCTGCAATTATGCGCCTTTCTCTTCTATTTTCATCATCATCTTCACACCCTTCGGCGCTTGAAACAAGGTCAGGGGATGCATTTAACAGCTCTGTCATGACGCCGCGGGTTGCAGCAACCATAACAATATCTCCCATTTCTAATGTGATATCATCATAGGGTGGCAGAAGCTTCTCTGACCCGCGCTGTATCATACGAACTGTCAGATCTTTTAGACCGGGGAACATGCCTGCAATAGCCTCTTGGCCTACAAGGTTATTGTCCTCGCCCAGTTCCATTTGAAAAAGAAACTGTTTACCGCTTTTGTTAGCGAGGCGGCTCGCCATGCTTTCGCGGTCAGCGAGTAAGCGAGGTAAAACAATAGTCACATAAAGAAGACCAACTCCGGCAAGAACTGCCCCCGGTATTGTAAAGTCAAAAAAGCCGACTGTACCGCCGCCCGCTTGTTCATAAGCCCCGGCAGCTAACAAGTTTGTACTAGACCCGATTTTGGTCATATTACCACCCAGGATAGCAGCAAAACTCAGCGGCATCATAACAACGGCGGATCGTTTCCCCAGTTTATCAGCAAGGGCGGCAAGAATTGGAATGAAGATAACCACGACTGGCGTATTATTCATAATGGCAGAAATCAACATCACAATGATGAGGCAACTCACGATGACCAGTTTAGGGGACTTTTGGCCAAATGTGACGAGCATGTGAGCTGGGCCGTTAAGGGCCCCTGTTTGCACAAGGCCTTGCCCCACGACAAGAAGGGCCATAATGGTAATAAGCGCAGGGTCAGCAAATCCGACCAAAAGGTCTCGCGTTGTAAGAAGCTTATCCCCCCCACTGCTATAGAGCGGCAGCACTTCAAAAACAAAAAGAAGCAGCGCAACAGTGCTGATACTAGAAATTTCCAATGGAATACGATCATAGGCATAGGCGAAGATCGCCCCTACAACAATCGCAAATGTAAGCCACATTTGAAGGGTTGGTTCTACCAATTCCATAGGTTTCTATACCCCGTTTAGTAGTATTAAGTTTTTTACAACCAACCGCGCTCAAGGTGTAATTTTAGCAGGCGAAGGCGGATGTGAACAAGTGCAAAAGCTATTTTATTAAAATTTGGCCCTTTACTTTAGAGCGTATTATAGACCTGGTGGTACAACGGGAGCCTCTCTCAAAATCAAAACGGTAATCCGGCGATTTTCCGTTTTTGTTGGTTGGTCTGGGTAAAGAGGGTCAGTGCCAGCTTTACCAATCACTTCAAAAATACGGTCTTGTGTAACACCTGATGTGCCGAGAACCCGCCGCGCAGAATTGGCACGGTTTGCACTGAGTTCCCAATTGGTTGAGCCATCAGCGCCTATATAATCACCACCATCAGTGTGCCCTTGAACGGTGATACGGTTTGGCAGATTTTGCACAGATTCACCAATTTCCGATATCATCCGGATGGCATAATCATAAAGATCGGCTGACCCTTGCCTAAACATGGCGCGTCTATCTTTATCAATGAGCTGTATTTTCATCCCGTCTTCAGTGATTTCCATAATCAACTGATCTTTCAGATCAGACAGGGTAGGAGATTGTTGAATTGCTAGGCGTAACTGCTCTTGCATTTGTTCAAAAGCCAAGTCTTCTTGATCGCGAATACGTTGGGCAATGTCTTCTGCGCTCAAGGCTTTGGGGTCACCGCTTCCCTCAGTGTCAGCGCCAGTTTTGTCACCGGAGGTGGGGCCAGATTGCGGTGGTCCAGGGTTGCTTATGGCCACAATCGGGGATGGATTTAAACCACTATTATCTGAATCAGTTGGGTTAATTGCGTCTTGTCCGCTTCGGCCTGCAACAGCTGCCGTTGTAGGAGAGAAATAGTCAGCAAGGCCCGCAAGTGTTTCAGGGGGGGCAACATTGAGGAGCCATAAAAGCATAAAGAAGGCCATCATAGCTGTTGTGAAATCAGCATAGGCTACTTTCCAAGCACCCCCATGGTGGCCCCCGCCAGAAACCTTTTTGACTTTCTTTATTATAGGACGTTTATTGTCGTCGTCAGCCACCAGCTAACCCCTTCGCTCTATGCGCTTTTGTATATATTATAGAAATATCATTTAACAATATATGGTTAAGATAACCTTCGCCGACTTTTGTTTACAAGAAAAATTATCTTACTTCTATGTGGTTTAAGGTTCTGGAGGTGAGGTGTTTGGTCTATGACTAGAATTTAAATAGTGTCTACTAGACATCACATTTATTCCCCCGTATGGGAGTGTTGAACAGTATATTATGGAGAAGGTTCATGGCACATGTTGCATTTCTTGGTCTTGGGGTGATGGGGTTTCCAATGGCAGGGCATCTTGCCAAAGCCGGTCATGATGTCACTGTGTATAATAGAACAGCGCGTGTCGCATCAGACTGGATCACAAAATATAGTGAAAGCGACGCTGACCTTTTTGCTGCGCCTACAGCTGCGGGTGCCGCCGCTGATGCTGACATTGTTTTTTCCTGTGTGGGTGCAGATAAAGATGTTGCGCAAATTTGTATGGGTGAGGAGGGTGCCTTTTCCTCTATGAAAAAGGGAACTATTTTCATAGACCATACCACAGCGTCGGCTGAATGCGCGCGCACCATGGCTGAAGCTGCCAGTAAAAAGGGCCTTGTCTTTCTGGATGCCCCTGTGTCTGGCGGGGAGGCCGGGGCTGTAAATGGCGCTCTTACAATTATGTGTGGCGGGGACAAAGATGGCTTTGATCAAGCGGAGCCTATTATGAAGTCTTATGCAAAATCAATAAAACTGCTGGGCGAGGTTGGCGCGGGGCAGTTGACAAAAATGGCTAACCAAATTTGCATTGCGGGTATTGTTCAAGGTCTGGCAGAAGCTCTTCATTTTTCTATAGAGGCTGGGCTTGACGCAAAAGCAGTTGTTGATGTTATCAGCAAAGGGGCCGCGCAAAGTTGGCAGATGGATAACCGTGCAATGACAATGATCGACGGCGACTTTAACTTTGGGTTTGCGGTTGATTGGATGCGTAAAGACTTGGGAATAGTTTTAAAAGAAGCGCGCGAAAATGGTGTTACACTTCCACTGACGGCTCTCGTCGATCAGTTTTACGGGGATGTGCAAAATATGGGCGGCAATAAAAATGACACGTCAAGTTTAATTAGACGCTTTCGCCCTTAGTCATTTTTGCCCTTAGTCATAAAAGTATCTTATATTATGGTTTATTTTTCCTAGGCCCTCGTAAGGGGATGTATATGATTGCTGACAATGATAGAAACATTGGAAAGCAGTTAGGGCGTCTTGAAGGTATAAGGGGCTGCAAATTTTCTTAGAGGGCCAACCATGGTATTAACACAATTAAAAAATATATTCGCAAGCATGTTTAAGGATCATACTATGGATAATTTAACGACAATATCTGCGGCAGACTTTAAAAAAATCCCGGAGAAAGCTCAGGGGGCCTATATTATAGATGTGCGTACTCAGGCGGAATATGATGATCACCATGTTAAGGGGGCAGCATTATTTCCGGTAGAGACTTTTTCTCCTGAAGAAGTGCTTGCCTCTCTTCCTAGCCCGGACGCTGATATTTATGTATTATGTAAAGCTGGGGGCAGGGCCAAAAAGGCGGCGCAATTACTTGCACCATGCACAGATAACGAGGTGTGTGTTGTAGAAGGCGGCACTGATGCATGCGTGTCAGCGGGCATGAATATAGTAAAATAAGATATAGGAACTGGGCATGATATTCCGGCAGCTTTTTGAACAAGTATCAAGTACATACACATATATATTGGCTGATGAAAATACGCGTGAGGCTGTTTTTATTGACCCGGTTTTAGACAAGATACCGCAATATTTACAGCTTTTGAACGAACTGTCGCTCAAGCTTTGTTATGCACTTGATACCCATGTGCATGCTGATCATATTACGGCTTTGGGTACCTTGCGCGAAAAAACACAGTGCGTGACAGTTCATGGTGCTGGCTCTAAAGCCTCTTGTGTTTCAAGGTTTGTTGAGGACGGCGAAAAAATTCTGTTTGGCTCTCATGAACTACAGGCTATTTCCACACCGGGGCATACCATAGAAAGTTTTTGTTATTATTTGCCGAAAAAAGAGCGTGGCTTATTATTTTCTGGCGATACAATCTTAATCAGGGGCACGGGGCGAACTGACTTTCAAGGGGGTGATGCTGGGCAACAGTATGACAGCATTCATAAAAAGCTGCTGAGCTTGCCTGCTTCAACCTTTGTGTATCCGGGCCATGACTATAAGGGAATGACGGTTAGCACGATTGAAGAGGAAAAAACCCACAATCCAAGGCTACAGGTGAAAGACCGCCAAAAATACATTAAATTAATGTCCGAGTTAAACCTCCCAGACCCGAAAATGATGGATGTGGCTGTCCCGGCAAATTTAGGCTGTGGCATTGATGTTTCGTCTGATATGGACTAAATCCAGTTTTCAGTTGACTTACTCGTGTTAAGCCTATATTCCCCGCCCATTACTGAATGGATAAGGCAATGGTGATCTTATCCGCGCGGGCACTTAGTGCACTGGTTATATGGACCGCACACGCCCGTGGCGCTTAACAAAGAGGAGCGATTCGCATGTCCAAGCGTATCCAATCGAAGTATAAAATTGACCGCCGTATGGGCGAAAATATCTGGGGCCGTGCTAAGTCTCCAGTAAACTCGCGTGAATATGGCCCAGGTCAACACGGTCAGCGCCGTAAAGGCAAGCTTTCTGACTATGGTATTCAGCTGCGTGCAAAGCAGAAGCTGAAAGGCTACTATGGTAATATTACAGAGAAGCAATTCCGTAGCTATTATAAAGAAGCTGACCGAATTAAAGGTGATACAGGCGAAAACCTTATTGGTATTCTTGAGTGTCGTTTGGATGCTGTTGTATACAGGTCAAAATTTGTACCAACAGTTTTTTCTGCACGTCAGTTTGTTAACCACGGCCATGTTCTTGTTAATGGCAAACGCTGTAACATTCCATCGCGGATGATTGGTGCAGGGGATGTTGTTGAAGTACGTGAAAAATCACGTGGTATTCCAATGGTTATTGAAGCTGGCCAAAGCCCAGAGCGCGATATTCCGGAATATATTTCTGTCGATGGTTTTAAAACGACATACGTTCGTATTCCTACACTCGATGAAGTACCCTATGCGGTTATTATGGAACCAAACCTAGTGGTAGAGTTTTACTCTCGTTAATCTGCGAGAAAAATTGAATTTTCAAAGGCTGCGGGCAAAACTCGCGGCCTTTTTTATGGCCTTTTGGGTTTTATGCCTATTTAGTTGCTTAAGATAAAGCAAGTTTGATCAAACATTGAGGGAAAGCACTTGCACCTCTGCAGTGGGAGGCGTAAACCGGAGGCTTCATATAACGTGTTCCGAGGGGAGCTTCATTTGCCGTGGTGGCAAGGGGCTGAGAGTTCGGCTGATAGGACCAGAGTTCTACCATCCGATGACCCTTCGAACCTGATCTGGCTAACACCAGCGCAAGGGACGGAGCTTATAAAATGCCTGATACTGCAAATACTGACTTTAAAATCACTACTGGCGCGCTGCCGGGGTCCAAGAAAATTTATGTACGCAGCGAAAACCGCGATGATGTGCGTGTGCCGATGCGGGAAATTCATCTGCATCCATCCGCGAACGAAGTGCCTATGCGGGTGTATGATACCTCTGGCCCTTACAGTGACCCTGCTACGGCTGAGATTGATATATACAAGGGGTTGCCTGATGTGCGCGGTGCCTGGATCCGTGAGCGCGGTGACGTTGAAGAATATGAAGGCCGTGAAATCAAGCCAGAAGACAATGGCAATGCGGGTGAGAAATATCTTGCGCCAGAATTTCCGGTTCGCGTTAGACCGTTCCGTGCCAAAGAGGGCATGAATGTAACGCAGCTGCATTATGCCCGTAAAGGCATCATCACACCTGAGATGGAGTTTGTCGCGGTTCGTGAAAACCTCGGTCGGAAGGCACAAGTCGAAAAGCTTGAGCGTGACGGGGAGCATTTTGGCGCGAATATCCCTGATTATATCACGCCGGCATTTGTCCGCGATGAAATTGCCTCTGGCCGCGCTGTCCTTGTGAATAATGTCAACCACCCCGAGAGTGAACCAATGATCATTGGTCGCAATTTCCTTGTGAAAATTAACGCCAACATTGGTAACTCAGCGGTGACAAGCTCTATTGCCGAGGAAGTTGATAAAATGGTCTGGGCAACACGCTGGGGTGCTGACACGGTCATGGATCTTTCGACAGGCCGCAACATTCACAATACCCGCGAGTGGATCATTCGTAACTCACCAGTACCCATCGGGACTGTGCCGATATACCAAGCCCTTGAAAAAGTGGATGGCATTGCCGAAAATCTGACGTGGGAAATTTACCGTGACACCCTGATCGAGCAGTGCGAGCAGGGCGTTGATTATTTCACCATCCATGCTGGCGTACGCCTGCCGTTCATTCATCTGACAGCAAAACGTATTACAGGTATTGTCTCCCGTGGTGGCTCGATCATGGCAAAATGGTGCCTTGCACACCACCAAGAGAGCTTCCTTTACACACACTTTGAGGATATTTGTGAAATCCTTAAAAAATATGATGTTGCTTTTTCACTGGGTGATGGTTTCCGCCCCGGCTGTATTGCTGACGCGAACGATGAGGCGCAGTTTGCTGAGCTAAAAACCCTCGGCGAACTTACCAAAGTCGCGTGGAAGCATGATGTGCAGGTATTCATAGAGGGCCCCGGCCATGTGCCCATGCATAAAATCAAGGAAAACATGGAACTGCAGCTTGAACATTGCCATGAAGCGCCTTTCTACACGCTTGGGCCGCTTACCACCGACATCGCCCCGGGTTATGACCATATCACATCGGCAATCGGGGCAGCGCAAATCGGTTGGTACGGTACGGCCATGCTGTGTTACGTAACACCGAAGGAACACCTTGGTTTGCCCGATCGTAACGACGTTAAAGAAGGTGTTATCACCTATAAGCTTGCGGCCCACGCGGCTGATTTAGCCAAAGGCCACCCGGCGTCGCAGCTCAGGGACGACGCACTGTCTCGTGCACGCTATGAATTTCGCTGGGAAGATCAGTTCAACCTGTCGCTTGACCCTGAGCGTGCCCGTGATTTCCACGACCAGACCTTGCCAAAAGAGGCACACAAGGTTGCGCATTTCTGCAGCATGTGCGGCCCCAAGTTCTGTTCCATGAAAATTACCGCCGAAGTGCGTGAATTCGCCGCGAAAAAAGAAGAGGCGGAAACAGGCATGAAAAAAATGGCAGACGAGTTTAAAAAGCGTGGTTCTGAAATTTACTTGCCAGCCGACGAAGTCACGGCGGTGGAGTAAGTTTAGTAAAACTGTAAAACATAAAGGCCGGGGCACAATTTCTCCGGCCTTTATGTATGTAGAGTATAGTGCAACTCTCGTCTGAACAAGGGGTATGGTGGGTAAGGAGGGAGAGCGACAATTGAGACACCGCAGGTCACACGACTAAAGGACAGGGAGAAAACTACAACTTTTGTACTAGGTAAAACATTCCCTATTTTTTTCTTATACCGCGCTTGATAGGCAGAATTTACCGAACTAGGCAAAATAGTTCTAGTGCTTATTAAGTTTTTCAAATCGTCACTGTTATCAGAAACTTAGATTTCTGCGGTTTCTGAAAAACTTAATGAATAGTAAAAAACGGCATGTTTCATGCATATGTGCTGCGGGGCAGAATGCGCCAGCCTGAACAGAAGGTCAGGTCTATAAAATAACCGGAGCATCAGAAAGATGTTTTCAGTGAATACCAATGCGGGCGCTTTTGCTGCCTTGCAAAATTTGAATACCACCGGAACGGCGCTGGGCGTTACTCAGTCACGTATTAATACCGGGCTTAAGGTATCTTCCGCGCGTGATGACGGCGCGGCTTTCGCCATTGCACAAACTATGCGTGGTGATATAGCCGGGTTTAATGCTGTAAACCAGTCACTCAATCGTGCCCAGTCAGAATTAGATGTTTCCCTTGCTGCAGGTGAGGCCATCTCTGACCTCCTTATAGAAATGAAAGAAAAGGCTGTTGCTGCCAAAGATACGGGTCTTGATAATGCAAGCCGTCTTTCTCTTAATGATGATTATCAGTCTCTACTTGCCCAAATTGATAGCATTGCGAATAGTGCCAGCTTCAATGGCCGTAATCTTCTAACCGGCGGAACCCTCAGTACTATTACAGATAGCACAGGTACAGGTACTATTACCGCAAGCGTGACCCAACTTACAACCGCATCGCTTGGTCTTTCAGGTACATCGGTGAGCACTGCTGGTAGCGGTGCTGCCAACACGGTTGTGCCTCCGGGCTCGGCCAACCCTTGGAGTAGTGGTGACACTCTTGGGGCACTCAACACTTATATGTCTGCGAATTTTAGCGCCATCTATAATAATGGCACGCTTTATAATCAAAGTACGGGTAATTTCACAAATATAGGAGATGCTGGTACTGTGGGTGTTCAGGTGCAGTCCGATTTTGGTGTTACCATGGGTATTCTGTCATCGGGTGGGAATTTCTTACACTTGGTAAGCGGTACGCTCTTTACAGAGGGAAGCGGTGCCAGCGCTTCATTCACCACAAATGCATCCTCAGCTGGATTGGCAGACGCTGCGGTAGATGCGGTTGAGGCTGCTATCACCACAGTGAATGATGTATTGTCTGATCTTGGTTCCACCTCAAATAGGCTTGCGATTCAGCAGCAATTCACGGGCCAATTGTCGGATAGCATCAATGTTGGGGTTGGCAATCTAGTGGATGCTGACCTTGCAAAAGAAAGCGCACGACTACAGGCATTTCAGACCAAGCAACAGCTTGGCCTTCAGGCACTTAGTATTGCCAATCAAGCACCGCAAAGTGTGCTGTCGCTGTTCGGGTAGTTTAACGAAGGCAGGGCGTTTTCAAACCCCTTTGCCTCTGTGTATATGTATTAGTTTTTTGTATAAAATCATGCAGGACATGGCGAGCGTGAAGGCGTTTGCTAAAATAATCGGGTAGGCCATCAACATAATTCCGTAGGCAAGCCACAAGGCAATACCCGCCACAAACAAGCTATACATACCCGCAGAGATGGAACGAGTATCATCAGTGCGCCAAATCATAACCGCCTGCGGCACAAAGGCCGAGCTGGTAAGGAAGGCTGCAAGGTAACCAAAAAGGTCGATTGTTTCGGGCATGGGGCTTTACTCTGACTGTGAGGGTTACGTGGGTCAGACTTTTAGCACAGGTTTCCTGAAACTGAAACGAGAATAGGTATTCAAACCCAGCGTCGCACCTTGTCTTTATAGTCCTCAAATTTTTCGCCGAACACGGCCTGCATGCGGCTTTCCTCATAGGGGATATACCACCAGTTGGCGACAGCGAAATATAACGCGGTAAAGCCAAGGCCTTCAATGGTGCCTGACAGAACTGTGGCACCAAGCAATACAGTCAGCATGCCCAAATACATAGGGTTGCGGGTGTATTTAAAGGGGCCATCAGTAACCATGGTGTCAGGGTCTTTGTACGGCAGGATGTTGGTTTTGTGCCGCTTGAAGGTGCGCGACCCCCATAAGGGCAGGGCGATACCGATCAGGAGCAGGGCATAGCCTGCCATGTTCCATTCCCCGCTGTGCCAAAAGGTGGCCCTGCCTGATTTCATCAACCAGTACGTGCCTATGATGCACAGAACGAGTAAGATTGGGGGTAAAAGTATTTTCCGCATCTGGTGTCTCCGCTGAATAGGTGATTTAGGGGGAAGCCTAGCCTATCGTGAATAAAGCACAAGCCTGATATGCAGCGCCCCACGAAAGGCTCACTGCCTTGTGATGGTGATGGACGGTAACATGGCTAGATCAGGGGCAGTTTTCTGCGTATGGTACCAGTGTGAGAGTGCCAGTGTAGGAGTGTCAGTATTAAAGTACCGGTATAAAAGCGAAGACATATGCTGAAATAGGGAAGGATTTCGAATGAAAAAAATGATGACGGCAGTGGCAGCCGCCGCGCTTTTGGCGCAGGCAGGCGGGGCGTTTTTTGGGGTAGCAGTGCAGGCAGACGGCCACATGATGGGCCATCATGTTGACAGCGCAAAGCTTGAACGTGTGCTTGCGGCACAGCCCGACGCCGTTAAGGAACGTTACCCGTTTCGGCACCCTAAGGAAACGCTTGAATTTATGGGCATTGCACCAGGTATGACCGTGGCAGACACGTTGCCAGGCAGCTATTATAGCAATATTTTAATCCCTTATCTTGGGGATGAAGGTACGCTGTATGGTGTTGCCTACTCGGTTGAAATGAATGAGATTGACCATAAAGACAATCCTGAACGTATGGCGGGTGTGCGGGCATGGCCTGCAAAATTTACAGCAAGGGCAGAAGGATGGCGCGGGGATAGCAAAACCAAAGTGGGTGGCTTTCTGTTCGGGGGCTTGCCAGAAGAAGTGAAAGGCACCGTGGATGTATTTTTGCTGTTCCGGGCATTACACCACCTGAACAAATATGAAGACGTAGCCATGACACGCACAAAAGCACTGCAGGATGTTTATGACGCGCTAAAGCCAGGGGGCATTATGGGTATTGTGCAGCACCGTGCGCCTACCGAGAACAGCGACGATTGGGCAAAAGGTTTTAATGGCTATATTAAACAAGAGCCATTGATTGCTGCAGTGAAAGCAGTGGGATTTGAGTTTGTTGGCTCAAGCGAGATTAACGCCAACCCGAAAGACAAACCAACCGAAGCTGATTTTGTTTGGCGGTTGCCACCTGTGCTTGCAGGCAGCAAGGGGAACGCTGAAAAACAGGCTGCCCTGAAGGCGGTTGGTGAAAGTGACCGCATGACACTGAAATTTCGAAAACCGGCATAGGTGCCGCTTTTTTGAGTGAAAGGTACGCCAAAGCAATTCCAGAGCAACCCCAGAGCAATTCCAGAGCAGCTAGTTTTCGGGCAGCTCGTCTTGGGGAAGATAGTCTTGGGGCAGATAGTCTTGGGGCAGATAGTCTCCAGATTGGCTAGTCTCTAGCGCGGGTCGTTTTTAGAGCAGACGGCGTCGTCGGAAAGGCCTTCCTTTGGAAGGGTGGTAGACCGGAAAACCTATGCTCTTGGGGAAAAGAAGGGCGTAGGGGACAAAGGAAACCATAGGGACAAAGGAAAACGCAGGCGGAAGTTTCTGGCCTGCGTTTGCGTTTTATGGGGCTGTTTTATTCTGCCGCAGCCATATGATGGGCCGTTGTTTGGGCATCTTTCCAATCTCTTTTGAGAAGAGACCAAATTTCTACGTCCTCATAGACACCGGCCTTGAACATGCGCTGGCGGAGAGTACCCTCTTTGATGAACCCTGCTTTTTTGACAGTTTTGGCAGATTTTGGGTTGTTGGCCATATGGTAGCCATAGAGCCGGTTGAGGCCGTGGTTGATAAAACTGACCTCGATAAGGCGGCCCAGCGCTGCTGATGCAAAGCCGCTGCCCCAATAGTTTGGTGAGAGCCAGAAACGTACCTCGGCAACTTTATTCACTGTGTCAATGTCGCGCAGATCGGCGGCGCCCATCAGTTCTCCTGATTGAGCATTCTTGATGAGAAAGGCATCATATTTTTTACTTTCGGTTGCTTCTTGTATCCAGCGAAGGGCATCTTTTTCCAAAAAAGGACTGGGCATTGAAAACATCGATTGGGCAATTTTAAAATGATTGCCAAGTGTCGCAATTTGGCCTGCGTCTTTTGCGGTTGGACGGACGAGTATAATCACGGATGTTTCTCCTTCAGGAGGGTTGTCAGCACGGTCTTTCAGTTATGCATACCTAATATCTGGGACACTTTTGTGAAGACCCATGATAAAATTAATTTCTTTAAAAAAATTTAATGAAAAGAGGTAATTTAACCAAAGGGGGTAAGGAGGAAGGCAAGGCAATAGCGGGGTGGCATTTTTGGGCGAAAGAAAGGCAAAAAAGGGAAGGCAGAAAGGAAAATGGAACGGCAAAAGAGGGTGCGGGGGAGCAGAAAAAGAGGTTTTGATTCTTTGCTATATGCCCAGAGCCATATCTCAGCCATATTTCAGCTGTGCCTCAGGTGTGTCCCACCTATGCCTCACTCATGTCTCACTGATAACACAAATATGTGAACAGGTGAGCAGGTGGAAAATTGTTGGAAGCGTTAGGCTTGGGCGGTAGGCTAGCGCCTGATGATATATAGTTAACACCCATATTAAAAGCGAAAGAAGGTGCTCTATGTTGAAAAATGGATTTACAAAATCGGTTATTGTATCTGCGCTGTTTGCCTCTGTTTCGACGGCTTCTGCCTATGCAGATCACCATGGTATGACGGCGCATATTGCCGCCGCTGTTGCCCATAAAGAGCGCCCTGTAACCGACAGCCAGAGCGATATAAACCGTAAACCTGCCGAGGTTCTTGCCTTTGTTGGTGTTCAGCCGGGCATGACCGTTGTGGACATTAATTCTGGCGGTGGATATTACACGGAACTCCTGTCCTATGCGGTTGGCGAGACGGGTACGGTGTATGCTCATAACGGGCCAGTATATTGGGATTTTGTCAAAACCCAAGTTGGGGAACGGTTTAATGGCAGGTTGCCGAACGTTGTTCAGATACACGCTGGAACCGAAAATGTCACAGTTGCACCCAGCAGTGTCGATATCGCCCTAACAACCCTTGCTTACCATGACTATTATTTCTTACCTGAAGGCCGTACAGACTATGTGGATGTCCCGGCTGTTTTAGCTAGTATTTACAATAGTTTGAAGACAGGCGGGGTCTTGGTTGTGATCGACCATGTTGCGCCTGAGGGTACGGGTTATGAGGCTAGTAATGAAACGCATCGTATTGACCCTGAGTATGTCAAACAGCAAGTAGAAGACGCAGGTTTTAAGCTGGCAGCTACAAGTGACATTCTCTCAAATGCCGAGGATGATCATACAACCGGGGTTTTTGATAAAAGCATTAGGGGTAAAACAGACCGCTTTATTTATAAATTTACCAAATAAGCATACATAAGGGCGGCTTTGAGTTTAAACCGCCCTTATGAAATGTGGAAAGGCTGTTTTATTAAGCGGCGGTAACGCCTTTTTCTGTCATTAATTGTTGAAGTTCACCTGACTCAAACATTTCCCGCACAATGTCACAGCCGCCAACAAACTCACCTTTTACATACAGTTGAGGGATTGTTGGCCAATCTGAAAATGTTTTAATACCATCCCGGAGTTCAGGGTCTTCCAGAACATTATAAGTTTCATATTTCACACCAAGGTGTTGAATGACTTGGCTTACAACCGAAGAAAACCCGCATTGAGGGAAGACCGGTGTACCTTTCATAAAGAGCACGACATCATCTTTGCTCACATAGCCTTGAATACGCTCGGTAACACTCATCACTTTTGATCCTTATCTTAAAATTCTCTCTACAAATAAGTGCGAACATTCAAATTGCCAAGTGGTTATGTAAAAATATGACCATTTTATTCTTAATTACTTGATAAATTCGGGAACTTATTCAGGGGTACTCGTTTGTAAGGCAAGGGCGTGGAGCTCACCCCCCATTCTACCTTTCAAGCTTTTATATACCATTTGGTGTTGTTGAACGCGTGATTTGCCCTCGAAACCTTTGAAAACGACATGTGCGGCATAATGGTCGCCGTCTCCGCGTAAATCTTCAATAGTTACCTTTGCACCGGGTAAACCCTCTTGGATAAGGTGAATAATATCTTCTGCGATCATGGCCATTTATAAAACCTTTGTATACTGAGATGTCATTGAGCTCTTCTTTAAAGCTAGTATATCATTCTGGAAAGGGTTTCGTCACTAGCAAGCCGTGTTATTTATAAAACACCCTAGCAAGAGCGCTATAGTTCCTGTGATACCCGTTTGCTATGAAAGCTCTTGTACAGCTGTATAGGTGCTAACTATAAAGCTGTATATGTCCTTTAATTTATTTAGAGTGATGTGCATAACTTATGCTTATGGGTATGACTAGGTTTATGAAAATATTAATAATAGGGGACGATGAACGCAGTTTTCTCAGTGTGTTGAGGTCACTTGGTCGCAAAGGACATGTGGTTGATGTTATTATGCACCGTCGAAACTCCATTTCATCGGCCTGTAAATATATAAGGCACCACCATACCCTGCCGCATGTAGCGCTAAGCCCAAAAAAATGGCTTGAGACAGTTTATGCACTACAAGTAGAGAATAAGTATGACCTTATTATTCCCTGTGATGATACTGGCCTTGTGCCTTTTATGGTGGAAGTCCATAAGCTGAATATGGCGAGAGTTGCGACCCCAGGTGAAAAGGCGTTTCCTATATTTTTTGATAAGTGTCACACAAGGGAATTATGCCTCGAACTAAAAATAGCCGTAGCGAAAACCATACCCTTAACCCAAAAAGCTTTTGCCGACATACCATACCCAGTGGTTTTGAAACCCAAAAGCTCTGTAACTGTTGAGGGCTTGGCCAAAAAAAGAACAGTATCAATATTACACTCTCCGGATGAAGTATCCACGATATTAAACGATTTAGAAGATAGGGATGCGTATTTCCTTGAGTGCTTCTTTGAGGGTATTGGGGTCGGCGTGTCAGTTTTAGCTGATAAGGGTACTGTTACTCATGCTTTTCAGCATGAACGTATTGAAGAGGGTGTTGCTGGAGGGAGTAGCTTGAGGAAGTCTGTGCCTTTACATAAAGGCATGCTTGATGATGTTATGAAACTTGCTGCGGCTACTAATTTGCAGGGCGTGGCAATGTTCGAGTTTAGGTGTAATAAACAGACAGGGCACTTTATATTACTAGAAGTTAACGCTCGGTTTTGGGGCTCTCTACCTCTGGCTGTATATGCGGGCATGGATTTTCCTGCGCTTTTGGCGAAACAATATTCTCAGCAAGAATGCATATCTTTTCCTGCATATTCTGTTGGAAAAATTAGCAGGGCTCTGACACCTAGTTTTTATTATTTGGCACGTGCCTTTGGTACGGCAAGGTCTTTTAAGGAAAGGCTTTTTATTTTAGGTAGCCAGTGTGCAGCGCTGCTTAGAATAATAACACTAAAAGAAAAGATCGATACATTTTCTTTTGATGATCCCCACCCCTTTTTTCAGGAGTTATCCTCAATTTTAGGCGTGCTGTTGAAGGGTATCTCCAAGAGAATTGGTCTTGCCAAATTTAATAGAAAGTTTGTTAAGCGCAAGCAAGTAAAGTGGCTGAAGAAAAACCGAGAACACCTCGAGAATATTCTAATTCTTTGTTATGGAAATATATGCCGTAGCCCCTTTGCGGAGGCCGTTCTCAGCGAGGATCTAAATGGCAGTCACCACGTCATTATAAGTGCAGGGTTTCATATGGTAGAAGATAGAAGATCGCCAGATGATGCCGTAAATGCGGCTAAACGTGTGCATATTGATTTGACAAAGCATAAATCACAATTTGCACATAAGGATATGATTGAGGCAGCGAGTGTAATTCTTATTTTTGATGAAAAAAATCAGCTTGATATGGCATCAATGTACCCTGATGCAGGATATAAAGTTATTAACTTAGGGAATTTATTACAGGTGCCGCAAGATATTAAAGACCCTTATGGTCAATGTTCGGAAGTGTTTGACCTGTGCTATCAACAAATTCATGATGCAATGGCTGATTTTGCGAAAATATTGAACGCATAAGAAAAAATGAAAGCATTAGAATGCATGTGCACCCACATACAGCCGCTAAGATGGATCAGCCTGTGCTCTGGAAACCAGAGAGACCGGTATTAACAGTTGTCGTAGACACGGAAGAGGAGTTTGATTGGGATGCGCCTTTTGATAGAGCTCATAAAAATACAAGGTCAGCTACTGCGCAAAATTTAGCACATGAAATATTTGACCCTCTGGGGATTAAACCAGTTTATGTGGTTGACCAGGCTATTGTTGACTGTGACAAGGCATCAAGTTTTTTTGAGGACCTACACAAGAAGGGCTGCTGTGAAATTGGGGCGCATTTACATGCATGGCTGACACCTCCATTTGATGAAGAAGTGTCCATTAAAAACTCTTATCAAGGTAATTTACCTAAAGAACTGGAATATACTAAAATCAAGGCACTACGAGATAGTATCGGTGAAAGGTTTGGATTTAATCCAACTATCTTTAAGGCAGGGCGCTATGGGATTGGTCGTAATAGTTTTGATATATTAAAAGACCTTGGTTTCACTATAGATTGTAGCGTGGTTCCTTACACAACATACCATTACGGTGGCGGCGCAAATTTCATTGGTCTGCCAGCCTTTCCTTTCTGGTTAGACGGCGAGAGAAAACTTTTAGAGCTACCCCTGACACGGGGTTACACCGGAAGCATAGCGTCGTTAGGAGGGAAAATGGCAAGGGTTTTTGATAGCCCTATAGCGCGCCAATTTAAGGTGCCAGCTATACTATCAAGGTCAAATATAGTGAAGCGAATTACTTTAACGCCTGAGGGCGTTTCTGCCCATGATCAGAAAGTTTTACTCCGGACACTCTATGATGCAGGAGAGCGTTTTTTTTCTTTAGCATATCATTCATCTAGCTTGGGGGTAGGGCACACCCCTTACGTTCAAAGCAAAGGCGATCTGGCAAATTTTCTTGGTAACTTACGAGAGGTATTAACTTTTTTCAAACAGGATTTAGGGGGTAACTTTGTTACGGCCACTGAGGTTTATAAAAAAATAAAATTCCCCTCGCCTAATTTGAGTGGGCCCAGCCATGAGTAAATTTGATTTTTCTGTAATCATAACAACCCGTAATCGGCCCGAAATGTTCGAGACAGCCTTAAAGTCAGTCATTGCACAAAAAGATGCTTCCTTTGAAGTGGTTGTGGTTAATGACGGCAGTGAAGAGAATTTTTTGCCCTTATATGCCGAGTTAGAAGCAAAATACGTATCTGGTGTGACATTTGTTTACCTTATACAGTCTATGACTGGGCATGGCCCTTGTTATGCCGCTAATCAAGGGGTGTTACATGCATCGGGCGACTATGTTGCATTTTTGGATGATGATGATGTTTGGCAGGATGAATTTCACTTAAAAAAAGCAAAACAAACCTTTGATATGGAAGATAAAAATCCTGTTTTATATTTCACGAGGCAAGCGGCATGGTTAAAAGAAAATAAGCTCACAGGACCCATTTGGTTAGAGCGAAATCTAGCGGCTTTAGAGAAAAACCCCACAAAAACGCCAAGCGTATATTATGCCTACCGTAAGGATTTAACGGCGAATGGGGCCTTTGCTCATGTGAATAATACTATTATCAAACGTGCTTTTTTCTTAGAAATTAAGGGCTTCGATGAAGACATTCGTTATGAGGGCGACCGTGAATTTTTTCTTCGTGCCGTAGATGTCGCGGATAGCATTCTTTTCGCTGACCGGTGTATATCGCGGCACTATGTACCAGATCCTGATCAGGAAGTTAACATATCAACACTTATTAAGGCCTTGAATAGATTACAGTATCAGTCTTACCTTTATTCAAAGCTTTATGTGGCGGCAAAATCCTCTGAGGTGCGGGAGGTTGCGCGTCAGGGGTATGGCTATAGCCTTAAAAATTTAACCATGGAACTTATTAAGCAAGGGAAATTAAGTGAGGCAAGGCATTATGGGGGTATGGCTTTGATGGCGCAATTTTCCATAAAATGGCTGGGCTTTTATATTTATTTATCGTTGCGCAGCGTAGTTGGCCGTTAGTTTTTGTAGTGTTTTATCGGTAAGCATAGGGTGTGTGTGAACAAAAATATAAGTAAAATTAAGTGCTTACTGGTTACGCCGCATTTCTTTCCTATGTATGGTGGTGCGCTCACTGTTTATGATGCATTGGCAACATACGCAAAGGGTCAAATTGAAATCCTTACGGCCACTACCAATTATATTGACGGTTCTGATATTCTAGGGTGGCAAGACGAAGACGCAAAACGTGGGTATCCTATACACCGAATACAGGCAATGCGCGCCCCCCGTGATACAGGTTTACCCACTAACCCCATAAATTATATTACTAAAATTATAAAAGACCTGCAACTTCGCCGCCGTGTTTTGCGCGTTGTTCTTGATAAACTAATAGAAACTGAGGCGCATATTTTATGTGTTGGCTCTCTGGATTCCCTTGGGTGGCTTGTAGCGGCAGTTAAAAAAGCGCTTCCAATTCAGGTGGTTACATATGTACACGGCGAGGAGGTGTCACAAGATGCCTATGCCCCGCATGCCGAAGCTCGCCGCCAAAGAGCACTGCATGCATCTGATGGTATCATTACTGTTAGTCACTTTACGGCCGGTATTCTACAAGAAAAATATGGTATATCGCCTCAAAAAATAGAGTGTATTTTAAACGGTGTTGATTTAAATAAATTCAATTACAATAATATTATAGAAGAGAATATTAATTTATTACATTTAGATAAAAACTATATATTTTCCTGTGGCCGGTTGGTTCGCCGCAAAGGGTTCGATAAACTCTTGAGAGCATGGCCTCTGGTGCTGGCGGAAGTGCCTGATACGCATTTGATTATTGGGGGAGATGGGCCTCTTAAGGAATATTTGGCTGAGCAGGTAACTGTGCTAAATGTGTGCAAAAGTGTGACATTAGTGGGCTGGGTGTGTGACAAAGATTTGCCCGCCTATTACGCCCATGCCAAATTGTTCGTGATGCCAAACCGCACGATGGATGACGGTGACACAGAAGGCTTCGGTCTTGTATTGCTCGAAGCTGCTGCAATGGGTGTGCCCGCAGTTGCGGGACGGGCAGGTGGCACGGCGGATGCTGTTTTGGCCGGGAACACAGGCCTCCTGGTTGACGGGAATGAACCGCAAGAAATTGCTGCCGCTCTCATAAAGCTGCTGAAAGACAATGACTTGCGCACGCAAATGGCTGAAAACGCTCTTAGGCATGCAACCACACAGGGTTGGCCAGACAAAACGCAGCAATTCTTAAAATATCTTGATACCCTTATCCATGTTGAAAAATAAGGCTCGACCCTGGTCGTAAACGCTCTAAATCCCTTTGGGTAGAAACGGAAGGGTACAGGTTTGGGGCAGCTCCATAAACTCACAGCACAAGACGGCACGATAGTTCCTTTATTTCGGTTTAAAGCAAAGGCCCCTGCGAAGGCTGTGTTTTTAATGCTGCCAGCTCTTGGCGTTAAGGCAAAATTTTACAAACATGTGGCGGCAGGGTTAGCGGCTGCTGGCATAACAACGCTTTTGTTTGAGCAGCGCGGCCACGGAGAAAGCCCCTACAGGCCGCACCGTAGTGCAGAGGTGGGGTATACTGAATATCTTACCGTAGACCTACCAGCGGCACTTGATTGGGCGCAGGAGCAATACCCCGGAGCGCCTTTGTTTTTGGGCGGGCATAGTTTAGGGGCGCACTTAAGTAACTTTATGGCTGCATACCGGCCAAACGACATTACGGGACTTATTCATATAGCCTGTGTTTTCCCTTTCCATGGGTTTTACTCTAAAAATTCGGCGCGCATGCTTCGGCTGCTCTGCATTTTATTGCCGACACTAACCCGCATCTTTGGGTATTATCAGGGGTCATGGTTTGGCTTTGGCGCAAAGGAATATCGGCAAGTCATGCTGGATTGGCGCGATTGGGCTTTAACGGGCTGTTATGATTACGGCCAAATACGGGGGATTGAGACCCGTATGGCCGCCTATGAGGGGCCGCTTCTTTCTCTGTCGTTTGACGGGGATCGCTTTGCCAGTGAAAAGGCCCTCATGAAACCCCGCCAAGTTATGGCAGGCGCGCGAGTAACGCGTAAACATCTCACAAAAAAAGAGCAGGGGCAGCATCTGGGTCATTTTGACTGGGCGCGCAGGCCCACAGGTACAGTGAAAACAATAACCGATTGGATAGACACATGTCTTATATAGATCCTGAGAAAGAACAGTTTGAGGCCTTTAAAAAGCTGCCGCGTGATACACCTATCAACATGTTGAATCTCGTAAGGCTCAACGAAAAGGCAGTGTATGAAGACGGCACCACAACAACAGGTGCAGCGGCTTATAAAACATATGGCAAAGAAAGCGGGCCCATTTTTACCCGTGTTGGCGGCACCATCCTTTGGCGGGGGAAGCCCCAGTTAATGTTGATTGGCCCTGAAGCGGTTGAGTGGCATGTAGCTTTTGTTGCACGATACCCAAATGCGGGTGCCTTTATGGAAATGGTCACCGACCCCGAGTACCGCAAAGCGGTAAAGCACCGGCAAGCCGCCGTTGAAGACAGCCGTCTGCTGCGCTGTGCAGAACTTGAGGGTGATAAAGTTTTTGGGTAAAGGTCCATCTTTCTTTTTTCAAACTTTAGTATGAATGACGCTTGACATCTTCGTAAGCTTTAACTTACGGTAAGTAATGGCTTACGAAGATGTATTTACAGCACTGGCAGACCCAACCCGCAGGCAGATTTTTGAAGCGTTGCGCGGTGAGCCAAAGTCTGTCCGTGAAATTGCAGCAGAACAGCCTGTCAGCAGGCCTGCCGTATCACAGCACCTTAAGGTGCTTGAAGCAGCACAGCTTGTCAGTGTGGAACCGCGGGGGAATAGCCGCTTTTATACCATTAAAAGAGATGGTCTGGAGCAGCTGCGCGGATATTTAGATAGTTTTTGGTCGGATGCTTTGTCTGCGTATAGCGCGGAAATTGCACGGCGTATGAAAACCAATTAGGAGACTAAAGTGCTGGAACCCATTGTAAAAAGAATTGAAGTGCCGTGCAGTCAGAAAAAAGCTTTCACGGTTTTTTTGGATGAAATGGACACATGGTGGCCCCTCGACAGGTTCACAACCTCAAAAATGGCAGGCAGTAGTGTCAAGGAAATCCGTGTTGACGCAAAAGCGGGGGGTGAGATTATTGAAGTGAGTGTTGAAGGCACCGAGTATCCTTGGGGCAAAATCAATACCTATGATCCTTTTGGATTTTTTAGCATGGATTTTCATATTACACATCCTGACCATGAAACAGGCCCGATGAGCCTTGTTGAAGTGAGTTTTACGGCGGTTGATAGTCAGCGCACTCTGGTGGAACTGAAACAAAGTAACTGGGAAGTCTTTGGCGATATGGCCAAAGATATTTATGGCGGTTACAATTTTGGCTGGGGGCTTATTTTCGAGCAAAACTTTAAGGACGCCTGCAGTAAATAAGGCGCTTACTGTGAAAAAAGGAGCCCAAGTGGCGCCTTTTTTGCTGTATTTCTAACAAAGACTATATTTCTAACAAAGAAAACGCGGTTATTCTGGTTTTTGGAATTTCAGAAGGTAGCGGTCAGTATTATCTCGGTTAGTTCTAACATCCCGAAAGACGTTATAGTCCCGTGTATCATCAGGGTTGGCCAGAAGATCAGACTCAGCTATTAATTTGAAACCGGCGGCTTCAATTTCTTTGATAACCAACTTCTTGTCAGAGCGGTGCAGGGTTTTTACATCACGCTCTCCCGCACCGTCAGCCGCAGAATGATCACTAATGACATAAATACCGCCGGGTTTCAGAGCATCAAAAATGGCTTTATTCATCATGTCGCGTCGCTCTCCAAGCCAAATGGTGTCATGGTAGAATAATCCCATAAAGGCGATGTCATAAGGCTCTTTGGTTTTTAAGGTTTCGACTTCACCGAACTCAAGAGAGACGTTTTTTTTCCATTGTTTGCCAGCAGCCCGCTGTTCAATAGCCCCACCCGGAGCAAAGAGGTTTACAAACCGTCCACGTAGATAATAATGGATATAGTTGATAACTTTACCATTATCCCCGACAACTCGGCTGAATAAATCCGTATAGTAACCGGCGCCTCCTAAAATATCGATCACCTTCATGCCGGGCTTGACACCGATGAATTTTAGAACGTCGGCTGGTTTGCGTTTGGCATCACGGACGGTTTCATTCTCGGGGCGCTCTGGGCTGTTTACAGCCTTTTCAATATAATGATGGTCTGCCAGACTGGCTTGTGTTTGGAGCGGTACGCCAATAGCGGCCAATAGGAATAAATGTTTCAGTTTCATGGGTTTTTCCTCACATGTAGAAATTCTGAAAAGATCTTGTAAGGTGCCATCGTGATTTGAAACTAAACTTTCGTTGCCTCACGCAGGTGTGAACAAAAAAGGCGCCGGGTAGGGCGCCTTGATGTTGTGATTACCCTGTATATTATTACCGAGTATATTATTACCCAGTATTTAGGCAGCGACAGTCATATCGTCTAATCCGAACGTCTTTTTCAGGTGCACAGCAAATCGGCTGTTATTGGTTTCAAACTGAGGGTCTTTCACCACATTATGGGCGGAAAAGTGTGGCAGCTCTTGAAAGCCGCAATATTGATGAGCTTTGCGCATGGCTAAAATAGCTTCCTCAGGGGCCATGCCGTCAAAAAAGGCATCGGTGTCGTGGAACGCCTCCTGAGGGGCATTCCAAGACGTGGAAATCAAAATCTTTTTACCCTGCATCAGGCCTCCGCTACCATAAGGGCCATCTGAATAGATATAAAAGTCGCCATAGGTAAAGACTTCATCCATATATTTTTTGAGGCTCGAAGGAACCATGAACCAATAGACTGGGTATTGATATATAACTATATTTGCCTGTTTATATTTTTCGATTTCTTCTAGGGGGTCATAACCTTTCGCTATTTCCGTTGTCAGAATTTTAAAATGCGGTGCTAATGTTTCCTGTGCAGTTGTCGTTAAACCGCGGTTATAGTTACCCTGTGAATGGGCACTGTTTTCAGCACCGTTAATAATAAAAACCGTATGTATATCATCCCTCATAAATCATCTCCTTACATTTTTGCGAACATGTTTGCTAGAGATGGTTTTCCGGTATATAAAATCAACTAGTTTACTTTTAGTAACCTACTAAAAATAAAATGGACCATGGTGTGGGAGAGTGAGATGAGCGTAAAAACTGTAACACAAAAGCAGGAAGCCTGGCTTGAGCCATGCCCCATTGAGCGGGGAATGCGTGTGATTGGAGGTAAGTGGAAAGGCACCATTCTTTGGCACCTTAAGGACGGGCCTGTACGCTTTAATGAGCTTTCGCGTATGCTAGGTGGTGCAAGCAAAAAGATGATTACTCAGCGTCTCAAAGAACTGGAAACCGCTGGCCTATTGACACGCACTGTTATCAACACCAAGCCCTTTGCTGTGAGTTATGAGATTACGGGTGAGGGGCGAAGCACCTTGCATATCTTGGATGCCCTGAAAGAGTGGGCAGAGGAGCGAGGAGTGTAGATATGAAAAAGGCGCCGGGTCAGACGCCTTTTTAAATTCTTTACCCTGAGACCATTTTTTAGCTGGCGTTGGCCATGAAGTTTGGCATCCAGCTTTCGTGTGCCTCGGTTAAGGCCTTAAGGCTAATGTCAACAGCGCCTTCATTAACCGTAAGCATTTCACCGCCTGTTGTGCCAAGCACAGTCACAGGAATGCCAGCATCTTTGGCTTCCTTGCGGATGATCTCAGAGGTGGCCTCACTTGCAGCAACAAGGTACCGCGCCTGTGTCTCACTAAAGAGGTTCACATGAAGCGGTAGGTCGCTTTCAATCACAATGTCAGCGCCAACACCGCCAGACATGGCCATATCTGCAATAGCAGCAATCAACCCTCCGTCAGACAGGTCATGGCAAGTGTTAACTTGCTCATTCTCAATAAGCAGGCGCACAAAGTCACCATTGCGGCGTTCGATGTCCAGATCCACAAAGGGTGGTGCGCCAGTATCTTCGCCCAGAATTTGTTTTTGATAAAGGCTCACGCCAAGCTCGTTCTTGGTTTCACCGATCAGCAAAATAGTTTCACCAGCCCCCTTGAAGGCAATGGTTGCCATTTTGCTGCTGTCCGCCATCACCCCAACGCCGCCAATCGCTGGTGTTGGGAGAATACCAGAACCGTTGGTCTCATTATAAAGCGACACATTACCAGATACGATTGGGTAATCCAGCGCACGGCAGGCGTCTCCCATACCCTCAAGGCAGCCAACAAATTGGCCCATAATGTCTGTGCGTTCAGGGTTACCAAAGTTAAGGCAGTTGGTGATTGCAAGGGGCTTTGCACCCACAGCCGTAATATTGCGCCATGTTTCAGCAACCGCCTGACGGCCCCCTTGCTCAGGATCTGCATAGCAGTAACGGGGTGTTACATCCGTCGAGATCGCAAGGGCTTTTTCAGTGCCATGTATCCGCACAACAGCAGCATCACCGCCGGGGCGCTGGATCGTGTCGCCCATCACCATATGGTCATACTGCTCCCATATCCACCGACGAGAACAAAGGTTTGGCCCGCCGACAAGGTCAAGCACAGCTTTATTCAGGTCAGCAGGGGCAGCCACATCAACCGAGCTACGTTTTGCTGTATATTCATAGGGGCGTTCATACTCAGGTGCGTCCTCAACAAGGCTGTTGATGGGCATATCACCAACAGTTTTGCCGCCAAACGTGAGTGTTAGGTTACCTGTGCCTGTAATGACACCGATAACCGCAAAATCAAGCTCCCATTTCTCGAAAATGGCTTGTGCCATTTTTTCACGGCCCGGCTTCAGGACCATAAGCATACGTTCCTGGCTTTCACTGAGGCACATTTCGTAGGGGGTCATCTCTTGTTCGCGCTGTGGTACATTATCGAGATTGAGCTCAAAGCCAACACCACCTTTTGACGCCATCTCAACCGAAGAGGACGTAAGGCCGGCAGCGCCCATATCCTGAATGGCAATGATGGCATCTGTCGCCATCAGTTCAAGACAGGCCTCAATCAGGAGCTTTTCAGTGAAAGGGTCTCCAACCTGAACAGTTGGGCGCTTTTCTTCGGTGTCCTCGGTGAATTCAGTGGAGGCCATTGTAGCGCCGTGAATACCGTCGCGGCCCGTCTTAGAGCCCACATAAACCACAGGGTTCCCAATACCTGCGGCAGCGCAGTAAAAAATTTTATCTTGGTCGGCTAGGCCAACGGTCATGGCATTGACCAAGATATTGCCGTTGTAGGATGGGTCAAAGTTTGTTTCGCCGCCAACTGTTGGCACACCCACACAGTTACCATAGCCGCCAATGCCTGCAACAACACCGTTTACAAGGTGGCGTGTTTTGGGGTGGTCTGGCTCGCCGAAGCGCAGGGCGTTCATGTTAGCAACCGGGCGGGCGCCCATGGTGAAAACATCACGCAGTATGCCCCCAACACCCGTTGCTGCGCCTTGGTATGGCTCAATATAACTTGGGTGATTGTGGCTTTCCATTTTGAAAATCGCCGCTTGGCCGTCGCCAATGTCAATAACACCTGCGTTTTCCCCCGGGCCTTGAATAACCCACGGGGCTTTTGTTGGTAGTTTTTTCAGGTGGAAGCGAGAGGACTTATAAGAGCAATGTTCAGACCACATAACAGAATAGATACCAAGCTCTGTAATGTTGGGTTCGCGGCCCATCGCGCTGACAATACGTTCATATTCGCTTGAAGTAAGCCCGTGTTCCTTGACCAGTTCGGGCGTGATTTTTACGTCTTGCATGTGTGTCACTCCCTAACCGAGGCTATTCAGTACAGATTCAAACAGGATGCGTCCGTCAGTGCCGCCAAGCGCGGGTTCGATCATACGCTCGGGGTGGGGCATCATACCAAGAACATTGCCGCGCTTATTAAGGACACCCGCTATACGTCGCTGGGCACCATTGATATCTGCGGTGTATTTAAAAGCGACTTGGCCTTCGCCTTCAAGACGGTCAAGGGTTTCGTGGTCAGCATAATAATTACCGTCATGGTGGGCAACCGGCACTGTAATTTCTCGCTTACCTGCATAGCCTGAGGTAAAAATGCTATCTGTGTTCTCCACAGTCATTGGCACATCCTTACAGACAAAATGAAGATTGGCATTACGCATTAACGCCCCCGGTAACACACCGGTTTCAGTAAGAATTTGAAATCCATTACAAACACCAAATGTTGGTACACCGTCGTTTGCGCGTTTGATAACCTCTTTCATCACATGGCTGCGGGCCGACATAGCACCACAGCGCAGGTAATCGCCGTATGAAAAACCGCCTGGCAGGCCGATGAAATCAACTGTGTCGAAATCATATTCCTGATGCCAGACCATAAGGGGTTTGTTGCCTGTGACTTTCTCTAAGGCAACAGCCAAATCCCGGTCGCAGTTTGATCCCGGGAATACAATGACTGCGGATTTCATAGTCGCTACTCCAGCTCGATGCTGTAGTTTTCGATAACAGTATTCGCAATAAGCTTGCGGCACATATCATCAACGGATGCATGTGCTTTTTCTTTATCAGTTTCCATCAGGTCTAGCTCAATGTATTTACCTTGGCGGGCTTCCTCTACGCCGCCAAAGCCCATGTTGCTAAGGGCATGCTCGATAGCTTTGCCTTGTGGGTCAAGTACACCGTTTTTAAGAGTGACATGGATACGGGCTTTCATGGTGAACTAGCCTTCCTTTTTTAGATGGTCTGCAATTTCTGTAATGTCAGCTGTTGGTAGAATGCCAAGGCGACGGGCGACTTCCTGATAAGCCTCCATTTCACCGCCAAGGTCGCGGCGGAAACGGTCTTTATCAAGTTTTTCACCTGTTTTTATATCCCAAAGGCGGCACCCATCAGGGCTGATTTCATCAGCGAGAACAATCGTGCTGTCGTCGTCGATATAAAGGCGCCCAAACTCGAGTTTGAAATCAACAAGCTTAATGCCAATGCCGGCGAAAAGCCCGGAGAGAAAATCATTAATACGCAAGGCATAGTGAGTGATTTCATCAAGCTCAAATTCATCGGCCCAGCCAAAAGTGAGAATATGTTCTTCAGCAATCAAGGGGTCGCCAAGCTCGTCTGATTTATAGCAATATTCAACGAGGGGGTTTGGCAGTTGAGTGCCTTCTTCAATACCAAGGCGCTTGCAAATGCTACCTGCTGCAATGTTACGGACAATAACTTCTACAGGCACAATCTCGACAGCTTTAATAAGCTGTTCGCGCATTGAAAGGCGTTCAATGAAATGTGTCGGAATGCCAATATCGGCAAGCGCTGTGAAAATATGTTCGGAAATAATATTGTTAACAACACCTTTGCCAGAAAGAGTACCTTTCTTTTGGGCATTAAATGCCGTAGCGTCATCTTTGAAATATTGTATAATAGTGCCTGGGTCAGGGCCTTCGAAAAGTACTTTGGCCTTACCTTCATAAATTTTATTTCGGCGGGACATTTATGACTCTCATACTCGTTAGAGGGAAAGTGGATAATTTCGGCGCGACCATAACCGAAGTCCCTCTTGGTAACAATCTTTCTGTCATATTTTACTGCAAGATTTGTTAAACTATGGATATTACACCGTTTAATTAATTGAAATGCTTGAAAGACACCGAATATTTCATTATGTGCTGTGAAGAATCGGAGTAAAGGAAATTACTTATGACTACGTTTGACGACCGCGAAAAGGGATTTGAAAGCAAATTTGCGCATGATGAGGCCCTTATGTTTAGAGCGCGCGCGCGGCGCAACCGACTTTTTGGTGAGTGGCTTGCGACAGAGCTTCTGGGCCTAAGCGGTGATGCGGTAAAGGATTATGCAGGAACTGTTGTTACTGCGGACCTTGAAGAGGAAGGTGATGATGATGTGCTCCGTAAAGTACATGCTGATTTGAAAGCCAAGGATGTTGACTTGTCAGACCACCGCCTTGAGAAGCGCCTAGAAGAATTTATGGCTGTGGCACAGCAACAGATTATGGCTGAAATCAAATAAATTATTTCAGATAAATAATATTAGTGAATAAAAAAACGGGGCAAGTTAGTCCCGTTTTTTTATTAAGATACAGTTTCCAGAGAGTATAGTAACCCTAAAATACAGCAATAAGCGCAAACAATATGCAAGAAACGGTTGCGCCGATCAAAGCATATGGAATTTGTGTAATGGCGTGTTCAAAAGGGCTGCAGCCGCTGCCTTTGGCAACAAGTACCGTTGCATCACTGTAAAAACACGCATGACTTCCAAATACGCTGGCGGATAATAAAGCCCCAAGAACGAGCGGTATATCGGCCCCCAGTGCCTGACCAATTGGCACGACAATTGGGAAAGCAACAACAAAAATACCCCATGACGAACTGGTGGCAAAAGCAAGGGCCCCCATAAGAAGAAAACACAGCACAGGAAAAGTGGCCGCTGTCATGAAGGGTGTAATATTTTCTATTGCAAAATAGGTTAAGCCCAATCTGTCATTCACCTCCTTGAGCATAAAACCACCAAATACAATCGCAAGCGGATGTATCATATGAAGAAAGCCATCAAGAGACGCCCCTAAGAGTTCTTCCATCTTCATAACTTTCTGGAAGAGTAGAAAAGGCACAGTAACAAACAGGGCAACAATGACACCTTGGAAAATATCGATATCAAACCAGATGGTGAAAAAAACCAGGACGGCCATAGGGACCATAAAGCTCCAGATATTGGCCTTTGACTTTTTTGCGGGGTCTTTGGGGGGCTCTGGCTCGAGTATTTCAGTTGCGGCCAGCTCTTCTGCTTTTTTCATAGGCCCGATGACAGGCACAATTCCCATGCAAACAAGAAAAACCAACAGGATGGCAACCCATGCATAGAGCATATAGGGGATAGCCTGAATATAAACATAAATCCCTTCTCCTGCGGGGGCCAGGCCATTGTCTTCAATCAAGGAACTGAAGAATATAGCCCAGGTGGAAATGGGAATGATAAGACTGATGGGGGCAGAGGTGGAATCTACAATATAGGCAAGCATTTGTTTTGAGACACGGTATCGTTCGGTTATTTGCCGCATAGAAGAACTAACGGCGAGTGCATTGAGATAATCATCAACAAAAATAGCAACACCAAGCCCTGCGGTCGCAAGCATACTTTGTTTTTTGTTTTTGATGTAGCGGCCAAATAAGTCCCCGAACGCGGTAGCGGCGCCGCTGGCTGCCAAAATAGCAATCAAACTCCCCAGCAGGCCACACACCAAAATGACCCAGCGCACTGTTTCATTTTCAAGTGTTGTTAAGGCGGTTGTAGCAAGGGCGGGAATTGCTGTTTGGTAATCGAGTAATAAAAGGCCAACAAAAACTCCGGCGATAAGGGCAGTAATGGTGTGGCGGAGTGAAATTGCCAAGATTAAAACAACGAGAGTAGGAACAAGCGATAAAATACCATAGTCGGCCATGCAATTACCTCAACATAAGCTTTACCGCCGTGCTTTGTGAGGGCGGAATCTGCCAAGCTTATCAAGAAGCTTAGCGTTCGGATATGCAGAAAATAACTTGCCTTTGATTTTAATAGCGAAGGACAAGAAGGAGCAGCCTTGAAGGCGCTATAATAGAGCTTTAGCGGGGTATACGGAAAGATAATCACCATAGACGGATACACATTTAAAATCTGATAGGATGATGCATTGATCTTGATCCCGTATCTCGCTTAATGTGGCGGCTTGTTGAAGTAAGGGGTAGGGCAGGTTTATGTATGATGTTGCGATTATTGGGGGCGGGCACAATGGGCTGGTTTGTGCTTATTATCTGGCTAAGGCAGGCCTGAAAACACTTGTGTGTGAAGCGCGGTCCGTTGTGGGCGGGGCTGCTGTGACCGAAGAATTTTACCCGGGGTTTCGTAATTCGTCAGCCGCCTATACTGTTAGTTTGCTGAACCCGAAAATAATTGAAGACTTAGACCTTTATAATCGCGGCCTGACGGTGGTTGAACGGCAAATGGCCAATTTTTTCCCGGTAGATGAGCAATCCTATTTAGCTTTTCCTGTTGACCCTGAGGAACGCCGGACCGAGATCGCCAAATTTTCTAAAAGCGACGCTGAAAATTTAACCCGTTTTGAAACAGACCTTGAAAGTGTCGCTGATATTTTAAGAGAGCAGCTGTTAAAAACGCCGCCTAATGCAGGCGGAGGCGTGAAAGACCTACTAAAAGTAGCCGCTTTAGGGCTCAAAATGACGAGAAAGCCCCTTGAAGAGCAACGCTTGTTGCTTGATATGGCAACACTCTCGTGCGCTGATTTTCTTGACAGGTATTTTGAGTCTGACGTGGTGAAAGCCGCTTTTGCCTTCGATGGGATTGTCGGAGCCTATACAAGCCCCTATGCGCTTGGGACAGCCTATGTATTATTGCATCATTGTTTTGGCGAGGTGAACGGCAAAAAAGGGGTGTGGGGACATGCTGTTGGAGGGATGGGGGCTATTACCCAAGCCATGGCAAAGGCGGCAGAGGCTGCCGGTGCTGAAATTGTACTTAATGCAATTGTATCCCACGTAGAAATAGAGGCCGGCCAAGCAAGCGGACTGCGGCTTGAGGATGGCACATTGATTAAAGCAAAGGTGATAGCAGCGAATGTTGCGCCTAAACTGTTATTTGGTAAACTTATTGGTACAGGCGATGTGCCTGCTGATTTTGCAACACGCATACATCATTTAAAAAGCGGGTCTGGTACTTTCCGCATGAATGTTGCTTTGTCTGAACTCCCGCATTTTACGTGTTTGGGGTCAACAGACAAAGGGTTGCATCATACATCGGGGATTGTTATTGGCCCCACAGTAGAGTATCTGGACCGGGCATATGAAGACGCAAAGCGGTATGGATGGTCAAAAGAACCAATCATCGAGATGCTTATTCCTTCAACATTGGATGATAGTTTGGCACCTGAAGGCAAGCATGTTGCAAGCCTATTTTGCCAGCAATTTGCGCCGCACTTGCCACACGGCGAAAGCTGGGACGCACAGCGCGAGGCGGCAGCCGACCTTATTATCAAGACAATCACCAAATATGCCCCCAATTTTGAGAGCAGTATCATCGCACGGCAAATTCACTCACCGCTAGACCTTGAGCGCAAATTTGGCCTGATTGATGGGGACATTTTTCACGGGCAACTTATCCCAAGCCAATTGTTTTCTGCCAGACCGGTTCTTGGACACAGTGACCATAGAATGCCGTTAAAGGGACTATATTTATGTGGCTCTGGGGCACATCCGGGGGGCGGTGTTACCGGTGTGCCGGGCCATAACGCAGCTCAAGTTATTATTGCAGATATGAAATGATGGTCTTGCTTGTGATTTTTGCTGATTAGCGGCATAAACTCAAACACTGTTACGGGCTATGCGTGACCGAGTTATATTCTGCTGTCTAAGTTGAGATATTTATGCCGATTTTGTGTTTTATTGTTTTTGCTATCATGAGTGCTTTTGCCCTTTTGTTGCCCAGTATTATGTTTTTCTTGGAAAACCTGGGGGCCACAAAGGCAACAGCAACACAGGTTTTGGCGGGCTATAGTTTTGCACAATTTGTTGCTGGTCCGTTTTTAGGGCGGCTTTCTGACAGAGTTGGCCGTAAGCCTATTATCCTGTGTGGGTTATTTTTATCGGCTGGCTGTTACACATACCTTACTTTCTTTGCAGTTTCAGTCTCCACTGTTGCTTTTGGTCTTGTCGGGGCAGGGTTGTGTTCGGGCATTGTTGCCGTCTCGCTTGCTGCGGTGGCGGATATTACAGACCCTAAAGACCGTTCAAAGAATATGGGGTTTATTGGGGCCTCCATTGGTCTTGCTTTCACGCTGGGACCGGCTTTAGGGGCGTATTTATCCTCTAAAGAGGCTATGAGTGTGACAATTAGCCTGTCGACGGCGGCATCAGCAGCGGTTTTGGGTGTAGGCTTGCTTGCAGCGATGCGGTTACCCGTGAGACGGGAAGTCAATCATGAACAACCAAAAAGTGTAAATAATTCTTTCGTGAAAAGACTGGAACCTACGGTATTTACGCAACCAGTCTTGTTGCTTATCTGTGTGCTTATGCTGCTGTTTACGGTTTCTCTTTCTATGATGGAACCTATTATGCCGTACCTTGTACGCGATAGATATGAATGGGGCCCAAGAGAGATGGGTTTTCTGTTCGCCTATGTGGGGCTTATTCTTATTATCGTACAGGGAAAGTTTATCGGTCCGCTTACCAAGCGTTTTGGCACGAAAAAACTGCTGAAAAATGGTACTATCTTAATGGCCGTCGGGCTTTTGATTTTGATTTTGACACCTGTTTCATACGGTATTTTATTGGGCCTTACACTTACAAGTATTGGTGCGGCGCTTTTTAATACGTCGCTCCTAGCGATTGCATCTCTAAGTGCCGCACTGAAAGAAAGAGGAGCGCTTCTTGGGACGGTACAATCAATGCAAGCCTTAGGGCGGTCATTTGGTCCATTTTTAGCTGGTTGGCTCTATCAAAAAGCCCCGGCTACGCCTTTGCTTGCGGGTTTCTTTGCTGTGGTGCTTGTGTTTCTGGGCGCTACTTTTCTAAAGAAACTAAATACCAACACGAGCGACTTGGCTAAGGCGAAGTAGAAAATATCTACGAGGTATTTGCACGCCCTTTATGAAAGGCGACTCGTGAAAAGTGTCGTACAGTTTACTGACTAGACCAAGAGAAGTTATATACCTGCTTTATAAAACCATTTTGGCATTACTATTCACCTGAAAAATATATTGATAATTTCACTTTGTAATTATTATTGGTTTGTAAAAACAGTTTGTTCTTCAAATTTTAATTTAGGGGATGGAAGTAAAAAAATCTGTGTCAGCGCACCTAGAGCAAACCCCATGTAAATACTTGATTCTAAAAAAAAATTATTTTAGTTTCTGATATTGGGAGGTTAAGATAATTGGGTTTGCCTTCATGCGGGAGCCTTTTTTGGGTGAAATATTGATTAACTATAATCTTCATTATGGCGTCGTTAAATATCAATTAACATTTTAGACTTATTCTATCTTTGTATTGAGGCGGTGCCTTAATCTTTTATTGGTAAAAGGCAATAGAAATTATGACCAAGAACACTGAAGGCTCTCAGCTAAAATATGATTTACCCCGAGAATTAGACCTTCTTTCTGCTGTGGACTTAAAAGACACGCTTCTTGGTTTAATGGATAAGGAAGGTGATTTGATGCTGAATGCTTCTGAGGTTGAACGTATTTCAACCCCTTGTATTGAAGTGCTATTTTCTGCTCAAAACGCTTTCAAAGAAGCAGGGCACAAATTCGAAATTGAAAACCCAAGTGTTTATTTGTGTGATGCCTTTAAAACCCTTGGACTTGATGATCACCTTCAGCGTTGGAGCGCATCGTAATGGCAAAAAAAATTCTTGCAGTTGATGATTCAAAAACCATGCGAGATATGGTTTCTTTTACGCTTAAAGGCGCAGGGTATGAGGTGGTTGTCGCGGATGACGGTGTGAATGCGTTAGCCGCTGTTTCATCCAGCACCGTTGATTTGGTCATTACAGATGTGAATATGCCAAACATGAATGGTATTGAACTTGTTGAAAAACTAAGAGCCGACCCGCGCTTTAGAGCAACACCTATTTTAGTTCTGACGACAGAATCTGATGACAGCCTCAAACAAAGGGGCCGTGCGGCAGGGGCTACGGGTTGGATCGTGAAACCGTTTGTGCCTGAAAAGCTACTAAAAGTTGTAGGAAAAGTATGTGCGTAAGGTGAAAGTTTACCTTTTGCCATTCTTGATTATTTGTAAATTTTCTTCCTGGTTTTAATTCTGAAAAGCTAAAAATTTTTGCTTTACTAAGAATGGAGCTTTTCTAAAGGTTTTTTGAGTTTTCTATATTTTTTTGATGGGAACAGCATGCTGCCAGCAGCTACAGATGATCCGTTTGCACAGTTTAAGGTCACCTTTTTTGAAGAGTGCGCTGAATTATTAGCGAGCACGGAACAATATTTGGCAGATCTTGAATCTGGTTCTTATGAAAATGATACTCTGCATGCCATTTTCCGCGCTGTTCATTCGATTAAAGCTGGTGCGGGCGCTTTTTCGTTCGAAAGAATGGTTGCTTTCACCCATAAGTTTGAAAACTTATTGGATGAACTGCGGGAAGGGCGATTGCCTGTCGAAAGCGATTTGGTCGAGACTTTATTCCGTAGTTTTGACGTTCTGGCAGACCTTATTGGTTATGCTCAAAATGGTGAAGCGCCTGAAGAGGGATATGGTCAGGATGCGCTTGATGCTATTGAATCTTATCTCGGGGAGGCTAAATCTGGCGTGGAAAAAGCCCCGGATGAACCAGAAAAAAATGTTCCAGCACTAAATGATGA
>Ga0316208_1000430_pt1 | contig 52485 bp, 50 predicted proteins | sample 3monopyrite_MG_FD_204944 | JGI IMG/M metagenome (GOLD analysis project Ga0316208, IMG submission 204944) | Microbial mat bacterial communities from mineral coupon in-situ incubated in ocean water Damariscotta River, Maine, United States -... | ecosystem: Environmental > Aquatic > Marine >... | reverse complement strand
AAATGGGAGTATAAGAAGCAAAAGAGGTAATTTTCTCATGAGTTGTATTTAATTTTCAGTTTGTTTTTTTATAGTTTGTAAAGTGATTGTACTTTTCACAGGAACATTGGTTCCTAGTTTGTTTTCAATGCCATAATAACCATAGGCTTTATACGAAGGAAAAATAAAGGAGATACGTTCACCAGCTTTCATTAATTTAATTCCATCTCGTATTCCTGAAATCAATTCTTGATTAGTCTTGTCTACAGCATACCTTTGGAGTCCTGTCTCTTGTTCCGTTAGCACCTGTGTTCCGTCTAATTTTTGAATGTCGTATGTAAATGTGACTATGTCGCCAAATGCTGGAGTGGGATTTCCTATGGTATCTTGTATTTGGTACGTATACCAAAACCCACTAGAAGAGGTTTTGTATTCATTCAAACTATCACGATCAATAACAGATTGAATGATCTTTTCCTCTTGTTCATAGAGTTCTTTATTTCTTTCTACAGATTCTTGAATAAACGATCCAGAATGTTGTTGTACAGGTCGTCTTGCTTCCGGTTTATTGCAAGCAATTAAAACAACACTACATACTATAAAGAAAAGGTACTTACGCATCTTGATCAAGGGCACTTTTGTAGGTGGGCAATATAGTAATAAATTCCTGAATAGTTTCAGCCAATGAGGTGTTACTTCGTCCGCCGGCCGCATTGGTATGTCCGCCTCCATTAAAATGATTTCTGGCGAATTCATTCACTGAAAAAGATCCTTTGCTTCGGAATGAAATTTTGGTAATCTTCTCCTGCCTGTTTTCAATAAAAATCACACCAAAAACGATTCCTTTAAGAGACAAGGCATAGTTCACAAAACCTTCGGTATCTCCTTTTTTGAAGAGATTGTCATCAAGCTCTTTCTGAGACAAGGAGATATAAGCTGTTCGGTATTCTTCTAGAATCGTCATATTATTGAGGGCAATTCCTAAAAGTTTAATTCGAGCTGGACTATTGGTATCATAAATTTGTTGATGGATATCACTATTGTTGGCCCCTGCTTCAATTAAATGTGCAATAACCTGATGCGTTGTTGCTGTAGTTGCGGGAAATCGAAACGAACCAGTGTCTGTCATTATTCCCGTGTATAAATTGGTGGCAATATCCGAATCTAACTCAGCTAGACCGTCCAATGCCTCTATAAAATGATAGACCATTTGTGCCGTAGAGCTCATGGTTACATCACTGTAAGTCGCTACAGGGTAGGAGTCAGGTTGTTGGTGGTGATCAATCATTACGAAGGGCGCTTTTGCTCCTTCAAGCAAATTACCTAAATCACCTGCTCGATGTAAGGCATTAAAATCTAACGTAAAGATAAGATCAGCATCGTTAACTAATTGCGTGCTTTTTTTCACCTCTTTTTCATACATGGTAATGGAATTACATCCAGGTAACCATTTCAAGAAATTTGGAAAATCGTTTGGCATTACCACATGTGCAGTATGCCCTATTTTGCTTAAATATTTTGCAAGCCCTAAACAAGATCCTACTGCGTCGCCATCGGGGTTTTTGTGTCCAACAATGATGATCTTTTTAGGAGTGTCTAGTAACTGACTAACTATTTGTGTGGTTTCTTGTGTCATAGGCGCAGCGAAGATACAATTTCTTAACTTTTAACTGGAATGGATTGGTTACATTTGAGTATTGAAATCCTATCCTTATGAAGTTTGCAACCATCGTTATCACTGTATTATTTCTGGTTTCTTGCCAAGAGTCAGCTACCCATCAAGTCTCCACCGAAATCTCTAAAGATGAATCAACAATTTCAGGAGATGAATTCACCTTAGTTTTTGCGAGCTGTAATGATCCACATCGCCCACAGCTATTGTGGCAACCTATTCTCGAAAATAAACCAGACGCCTTTATTTGGGGAGGGGATAATATTTATGCCGATACAGATGATATGGAGAAAATGAAGGCTGATTACGATTTGGTGCTTGCAAATAAAGAGTATCAGCAATTAAAAGAAAGTACACCCATTTATGGCACATGGGATGATCATGACTATGGTAAAAACGATGCTGGGAAAGAATGGTCGCACAAAGAACAGGCTAAGGAACTTTTTCTAGATTTTTTAGGAACTTATAATACGGATGTATTAAATCACCCAGGAGTCTATACTTCTTACAATTTAAAAACAGCGAACGCGGCAAGTTATATTAAATTAATTCTTTTAGACACTCGAACTTTTCGGGATGGTCTAAAGAAAAGTGAAGATCCAGATAAGCGATATGACGCTTGGGAAGGCAGCGAAGGAGGTACCATTCTTGGGGTAGAGCAGTGGAGTTGGTTAGAAAAGGAGTTACAAGATTCTGATGCTGCATTTACACTTATTGTGAGCAGTATACAATTTTTAAACAATAATCACGGTTGGGAAAAGTGGGGAAACCATCCTAGTGAGATGCTAAAGTTGGAAGCAATGATCCAAAAAGCCCAGGCAAAAAACATTATCGTTCTTAGTGGCGATAGACATATGGCCGAAATTTCGAAAAAATCTATTGCCGACAAATCATATCCTCTCATTGATTTTACAACCAGCGGACTTACGCATACATGGATAGATGGAGCAACAGAAAAAAATCAATACCGTATTAGTAATGTAATTAAACACCTCAATTTTGGGGTGCTGCGATTTAATTTTAAGGAGCAAAGCGTTACTTACGAAATACGAGGAAAAGACAACTTCTTATTCGAAACATACACTCAGTCATATTAAACAATTGTTAAGCGTTGTTTTATGCGTTATAAAGCATTACTTTTGCACGCAAAATAATTACAATGAGAACAGACAGAACATTTACCATGTTAAAACCGGACAGCGTTGAAAAAGGAAACGTTGGACCTATCTTAGAAAAAATTACATCGGCTGGATTCCGTATCGTGGCGATGAAGTTAACACAAATGACTACTTCGGATGCACAAGCGTTTTATGCTGTACACAATGAGCGTCCATTTTTTGGAGAGCTTGTAGAGTATATGACTCGTGGACCAATTGTGGCCGCTATATTGGAAAAGGAAAATGCTGTAGAAGACTTTCGTACGCTAATTGGAGCAACGAATCCTGAAGAAGCAGCTGAAGGTACTATTCGTAAATTATACGCAGCTTCTATTGGAGAAAATGCAGTACATGGTAGTGACAGTGATGAGAATGCTGAAATCGAGAGTCAGTTTCACTTTGCTGGTCGTGAGATGTTCTAATAACGATATACATTAAATGAAAAGCCCCTTGTTTTAATAAACAAGGGGCTTTTTTTATCGCAATACAATTTTTTGTATGATGTCCTTTCCTAGTTCCTCGTTCAGGAGTTTTTTGATCTTTTCTTTACCGTAGCTAAGTTCTTCTCGCAATACGGAGGAACTTAAAGCTACAAATAATGTATCTCTTTCTAATTTGATATTTGTAGTGTATTTAACAATTGCATCACCCATAACCGTTCCCCATGCTTCGGCAGCCGAAACCTTGTCGAGTCCTTTTTCTAAGCGATTGACTTTGATGAAATCTTTTAAAACATCGCCTAAGCTGCTTAGTTCAGTATTGCGTTTTGTCGATTTTGACATACATGCTGGTTTGAGACACTAAAAATACTGAATCTATCTATGGCAAGTTGGTTATTAACATCCTTTGTGTGAAAATTTATAGACAAACTAGAAATCTACCTGTTTTGTTATGTATTTTTGCAGCATTCAAAAACCTCAGTAAACCCTTAGTATGAAATTTTTTATCGATACCGCAAACCTGGACCAAATACGTGAAGCTCAGGATTTGGGAGTCTTAGATGGTGTAACTACCAACCCTTCCTTAATGGCTAAAGAAGGCATAACAGGACGTGAAAATATTTTGAAACATTATGTTGATATCTGCGAAATCGTAGATGGTGATGTTTCGGCAGAAGTGATCAGTACCGATTTTGATGGTATGGTAAAAGAAGGAGAAGAGTTGGCCGCATTGCACGATCAAATCGTGGTGAAATTACCGATGATTAAAGATGGCGTAAAAGCAGCAAAGTATTTTGCAGATAAAGGGATACGAACCAATGTCACTTTAGTATTTTCTGCTGGACAAGCAATTTTAGCAGCTAAGGCCGGTGCTACCTATGTATCACCATTTATTGGACGTTTGGACGATATTTCTACAGATGGGCTTAATCTTATATCTGAAATTCGTCATATCTATGATAATTACGGTTTCGAAACTCAGATTCTTGCAGCTTCAGTGCGTCATACAATGCATGTAATTGATTGTGCAAAAATTGGAGCCGATGTGATGACCGGACCTTTATCGTCGATAGAAGGGCTCTTAAAGCACCCATTAACCGATATTGGTTTGGCAAAATTCCTTGCAGATTACAAAAAAGGTAACTAGACCGCTTTATAACAAACAGATTGTAATTAAAACCTCGAGGCTGAAAGTCTTGAGGTTTTTTATTGATTTAAAAATCCGAGAAGTTGATTTTCTATGGAGCGATCAAAGAGGTTGGTATTTCCTTCCAGTATTTTACCATTGCCATCTATAACGAAGGCTTTGTTTACTGAATTAATTACCAATTTATGCTGCGCATCATCAATATTTTCAAATTGAAACTCACGCTGATTATCATAGCCAGCTGCTTTTACAATATTTCTCCACTTCCTAAAATGCGTATCGGTGTTAATTCCAATAAAGTCATATTCGGGATACTTTGAATGAAGTTCACTTGCGCGACTGTGAATATTTTTATAGTGTTTAATCGAAGACGACGACCAGAAATAAAGAACGGTTGGTTTGCGAATTGTACTGTGTAGGTCCTTAACCGTATTGTTTGTTGTTAACACCTTTAAATTTGGGATCGTGTGATTGGGAGTTAACCTAATAGTAGCGTCGGCTAGTTTCTCAATTTCTTTATGGTGTTTTTTATTGGAACTAATTTCTTTAAAACGTTCGACCATTTTTCGTTCGTTTTCCTCTTTTTTAGCATTCACCAAATAACGTCTTACGTTATTTCGCACTAAACTATTCTTGAGGGAATCGTTGGCAATTAAACTATCAATAATGGCGATTTTATGGTAGTTGTGTACAAAAGACTTTCTATTGAAGTATGTTTCTCCTTTGTACCTTTTAAAAGAATAGTTGTCGAAAAGTCTGTTTAAATAACGATAATAGGAATAATGATAAAATAAGTCTTCTTTGCCAAAATCAACTGTTTCGCGATAGGCATAAAAAGTTTCTGGCACATAATCCGGATTATCGAAAATGGCATTATTTGCGTTAGCCGAGGTGTAAAGTTCTTTCCTAGAATATAAATCGTAGGTTATATTCGCTTCCATCAAGGATCTGTATCCCTTTGGAGGAGTATGGTTTTCTAAAAATTGGTTGTAGCGATACGTTCGAACGTGTTTAAAAGAATCAATTTTGGCTTCAAAATTATTTGGAGTTAACAAATACATAGGAGGCATTTGTTGGTCTTCCGCCTCATTGATTAGAAACATATCGATGAGCAAATTATTTCGAGCCGCACCAGTTCCACTAAAGGTAAGTGATTCGTCGAAATCAACAGTATTTACGCGAAGCATAAGGCTGTCGCCTGGTTCTAGATAAAAGACTTGGTATTCGTTATGTTGAAATGTGTAAAGGCCTTCGGGAAGATCTTTTCCTTTAAATAAAAAGAAGTTGTCGTCATTTAAAGCAACTGTGTCGATAGCACAACTCCCTTTAGAGATTACTACATAGTCTTGTTTTGGATTTACAATTTCTCCACCGATATATGTATAATCAGTATCTCCCGCGTTTTTTCCGCAGGATAGAAAAGCCAAAATGTAAGTAAGCAGCAGTAATCGTTTTATCATACACCTTCTCATTCGCATAGTCACAAAAATAAAATAGCTCTAGACTAGATACTGTTAATTGGAAGTTAAAAGATTTTAAAAGGGTTCTATTTCTTCAATCCCTTAATATTGGCTACTTTTGCGCAAAATTTATAATAAAACTATAAACTATGCTTTCAGTATCTAATCTATCGGTACAATTTGGTAAACGTGTGTTGTTTGATGAAGTTAATACCCAGTTCGTTACAGGTAATTGTTATGGGATTATAGGCGCGAACGGGGCAGGGAAATCTACCTTCCTTAAAATATTATCTGGAAAGCAAGATGCAACTTCTGGTCATGTTCATCTTGAATCGGGTAAACGTATGTCGGTTTTAGAGCAAAATCACAACGCTTATGATGAGTTTATGGTACTGGAGACCGTGGTGCGTGGAAATAAAGAGCTCTATAAGATTAAATCCGAAATTGATGCATTATATGCCGACTATACCGACGAAAATGCAGAAAAGATTGGAGAGTTACAGGTTCAATTCGAAGAGATGAACGGTTGGAATGCCGATAGTGATGCCGCTGCGATGCTCTCTAATTTGGGTATCAAAGAAGAGTTTCATTACTCGAGTATGGCCGATTTAGATGGTAAGCAAAAAGTGCGGGTGTTATTAGCACAAGCATTATTTGGAAGTCCAGATGTTCTTATTATGGATGAGCCAACAAACGACTTGGATTATGAAACCATTTCTTGGTTAGAAACCTTTTTGGCTAATTATGATAACTGTGTTATTGTGGTATCTCACGACCGTCACTTCTTAGACGCGGTATGTACGCACATTAGTGATATCGATTTCGGAAAGATCAATCACTTTAGTGGAAATTATACGTTCTGGTACGAAAGTAGTCAGTTAGCTGCTCGTCAACGAGCTCAACAAAACAAAAAAGCTGAAGAGAAGAAGAAGGAGTTAGAGGAATTTATCCGTCGTTTTTCGGCGAACGTTGCCAAATCGAAACAGGCGACCAGTAGAAAGAAAATGATTGAGAAGTTAAATGTTTCAGACATTAAACCGTCAAGTAGACGTTACCCCGCAATTATATTTGAGCGCGAACGTGAGGCGGGAGATCAGATTTTGAACATAGATAACCTTTCTGCTTCCATTGAAGGAGAAACTTTGTTTAGTAATATAGACATCAATCTAGCTAAAGGTGATAAAGTAGTTATTTACTCAAAAGATTCGCGAGCAGCTACGGCTTTTTACGAAATTATAAATGGAAATCAACAAGCCGATTCTGGTGAATATCAATGGGGGGTAACCACCAATCAAAGTTATTTGCCATTAGACAACTCTAAGTTTTTTGAAAATCAAAATTCGCTAGTGGACTGGCTTCGTCAATGGGCTAAAACTGAAGAAGAAAAGGAAGAAGTTTTCTTACGTGGATTTCTAGGGAAGATGTTGTTTAGCGGAGAAGAGGCTTTAAAGCAGTCTAATGTGCTTTCGGGAGGTGAGAAAGTGAGATGTATGCTAAGTCGAATGATGATGATGCGTGCCAATGTTGTCATGCTAGACGAACCTACGAATCACTTAGACTTAGAATCGATTACAGCGTTTAATAACTCGCTTAAGAATTTTAAAGGTACCGTACTTTTTACAACGCATGACCATGAGTTTGCACAAACAGTAGGTAATCGAATTATCGAATTAACTCCTAATGGAATATTGGACCGTTATATGTCTTTCGACGAGTACATGAGCGATCCTAAGATAAAGGAACAACGCGAAAAAATGTACGGAGTCACTGTATAATTTCCTTCACTCTTGATGGTTTAAAGCCTGGAATTTTAAAGAAGTTCTAGGCTTTTTTATTCAACCTCAGACAAGTAATTATCAATAATTTCTTGCGCTTTTTCTAGCTCTTCTTCTCGTAAAAAAAGTTTGGTTTGCTGCGGAATGCTAGCAGCAAAACCAGCCATAGTAGCACTGTCGTGGTCGCGCTTTTCGATCGGACTTATACCAATTTCGTTTAAACGGGCAATTAACCCTTGGGCGATGACACTAGTTCCTGTAAATATTCGGACGATATTACTCATATAAAGATAGATAGGTTTGTGTCTTGAATATACAAATTATTATCGTGATTCTCAATACCAACCGCTCCAAAATGAGGCATAAAATTGCTCATTTTCGATCGGTGGTTACTATGGCTTTATCGTCAATCTAAGATATGGTTAGGCGTTGTAATACTTACTATTCCAAATTGCTGTGTTGAAATTTTTTCCTTTAGCGAAACCATAGAAAAGAGCAATACCTCCAACCGCTTTGAACATAAACAAAAACATGAGCAACCATTCTTGCGGTGTTACTTCACCTTTGGTGAATAAATGCAAGGGTGTAATGGCGGTAAGTGCTACACTAATCAAAAATATAGTAAACACTAAATTGTCAAAGCTTTTATAAGGCCACATGAGCCATTTTCGCAATGGATGTAAATCATTCCCCCATTTATGAATGAGATAGAAGTAGTCATTGCCCATAGGAGCAAAAAGTAATGGATCATCGGCGTTTTCTAACTTTAATCGCTTAGATGGAGCAATTACTTTGAAGCCACTGAGCGTAGTTTTATGCTCTTTTTCTAACTGTCTTATTTTAGATATGGCTTCCTCGGGAAAATCACCTTTAAAATATTGAGAATCCAAAAACCGTAGTCTATAAGTGACACAAATATTCTTGATGTCATCAAGATGAAAAATGCGATGGGGAACTAATCTGTTAATAGTAAAATTGTTTTCAAACCCCTCTGAACCTTCAACAAGCTGACTTGAGATTTGATTCCTTTCTTGCTCATTATTTGCTAAAATAGCATGTACTTCTTGTAGAATTGAATCGACCGAAATCCGCTTATTTCTTCGCGTGTAGAGCTTTTCCTTAACATCTGTTTTAGAAAACATAATAGCGTTTTTATTCAATTTAAGGGATAATTTTTTGGTACACAAAGATTTAACAAAACGGCCCCAATCAGAGTCTATTTTGTTTAAGGTTCAAAAAAGACCTCAAACATATTTGCTTGAGGTCTATGATGAAAATATAGTATGATTGTTAAATGCTTAGCGTAAACTCGCTCCAAATTCTTTTTCGAATTGTTGTTGAAGCTTGTTCATAATCTTATCAATCTGCTTGTCGGTAAGCGTTTTTCGCTCATCCTGTAATGTAAAACTTAGAGCGTAACTTTTTTTGCCTTTCGGTAAGTTCTTACCTTTATAAACATCAAAAAGTGTCACTTCTTTCAGTAAGTGTTTTTCTGTTTTAAACGCTGTTTCTTTCAGGCCGTCAAAGGAAATTGCATCATCGAGTAATAGTGCAAAATCTCGCTTAACCTTCGGAAATTTTGGAATAGCTCTAAATTTGAACTCTTCTGTTGGAATTTCTTCCAATATTAAATCCCAATGGAAATTGGCAAATAAAACTTCGGCATCAATGTCAAAATGTTTGGTGATCTTTTTCTTAATAAGACCATACTCAACAAGTGTCTTCTTGTTCTTAGTAATGGCAATACCTTCCCCAAAAACATCATTCTTTAATCCTTTTTCTGAAGTGAGATCAATTCCCAATCGTTCTAGTACAGCATAGACAAGTCCTTTGCCGAAAAAGAAATCACTTTTTGCCGTAGGATGGGTCCAAGTGTCTTCTGTTTTAGCTCCGGAAATTATAAAACATAAATGTTTTTTCTCTTCTCGTCCACTAGTGTATTGGTGGTAGGTTTTTCCAAATTCGAAAAGCTTAACATTTGGCATCTTACGATTGGAGTTGTAAGAGACTGCTTCCAAGGCACCAAAAAGCATAGATTGACGCATAACAGCTAAATCCTGGCTTAATGGATTGAGCATGGTCACGTTATGATCTTCTTTAAGCGAATTACTTAATGCAGTATAGTTCGCAGTTGTAAGTGAATTTGCAAGCATCTCGTTAAAACCAAGTGCTGTTAATTGAGCTGCTACTTTATTTTGAATTAAATGATCCTCGATTCGTTCGTTTTGAGCGATGGAGGCATTTAGCTTGGTTGTGAAATCAATGTTGTTATAACCATAAACTCGAAGTACTTCTTCGATCACATCCGCTTCTCGAGTCACATCATTTCGATAAGCGGGAATCGTCATGCCAATTCCTGCCTCGGTCACGTTATTTACTTTTATTTCAAGCGACGTCAGAATCTGTTTAATAGTTTCTCTAGCGATCTCTTGTCCAATAACGCGTGTTGCATTATCGAAATTTAAAACCACTTGATGATCTTCAATTTTCTTAGGATACACATCAACTACATCACTCGTAATTTCTCCACCTGCTAACTCTTGAATAAGTATGGCTGCACGCATTAGCGCGTATTCCGTAATATTTGGGTCAATCCCGCGCTCAAACCGGAAAGAGGCATCTGTATTAAGTCCGTGACGTTTGGCTGTTTTACGTACGCTAATCGGATTAAAATATGCACTTTCTAAAAAGATACTGGTGGTAGTTTCTGAAACTCCGCTTTTAAGTCCGCCAAACACTCCAGCAATGCACATTGGTTTGTCGGCATCACAGATCATAAGATCGTCTTCGTGCAAAGTGCGTTCTACACCGTCTAAGGTCGTAAATGTTGTTCCAGCAGGTAGTGTTTTTACATGTACTTCGCCACCAGAAATTTGGGCTGCATCAAATGCATGTAAAGGTTGCCCAAGCTCGTGCAGTACATAATTTGTAACGTCTACAATATTGTTTATCGGACTAAGTCCAATGCTTTTTAATCGATTTTGTAACCATGCAGGAGATTCACCAACTTTCACTCCACTTAGGGTTACTCCGCAGTATCTGGGGGCTAATTCGTTATTAGCTACATTAATATCTATTTTCAGCAATCGATTGTCCACTCTAAAGTTAGTGGTAGATGGTGTTATTAATTCTAACGAAATTTCTTGTTGCAATAATCCAGCTCGCAAATCTCTTGCCACACCCCAATGGCTCATCGCATCGGCTCGATTAGGCGTAAGTCCAATTTCGAACACTTGATCATTTTCAATCTCAAAAATTTGAGAGGCAGGAGTTCCTGGTATTAGGTCTTCATTAAGGATCATAATACCGTCGTGACTTTGACCTAAGCCTAATTCGTCTTCGGCACAGATCATACCCATACTAACTTCTCCTCGAATCTTACCTTTTTTAATCTTCCAAGGCTTTCCATCAGCATCATATAACGTAGTGCCCACAGTAGCTACGGGAACCTTCTGTCCTTTATCTACATTTGGCGCACCACAAACAATTTGCACGGGTTCACCATTTCCGAGATCGACTTTGGTAACTTTAAGTCGGTCGGCGTTAGGATGCTGCTCGCAAGAAATCACGTGACCTACTACAACTCCTTCAAGACCACCTTGAACCGAAGTAAAATCTTCAATACCTTCAATCTCGAGCCCTAGGTCTGTAAGTAGCTCACCAGTTTTTTCTGCAGGCCAATCTGTATTAATGAATTGTTTTAACCAATTATAGGATATTTTCATCTGTACGTTCTATCTATGTTCTACGGGAGAAAGGTTCTATCAAAAACCGACTCCTAAGTTTTGATTTCTTGAATTGTTGCTAAAGCGCTTTCCACGTTTCAGAACGCAAAGATAGCATTTATGCCATTTTTTGTAAGTACATTTATGATTTTCGACCTAACTATTTTAAATTTTAGAAATGAAAGTATTTTTCACCTTGTTATTTGCATTGATATTCTTCTCGTGTACAAAAGAAATATCACAACCTACAGAAGGAGATTGGCGTGTGGTTCTCGATCTAGGTGACGGCAAGGAATTACCTTTTAAAATGACATATAAGGCGAATAATTCGATTGTTTTTTACAACGCAGAGGAAGAGGTGGAGATTACCGATTTAACGATGGTAAACGATTCAATTTCTATTGAACATCCTGTCTTTGAAGGTGTGTTTAAAGGCGTGTTTACTGATAAATTGATTGAAGGTGATTTTATTAAGCCGAGCTTAGATCGTGTCGTACCTTTTCGGATGACGTTTGGATTTACGAGTCGTTTCGAAAATATTGATGCTAGCTCTAAAGATATAACAGGGAACTGGGAAACTGTTTTTAGCCCGAATACAGAAGAAGATAGGTATATCGCAAAAGGAATTTTCAAGCAAACTGGAAATTTGGTGACCGGTACTTTTCGAACAACCACGGGAGATTATAGATACTTAGAAGGTGCGATGGATGGAGATAGTTTGCGTTTATCCACGTTTGACGGAGCACATGCCTTCTTATTCGAAGCGAAAGTAACCGATAGTACTTTACAAGGCGACTTTTATAGCGGGAATCATTGGAAAGAACCATTTGTAGCTAAGAGGAATGAAACCTATGAATTACCAGATGCCAATAGCCTAACCTTTTTAAAGGAAGGTTATGATTCGTTTAATTTTTCTTTTCCCGACACCGATGGGAAGCTCGTTTCGCTATCTGATGCACAATTTGAAAACAAGGTTGTGGTGGTGCAAATTATGGGTACTTGGTGTCCCAATTGCTTGGAAGAGACGCAATACTTCACCGAATATTTGGCAAAGAACCCATCAAACGAGCTCGCATTTGTTTCTTTGGCATTTGAGTATGCTTCTACGAAGGAACGAGCTATTAAAGGAGTAAATAGACTCAAGGAGCGGGTAGGAGTGCCTTATCCTATTTTATTGGCGCAATACGGAAGTAGTGATAAAGGAAAAGCAAATGATAAATTACCAATGCTAAACCACGTATTGAGCTATCCCACAACGATATTTATTGATAAATCTGGCGAGGTCCGAAAAATTCACACTGGTTTTAACGGGAAAGCTACTGGCGAGAAATACGAAGAATTTACTTCAGAATTCGAATCCTTTTTAGCTACACTTCTTAATGAATAGTTAATTAACACGCTTTTGATGTAATTAACAAGACTGTAACAATTTACGAATGGACTAGCTACTACCTTAGTTGCACAATCTAAACCAAAAAAAATATGTTACAAGTTTACACTCGCGTGGTAACCGTAGTGGTCGTCCTTCTGCTCACGCATGTTACCATGTTCTCACAAATAACAACGCCTCGCGGAAGTCAGCAAGCTACAGTTTCGCAAACAGTTGGTGTTTCAACTATCGATATTTCCTATGCTCGACCTAGTGTTAATGGTCGTGAAATATGGGGCAAGCTAGTTCCTTATGGTCTCAATAACCTTGGGTTTGGTACTTCTAAGGCAGCACCTTGGAGAGCTGGTGCTAACGAAAATACCGTAATTACGTTTTCTCACGACATGAAGATTGGAGGAAAGCTTATTAAAGCTGGAGTATATGGTTTACACTTCGAGGTTAAAGAAAATAACACAGCTACACTTTTGTTATCTACCAATTCTACCTCATGGGGTAGTTTCTTTTACGATCCTTCAGAAGATGCATTGCGAGTAGATATACAAACCACAACAATCCCTCACACAGAGCAACTTACCTTTGTTTTTGAAGATGTTACGCCTAATAGCGTAAAAGCCGTTTTGAAATGGGAGAAAAAAGGCTTTCCTATTGATATAGAGGTGCCGGTATCGGACATTGTAATGAGTGAAATACGCAAAGGGATGCGCGACCAACCTGGCTTTAATAGACAGACGTATGAGCAAGCAGCCGCCTATTCTTTGAATAATGGGGGTGATTTAAAAGAAGCTTTAGGGTGGATCGATAACGCAATTGCGGGTCAATTCTATAGTCAGAAGACTTTTGCAAACCTTCAAATTAAATCAGCAATACTAACTAAAATGGGAAGGCAGGCAGAAGCAGAAAAATTGCTCGATGACAATATGGATATTGGTAGTGTTCTCGAAATACATCAATACGGGCGTCAATTAATTGCTGCAAAAAAAGCGGATAAGGCGTTAACAGTTTTTGCTAGTAATGCCAAGAAGTACAAAGATCAATGGCCTACACATTATGGAATGGCTCGAGCCTATTCGGCTAAAGGAGATTTCAAAAAAGCTTTAAAGCATTTAGAGATCGCTCACACAAATGCACCTAATCCTGCGAGTAAAGGCAGAGTAGCTGCCAATATAGAGAAGCTTAAAAAAGGAGAAGATATAAATTAATGTTGTTGTTAATTACTTGAAAAGGGGCTTGCCGTTATGGTAAGTCCTTTTTTTATGAAATATAATTCCAGATGTTACGATATTTAACCAATTGAGCGTAGGTATTTCTGATGGGTGTGTTGTAAGGTTTGCTTAAGCCTGGATCATCTTTCAAGGCCTCGATAGCATAGGCTCGTGCGATTTTTAGTATTTCACTATCCTTTATAATGTCTGCGATGCGCAAGTTTAAAACACCGCTTTGTTGAGTTCCCATAATATCACCAGGACCTCTCAATTTAAGATCTACTTCACTTATCTCGAAGCCGTCATTCGTCCGTGTCATGGTTTCTAGTCGCGTTTTGGCGTCTGCAGTGAGTTTATGACTGGTCATTAGGATGCAATAACTTTTTTCTGCACCACGACCAACACGTCCGCGTAGCTGGTGTAATTGTGATAAGCCGAATCGCTCGGCACTTTCGATCACCATCACAGATGCATTAGGTACATTAACACCTACTTCAATAACTGTTGTTGCCACCATAATTTGTGTTTCGCCTTTTACAAAACGATTCATTTCAAATTCTTTGTCGGCTGGTTTCATTTTGCCATGGACAATAGATATTTGATAGTCGGGTAAGGGAAATTCTCGAACAATACTTTCGTAACCGTCCATGAGATCTTTGTAATCCAAAGCTTCACTTTCTTGTATTAATGGATATACAATATACACTTGTCTACCCTTGGAAATTTCGTCTTTTAAAAAGCGAAAAACTTTTAATCTGTTGGCGTCATACCGATGAACCGTTGTGATGTCTTTTCTTCCCGGAGGAAGTTCGTCGATTACACTAATATCTAGATCACCATAAACGCTCATTGCCAGCGTGCGTGGAATAGGAGTGGCGGTCATAACTAGTATGTGTGGTGGGTATTCGTTTTTGTGCCAAAGCTTGCTGCGTTGCGCAACTCCAAAACGATGCTGTTCGTCAACAATTGCTAAACCAAGATTTTTAAATTTCACGGTATCTTCAAGCAAGGCATGTGTCCCTATTAGCAACTGTAATGAGCCATTTTGCAGCTTTTCATGTATTTCCTTCCTAGTTGAAGTTTTAGTTGATCCAGTTAGTATTGAAATGCTGATATTCAATAAATTACATAACTCTAATAATCCATTATAATGTTGGACTGACAAAATTTCAGTCGGCGCCATTAGGCATGCTTGAAAACCATTGTCAAGTGCTATTAACATTGACATGAATGCAACTATGGTCTTTCCAGATCCTACATCGCCTTGTAATAGTCGATTCATTTGGGCTTTGCTGCCTAAATCGTTTCGTATTTCTTTGATAACACGTTTTTGCGCATTGGTAAGTTCGAAGGGTAAATGATGATTGAAGAATGATGTAAAATAGTCCCCTACTTTCTCGAAGGGATATCCTTTTATTTTCGCCTTATGGTTTCTGTTTTTCTGAAGTAATTGCAATTGAATGTAGAACAATTCTTCAAATTTTAATCGATATTGAGACCGTGCCAATAATTCCTGATTTTTTGGAAAATGAATGTTGGTAAATGCTTCTTTTTTGGACACTAATTTCAAGGCTCCTAACAATGGTTCAGACAGACTTTCGGCAATGGAATTTTGTGTTTCTGAAAACAAATTTTGCAGTAGTGTATTAACTACTTTATTTGTGATTCCACTGTTGGATAGTTTTTCGGTTGAGGGATAAACGGGCTGCATTGCAGACCTTATACTTTTTTCATGAACTGATAGTAATTCCATTTCGGGATGTGGCATCGAATAGAGATTATTATATCTATTTGTTTTTCCGAAGATGACATATGGAATATTCAGTTTTAAATTATCCCTAATCCATTTGTGACCACGAAACCATACGAGTTCCATTTTACCGGTATCATCAATAAAAGTGGCCACGAGTCGTTTCCCTCTTTTTTGTTCGACCATTTTAATATGGGTAATTTTCCCAATAATTTGTACTTCGGCATTTGTTGGTTGCAAATGCCCAATTTTGTAGTACTGTGTGCGGTCTAAATATCGATTCGGAAATAGATTAAGCAGATCTTGAAAGGTATGAATTCCTAATTCCCTTTTCAAAAGATCAGCCCTGTTGGGGCCTACACCTTTTAAATACTCGATAGGGGTTTGAAGATAATTAGGGTTCATAAGACGAAAATAAGCCATTTCAACCTAAGATAGAAATCACTAATTTTGGCAGAACTATTGCTGTGATAAACGTATGAGATATTTAACCGTTTTTCTTTTAATACCCTTTCTTGGCTTCGCCCAGCAAACTGAAGATGTCGATTTTTTAAATATTACCTCCTTAATTAGGCCACTGGCAGAGGAAAACAAGGTCCAAGGAGAATACACGGTTACATTTATGATTTTAAAAAAAACGGATTCAATTTATCTCGATGCTGTAAATACATCTATTTTGAAATTGTATTCAGACACTATCAAAGTAGTGGCTACTGATGACAAGCTTATCATTACTTCAAATTTTCAGGCAGGAAAAACGTATCAACTTGCCTTGAGTTATGAAGCTTATCCTAAACAAACCTTGTATTTTACGGGAAATCAGATCTGGACACAAGGGCAAGGAAAATATACGTCTCATTGGCTACCTAGTATAGACGACATGAATGACAAAATAGAATTCGATTTGTCTTTTCACACCATGAACCATCAAACAGTCATTGCCAACGGTAGTCTACAAGCAATAGATACGATACAGGATTCCGCTACTTGGAGGTATGATATGAAACAACCCATGGCTAGTTATTTGGTTGCTTTCGCCATGGGTGATTTTAACAAGAAGAAACTCACTTCCAAGTCGGGCGTTCCCTTAGAATTGTACTATTCGTTAAAAGATTCAACCAAAGCCGAACCTACGTATCGATATTCACTGGAGATATTTGACTATTTAGAAGAAACGATAGGTGTGGCATATCCTTGGCAGAATTATAAGCAAGTACCTGTACGTGATTTTTTATATGCTGGTATGGAGAATACCGGTTGTACCATCTTTTCGGAAGCTTTCGTCGTGGATAGTATTGCCTTTAATGATAGAAACTACGTAAATGTTAATGCTCATGAACTCGCTCATCAGTGGTTTGGGAATTTAGTAACAGAGACCGAGAGTACCCATCATTGGTTACATGAAGGTTTTGCTACCTACTACGCGTATTTGGCAGAACGAGAAATTTTTGGTGACGATTATTACTATTGGAAATTGTTCAATACGGCAGAAAGACTGCAAGAACTTAGCGATAAAGGGAAAGGAGAACGGTTGTTAAATCCGAAAGCGAGTTCACTCACTTTCTATGAAAAAGGAGCTTGGGCGTTGCATATTCTAAACGAAATGATAGGGGAGGAAGCATTCAAAACAGCCGTGAAGTCATATTTGGAAAAGCATCAGTATAAGAATGTAACTACTCAAGATTTTTTAGCTGAAATAAGAAAAGCAACCGAAATCGATATAACCGAATGGGAAAAAGATTGGTTGCAACAAAGTGCTTTCAAAGCCGAACAAGCCTACCAATCACTCAGGAAGTCTAAGTTTATGAATGATTACTTCGAGATTGCAGCATTGCGGGCTGCTTCTTTAAATGATAAAGTTTTCGCTTTGAGAAATGCCTTGACCTTTCCAAATGACTTCATTGGACAGGAGGCTGTCTATCAATTGGCGAATGAGCCAATTTCTGAAACGCTTTCTATTTATAAAAAAGCCTTTGAGAGTAATAATTTATTTGTGAGGCAAGCGATAGTCACCAGCCTGACTACTGTTCCAATCGAGTTAAAATCGTATGTGGAAAAAACGTTGAATGACGAAAGCTATGTAACTCAAGAAGCGGCATTGTACGCTCTTTGGAGCAGTTTTCCGAAGGATCGAGTTGCCTATTTAGATGCCATGAAAAATCGAGAAGGTTTTCAAAATAAAAACATAAGACAGCTTTGGTTGGCACTCGCCATTGTGACACCCAATTACGCCGTCACGGCAAAACCTATATTTAAAAAGGAATTACAGGGATATACCTCAAATGCTTACAGTTTCGAAATTAGACAAACCGCATTTGAGTATGTGAGTGAGCTCGGACTCTATAACGAGAAAGTGTTGGCAAATTTGATTAATGCTTCGGTACATCCAAATTGGCGTTTTAGAAATGCTTCGAGAAAATCATTGGATGAAGTCCTCAAAACTCCAGGGGTTGAAGAAGCCTTAAAGAATAACTTAGCTTCTTTTTCTGAGAAGGAACGCAATTACCTCCAAAAGAAACTATCGGAATAAAAAACAGCCCCGAAGGGCTGTTAGTCTGCTGTACGCTGTTTGTTATTTTAAACAAACAGTAAGGTGCGGATTGTCGTATCTACCAGTACTAGCGCTATTCCAAATGGTTTTACTAATTACTTTAACACTGATACTTCCACAGTTTTTATCTGTGAAGGTGACAATTTGGAAATTTCCAGTTCCGTCTGGATCTCCGTTATCTCCAATTCCAATTTGTGGAATTCCACTTACGTATTGATATGTACCAACGTTTGTGCTAAGCACATAGCTTTCCATATAGGCTTCGTCTACAGTAAAAGTACCATTGATAGTATCGCCTTGGTTGTAATGTGTACAATCGCCATTATCGTCAATAGATAAGGTTGCATCCGGCAACGTATTACTCATTTGAATAACTTGGCTATCAAATGTACCGTTGAGATGCTCAATAGTGATTCTGATTCTATCACTTGTTCCTGGGCTAAATCGAGCCATAAAACTTCCAATGTTGTCATTGTAGTTTGGATAGGTATATTCATTGCCTACAGGCACAGATTGCGAGTGAGTAACATCTCCTGTAACAGGATTGAATCCGACCAAATCAAAAGGAGTGGTGAGATATGAACTCGTTCCTTTAGAGAGATTATCTACGCGTACTCTGTACTTCTGACCAGCAAAGGAAGCCGTATTTCCTTGAACGGCAATCACGCCTCCAAACGGACTATTGTTGTACGTAGATTTACCATTTAGGACAAAACTCGCACCAGGTACCGTTAAACCAGTGGCTGGGTTAATTTCGTCTGTAGCAATTCCACCAACAATAACCATGGTAGGTGATGTTAGGCTATACTTACGTGGTTTTAGTTGAATATACGACTCTACAACGTTCCCCCAGGTCTTACAATTCATACTTGTTGGAGGTGAATTCCATGAGAGTACGGCGCGAACTTTAAGCACTTGTGGCTTGTGGCATCTTTTCTTTAATTGTGAAAAATCATAAGGTAGAATGACCGAATAAGACAGGCCTGTGTCGGGCATATTATCAATATCATGTACTTCTACAAAAGTGGTTCCTGCATGAATCCAACTACAGTTGTTTTCTTCTTGAATGTAGAATGCGATATATTCCTTACTTCCTTTTTTACATAGATCTCCACTGTAACCAGAAGGTCGCTTAATTTTTAATGTTCCAACCAAAGCTTCCTGATTGTAATCTGCTCCAACACAAAACAACTCTTCGTAGGTGGTATTGCAATTCATGTTCTGATACGCAACTAGACTATCGAAATACGATAAATTTTGTAGCTCAAAAGCGTTTATAACACTTTGTTGAAGCTCTAAATTATTTGTGCTCATCGCTTTTTCAAGCAACGGCGCACCAAATCGGTGAGGTTCTATTTTAAGGTCTTGGTAATTTGCTGCTAATTCGGCGAAGCCCAATTTTTGAGGAAGTGCTTGCTTTGTAGCTAATTGTAGCTTTTCTATACCATCTACTTCTGTTTCGGCGATTTGTTGAAGAGAAGAATTTGGGTTTAATACCGCCTTTTCAAGAAATGGTGCCAACGTAAAATCTTGAATTCCAGGAACTAAAAATTTATAAGGAGCTATTTGAATATGCTCTTCTTTTACGTCGCTCCATACATAGGTTCCGATAGTTAAATTTGGGTCATTTGCAGCAGGAATAGTATTCCATGAAAGAACTGCTTTCACTTTTGGCAAATTCTCTTTGGTGCAGAAATATCTCTTCGGATTGATTTTTAAGCGTACTACATAATCAATCGGTTTTTCATTTTTGCCACTACAATCTTTTTCGGTGGGAATATCATGCACATTGACCGCGGAATACCCCATATCTTGCCATCCATTACCATCGTTATAATCCATGTAGAATCGTACGTATTCGTAGGATCCATTGCTACATAAATTTCCAGAGTAACCAGTGGCTCTTTTAATTTTAACTGTTGCTGTTAGTTCTTTAAATGCTGGGTTATAACCTACACATCCCAATTCTTCAAAAGTAGTATTGAACTTGTTTTTAAAAACAGCCGCTTTGGTGCTTAGTTTTAGTTTGGAAAAATTCGTTTCGCCAACAGCCAAAAAAGTATGGAAGTCGCTTCTGGCAGTGATCAACTGTTTTTCATTTAGATCTTTCATTGTGTTCGATGTTTGATTTTGCTTACTCTATTGAGACTTTTCAGCTTCCGTCTATTCGGTGAAGCAAAATTGAAGTAAAACTCAAGATGGTTTTGTATCTAAATAGCTGATATTTAGAAGGAAATAGGTGTATTTAAATAAAGGGAATCGGTTCGATTGTTAGTAGGAAAAATCCTTATTCTAAATAAGAAAACCCCTCAGAAGCAATTTTCCAAGGGGCTCTCTTCGCTAATAAATAGCTAACCTCACTCAATTATCAATTTACTCGTAAACTGCCTATTGTTACTAGCAGTGACTTGTATAAAGTACATGCCGCTACTTAACTTAGAAACGTCGAGAACTGCGTCTTTTTTAGATTCGTTCGTTTGTTTCTCAAAAACTATTTGTCCATTGATTCCTAAGATTTTAACTTCAGAGATCATATCGTTTTGTAGTGTAACCGTTACCGTTTCCTTTGCCGGATTTGGATAAGCTCTTATAGATTCGAGCACTTTTTCGTCATTACCTAATGTACTGTCTTGATATGTCCCTAAGATTTCAAGTATCCTTGCTTTGTCTTCTTCCGAAAGAGTGTTTGCGTTCTGTTCTCTATTGTTTAGAATGATTTGATAGGTAAATCCATCATCTACACAATCTTCACAACAGCTTGGCGTATACATTCCTATAAGATACAATTCGTTTTGAGCGAATGGGTACCCTGGGAATTGTGTAGTTAAATCCCAATTTGGACCAACACCTGCAGGATTGAATAAACTACTTCCTAGTGTATCGTTCCCCCATCCATAAGGAGCTGCGAAGTCTAAAGTGAACGTACCGCCACTAAAACTATCCACCACAAATACATACCAGTACCATGGTTCGTCACAAATTTCGGTGCTAAACGGTAACTGATCGTCTGAAGGATCGATACTGTTAATGGAACCAGTCACTTCTTGTGGGTTACCTTGGTGTAATACAGAAATACTCAAACCTGGATCTCTTAATTCTTGTACCGATAGGTCGTCTATTGCTAGATCATTTCCATCGCCAAGACCGTCTTCGTTTAATAAAATTTGAATATTTATTTCATCTTGAGCTCTAAAACAGAAGCTTATATTCTGCCAGTCACACGGGTCGGTCGGATCTGTCATAACAGTTACAGTCTCAGAAACCCCGTTAGACAATTGAATGGTAATTTCTGGGAAAATATTAAAGGTACACTGTGGTAGGTCTTTAAAGTTTCCGCAGAATCGATACTCTTTTTCTGGATCTAATCCAGCAATGGTTTGCTCCCAGATAACACTTTGCGATCCTGAAGGCTGATTGGTAAGTCCGTTAATCAGCAAGAATTGATCGTTTGTAGCATAGGTATTTGGATCTTCACAAAAAGAATGGTCGGTCACGGCAGTTCCAAAAGCACTAGAGTCGTTGGTTACATTATACTGTCCAGGAACTGTTGCTGGGTTCTGTGTGTAATCACTAGAGAAGTCGTTGTCTCCAAATTCGAAGTTACCATTGGTTACTAAATTTTCACTTTCATCACAGCAGTATGCACCTTCTTCGGTTGGTGGGTCGTCTGTATAAGTGCTATCGCATTCTTGGCTCACACAAATATTATCCAGTCCGTATTCCTCGTTTCCACTACCTACATCTACTAAGAAACCGATAGATCCTACTCCTGCAACCAATGTATCCCAATCTGCTGCATTTCCAGTGTTAATTACCCATTGTCCATCTGCGTTGCTTGGTAAATTTACGCCGTCGCTAAGTTCGATAGGCGCACAAATACGTACCCATCCTCTTGACACATCATAAGATCCATTTAAAACGAATGTAGCACTTAAAGTAGATGCCTGTGGATTAGGACCATCGTAAAGCCTCAATGTGTTCGGTGTTAATGTTCCAACTTGAATATGGAATGTACGTAGATCAAAGCAAAAACAACCTTCTCCTTGTACATCGTTTAACCAGTTACCTGCATAGTCCAAAGCATTGTAAATAAAACTGGCACCGTTCCCACACGAACCATCATCTATATGCAAATACACATCACCTGCACCATTGATACTGTTATTGTCCGAATACCCTAAATTGGTATTTATTGTTCCCCAATTTCCCAATACATTATCCACTGGAGTTCCTGTACATCCAGGTCCAGTAAATGGTGTATTGGTATTGGTGTTGAAATCTTCGCAAAACGGGTTTTGCGCTAGTACGTTTCCTGTTGCAAAAAGCAACATACATATCAGCCAAGCTGATGTTTTAATTCGTAATTTATTTTTCATAATACATAAATTTGGTTACCTACTCTGTTTTTTGGCTTTTCGGTTTACGCCGTTAGTTGATGAATTGATGAGTACAAAGCTGGTTTTAAATGAGTTCGTATTCAAGGGGTGTCACACGGAGAATGCAGGCGTATAAATGCGGTAGAGAATAAGTGGTTCTATCCTACTTGAAAAGGGGTAAATCCCCCTTTTGAGTTGAAGAATTAAAAGTACCTTTGAGTCATAACTATTAACCACAACCAATTATGAAAGTTTTAAAAACATCCCTTTTTATTGTGACTATGACGTTGGCGCTCCTCGCTTGCGAACAGCATGATCCCGATGATTGTTTAACGTATTCTGGGCCTCCAAGTCAGATTATTTCTATTTCCCAAGCTGCCGAAATGTATAATGCATATAGCGATAGACGGGTGCCATTTATTAGAGAGTTTGAAATCAATCAACAAGGAGGAGGAGATTTTAATCCAACACGCTATGGCGAATTCTCTTATGAGACAATCAAAAAGTATCTTGCGTATATAGAAAAAGAAGCAGATGACGCAGGCGTGGATATTTCGACTTTACGTATTTATTTGGCTAACTATCCAGACACTACCAATTTTGGTGATGGACATGCGGTAAAATTCCCAAAGCATAATTCATTTTTTATTGTGCCAACCACTTTACAAGGAACTACTTCTCATGCATTTTATACAGTACATGTGCCGGGAGGTCAAAATGAAGCTGTATTAATGAAAGATCAACGAGGTAATTTTATGAATCTAGACGGACGACCTAACCTAGATGATGATCATATGCAAACTGCTTCGTTCTTACCTAATTTTGCGGCACACCCAGGAACTAACAGTCTTATCTTGAACGATGCTCACTTAATACCACCGCCTCGATCAGACGACGATATGAACGGAGAAAATAACTAACCAAGATGATGTTTAGTGCATTCACTATGACAACAGAGATGTATGATTATCTCTATGGTAGTCTGCTATATGTAGTGGATGCACTTTACATTATAACGTTCATTGTGGCGATACTGAATTACAACAAGTACCGTCAAACACCTTTAAAATATCTGCCGGTTTTGCTTCTGCTTACTATCGTATTTGAATTTTTTGGTAAGTACCTTGCTCAAGTGATGCCAGGACATGCTAATAATTCGGTAGTGTACAATAGCTATCACATACTAGCATTTTGTTTCTATTATATAATTATTCGAAATTATATTTCGAATGTCGTTTTTAAAAAATGGATCAACATCTTTCTAGTCTTGTTTCTATTAACTTCAGTACTCAATCCATTTTATGAAGACTTTTTAAAACGGTCGCAAATTATAGCCTACGTAGTGGGTAGTATATTTCTTATTTTAAGTATTTTCTTTTTCTATTTGGACGTTTTGAAAAATAAAACGACCTATATCATTCGATACGAGCCTTTGTTTTGGATAAGCACGGGGCTTTTGCTTTTTCATGTAGGTTACATTCCTATAAAAGTGATTCGAGTAATCTATGATGATTTGCGAATTAATGATGAAATGTTTTGGATGATGGCGATATGTCAATTGATTTTGATTATCTGTATGTATGTTTGCTATAATATTGGATTTATATGGGCACGGAAGAGTTAATCGGACTGGTATTTCTATTTGTATTTCTGCTGTTGGTTACGATCATACTCATTGTTTTGGTCACTTTTATACGTAGGAAAAATGCACTCATTACGGAAAAAGAAAAAGAGAAGCAACTTTTTGAACGCACCTTAGCCGAAGCGCAAGTGGAGATTCGAGAAGAAACTTTACGGAATGTAAGTTGGGAGTTACACGATAATATTGGTCAGATTATGACACTGGCGAAGGTCCGTGCTCAGAATGCTGGAGACGATCCGCAAAAAATGAAGCAAGCGGCAAAATTGATAGGAGAGGGGCTCACCGAATTAAGAGCGCTGTCTAGAATTATAAATACCGATGCTATTAAAAAACTGAGCTTAAAAGAAGCGCTTCAAATAGAAATTGATCGATTCAATAGATTGCGTTTTATAGAAGCCAGTCTTCGGGTAGAAGGACACAGGTATACTATAGAAGACAAAGCACAAACTATCATTTTCAGAATATTTCAAGAGTTTTTTTCGAATACTATTAAACATGCACAAGCAACCACCTTAGATGTACATTTAATTTATACTGAGGATTCGATTTCGGTGAAGGCTAAAGACAACGGAATTGGCTTTGTGAACGATGAGACTACAACCGGTATTGGAATTAAAAATATGAAGACCCGTGCTGCACTTATCGATGCACAATTGGATATGATTTCTAACAATGGAGAAGGAACACAACTCACTTTAAATTATAAAACTAAATAATATGAACCGACGTGTAGTAATAGTAGATGACCACATTCTTTTGGCTCAAGCCATTCAAGAATTGGTCGTTAGTTTCGAAGGCTTCGAAGTGATGTATTTATGTAAAAACGGCAAAGAACTGCTGGAAAAATTAAAATTTGAAACCAATGTGCCGGATATTATTTTAATGGATGTGAACATGCCTATTATAAATGGAATTGTCGCAACAGAGAAAATAAGTGAATTATATCCAGACATTAAGGTAATGGCACTTTCTGTAGAGGAAGATGAAGATATCATTTTGGCCATGCTGAGGGCAGGTGCAAAAGGGTATTTAATGAAAGATACAGAAAAAGAGGAGCTTCAAGAGGCCTTAGAGCAATTGTGGACAGAGGGATATTATCACAACAACACTGTAGCTAAAGCGTTAGTTGGCAATTTAAACAAAACCGAAACAGGAGAAATTTTAAAGGAACGAGAAATAGAATTTATCAAGCATGCTTGTACAGAAATGACCTACAAACAGATTGCTGAGGTCATGTTTCTAAGTCCTAAGACCATTGAAGGATATCGTGATTCACTCTACGAGAAACTCAATATTAAAAACAGAATCGGACTCGTTCTCTATGCGATTCGGAACAATATATTCAGGCCTTAAAATCTAGAGGATTTAGAACAACTCACTAACTTCTTTTTTTATGTACGCTAAGGCTTTTTGAGAAGGAGTGATCTCTTCCATAAAATTACGCAACAGATACTCTCTCAAACCATCGGCATTATTGGCTTGTTCATGCATAGCCGCTTGCCGAATTACATGGATGGTTGCATTTTTAGCAGCACTAATTAGATCCCAACATTCGGGAGTCACATAAATTTGTTGTGTCACATTGTGTTCAAATTCTTTTTCTATTTGATCGATTAATAACGACTCATATTGATCTATAGCATCAGAGAATGGCTTGACGCGAATTAGCAGTTTGTTTGGATCTATACGTTCTAAGAGCAATGTAAGTCTTTCGTATGCTTGCAGCCGGGTTGGAAGGACTTGGTTTTGTGCTTCCTTTTGAATAAGATATCTACGTCGTCCTTCTTCATTAGCTGTATGACCTTTAAAGAAAAAGTACGAAATAATACCGACGACGATAGCAGGTAACAAATACGCGGCAAAGCTGAAAATTTGGGCAAATTCTTCCATAAGTTCTAGTAACGGTTTGAGTTAAATTTTAGTGTGTTTTTTGAAGGGTTTTGCCAAGATGCTCGCAGGAAACGAGTGATTCCATCCCTGTAAAAGGAACTGCAGTCTTATCGTAGCAAAAGGTCTTGTTCAATTCTTTCGTTAAGTTATGATCGTCTACATTCATCTCGATGTCCGTCATTTTAAATTCACATGGATGTTCATAACCAGCAGCATGTGTAATCTCGACTAATTCTTTTCGAAAGGTTTTAAAGTATTGCGCTAATCGCTCACTTTTTAGGGGTACATTTATTCCATTCTGTAACCACTTGCTTTGTGTAGCTACGCCTGCAGGACAACGATTTGTATGACAAATCTGGGCTTGAATACAACCAATACTCATCATAGCTTCTCGCGCTACATTGATACAATCAACACCCATGGCAAAAGCCATAGCCGCTTTTGCAGGAAAACCGAGTTTCCCACTTCCTATAAAAACAATTCTCTCGGTTAAACTCTTACGTTGAAACAATCGATATACTTCGCTAAACCCATATACCCAGGGTAACGAAACGTGATCGGCAAAACTAGGTGGAGCTGCTCCCGTACCACCTTCACCGCCGTCCACAGCAATAAAATCTGGGCCTCTGCCTGTCTTTGCCATGATATCCGCCAATTCTTCCCACTGCTCTAGTTTTCCGATAGCCGCCTTTATTCCAACGGGCAAACCTGTAGCTTCAGCAATAGCTTCAATAAAGTCAACCATTTCTGGAACGTTAGAAAACGCCTTGTGATTGGGAGGCGATAATACATCCTTCCCAATTTCAACTCCTCGAATCTTAGCGATTTCTGGAGTGATTTTAGCTCCTGGTAAAACACCACCTTTTCCGGGTTTGGCTCCTTGAGACAACTTCACTTCAATGGCTCGGATAAAAGGATTATCCTCCACTAACTTCACCATCTTTTCCATAGAAAAACCACCATCCTCCGCCCGAACACCGAAATAGCCTGTACCAAAGTGAAAGACCACATCTCCGCCATTGCTATGATAAGGAGATAATCCACCTTCTCCGGTATTGTGATATGCTCCCGCAATATGCACTCCTTTGTTTAATGACTCAATGGCTTTGGCAGAAAGAGACCCAAAACTCATGGCAGACACATTGATAACAGAAGCAGGACGATAAGGTCTTTTTCTTTTATTATGCGCTCCCATTACCTTAGCACAAGGTAGAAAACCTTTGTCTTTAGTATGAATGTGATTAGCTTCAACCTTATAAGGCATCATCGCATTATTTATAAAAATATGCTGATGTGCATAAATATCTCGATCTGTACCGAAACCTTCGTAGTTGTTTTCTTTTTTAGCACTCGCATAAATCCATCCTCTTTCTATACGATTGAACGGGAGTTCTTCTCTATTGTTCGCTACAAAATATTGCCTTATCTCAGGACCAATACTTTCAAATATATAGCGAATATGACCCACAATTGGAAAGTTATGACTAATTGTATGGCTGGGCTGTAGGATATCTCGGACGGCTATAACGATCAGCACAACGAGCATCCAAGCCCACCAAGGAATACTACCTAAAAAATCTAATATTGCTTCCATCGTGTCAAAACATTTAAAGTATTTGCTGTGACTCTATTGTCAATTATTGTGCGTTTAAGTAATCGATAGTTAGCTGAGTCATGGACTTTACACCTAAGAGTAATCCACGATCATCAATTTTGAAATCTGGTGTATGATGCGGGAACGGACTTGTATTACCAGGTGTCATTCCTCCTAAGAAGAAGTAAAATCCAGGTATTTTTTCTTGAAAGAAACTAAAATCTTCTCCACCCGTACTAGCGTTCATCAATTTAATGTTTTCCTTACCTGCTACACTTTGAAGGGTTGGCACCATTTGCGCTGTTAAAGCGGGATCGTTATAAGTTACTACGGTATTGTTTTGCCATTCAACCGTTGCTTCTCCGCCATGCGCTTTAGCGATGTCACGAGCCATTTCGGTCATACGTCTAATAATTTTAGCGCGCATATTTGGATCTAATGTGCGAACAGTTCCAATCATTTCTGCACTTTCTGGAATAATGTTAAAACGAACTCCACTAGTTATTTTACCAACAGTTATAACGGCTGGGGCATTTACTAAATTCGATTCACGACTAATGATACTTTGGAAACCGTCGATAATTTTAGCCGAAATATAAATAGGATCAACGCCACCCCATGGAGCAGATCCATGTGTTTGTTTTCCTTTTACATTAACGACAAAACGCTCAACAGCCGCCATGGTTCCTTCTGGTTTGTAACGAATAGTTCCTACAGGAGTTCCACTGTTAATATGCAGGCCAAAAATCGCATCGACTTTAGGGTTCTCTAAGACCCCTTCTTTAATCATTAAAGCGGCACCTCCTTCTTCACCAGGTGGTGGACCCTCTTCGGCTGGTTGGAAGATAAATTTAACACTACCATTGATTTTATCTTTGTGTTTAGAAAGAACTTCGGCCACACCCATTAAAATGGCAGTATGCGTATCATGTCCACAGGCATGCATTACTCCGGTCTCACTGCCTAAAAAAGTTGTTTTTACATTACTCTTAAAGGGAAGGTCATTTCTCTCAGTTACAGGTAAAGCATCGATATCGGCTCTCAAGGCCACTACCTTTCCTGGTTTATTTCCTTTAAGTACAGCAACCACTCCTGTTTTGGCAACGCCTTCTGTGACTTCCATTCCTAAACCTTTAAGGTGCGCAGCAATCTTTTTAGCGGTATTAAATTCGCGATTTGAAAGTTCAGGGTTTTGGTGAAAATCGTGTCGCCAGTCGATTACTTTGCTTTCTACCTTTGTAATATCTTTTAAAATCCCTTGGTCCATTTGGGCTGCTAGCGCCAACGGAAAGAGAAATACAATCAGACTTCTTTTAATTTGTGTTTTCAATAGTTCTATTTTTTAATTACCTAAATAATCTTGTGTTAATTGAATAAAGGTTTTCACTCCTAATAATAATCCATCTTCGTTTATGTAGAAGTCGGGTGTATGATGCGGGAAAGCCTCCGTATTTCCTGGTGTCATTCCTCCTAAGAAGAAATATAATCCAGGTACTTCTTGCGCGAAGAATGAAAAATCTTCGGCCCCTGTAATAGCTTTAATTTCAAATACGCGCTCTTTACCTGCAGCATTGTGCAATGACGGTAGCATTTGAGCTGTCAAATCTGGATCATTAAATGTAATAGGGTAACCTTTAGCGATATCTATGGTTGCTTCAGCACGATATGCTGCTGCTAAAGCCGGAACCATTTCTTTCATACGTTTATTAATATGAGCTTGCATGTTTTTGTCTAATGTTCGTAAGGTTCCAACAATTTGAACTTCTTCTGGAATAATATTACTTCGAACACCACCCGTAATTTTACCGATCGACAATACAGCTGCTTCTTGTGTTAGCGGAGTCTCACGAGAGATAATGGTTTGTAATCCATCAATAATTTTAACTGCGGCCATTATGGGATCAATCCCACCCCATGGTAGAGAACCGTGTGTTTGTTTTCCTTTTACAGTAATCTCGAAACTTTGAGATGCAGCCATAATTCCACGTGGGCGATAAGCGATTGTGTTAATAGGTTGTCCAGAACTAATGTGTAAGCCAAAAATAGCATCCACATCAGGATTCTTTAAAACACCTTCTTTTACCATTAGTTCGGCGCCACCTTCCTCACCTGGAGGAGCACCTTCTTCTGCAGGTTGGAATATAAATTTCACGCTACCCGCGAAATCATTGTTTTTTGAGAGCACTTCTGCAACCCCCATTAAAATGGCAATATGTGTATCATGTCCACAGGCATGCATTACTCCAGTATCTACGCCACGAAATGTCGTCGTCACTTCAGATTTAAATGGAATGTCTGTTCGTTCGGTTACTGGCAAAGCATCGATATCGGCTCTAAGTGCAAGTACTTTTCCAGGTTTTTTTCCTTGAAGTGTTGCCACCACTCCAGTTTTGGCAATTCCCGTTTCTACCTTTAGACCCAGACTTTTGAGGTGAGCAGCAATTTTTTCGGCTGTTTTAAATTCACGGTTGGACAATTCTGGATTTTGATGGAAGTCTCGACGCCATTCTATCACTTTCGATTCAATTTGTTCGATGTCTTTGGTAAGTTTGGCGTTAGGACCTTGCCCAAAGAGGAAAGATGTAAAAAGAACGCAGCCTACTAGTAAGAGGTAGTTTTTCATAAATGGTTGTTTAAAAATTGATCAGCTTGTAGCCTTTATTTTGTAATTGAATTAACGCCGTCATAGCCGATAGTGAAATCTTAGCTTCTGGGATGCGTCTTTCTTTGGTTAAATTTCTGTGAACGGAAGTTTGTCCACATAGAATAATTTCTACACCTGCTTTATCTAAAGCTTCTAATAAAGGGATGTTTGGGTTATTCACTTCAAATTTCTCCTTGTAAAACTCATTTTTTAAAAGTCCGTAACTCGCATTACCATGCAGCACTAGGACGGTACGCATCGTTTCTATTGTTTTACCCGCATTGGTATGCATATTTAAATACCGGGCCACAGTTTCTATCCATTTATTTACTGCCGCCGGATCTTCTGGAGCCTTGCTTACATCAAAAACTACTTTAAACGTTTCAGAAAGATGGGTGGCGAATTCTGGATTGTCTATTTGGTAAGTAGGACCAAAATCTTCAATGATTGCACCTTTGATTCGATCTACTTGGGACCAAGCGAATGAAGCACTAAGAAAAATGACGGAAAAAATGAGGATAGTTTTATTCAAAAAAAGAAATATAAATGATGTTTAAATAGCTTTAAATATATTCAAATTTCAGCAAATGAACATAGGTATAAGTTGTTTATAATTTCTAGAGCTGTCTTTTAGCGGTTCCTGCTATTTTCAGTAATTTCACAGCTCCTTAAAATTAGTAGTCAGTGCAAGCATATTTAGATCAGCTCAACGAAGCGCAACTCGCGCCCACACTTCATCTTGAAGGACCATTGATGGTTATAGCAGGAGCGGGTTCTGGTAAAACACGTGTGCTTACGTTTCGCATTGCCTATTTAATGAGCAAAGGAGTAGATCCATTTAATATTTTGGCACTTACATTCACGAACAAGGCGGCGCGTGAAATGAAAAAACGTATTGCCGAAATCGTTGGTGGGAGTGAGGCAAAGAATTTGTGGATGGGAACATTTCACTCCGTTTTTGCTAAAATATTGAGATTTGAAGCCGAAAAACTTGGATATCCATCCAATTTTACGATTTATGATACGCAGGACTCCCAGAGTGTTATAAGAGCAATTATAAAGGAAATGCACCTAGATAAAGACATCTATAAATACAAGCAAGTGTATTCGCGTATTTCTTCCTACAAGAATAGTTTGATCACAGTGAAGGCTTATTTCAGCAATCCTGAATTAATGGAAGCCGATGCCATGGCAAAAATGCCCAGATTGGGAGATATATATAAGTCGTATGTCGAGAAATGTTTTAAGGCTGGTGCAATGGATTTTGACGACTTATTATTGAAAACAAATGAGCTGCTAACTCGTTTCCCCGATGTCTTGGCGAAGTATCAAAATCGATTTCGTTATATCTTGGTCGACGAGTATCAAGACACCAATCACAGTCAGTATCTGATTGTAAAAGCCTTGAGTGATCGTTTCCAAAATATTTGCGTAGTAGGAGACGATGCGCAGAGTATATATGCCTTTCGAGGAGCAAATATTAACAACATTCTAAATTTTCAAAAGGATTATGACGATGTAAAGGTATATCGATTGGAGCAAAACTATCGATCTACCAAGAATATTGTGAATGCAGCAAACAGTATTATTGAAAAGAATAAAACCCGCTTAGAAAAGGTTGTTTGGACGGCCAATGATGAGGGGACAAAGATTCTTGTAAATCGTTCGATGACCGACGGTGATGAAGGACGTTTTGTGGCGGGATCTATTTTTGAAAATCAGATGAATCATCAAATGATGCATAGCGATTTTGCCGTTTTGTATCGTACAAATGCTCAATCTAGAGCCATAGAAGACGCACTTCGGAAAAAAGACATTCCATATCGAATTTACGGTGGACTTAGTTTTTATCAACGTAAAGAGATTAAAGATGTTCTGGCTTACTTGCGCTTAATTCTCAACCCGAAAGATGAGGAAGCTTTAAAACGTGTGATAAACTATCCTGCACGCGGCATTGGGCAGACCACCGTTGATAAACTTATTGTAGCAGCTAATCATTATGAGCGTTCCATGTTCGAGGTCATGCAACATATTGATAAAATTGATTTAAAAATCAATAGTGGAACCAAGAACAAACTACAGAATTTTGTGACCATGATTCAAAGTTTTGAAGTGCTAAATCATAGTTATGACGCATTCCAAATTGCCGAACATGTGACCAAAAAAACGGGCTTGGTACAAGAGTTAAAGAAAGACGGTACGCCAGAAGGAATTGCTCGTATCGAAAATATTGAGGAGTTACTTAACGGGATGCGTGATTTTGTTGAAGAACAAAAAGAACTTGCAGACGCGACAGGTAAACTAGAAGAATTCCTAGAAGATGTAGCATTAGCAACCGATTTGGACAATGACAAGGGTGATGATAATAGAGTAGCGCTAATGACTGTTCATTTGGCGAAAGGTCTTGAGTTTCCATATGTATATATCGTGGGAATGGAAGAAGAATTATTCCCTAGTGGGATGAGTATGAATACACGTAGCGAGTTGGAAGAAGAACGCCGACTGTTTTACGTAGCTCTAACCCGAGCCGAAAGACAGGCTTTTTTGACCTATACGCAAAGTAGATATCGTTGGGGTAAACTAATCGATGCAGAACCCAGTCGATTTATTGAAGAAATAGACGATAGTTACTTGGAATATTTAACCCCAATTACCGAGCATAGATATAAGCCATTAATTGATGCCGATATTTTTGGTGAAGTGGACAAAAGTAAGTTGCGTTTAAAAAAGCCGTTGGCAGGATCTCCCCCTAAGGGCCCTAATGAAGAGCAATTACGAAAATTGCGACGCTTAAAACCTTTTACAAGCAGTGCTTCCAAGAATTTTGATGCCGAAGCCGCTAATATTCGAGTAGGTAGTATGGTAGAACACGTACGTTTTGGTAAGGGCAAGATTTTAAAAATAGAAGGAGTAGGAGCAGATACCAAGGCGGAAATCCAATTTGAAAATGGCGGACTGAAAAAGTTGCTATTGCGTTTTGCAAAGTTGAATGTAATTGACTGATTGTATTGGTTGTTATTGTGAAAAAAAACAAAATAGTTGTATCTTAAGGGGAACAAACCAACTTATCAATTTAACCTCTTATCTCATGGCTGAATTCATAAAAATTTACGAAGACAATCCAAACCCAAAAGACATTGCCAAAGTAGTTGCGATACTCAAGAGTGGCGGTTTGGTTATATACCCAAGCGACACGGTTTATGCCTTGGGCTGTGATATCACTCATAAAGGAGCTTTAGAACGTATAGCGAAAATAAAAGGTGTGAAATTGGAGAAGGCTAATTTTTCCTTCGTTTGTGAAGATTTGAGCAACTTAAGCGATTATGCGAAGCAATTAGATCAAAGCACTTTTAAATTACTTAAAAGAGCCTTACCTGGACCTTATACATTCATCTTACCGGGCAGCAAGAACTTACCTTCAGTTTTCAAGAAGAAAAAGGAAGTAGGAATTCGCGTACCCGATCATTCAATTACACAAGCAATTGTTCGATCACTTGGCAATCCCATCGTTACAACCTCTATAAAAGATGAGGATGAGGTAATTGAATACACCACAGACCCAGAACTGATATACGAAAAGTGGAATTCGTTGGTAGATGCCGTGATTGATGGCGGATACGGTGGTAATGTCGCTTCTACGGTAATCGATCTTACGTCGGGAGAGCCCGTATTGGTTCGAGAAGGATTGGGTGTATTAGATATTTAATTGTAGATTAATCAAAATTTTAAATTAGAGTTATGCTAACTGGAATTCATCCTAAAATACCCATGCGCGACAAGAACGTGACAAGAGCTTACTATATTGACGAATTAGGATTTGACGAATTAGGGAAAGTGGATTATGACGGCTATTTAATGCTGAAGAAAGATCAAATTGAAATACATTTCTTTGAATTCAAAGAACTGGATCCAAGAGAAAATTATGGACAAGTATACATTCGATTAGATAATATCAACGATTTCTACCAAACGTTGCTTGATAATAAAACTAAGATTCATCCAAATGGAGCTTTAACAACTAAACCTTGGGGACAAAGAGAATTCTCTTTGTTAGATCCTGATAGCAACTTGTTAACCTTCGGCCAATCTGTGTAGTCGATTAATTAATAGCACTCTCATGAACACTAAAGTTATACTCTACCTAGTTACCGCCTTCACCCTTTTTACGAGCTGTAAACAAGAGGTAGTCAAGGATAAATCCCCAAACGATAAGGGTATGATTAAAGTAACGATACTCTATCCAAATGCGGATGGAAAGACGTTTGATATGGATTATTATGCCAATAAACACATGCCAATGATTAGCGATTTGTTTGGAGATACTTTGAAGGGCGTTGGAATTGATCAAGGCATATCGGGTAGAACACCAGAAGAACCTATTCCATATTTAGCTATCGGATATTTGTACTTCGACACACTTGAGGCCTATCAAAAGGCTTTTGCGCCGAATGCAGAGAAAATTGTTGGTGATATTCCTAATTACACCAATGTGCAACCTATCGTTCAAATAAGCGAAATTTATCAAGGTCAATAATATAAATTCAATACGTTCAGTAAATGGCATTATTTAAAAAAGTAGATCGCGTTTTAGCAGCCTTGGGTAATATGAAAGCAATGGAGCGATTGCATGTAGATACTGTTACCGAAGAAAAAATGGAAAATGTAGGTGGTGAAAAGATTGCAGAATCTGATCAAGGTGTCCTATTCGGTGGCATTGAAGAACTTAATGGCTATTTGTTTTTAGAAACAATTCTGTTGAGTAAATCGAATTTAAAGACGTTCAATGGGGCAACTATAAGCTTTGAAGGTGACGACTCATTTCAATTAAAATCGGATACACAGGAAATTGAATCCGATTTTTCGAATGTATCCAATCGATTTATGACTCGAGTAAGTTTTGATATTACAGAAGAAGATATCGAAAGAATTAAAAATGGTTCCTACGATTCACTGGTTTATACCTGTAAAAAGACATCGCTCGTCCTTGCCCGGCCTAAGAATAACGAAGTAGAATAACAATAATTGATTTTAACAATACAACCTTTAAGCTTCTCCAAAATTCTGAGAAGGGTACTGTTACATCAGAAACACTATTTCATTATAAACAAGATGGAAACTTGGTCACTGCCGATTATTCTGGCGGTTCGGTCATCTACGGAAAAATAATTGCGGTCTTAAAAAACATGCAGTTAGATATGCGTTATCAATGTCTTACTTCAACAAATCAATTAAAAGCTGGAAAGGCAATCGCTCACATAAGCTTCTCGGAGAACGGAAAAATTAAATTAAAACTCGATTGGGAATGGTTGGATGGTTCAAATGATAAAGGTACTTCCGAATACATTCAAGTGTAACCCTCCTAATCTAATTTAGTGGGACCTTCGGTATCGTTGGCAATCAACCAGCGTTCATTCTGTATCGACTTATAAACAATTTCAAAATACAAACCTTCTTCCAAAAGTCGGTTAAGGTTATTTCGTATTAAAATATAATCGTTTTTTGACTCTTTGACTTCAAATACATTGTAGGATTGGTTCACTGGAATGGCTAGGCCTTTATCGAGAGTTGAATACGAAATAATCTTAATACTGTCTAATGCGGGAGCTTGCGATTTAAGGAAGGTTAGCACCTCGTTGTCAAAATCGGCTAAGTCGTACGATTTCCCCTTATACTTCAAGGTCACACTTTCGATAATGGCGGGACCAACCCCGAAATTTTCAATAGATAAGCTGAAGGTGTTATCTACCGGACTATTAGAGGTAGATAAAGAGAGATAGGGTAGGATGGACAAATAGTTTTGCCGACTCATCAAATTGGTTTGATGTATAAAAATGATTAGGGTAATAAAGCTAATGCTCATTGCAGAAATGCTTAATATCTTATCCGAATTCCATTTAAGTTTTTTCATTGGTAAGGCGGTAAAAATTTAGTGTACAACAATTTACTAAATTATTCTGAGCGTCTTTTGTAATTATCGATACAACATTCAAAAGAAATAATTGTGTTTTACGTTGGATGTCTTTTGGATTGTTCCTCTTTTCGTTCATACCAATATCTATTGCTTTTCGCCTAGAGGTATGTCACCGATTAAAAAAAATTCTGAAAATAAAGATATACGTGCCGAAATATATGACTAGGGTTTCACTTCTTTATCAGCCGCCCCAACTTTGGAACAGGAACAGAAATATCCAGGTTAAAATGATCACATTGAGCTCAATGTGGCACACCTTAATCTACAGCTAGAAAATTGCCCAATTGTATGTTTCTCACTACTTTTAGAAAGAGAAATTAGCATTACTTCGGCAAATGAAAAATCAATTCCACATATTAAATGGTGATGCGCTACTTCAACACTTTCCTAAAAGTATAGAAGGAGAGCGCATTGTCGCCAGAGAGTGCATGGTAGATGGCCCTGTAGAGGGAGCAGATTTACAACAGTTATTTAACACAAGAGCCAAATTTTTAAGCGGTAACTATGGTGGAACGATAAAAGAATACTATGAAAAGGTGGTAACGGAGTTTGAAAAAATAAGGGCCATAGAAGGAAATTCAGATATTCATTTATGGTTTGAAGACGACCTTTTTTGCCAAGTGAATTTTTGGTTTATATCATATCTTATTTCAACCAACATGAAGGATGTTCTTGTTTATTTGGTTCGGCCTAAAGTACATACACAGTATGGTTTTGGAGGTTTAACAGAATCCCAACTCGTAGAGATATTGGAACAGAAAAGGGAACTAAAGGAATTGGATAAAATAGGTCACCTTTGGAACGCCTATCAGCATAATGACACCAACGAACTTTTAAACATTTCGAGTGCGTTGGCAATTACTTATCCATTTATTGAAGATGCTGTGAATGCCCATATGGATCGCATTCCAACCGATGGAAATTTGGGAAGACCAATTAATACGATACGCTCCATTATTAGAGAATTGAACACCCAAGAATTTTCTGTAGTGTTTCGTGAGTTTTGTAAACGTGAGCCTATATATGGATTTTGAGATTTACAAATAAAAAGGTTGTTCGATAAAGTAATTGAGACAGATTGATCCTTTTAAAAGACGAATCATTATGGCAAAACAAAACAAGCGACTCTTTATTCTTCTCACGGTCTTTTTATCTCTATTACTTATTCCGCTTATCGCCATGCAATTTACAGGAGAAGTAGTTTGGGATAGCACCGATTTTCTGATAGCAGGGTGTGCCTTGGTAGGTTTGGTTCTGTTTATAGAAGTCGTACTTCGCAAAGTGAAAAATAAAGCGGTACGACGCGTTTTATTTTTTGTTCTTGTATTACTCTTCGTCTTGTTTTGGGCGGAGCTAGCAGTAGGTATATTTGGTTCTCCAATGGCAGGAAACTAGATGAGCAACTCAGTTCTTATAAGAGCTATAAGAACAGTCTGTTTTTAAGGTATATCTTGCTGATAATTAGTGTTATGAATACCTTAACAAAGATCTTTTTGCAACTTCAGCCAATCTCCATATCTTTCTGAGATAACACACGAATAGGTTACAATTCAATTGACTTTAGCAGCTTCATTTTGGGGTGTTATCAACAATAAAGCAATGTAATATGAAACTTACACAAAGTTTTATCAATCAATTCTTAGTTTGCTTGATTTTTATAAGCGCAGGATCAGTAATGTTATCCTGTCAAGATCATGACAAAAAAACACTGGTTCAAAAGCAAGTATCAACACCTTCATCGCAGGCCAATTCAAGAACGCCTTTGTTTTCTTTGAACACCGATACAATTCCCAATGATCGGTATGTGCCACTATTTTACGAAGGGCAACTTTGTCATTGGGTGAGAGGTATTGTTCAAGATAGTAAAGGGATGATTTGGATGGGGACCAATCACTATGGCGTAATGCGCTATGATGGGACTAAGGTGTCCTATTTTGAGGAGAATGATGGTGTTGGAGGAGGAAGAATCAACAAAATGGTTGAGGATGAGGATGGCACTATGTGGTTTTGCACCTATGGAGGTTTAACAAAATACGACGGTGAGACATTTACGAATTACCCTATTGAAACAGGATCCATTAAGAATGACGTATGGAGCGTCGAAATAGATGATAACGGGATGTTTTGGGTAGGTACCTTAGAGGGAGTGGTCCAATTTGACGGAGCAACATTTACTCCATTTTTATTGCCAAAACCTGATATCAAAACACCAAACCCTATCTTATCTGGAAATAGGATAACGAGTATAATTGAAGACAAAAAAGGTAAACTTTGGTTTGGTACCGATGGCTATGGTATTTGCACGTATAACGGAAAAACCTTTGAGCATTTCACAACAAAAGAAGGTCTGGCAGATAACAATATATCTGAACTCATGGAGGATTCGAAGGGTAACATATGGATAGGGACGATGTTTGGTGGCTTGAGTAAATATGATGGTAATTCTTTTACCAACTTTACAAAAGATGGCAGTGTGAACGAAGTGGAAGTAGGAGGTTTGTATGAAGACAAAAAAGGAGGTATTTGGTTTGCGGCCGAAAATCAAGGAGTATTTCGATACGATGGAAGTTCATTTGTGAAATTTGATGAAAACGATTGTCTTGTTTCTAACGGAATTCTCTCCATTTACGAAGACACGAAAGGACGATTTTGGTTTGGCGGTTGGAAAGGCCTTTCTCGCTTTAATGGAACTTCTTTTACTGAAGTAACTAAGAGCGGACCTTGGGACTAAAAGAAATGCAATTAGATGAACGTTATCAAAATATAACTTATTAACTAACTATTAAAATTGGTGTTATGAAATCAAAATTGAACTATTGTTTTATGTTTATTGTCATGTTTAGCTCTTTGTCTTGCCTTGGCCAGAACAATATTGAACAGGTAAAAGGGTATTCACCGCAAATAGGACCTATGATATCTATGTTAGATGATTTAAAGGGTCGTGTTACTAGCAGTGTGAGAAGTCTAAGTTTAGAACAAACCGATTTTTTGCTCGATGAAGATGCCAATAGAATTGGTGCGATGATATTACATCTTGCAGCCACCGAAAAATACTATCAACTATACACGTTCGAAAACCGTGGTTTCAATAGAGAAGAGCGAAAGGAGTGGAGCACTGCTCTGGATTTAGGTGATGGAGCTAGAGACGTACTAAAAGGTAAACCCATAGACTATTATTTAAAGATTTGGGACGATGTTCGCAAAGAATCCAAGCGCTTGTTAAAGACCAAAGACGATGCTTGGTTTGCTGCTAGAGTAGAGGGTAGTAGCATGAACAACCATTGGGCATGGTATCACGTTATGGAGCATCAGGCTAATCATATGGGGCAAATTCGATTAATTGCTAAAAGGGCGAGGTAAGATAAATACGTATTTCTACATATAAAAATAGTAGTTGTTTTTCCTTAGTTTGCAGTGGCACTAGTATTATATACTGCATACAATGGCTTATAAAACTCCAAAAACAAAAGAGGCACAGCAAGTAAGAACTGAAAGCCCGCAGCAACCCGCGTATGGGGTTTCACAATTATTTATGGACAATCGCCCCGAAACTGTGGTGCAGAGAAAATTTCAAGATTTGGCCAATCAAAGTAGTAGTGCTCAAAAAATAGATGCTTTTCAAAAAATGGCGAATCAGAGTGCCTTAAAGAAGTCGACTATTGTTCAGAAAAAAGAAAATAAAACCGGTTTACCCGATGCTTTAAAAAATGGTATTGAGCATTTGTCGGGGTACGCAATGGATGATGTGAAGGTACATTATAATTCCCATAAGCCTGCTCAGCTACAGGCACATGCTTACGCGCAAGGCACCTCTATTTATATAGCCTCTGGTCAAGAAAAACATTTGGCTCATGAAGCCTGGCATGTGGTTCAACAAAAGCAAGGCAGAGTGAAACCTACCTTACAATTGAAGACCAATGTGTCTATCAATAATGATTCGTATCTCGAAAAAGAGGCGGACATTATGGGTCAAAAAGTGATTCAATCGATGTCGTATGCCGCAAATGACGAGAAACAGACCACAAAGCTGGCAGGCTCATCTACTGGAATCGTAGTTCAACGAGTGCTATCTACAAGTGCTTTAAATGTGGTGGGGGAAGACCATAATGTGAGCGGTGGAGAACGAAGAATTATAGAAAAAGGGTACTGCGAACAATACGTTGGCGGCACCTATTGGACGGAAGATGCTTTTCAAATCGATGTAGATGGCGTCCGCCTAAAAGCCGATCCAACAACCTATCGTTTTTTATCTACGCTACATTCCATAGCCAGATTAACGAAGGATCTTGAGAAACCATACAAAGCCGATCGACATAATTACTACCAAAACTTGATTCAAATTTATTTGTCTAGCGGTTCTGCCATCCCAGCTCTTATCGCATTGGCCGAGAAGTTATGGGCAGAAACACAGGAAGTGGCTTACCCCAGTCCGCTGACGGGTCGGGATATTGAAGTCCTTAGGGAACGTTTTATGCACCTTCAAAATTTTAAGCACCAGCTCACTGTTTTACATTCCTTTATTGGGAAAAAAGTCACCCAGCAACTCAAGGTCCAGTTTAAAAACATTTACGAACAACTTGGAGACGCTAGACGTACCATGATGAATGAAATAGATCCAGAAGAAGAACTTAATTTATTGCGATCCAAAGCGATGCATTACGCGGCTCAAAAGAAATCATTATCTATTGGTGTTTGGAAAATAGGAGAGACTCATGTGACCGATATTCTAGAAAACTTAAATTTATTATATCCCCGACTTTATAATTTAGTCACGGAGGAACAATTTGACACCTATATGGCGGCGAACCCAGATGTGCTTAATGTGTATGAAAATCCAACGCCTTCTGAAGCTCAGGAGCGCGGACTCTATAAAAAGAAAAAGCGCAAATAAGGAAGTGTTTTGAATAAAAAAAGCCCAACTCAATGAGCTGGGCTTTTTAATTATAGGGTGAAGTTTATTATTCGTCTCCTCCTTGAGTTTCTAGATTCTTCATTTCGTTCTCGATCATGGTATAGAATTGATCGATTTTTGGAAGAATGTAAATTTTCGTTCTTCTGTTTGTAGAACGATCTTCTGCAGTATCGTTACCAACAAGAGGTACAAATTCACTACGAGCGGCCGCAATTAATTGAGCTGGATTAGCTCCTAACTCCATCAATTTTCTTACTACGGAAGTAGAACGCTTAGCACTTAAGTCCCAGTTATCTTCAAGAACACCTTTTTTGTAAGGTACATTATCTGTATGTCCTTCAACTAAGGCTTCAAAATCAGGCTTACCATTAATAACGGTAGCTACCTTACCTAAGATTTCATTAGCTCTAGAAGATAAATTGTAACTTCCTGTTTTAAATAAAACTTTATCACTTAAGGATATAAATACCACTCCTTTTTCAACATTAACTTCAATGTCTTGATCGTTTAAGCCAACTTCTTTCTTTAAGCTAGTTACCAATGCAAGTGTCACACTATCCTTACGTGTTAATGCATCTTGAAGACGTGTAATCTTTAAATCTTTTTCTTTTAAGCTCTCTAATGATTTTTCTAGATTTTCAGCACCTTTTTTAGTGAGATCGGTGAAGTCACCAATACGGTTAATCAAATCATTATTTGTCTTATCTAAGGAATTCACCTGACTTTGCAATGCGCTATTTGCCGCTTCCAAGCCAGATTTGTCACTCAAACAATCGTTTAGTTTAACCGTCGCTGTATTTAGTAAATCTTGGGTTTTTTTCTGTTTAGCTTCCAGATCTGCATATTGCTTTTTAGATACACAAGATGTCATCAGTAAGCCAGAACAAGCTGCTAGAATTAGGATCTTTTTCATTGTCATATAGGTTTAAGTGTTAGTCAAAATTAATAAATGAGTTAGGAGTGAACCTTCTGTTAACAATACTTTAGGTTAAAATTAATACCGATTGTTAAAATAAGTAATTTTCAGAATAAAATAATTCCAAACCGCACTTCGTATGCGAAAATACGAAATATCACTGGCATATTTTTTCCGTTTTTTAAGAAAGGTGGGTAAGAGGCCGTAAAAACTAAAATGTGCCTTACATATCGCCCATAAGTGCGCAAATTTGCCTTGAAATAGAAATTGCAGCCCTGCTATTCCATCCAATAACATGCGTTTAAAAATTAACCACCATACACCCATTCCTTTTCTGTTTTTAACCAATAGGAGCAAGGTATTTCTAAAATTATAAAAGGTTTTTTTGGGATTTAAGGAATCTAACGTACCTCCTCCCAAATGGTATACTCGAGAAGTTCCAATATAGTTGATAGTATAACCAGCGCTGTGTAATCGCCAGCATAAGTCTATTTCTTCTTGATGCGCAAAGAAATGATTATCGAATCCACCGACATCCCAAAAGGCTTGTTTTCTTATAAATAGACAAGCTCCGGTTGCCCAGAATATCTCTACAACATCATTATACTGTCCTTCATCCTTCTCTAAAGTGGAAAAGATGCGTCCCCTGCAATAAGGATAGCCATATTTATCTATAAATCCTCCAGCCGCTCCGGCGTATTCAAACCATTCTGGACGCTTGTGATCGAGTATTTTTGGCTGGGCAGCTCCTAATGTAGTATTGTTCTTAAAGGCTTCTATGATAGGCGATAGCCAATTTTCGGTAACGGCAACGTCGTTATTCAGTAAGACAAATAGCTCTTCTTCAACCTCCTTTAAGGCTTCATTATACCCACCAGCGTATCCCGAATTTGTGTTATTTATAATGAGTCGGACCTGTGGAAAGTTATCTTTTATATATGCTACAGAATCATCGGTAGAAGCGTTGTCTGCTACATAAATAGTGGCTTCAGGAGAATACCGCACCACCGAAGGCAAATACTCCTTCAATAATTCAGTTCCATTCCAGTTTAAAATAACAACAGCTACATTCACAAGCGCAAAGGTAGTTTTTTTAGTGAATTGGCTAGTTCTTTATGCCCGGTTGTTGAATGGTAAATCCTTCGCTCTCTTTGGCGGCATCTACCATCGCTTTTACATCTTTCAGCAATTGTTTGGCGTCGTATATAATACCGTCCTTAATAGTGTATTTTACGCCTCCTACACGCACCACTTCATTGTCTTCGGTAAGTTTGATGGCTCCAGTTCCGTATAATACTTTTAAGTTTTGCAACGGATTTTCTTCAACAATAACGAAGTCGGCTAATTTTCCAACTTGTACAGATCCAATTTTATCATCCACTCCTAGAGCTTCTGCACCATTCAAAGTAGCCGCTCGAATTACTTCCATAGGGTGGAATCCAGCTTCGCGTAAAAGCTCTAGTTCTCGAATGTAGGCAAAGCCATATAGTTGAAATATAAAACCGCTATCCGATCCAGCCGTAACGCGTCCTCCGCGATTTTTGTATTCATTAATAAAAGTCATCCATAAGCGATAGTTTTCTTTCCAAGCAACTTCTTCTTCAGTACCCCAAAAGTGCCAGTAACTACCATGGCTAATTTTACTGGGTTGATAAAAGCGCCATAAAGAAGGCAATGTATAATCTTCATGCCATTCGGCACGACGCGCTCTTTGTAAATCTCTATTCGCTTCGTAAATATTGAATGTGGGATCTAGCGTAAAATCCAACGCTAATAATTCGTCCATAACAGAATTCCAATGCTCAGAATAGGGTTCGGCGGCTTGTTTCCACAATCGTCCTGCCTCACCAAATCGATGTTGCTCATTGTTATAGTTATAGTCTAATGGATAGTTCTGAACCGTTTTATCATCAAATAACGCCTCTGGTAATCCGTACCAGTGTTCCATAGATGTAAGACCAGCTCGCGCCGAATGCAGTACATTCCAACGCGCTACACTTAATTGTGCGTGGTGCATGGCAGACCGTAACCCTAATTTTTTATTTTCATCTAAGGCTGCCTTCATAATATGAGGTTCTGCCCCAAAAAACTTAATGCCATCGGCACCTTTTTTGGCATTCGAGCGTACCCATTCTCGTGCCTGTTCGGCAGTGGTTATCGTTTTACTTCCTTGGCCAAAACCTGTATATGCATGTATTCGTGGAGCGATGATTTCATTTTTCGCACTTCGTCGTTTCAAATCCATAGTATAATCTACACCACGACCCGAAGGTTCTCTTACCGTCGTTATGCCATGTGCCATCCAAAGCTTAAATACATATTCCCAGTCGGCGCCTTGAGCTGTTCCACCAATATGACCATGCATATCTACGAACCCAGGTAGTAAAAACATACCGTTTGCATCCAGTTCTTTCCCACCCGCTTTTAGTTTTGGGCGACGTTTATCGTCTAAAGGCACACCAGGATAGCCAACCACCTTTATTTCTTTGATCGTATTGTTTTCTACCACAACGTCTATAGGACCAATAGGCGGAGCACCATCGCCATTAATAACCGTCACGCCGCGTATGATGAGTTGGTTAAATGGACCTTCGGAAGAAGATTGGGCAAGTAGGTAAAAAGGAAGGGAAATGAAGAAAAATAGAATATACTTTTTCATGATGATAGGCTGGGTTAGTTTGTTTCAAAATGGGTAAGAAGGTACTAATTTTCATTTGAAATACATAAGATGCTATTCGTTCAAGATGCCGTACCAATGCTCAAATGTGCTTATCCGAACTTTCGAAACGTAATGTTTAGGCGCGGATTTTTATAGATGGGATCTACTGGGAGGCTATGTTCATAGTTTTCTTGGCAACCTTCACCCATCACAAAAAGGCTTCCGGCTGCTAATTGTTGTTGAAAAATTTCGCCTGTCTTTTTATTCCGAAGACAAAAAAGGCGCTCTTCTCCAACACTTAACGAGGCAATAATACTCGTATCTCCAAATGCGGCATAGTCGGTATGATAATCTACACCTACAGTTCCATCTGGATAATAAATGGCAACACCTACCTCAAAATTGACCGCTAGTAATACTTTAATTCTTTGCCTAGTGTCTTCTAATAGTCGTGGAAAAATAGCTGAAGGACCCCATTGAGCTTCGGGTAAGGCATTGTCTTTAAATAGGGCAGGAGTAAGAAAATTTAGTTTTCCATAGTCGGTGGTATGCGTTTCGGCTCCCATTGGAATTTCATGCAATCGGGTTACGGGGTATGTGCTCAAAAGAGATTCATACAACGTTCGAGCCTCCTCTTTCGAAAGAAAGTTAGGATGATATTCGGCATGACAATCCAATGAAGCTATCATTCAGGGCTGTTTTCGAAGGGTAATTCTATAGTAAATAATAGATGCAATTGCACCTACGGTCGAAAATGCCATCAACATCCAAAATACGTGCTGATGTCCAACGACTCCTGGCGAGGTGTCTAGTAAGTGTCCCATAGCGGGACCGGCAAATATATCTGGCGTATAACCAACCAAGGATATAAGTCCGACGGCAGTACCTGTTAAAATAAGAGGAATATTGCCTTCTTGCATGGTGGCAAAATAAAGAGAACGAGCTGCGTAAATTCCGGTGGCTGTAACCATTATAGAACTAAAGAACAACCAAGTTGCAGAGGGTGTAATGATTCCAGTGGCGAATAAAAGTGCTCCAACAATCGACAGTATAAAACCTATGATCAGCCAAAACGTTACCCTGCTTTTATCGGCTAGGAAACCGATAATGATTCCCACAACAGGACGAATAAACAGAAGGAAGGTTCCAACCTTCGCCGAATTAACTTCGTCGTAGGCCATTACTTCTTTGGCGTATAACGAAAATACGTCTGTAATTTTGTACCCAACATAGGCGCAAAGAATAATAATCATAAGCAACCAAACCGCAGGTAATTTTAATACGGCACTAATGTCTTTTTTTGAAATTTTTTCGAGGATAATCTCTTTATCGTCAGCGCCAGACTTCAACAAGAACCAAACTAAGAGACCTATAAGTGCGACGATGGCACTTGAAATCCAAATTACATATTGGAAGGCTTCTTTTCGTTCAGAAAATTGAATTTCACTTAGTTCTCCTGCTACAAAAAGAGAGAAGATAAATACGCCGAGTAATCCGAAGAGGGCGCCTACAAGTCCGCGACCACCATCTAGAAAACCAAATGCTTTTCCTTGGGAGCTTGTACCTCCCCAAATTCGCGTTGCCTTGATCATGGCAGCCCAAAAGAGAAATATCGTTGTGAAACCCCAATAACCATACAACACCTTTAACGTTAAATAAGAAGGGTAGGAGCCATAAACAATTCCACCAGCAGCGGTCATCCACAAGGCAATTGCCATCAACTTTCTGGGAGGAAAACGATCGGCTAGTGGGCCGCCAAACAGATAGGCAAAAAAAGCGACGATGCCGTAGACACTTTGACAAGCACCTAGTTGGACATTGGTTAAATTAAAGGCTTCTAAAACCGTGGGTCTAAATACTCGTGCCAGCACGAATGGAAGAATAAAAACGGCTTCTCCGGCCAGAATAAGAAGAAGAATTGTATAAAAAGGAGGTTTCTTAGTGCTCAAAAGTTTATAGTTTTTCGGTCAGTATGGCAATCATTGTTTTAATCCCTTCGCGGTAATTACCTAAACGAATGTTCTCGTTGGGGCTGTGCTGATTGTTATCTCTATTCACTGTAGGTACCGAAACGGCCGGAATACCTAGAGTTACCACAAAAGGTGATATAGGTATAGATCCGCCAGCCATACGTTCCATAATAGGTGGACTACCATAGGCTTTTTCGATTGCCTTTCGAAGCCAAATACCTACTTCGCTGTTAAAGTCGGTTCTAAAGGATTGGTAACTTACTTTATGTGTAAAGGTCGCGATTTTTGGATGCGTTAATCGTTCCTCTTTAGTCGGTTCTTTATTGGCAACAAAATATCCTTGTTGCCTAATATGCTGTTTGATAAGCGAGATTAGGCGTTCTGCATCTGATTCAAGTACCAAGCGAACATCAATTTCGGCTTTTGCCCAGCTAGGGATAATGGTACGTACCTTTTCATCGATCCATCCACTTTGCATCCCACGGATATTAAGGGATGGGTATTGAATAGATTCTTGGTAATAACTGCCTACTTTATCCGTTTCGGCAATTTGCATGCGTTCCATAATTTCTTGTTCGTCATCTGGAACCGCTCTAAGCAGACGTTCGGTAGCTGCGTCTATTTTGATTCCGTCGTAAAACCCAGGAATAACTACCTTTCCATCTTCGTCTTTCATAGAAGCCAAAAGTCGAGATAGCTTCAGCGCGGGATTGGGAGCGTAATTTCCATAATGACCGCTGTGTTGAGGTTTTATAGGACCGTGAACCTTTAGATCGATGGTAGCAATTCCTCTGGCACCAAATACCAAGGTTGGATCGTTAGTGATATGCATGGGACCGTCAAAAATAACAAGCATATCTGCCTTTAATTTTTCTGAATGTGCCAACACTGTTTTCGGTAATTGAGGAGAGCCCAATTCCTCTTCAAAATCTAGGATTACTTTTATATTAAAGTTGGGAGTTCTCTTTATTTCTTTCAGCGCATCCATGGACGACAAAAACATGGCGACAGGACCTTTGGCATCACTGGCCGAGCGGGCAAAAACTCGCCAGTCTGGATCGTATGAATCAATTTTGGACCAGTCTAATTCTTCCCAATCTCCGTTTTCAGATTGCTTTTTCAGTACCGGTTGGTACGGACTTTTTTGAAACCAACGTGTCGTATCGACGGGTTGTCCATCCATTTGCAAATACACAAGGACTGTTTTAGTTGCATTAGGCACCGTTTTTTCGGCTAATAAAAGAGGAACTGTCGCAGTTTCTAATCGTTGCGTACTAAAGCCTCGTTCGCCAAAATTTTGTTCGCACCAGCGCACATTTTTTTCGATGTCGTCATGATAAGCGGCATCGTTTGGAATACTTAGAACCTCTTTTAATAAGGGAAACGATTGAAGGGCGTATTTTTTTGAAAGTGTATTTAATTGTTCAGAAGATAAACTTTGTCCAAAACCAATTAAGGAGATTAGACCAAAGCTAGCTGCGATATAAAAGGACTTCATAATTTGAAATTGATCCTTTAAAGATAGCGTTTTGAATGAAATACAGCGGACTTTAACTTGGTACTTCATCAAAATAGAGTTTGTTGAAATTAACCAACCCTTTGAAACAATATATCGGTAAACCGCTGTCGTTGTTCATTGGCATGAAAGGGCATGGTGAGAAATGAAAACACTTTAAATCCATTTGTATCCATAAAAGCAATAAGTTCTTCAAATTCGTAGCTTCCTTCAAAGCGTTTGGCCAAAGAAACTTCGGCGATAACAAATTCAATAAACGGCAACACTTGGGTCGCTCCTTTAAGTACAGACAATTCTCCTCCTTCGGTATCGATTTTAAGCAAAACACTTTTGCTGTTGATGTCTTTATTTTGAAGCAAACTATCAAGGGTAGTTACTTCGATGGTTTTACGGGTGATGGGGCCTTTGTTTTCTGTGAGACTGGTGCGCTCAAAGAGCGAAGCTTTTTCCAGATCGCGGCCATCGAATTCAATCACCGAGCTGCTTACTTCTTCTCCCAATGCCTTGGCAACGAGCTCACAATCGTATTGTTCTTGAATGCCGGTCAGGGCAGCAGCGTATTCTTCTACTAGCGGCTCTACCAAAAGAAAGGAGGCTTCGGGAAACGCCTCGTACAGGGAATGTGTACCAGTAGCAACTCCTACATCGATCACCAGATCTGGCTGGCATAAGGACGATAGATATTCTTTTGTATAACCAATGCGCAGACGTTTGTCTTTTTTATGAAGTTGATACCCGAGCTTATTGATAATGGAGTGAATTTGTTTTTTGATCATAGATGAATTAAAGATAAGAAACTGTTAGCACTTAGTTGATTACGAGGTTTTATTCCATGAACGGATTGCGATGATGATTGAAGGGAGTATAATTCCAATACCCAGACGAACTAAGAATTATTTTTCGTTTTAAGGAGTAGTTAGTTTATCCTCTAATGAACGATCCACCACCCCACGAATCATTGGGTTCTCTCAAATACCAAATTTGCCTACATGTCAAGCAATCATATCTATAAACTCCATCATCTTTACCATTTTTACCGTCGTTTGCGAAATTGATATATTTCAATTGTTCAGCCACTAGCTTTTTCGACAACTCAAAGTCGAATTTCTTCCAATCTTCTAAATCCTTGAAGAATTTTCGTTCTTCAGTAAAACATTTTTCACACATTCTTTAATGGTATCTACCCGTATTGTTATCCGCTACTGTTTACAATAAATTAATCGGTCACTTCCAGTAATCCATTATTTACGGACGTATTAAATGGTTTTCCTTTTTTAGAAGGTTCCCAACCAAGTGCTAATGCTTGGTTTATCCAGTTAGAAACATCGGAAGGTAAAATTGGAATGACTTTATCTGTTTTTATGTCATGCGGATGCGGTCTGTCTGTATAAATATATAGCGTCGTTCCAGGCTCATCGGCGAGTTCAACAGCTACCGATAATTTACCCGACCCGTAAACGCTTTGCGTGTAGGTGGTCTTCTTTCTAATGAGCCATCTATATTGGCATGCATCTACGTTTATTTTTCTCGTGCCTTTTTTGGGAATCGCCATGTTTACTTGTATTGTACCAACAGAAATGTATCGCGTTGTAGTGCATGTAAGCTAATAAATTTTATTAGAATTCAAATTTAGTTACCCAATGGCAAGCTTTAAAGCGTTATACGTTGTTGTAAACAGCTATTTTCCGCTCGCTTGGTATTCGCCTAATACTGCTTTTCCAGCTTTTTCTTCAAATTTTTTATTAAACGCGAACATATCCCAAAACCAAACTCTTTGCGTAATTTTCAATTCCAATTTGTGCTCCGTTAATTTTCCGTTTTCAATTTCGTCAAATTGATAAAAATATCTATCAGGTAAAAATACTGGCAATTGTCCAACTGTCAGCATTGATATGGTAAGTGGTTGTCCGCATACTAAATTTTGTTTAATCGGATAGAGTTTTACTTTTAAGTCCGCTTTTGTACTATCAGATATTACTTCAAATAGTTCTGATGAAGTTAATATTTCAAGTTCTTTTTTCAGAGTATCGTTCATAACATAAGCACTCCGTTTTGGATTGTCATTTTCAAGTTTCCGATACTCTTTTGGATAAACTTTATAGGAATAACAAGAACTACAAAGTATAGCCATAAGGCCTAAAATTATCAAATGCGTTTTTCTCATAATTGTTTACAACGGTATTGTATATGAAAAGTACGTCTTTTTTTGTAGACGTTTTTTTCAGCTGTTAAGAAAGTTAGTTAATTTGTGGGAAATTGAATTCGTATAACCATCTGCCGCTATTTTTAATATACGTTTTTAGCTACTGTGACTTTTGATAATTTAACACTCAGTTCGGAATGACTTTTCTTTTTCTTAAATTGTATTTATTTCCGCTTTTTAAGAAATAGAATAATTGGTTTTCATTCGGTAATTTTTTATTAGATTCCTTGTCAAATGGATTATACTCGACAGACCAAAATGATTTGTCATAAATAATAACATAGCTTTCTCCAATCACCTCGAGAATATCACCTTTGATAATAATAGCTGTGCTCTCATCAATTCCAACACCCAAAAGTTCAGGTTTCTTCTCTAGAATTGTAAACATGTCAAACTGTCGATTTCTACTTAAGACGTGTTGGTCTATCGCAATATTTGAAATAAATCCGAAGCCAATTTCGTGGTCTCCCATCATTATTTGATTGTTTTTTGTATCTCCTCGTGCTAAATAAGAACCTTGTATTGTTGCTCCAGCTGATGAGCCTGCAATCACGCCACCTCGGTCCAATAATTTAAGAAGTTCTCTATGTACTTTAGTATTTAAATAACTGTCTGCGATTCTCCAATGTCTACCACCAGTAAAATAAACTCCAGTGGCTTCTTTAATAGGTTGAACAAAGTCATCCGTATTTACTTCTTTAGAATCATTCGAATGTAGAATAGTAAAATTAGGTATCCCATATTCTTTGAAATTTCTTTTTAATAACAATGTGTCTATTTCATTATCCTTAACAAATGCAGTTGGTATAACAACTATTTTTGCGGAATCACCGCCAGCTATTTTCCGAAATTCTTTCATAATGCTAGTATGACCAATTTCTCCACCACCAATAGCTATAAGTGTTCCATTTTTATTTCCTGTGGTTACTTTATTTTGTTGTGCTAAACTTTCAACAGGTAATAATAGTATGATAAAAAGAAGTAATGATATTTTTAACATTTGTAGTTCTTAATTGTTCTATGTGAGTTATTAGTTATTGTAGCTAACGGTTTTGTATAATGCCTGTGGCGTTTTAACGGCTCGAGCGATGGCAGGAGAGACTCATAGAGTGCCTCTGCAAATATTTCCGCGTATCTGAGGTGCAATGCACGAGATGAGACGAGGAAAAACCCAGTAGCTATTTATTCCGCTAGCCGAAATAAACTAGAGGTAAGCATGTGGAGCCTTGGCAAAGCCGTTTGCGCGGATCTTTCCGCGTTACTAAGTTATAAATAAATGGGGAGAGTTCTAATTTATTGAGTTTGGGCAGCCATGGGCGATTATGCGTTGTTGTAGCACGTATAATGATTCAGAGTTTTATTTTTCTGTTTACCTCCTTATATGGTTTAAAAAGGAAACTGTTTCGAGGTATCTCTACTACATTCTCTGTAACCAGTGTACCGTTGCGGTATAGTTTGTAATCTTGAACTTCTAATATTAATGAATCTCCAACTTCAAATCTACTTATACCACTAAAAACCAAATTGGCTTTTTTATTTTTTATTACCCCGAGATGTTTATCTAATTCATCTCGTTGATCATATTGATCAATATTCGATTTATTTATGTCAAGTGCAATGACTCCGAAATCGTGCCCGTAATTTGTCAAGGGCCTTATCTCAGTTACTATCCCTGTCAAATTTAAATTTACTTCTTGGAAGTAGTTCGCGTGTTTTTGGCTTGTGTTAAGACCAACTATTACCAGCACGACAAAAAGCAAAACCATTCCTAAGAATTTCAATAATGCATTGCGGGTTTCTTTTTTCATATGTGCTACAACGGTTTTGGCTATGCCGTCGGCGGGCGCTTTGCGGCTGATTCGGCAGAACCAAATTTGCGGAGCAAATGTTGGGAAGCTGGCTTTGGCCAGCGTGCGAATCAGCTAGAGTGGAGCCGCGACTGCA
>Ga0316208_1000427_pt1 | contig 52825 bp, 44 predicted proteins | sample 3monopyrite_MG_FD_204944 | JGI IMG/M metagenome (GOLD analysis project Ga0316208, IMG submission 204944) | Microbial mat bacterial communities from mineral coupon in-situ incubated in ocean water Damariscotta River, Maine, United States -... | ecosystem: Environmental > Aquatic > Marine >... | reverse complement strand
CCGTGCCCGAACCCGAGCCCACAACCGCAATCCCCGGCGTGTCGCCGACCGCCGTCACCGTCACCGCCAGGTTCGACGTGGTGGTCGCGCTGTCGGTGACGTTGCCCAGGGCATCGGTCGAGGTCGAAGTTACCACCAGGTTGATGGTGCCGTTGAAGTTGGCCGCCGGGGTGATCGTCAGGCCGGTCAGATCGGTCGCCGGATCCAAGGTCCACGTGCCGTCGCCGTTGTCCGTCCCGGCACTCAGCTTCGCGCCTGTGGGCACGCCGGAGATCACCATCGACAGGGTTTCCGAACCGTCAACATCGGTTTCCGCGGTCGCAATGTTCAGCGCAATCGCGGTGTCTTCCGCACCGCCGTCGGTGGCGGTCGTCAGGGTCGGCGCATCCGCCACCGGCGTCACCGTAAAGGACGCAGAAGACGATGCGGTCGCCGTATCCGTGCCATCCGCAGCCGTCGCACTGACCGTCATATTGAATGTTCCGGCGTAATCGGCCGCCGGCGTCATGGTTAAATCGGTCAGTTGAGCCTGGGACAAAGTCCACGTGCCGTCGCCGTTGTCGGTCCCCGCAGAAAGTTTCGCGCCCGTGGGCACGCCGGACAGGGTGATCGAAGAAATGGTATCGGTGTCATCACCAGCCGTGACGGAAATGCTCAGAGAAACGGTGCCGTCTTCATTTCCGGTTGCGCCGTCAAAAGAAATCACCGGATCAACCGCGTCAGGTGCGGGAGTCGGGTCCGGGGTCGGCTCAGAGGTCGGTGCGGGGGTTGGTTCGGGGGTCGGGTCCGAAGTCGGCTCTCCTGCCGGCGGCACAGGCGTGCCACTCAGCGGGTCGAGCAACGAAACCCCCGCAGCTGCGGCATCTATGGCCACCGTAATCGGCGTGCCGGGATCAATTTGAGAACCACCTGCGGCGGTATCGAAATTGGCAAGTTCGTCTTCAACGGTCTCGCCGGCGGCCGTGATGTCAAAATCCGCCAGACCATCAGCCGCAATATCCTCTGCGACAGCTTTCTCAAAATCGGCGAGCCCACCAGCGTCGATCGCAACCTCCCCACCCGCTGCGGTTTCAAAATCATTAAATTCGGCCCCATCGTCGGCACCCTGAAGGGATTGCCCCTGGAGACCAAAGTCGTTCACGTTTGCCTGGTTCAGCGGCAGATAACGCAGCGAGCTTGAAAACGCGTTAATCATGTCTTGCGTGTCGATCACGCTGCTTTGCAACGGTGCCAAGGTAAAACTGGACACGACCGTGAATTCATTGGCACCGTTCAGCACCGTGACACCCCCATCGTTCGACACCACGACTTCGCCGACAAAGCCGTCGGCTTCTTCCATCAGCACGATATCAAGGTTTTGACCGTCCTGGATGTTCAGGCCAACCTGGGTGCCGCGAATCCCGATGGTCGCAACAGGCGTATTCAAGGTCATCGCGTCAGGATCGGTTTTGGCCACCTGACCGGAGACAAAGGTGAACACGCCCTGCATCACCGACATCGAGACCGAGCCTTCCTGGGTGCCCGGGTCGTAAATCATTTCATCCAACACCATGCGCCCGTCTTCGGCCATGGAGAAGGTCGTTTCATCCGCCAAAATAACACCGATCGCACCGTCGGTGCCGGTTTCTAAAATATCACCCTGGTAAACCTGATCACCAAGCTTGAGTTCCACCCGCGTACCATCCACGCGCACCGCCGTGACCGTGCCGGTGAGCTTTTCAATTTGACCGATGGGCTGTTCGGCGACCCCATCCGCACCCAATTGTGCGACCATGCCAGGCGTCACGGAACCGGCCAGACGGACGGCCAAATCAGCGGAAACCTCCGCCCCTTGATCCGATGCCAAGGTGGGTTGCGGGTCAACCATAAAGAAGTCCGTCACAACCACTTCGCTGCCATCGGGCCACGTCAGAATCAAATCGGGACCATCGGTTGCAAAATCGGCAGTGACCGGATTGAGCCCTTGGGGCATCACAACCGTATCGCCGGACGCCGCGTCAACTGTAAAGCTGGTGCCGCTATCCGATATTCCGAGAGAACCACTGTTTTGGTCGATGGTCGCCATGGTCAAAAACCTTATCCAATGTATATAAATCCAATGTATAAAAGCCCAAGGACAACGGCATCAAACACCTGGACTTGGAACCGTTGCGAGCCCCCCGTCTCGCTTGCACCGCAAAAGCGCAAAAGCCAAAGAGCGAAAACGGAGTACATCCCTGATTAGAATCATACAGGGGCACGGTTTCGGGCGTCAACAGGCACCCCCGCTATGGACATATAAGAAAAAAAATTGATCTTGGCAGCACACCCCACCCTTCAATTCACACCGTAAAAATAAACACACGGTTGCAATTTGACGTGGGCGGCACCCAATGGAAGTCTTACAACTGGGGCGAGGCGGTCACTTCAAGGGGAATGATATTCAAAAAAGCCGCGAGGGTGCCGGCCCGCAAGTAAGCCAACGCACAGCCCAGTTCCAAATCATCACCCTTGGGGCCCGCTTTGGGGCAAACATTGCGGTCCACCGCCGCACGGGCGGGTTTTTCCGCAACCGCATCCCCGTCGAGCGCCCCGGGCAAATCGGCTTCCCGAATGAGTTTCTGAGATTTTTTATCGCCGCCCCGCACACGGCGCTGCAAAATAATGTCCGGGCCGACCCCCTGCGCCTGAATGGTATGACCCGACGGCGCGTAATACCGAGCCGTGGTCAAGCGCAGCCCGCCCTCCAAAGCCAGCGGCTGGATCGTTTGCACGGAGCCCTTGCCAAACGAGCGCCGCCCCATGATCACCGCACGGTTTTGATCCCGCAAAGCCCCCGCGACAATTTCAGACGCGGACGCGGACCCTTCGTTGATCAACACAACCATCGGAACGCCGTTGCTCAGGTCGCCCGTTTTGGCGCTGAACACCCGGTTGCGCCCGGCATCGCGTTCGCGCACCGATACAATCGTGCCGCTGTCCAGAAAACTGTCGGACACAAACAACGACTGGTGCAGCAGCCCCCCCGGATTGTTGCGCAAATCCAAAACCACGCCCTTTAATTTGTCGCCCGCTCTCTTTTTGACCCCGGCAAAAGCCTTTTTCAACATGGGCTCAACCTTTTGCGTGAAACTGGTGATGCGCACGTAGGCAATATCGCCTTCCATACGCCAACGCACCGAGCGCACCTGGATCACCGCGCGCACAATACGCACATCAAAAGGGGCCACGCCATCGCGCAACACCGTTAAAACAATGGCTTCTCCCGGACGGCCGCGCATCAGCTTCACCGCCTCGGACAGGGTTTTGCCCTTGATCGGCTGGTTGTCAATGCGAGAAATACGGTCCCCGGTCTGAATACCGGCACGAAATGCCGGGGTATCTTCGATCGGAGACACGACCTTGACCAGCCCGTCTTCCAACGTCACCTCGATACCCAAACCGCCAAATTCACCCCGGATCACCACCCGGCTTTCGCGCAATTCATCGGGATTCAAATAGCTGGAATGAGGGTCCAGACTGGCCAACATCGCATCCAATCCGGCTTCGACCACCGCGCGCGGTTTCACACTGCCCGGCTTGGCCTGGAGGTCCACCACCCCCTTCACCGCGGCATCGACCAACTTGACGCCGTCGGTTTCAACCACGTAATTGGTGCGGATACGGCGAAAGGCATCGCGAAAGTGTTCGCGCTGGCGGAGGTTTTCAGGATTGCTGGAGTAAACGTCATAGGTGTCGTAAAAGCGCTGTAATGCCTGTTCGTCAACCGGATCGGCAGCCAGGTCCGAGCCGAACACCCGTACAACCTGATCCAGGGCCACCCGCCCATCCGTGCAAGCACCAAGCGTTTGCAGCAGGACGACCGCCACGCCCCCGACCAAAAACCCCATCAGCATTTTTGAAAAGCGGTTCATCCGTCAGCGGTCATCCGGGCAATCAATTCGCTTTGCACACGCTCGGCTTCATCATTGTCAACCTGACAGGTTCCCGCATTCAAGTGGCCCCCGCCGCCATATTCCAGCATCAAAGTGCCAATATCCGTTTTCGAACTGCGATTGAGAACCGATTTGCCCACAGCAAACACCGTGTTGAGCTTGTTCAACCCCCAAATGGTGTGAATGGAAATGTTCGTATCGGGATACATGGCGTAAATCATAAAACGGTTGGTGGCATAGATAATGTCTTCTTCGCGTAAATTCAAAACGGCCAAATTCCCGTGCACCGTGGTGCACCTCTCAATTTGTTCGCGGGCCTTTACGGCATGATCCCGGTACAGTTCGACCCGCTCCCTCACATCCGGCAATTGCAAAATTTCGTCGATACCATGATCGCGACAGTAATCAATCAGCTCCATCATCAACTGGTAATTGGAGATGCGAAAATCCTTAAACCGCCCCAAACCGGTGCGGGAATCCATAATGAAATTGAGCAGCACCCAACCATCGGGGTTCAGCACCTCGTCTTCGCTGAACTGTGCGCTGTCCGCTTTATCAACCGCATCCATCATTTCGGTGGGAATATCTTTAAATTCAATCGCCCCCCCATAATAATCATAGACAACCCGCGCCGCAGACGGAGCCTCGGGGTCGATCACATGGTTCGGCGGAATGTCGTCAAGGCGAATCATCTCACTGGCATGATGATCAAATGCAATGTGAACACCCGGAACATACGGAAGGTTCGTGGTAATATCATTCTCAGAGATCAAGATGGTGCCATCCTGCATGTCTTTGGGATGAACAAATTTGATGTCTTCGATTAAATCCATTTCCTTGAGCAAAACCGCGCACACAAGCCCATCGAAATCACTGCGTGTCACCAAACGAAATTTTTTGTGATCGCTCATCTTCAAGTACATCCCTTAACCGATGTTGTCGCTTAAAACCAAAACCAGTATCTCAAACGAGCCCTCACAGGCCCTCATCCGCCCCCGAACCGTTAACTTTCATACCTTTATAAAGAGGGATGAAATTATATATAAGTCGGCGCACATTGATTTACAGGCTCGCCGTGCATTCTATCGGTATTCATTCGAAACTCACAAGGCGTTCTTGTTCAAAAAAAACCTCCCACAAAAAACATGAAGAGCCGCGCAGGGATCATCTTGCTCAATCAGCATGAAAAAGCGTCCCGCATCCACGCCTAAGCCTCAAACCTGACCGTCACCACCAAAGCCACAAAAACCATACCCTTTTGACAATAAACACTTTTAAGTGGTAACGTCATCAACCCTCATGATCCATTTTATGGCATTTCAACGAGGTAAAAGCATATTTCCAGAGCAAAAATTTGAATAAATAAATGAATAAATAAAGGCCGTGTTCGCAGCATACCTCTACCCTTAACCGCTCAATACCCTCGCTGGCTTGACCGTGATCAGATGCCCTGCGGGAGAAAAGTGTCATAGTCGTCGTCACCATAATCTCTGGAATTTTTCGGTTCCGCCCTGCGTGCAAAGTCCCATGCAAGATCTAATCCAGTATAAATTTAATTGGAGAAAACCATGCTCGAAAACATGAAAATTGGGTCTCGGATTGCCTTGGCCCTGGTGCTCCCAATCGTGGGATTGCTGTTTTTTTCCGGCTATTCAATTTACGATAAAAATATTCAATCATCCCAAATGACCGCTCTCCAGGAATTGGCCGCAGTTGCGCCCTACATCAGCAATGTTTCTGACAATTTGCAAAAAGAGCGCGGCATCTCCGCCGTCTTTATCGGTTCAAAAGGCCAGAAATTTGCGCAAGAACTTCCCGCCCAGCAAAGCAAAACGGATGCCGCCTTGGGGGTCTTGACCACCACACTGAAAACCCTCGATACCGAAGCGTTCGCCCCGGCCCTCTCCACAAAATTAAACACCGCGTTTAAGGCGTTATCGGAACTTGGCACCAAGCGTGACGGGATTAAAGGTTTCAATCTCAGCGTCCCTCAAATGGCCAAATACTACACCCTCACCACTGCGAAACTGCTGTCCATTATCGAAGAAATGGCGGTTATCAGCAACCACGCCCAAGTGACCAAAAGCTTTGCCGCGTACACAAGCTTTTTGCAGGCCAAGGAACGTGCCGGACAAGAACGGGCCATGGGCGGCGGAGGCTTTGGTGCGGGTCAGTTTTCCCCACCCGTTTATCGCCGCATGACCGAGCTGATTGCCGAACAAAATATTTTCATGTCCACCTTTGCCATCTATGCCAGCGACAGCATGAAAGCAACCTTGAAAGAGACCGTCAAGGGCCCGGACATCGACGAAGTCAACCGGATGCGCAAAATCGCCATCGACAGCATCTACACCAACACCACCGAAGGGATCGAAGGCCCTTATTGGTTTAAAACCATCACCCGTAAAATTGAAATGCTCAAAAAAGTTGAAGACAGCATTGTCCAGGAACTGGAATCCCAAGCCAGCGCCATTAAAGCCGACACCCAAATGTCGTTTTATCTGTTTTTGATCGCCACCGTAGTTTTGTTGGTGGTTACCGCTGGCCTGGTTTACGTCATCGTCACCGGGATCACCCGTCCCATCGTTGGATTGACCTTCACCATGCGCACCTTGGCCGATGGAGACACCTCCGTTCATCTATCGGGAACCCAGCGCGGTGACGAAATTGGATCAATGAGCCAGGCGGTTGAAGTGTTTAAGGAGAACATGATCACCAACGCCAAGATGGCGACCGCGAAAGAAAAAGAAGACGCTGTTAAAGAGCAACAACGTATCGCCGTTGAAAATATGGCACGCCAGTTTGAAACCGATGTGTCCGCCGTTTTGGCCGAGGTTTCCCAAGCCTCCAATTCAATGCAAGGTACGGCAGAAAGCATGGCCGCCACGGCGGAAGAAACCTCCAAGCAGTCCACCGTGGTCGCGGCGGCGGCGGAAGAAGCCTCCACCAACGTGCAAACGGTGGCCAGCGCGGCCGAGGAATTGTCCAGTTCAATTTCGGAAATCTCCCGCCAGGTGTCGCAATCGACCAAAGTTGCCGGCGCGGCGGTGACCGAAGTCGAAGGAGCCAACGACAAGGTCCAGGGTTTGGCCAATGCGGCCAACAAAATCGGCGAAGTGGTGGCCTTGATCACCGATATCGCCGACCAAACCAACCTGCTGGCACTGAACGCAACCATCGAAGCGGCGCGCGCGGGTGAAGCGGGTAAAGGGTTCGCGGTGGTGGCCTCCGAAGTGAAAAACCTCGCCAACCAGACGGCCAAGGCAACCGAGGAAATCTCCACCCAAATCAACGCCATCCAGGGGGCCACCGAGGACGCCGTTCACGCCATCGGGTCGATTGGCGGCACCATTGGGGACATGAACGAAATTGCCTCAACGATCGCGGCTGCGGTGGAAGAACAAGGGGCCGCAACTCAGGAAATTGCCCGAAATGTCGAACAGGCAGCAGCCGGAACCGGTGAGGTGACGGCCAACATCACCGGCGTCAATCAAGCCGCCAACGACACCGGGCAAGCCGCCGAGATGGTGCTCGGTGCGGTCAACACCCTCACCGCCCAGTCCGACAGCCTGCGCGATCAGGTGGAAAGCTTTCTGACCGGGCTGAAAAGTGTTTAAACGAGCTTGAAGAAGTCCCGTTATGAACTGCGCGTACCCTTGGGTGCGCGCAGTTCATGGCTGCACCACAATGCCAGCGAAAACAACACCACCGCACCCATTTGATGCAGGCTGGCCAAGGCCACCGGGACCACCAACACCAATGTGGAAATGCCCAGTCCCACCTGCACCAAAGCCATCGTGCCAAACAAGGAAATCGCCCGACGGGTCCGCGGTGCCAAATGTTTGTCCGCCGATTTGATCCAAAACACCACCACCAACAGCACCGTCAATTCGGCCAGGATGCGGTGATCGAATTGCACCGTGACCAAATTTTCAAAGGGCGCTTTCCACGCCGGCGTATAATCGAACAAATTGCCCGGTATCAGTTCGCCGTCCATCAAGGGAAAGGTGTTGTAGGCAAATCCCGCATCCAGCCCGGCGACAAACGCGCCCGATACCGCCGTCAGGGAAATCAATAAAAACAAACCCCGTGCCCAGCGGCCTAAATTGCCGGGGTCTTGATGGTGGGCATCATACGGGTCCCGTTTCAGCAGCGACATCGCCACCCATAACAAGGCCTGGATGATCAACAACGCCAAGGCAAAATGCGCCGCCAACCGGTACTGGCTGACGTCCGGGCGGTCCACCAGGCCACTCATGACCATAAACCAGCCCATCACGCCTTGGCTGGCGCCCAACACCAACAAACCCAAAAGTTTCCAAAACAAGGTTTCCGACGGGCGCACCCAGCGCATCGTCAAAAAGGCCGCGAACGGCAAAAAGAACGCAAACCCAATCAACCGCCCCCACGCCCGGTGGATGAATTCCAGCCAAAAAATTCCCTTGAAGCCGTCCAGGGTCATCGCCCCGTTAAGCTTTTGAAATTCTGGAAACTGTTGATATTTATCAAACAAGGCAACCCAGTCCGCCGTGTTCAGGGGGGGAATCCAGCCGGTAAAAAGCTGCCACTGAACCATCGACAGGCCCGAGTGGGTCAGCCGCGTCAAGCCGCCCAAGGCCACCATGACAAAAACCATCGCGGCGACGCCTAAAAGCCATCCGGCCATCCATTTGGCGCGGGATTGATTGAGGATTGGGCTGGTGGCAAGATGGGTCTGTGGACGATGCGCGTGGGTCACGCTATGTCTCCTCGAAAAAATAAGCTAAATTGATCTGCACGCTTATACGCCACCCACCCCAATGTGACAATTCAGCCCCGCCACAAGAATTGACAAAAAAGCTTTTTCACACCCGCATCGCCCATATATAACGTGTAGAGGCTTCTCTAGAGGAGCTCGTAAACTGAGAAAGACCCCCCGATGAGCCAAGCCCCGCCACCACCAGACTCATCTTCACCACCAAACACGCCGACCCACGCGGACGCCCTCGACTGCGCGGCATCCTTGCGCACGGCCATTCATCACATTGAACACAACCGCTTAAACATGGCCATCACCACTTTAACCTCCTCCAAAGATTGCCATATACGCCACGAAACCTGCCCCTTTCGTGGCCAGGACTGCGCCGTCCAGGACATTATTTCCGGGTTCTTTGAGCCGTCCGAATAACCCTCCTGAAAAAACACCCCCACGCTCTCGCGCATGCGCCTTAATCGGTCGCGTTGGCCTTGGCCCAGGTGCTCATCAATTCGGCCAAGTGGGTGGCCGTTTCGGGGTCAAGTTCCAAATCGGTGAAGCGTTTGCCTTCTTTGATGCGCAAATGAAACATTTTAAAACCACCTTCGTATTGCACTTCGGCCACGGTCAGTTCTTTGTTCCATGGCGCGTTAAAGGCATCGATTTCGGTGCTCGATTGTTTGACGGACATAAAAATTTCCTTTGTTTAAACGTGTCATTCAAGGGCCCGCGACCCGGTCACAAAACCGCGCGCGGAGCATCATGCGCTGTTCACGATCACCATCGCCGTCGGCAAAGGCGGCGCGGGTGTGCAGCACGTTGTTGCACAACAACCCCTGTCCCGGTGCCATGCGGTGACGATAGATATAGGCTTCGCCGGGACCGTTGTCGGACAAGATTTCATGCATAAAGGCCACCGCATTGCGGGTGTCGGGGTCGTCCGCCCAAATCATGTTGCGCTGACGGGCGCTGTAGCGCATATGCAAGGTGCCATCGGCGCGGTTCAGCGAAAACACCGGCCCGGAGACATCGCCGCGCACCACATCGTCATCCACCGCATTGCCCGGCACCGTCATCGCCGCGTCGGCGCAAAAAGCCGCAACCATCGCCGGGTCCCGTTCGCGCATCAGCACATAAACCATTTCCGGATCAAACAATGCATTTTCCCCACCGCTTTGGCCCGCCTGGCGCACGCAATGAAGCACCATCGCGCGGATCCGCCGCTGGGGGGTGTTGTAATAGCCGTCGGTGTGCCAATTGATCGGGCGGCGGGTGTAAGGGATATACATTTTGCGGCCCTTTTCCAGCCGTTCGGTGCCCGCTGCCACGTGCAGCGGGGTAATCGCGTCTTCATCGGCATAAGGGTTTTGGTCCAGACGGTGAAGACCAAAACAGCCCGCAAGAGAGCGAATTTGGTCTTTCGAGTCTGCAACGCTATCGAACGCCGGTCCGACATACAATGCCATGCCGGTGCGTCGAATTCGGTCGCGAATCGCCTCTTGCTCTGCACGTGTGGGGTTTGCCGTGTCTTTGAACTCAACCACCAGGTCATCGGTTGTGACCGCCATGGCGGCCAGCTTAATGTCGCGCCAACGCTCATACTCTGTGCCGTTTTCCAGTGAAAACGGACCCCTCGCCCCCGCCCCAGGAGCCAGGGACAGGGCCTCGCGAGAAAATTGTTCTTTTTGTCCGGGCTCGATTTTCCTGTCCGTCATCACAAAAACCTCGTGCTAAAATATTTTTTTCAACAGATCCACCCCCTTAGAGTTGAATTCAGGCCTATTACACGTCGCAAAAAGGGGGGAATAACGTCCTGATTCGTAACAATCTTTCACAATTGGTGCGCTGCAGCACATTTCCTGTTGGACATATTAGATTGCGGTAATATAAAATCCAGACCAAATAACAAACAAACGCGTGGCGACACGCACACGATCTTACAGAAAATATCCTGAAAATCGTGCATAATAAAACAACAGGCGCTGGCTGTAACGGGGTCCGAAAACCCCGCACGAGGAAACAACCTCACAGGCATAAACGAAAACAGGCGCGTCTGGTGTGTCCTGATGAGGGCATACCGTTTTCTCAGGTCGGGTTTGCGGCCGGTAGAACGGGGGGACCTGACATCAAACTCCCGAAGGTTCGGGAGTGGGGACTTGTGTACGTCCTTTTGGGATCGAATGAACTCTGCGGAGGAATGGAACAAAATGTCGACAAAAAAACCTGATACTCCTCTTCTTGATCAGCTTGAAGACGGACCGTGGCCGAGCTTCGTCACCGGCCTGAAGCGTTTGGCTGATGATGAAGGCACCGCTTACGCCCCGATCATGAAGAGCCTGCTCGGCCAGCTCGAGCACTCCTACGAAACCCGCAAGGGCTACTGGAAAGGCGGCACCGTCGGTGTGCGCGGTTATGGCGCTGGCGTGATCCCGCGCTTCTCGGAAGTTGCCGACAAGTTCTCAGAAAGCTCCGAATTCCATACCCTGCGCATTATGCCCCCCGCCGGCATGCACTACGACACCGGCACCCTGCGCAAGTTCTGCGATATTTGGGAAAAATACGGTTCCGGCCTGATCGCATTGCACGGCCAATCGGGCGACATCATGATGCAAGGCGTCAGCACCGACAACGTGCAGCCGTCTTTTGATGCCCTCAACGAAATGGGCTTTGATCTGGGTGGCGCGGGCGCGGGCGTGCGCACCTCCATGAGCTGCGTCGGCGCGTCGCGTTGCGAACAATCTTGCTACGACGAAGCCAAGGCCATGCGCATGGTCATCAACAATATGCTCGATGACATGCACCGCCCGTCCTTGCCTTACAAGTTCAAGGCGAAATTTTCCGGTTGCGCGAACGATTGCGTCAACGCCACGCACCGTTCAGATTTTGCCGTTTTGGGCACGTGGGCCGACAGCATCAAGGTCGACCAGGACAAAATAAAGGAAAAGGTTGCCGAACTGGGCCGCAAGGCGTTCAACGACCAGGTCGTGAACATGTGCCCGACCCGTGCGTTGTCATTGAACGACGATGACACCCTGGACATCGACAACGAAAGCTGCGTGCGCTGCATGCACTGCATCAATGTCTGCACCAAAGCCTTGTCGCCGGGCGACAAAAAGGGCGTGACCATCCTGATCGGTGGCAAACGCACCTTGAAAATCGGTGACTTGATGGGAACCGTGGTGGTTCCGTTTCATAAAATGGAAGATGAGGACGATTACGAATGGCTGGTCGAGCTGTCCGAAAACGTCCTCGACTTCTTCGCTGAAAACGCGCTTGAACACGAGCGCACCGGCGAAATGATCGAGCGCATTGGCCTTGTCAACTTCCTCGAAGGTGTGGGCGTTGATGTTGACCCGAACATGGTCAGCCACCCGCGCACCAGCTCTTACGTCCGCATGGACGGCTGGGACGAAGAAGTTGAAAAGTGGAATGCCCGCAAAGGCGCTGCGGCGGCTGAATAAGTTCAGCTGAACCCACTGATTTTTAATCAACCCCCCGCCGGGTTCACCGACAGGTCCCGGCGGGAGTTGACTGACACGAGAATTTTGGAGGATTACCCATGAGTGAGGCGCAGGAAGCTCCGCGTATGCCGGATGAATGTGGCGTCCCGGATGCAATGCAATACATGCATCCGGCTCTGAAGAAAAACTACGGCAACTGGGACTACCACGACCGTCCTCAGACCGGTGTTTTGCATCACGTTGCCAAAAACGGCAACGAAGTGTGGACCATCAAAGCCGGAACCCAGCGTCAGATGGACGTTCACACGATCCGTTTGCTGTGTGATATCGCCGACGAAATGGCCGGTGGTCACGTCCGCTTCACGACCCGTTCAAACATCGAATACATGGTCGAAAGCGAAGCCGAAGTGGCACCGCTGATCGCACGCCTGGAAAGTGAAGGCTTCCCCGTGGGCGGCACCGGCAACTCGGTTTCGATGATTTCCCACACCCAGGGCTGGCTGCACTGTGACATTCCGGGCACCGATGCCTCGGGCGTTGTGAAATCGCTGATGGACGCGATGTATCACGAGTTCAAGCATGAAGAAATGCCCAACCGCGTGAAAATCACCACCTCGTGCTGCCAGATCAACTGTGGCGGCCAAGGCGACATCGCGATCAACGTACAACACACCAAACCGCCGATCATCAACCATGATCTGGTGTCCAACATGTGCGAACGTCCCGCCGTTGTGGCCCGCTGCCCGGTGGCGGCAATCCGTCCCGCACTGGTCAACGGCAAAGCCACGCTGGAAGTCGATGAAAAAAAATGTGTCTGCTGCGGCGCGTGTTTCCCGCCCTGCCCGCCGATGCAAATCAACGATCCGGAACATTCCAAGCTCGCAATTTGGGTGGGGGGCAAACACTCTTCGACCCGTTCCAAGCCGTCGTTCCACAAATTGGTTGTGGCCGGAATCCCCAACAACGCGCCGCGTTGGCCCGAAGCCACCGAAGTGGTTCTCTCAATTCTCGCCGCCTACAAAGAAGGTGGCAAGCCTTGGGAACGCATGAACGAATGGATCGACCGGATCGGTTGGCCGCGCTTCTTCGAAGTCACCGGTCTGCCATTCACCAAGTTCCACATTGAAGACTGGCGCGGTGGCCGCAGCACGCTGAATGCGTCCTCGCACGTCCACCTCTAGAGTTCGTCGTTTTTCTGTCGGGGGCGGCACGGTCGCCCCCGTAAGAAACACGAAAATTGCCAAACAAGGGGTTGTTTTATGAAGTTCGGTATTTTGATCAACGAAGGACCGTTCACGCACCAGGCATCTGATACGGCGTACCATTTCACCAAAGCCGCATTGGAAAAAGGTCATGATGTGCCGCGCGTGTTCTTCTATTACGATGGCGTAAACAACGCCAACAAGCTTTCCGACCCGCAAGCCGATGACCGCAATTTGGTCAAGCTGTGGGGTGAATTGGCCACCGAGAAAAATGTTGATCTGGTGGTTTGTGTCGCGGCCGGCATGCGCCGTGGCATCAAGGACGAGAACCTTGCCGACGGATTCCGCATTTCTGGCTTGGGCCAGTTGGTGGAAGCCGGCATGGGCTGTGATCGTCTCATGATGTTTGGAGACTGATCCCATGGCTGAATACGAATTTGAAACCGAAGGCGTCAAAAAGACCTTCACCTTCATGAACCGCAAAGCCCCCTACGGCACCGTGTATGCCCTGGAAGTGTTGGAAACGGTTCTGATTTCCGCGGCTTTCGAACAGCACGCCAATATTGTTTTTGCCGATGACGGGGTCTACCAGCTCAAAGCCGGTCACGACACCACCGATATCGGCATGAAAAACTTCTCGCCCACCTTCGGCATCATCGAAATGGAAAAAGAAGACGCCGATGAAGACGACGACATCGATATGGTGTGGCGCATCATCGTCGAAAAAGAATCCATGGAGGCCCGGGGCCTGACGGTTGACGACTTTAAAGTCGCCGTTGAAGTGCTCAGTGCCGCTGAACTTGCTGACGTGATTGACGCATCCGACTGCGTCATCAGCGGATAAAAGGAGAGCCCCCCATGTTTCACACCGTGAACAAATCGCCGTTTGAGCGCAACTCGCTGGACACCTGTCTGCGTTTGGCCAAAAAAGGCACCGCCATTTTGCTGATCGAAGACGGCGTTATCGGGGCCGTTAAAGGCACCCGGCAATCGGCCAAACTTGAAGGTGCCGTGGGCGACCACGCCGTTTACGTTCTGGGTCCGGACCTCAAGGCCCGTGGCCTCACCGAAGACCAGGTGATCGACGGCATCAAAGTCGTCGATTACGCCGGGTTCGTGGACCTCGCAGAGGAACACGGCACCCACAGCGCCTGGCTTTAGGATCACCATTCCGTCCCCATACAGGGGGTAGGTACGCGCCCACACCCGGGCTTTTTTTCCGGCTCCGCCCCCAGGGACCGGCTTAAACAGGAGACTACACAATGGCTGCATATACCGTTAATGGCACCGATTACGAACACGACGAAGAAGGCTACATCCTGGACGTCACCAACTGGAACGAAGATCTGGCCAAGATCATCGCCGTTGATGAAGGCCTGGACATGACCGACGAACATTGGGCGGTCGTCAACTTCCTGCGCGAATACTACAACGAATACCAGATTGCTCCGGCCGTGCGCGTTTTGGTCAAGGCCGTAAAGAAAAAATTCGGTCCTGAAAAGGGCTCCAACAAATACTTGTATGAACTGTTCCCTTACGGTCCCGCCAAACAGGCTTGTAAGGTTGCCGGCTTGCCCAAGCCGACCGGCTGCGTCTGAGGATGACTGATTTCCGGGGGAGCAGCCGCGCGGGCTGTTTCCCCCGGGCCTCACAAAAACAATAAAAACACGTTCGACACTGCGGCGCGACACCTGAACACACGATGATCGGGGCAATGATCGGGGCAATTCAGGATCACAGTATGCCCTTCGAAAGGTCTCGTTTTTCGCCCCTTTTGACCGGTTCACGAGCACCTTGGTTTTTGCTCAAGCGCCCAACTGGTTTTGCATTTTGCTGAAGTTGTGACTTTAAGGACTGTTACGTGATGTCGACCCTGTCGGTGATCTACGCTTTTCTCTTCTACGCGGCGACCGCACTGTTGGTCGTTGGTTTGGCGTTGCGCATCAAGCTGTATGCCTCGACGCCGACCCCGTTTAAGATTCCCACCATGCCGGCGCCGCTGACAAAGTCGGGGGCCGCCTTTCGCGTTTTTCGCGAAGTCGCCTTCTTTGAAAGCCTGTTTAAATCCAACCGCTGGATTTGGATCTTCGCGGTGCTGTTCCATGCCGGTCTGGCTTTGGCCCTGCTGCGCCATTTTCGCTATTTCCAGGCCGACGTGTGGTTGATTATCAAACTGATCCAGCCATTTGGCATCTACGGCGGCATGGCTATGGTGGCCGGTCTGTTGGGGTTGTGGGTGCGCCGCGTGGTTCAAGAACGTATTCGCTACATCACCGGGCCATCCGACCACCTGATGCTGGCGTTGCTGGTCTTGATCGGCCTGTCAGGCCTGAATATGCGTTTTGTGGTCGCCACCGACATTGTCCAGGTCAAGATATTTTTCCTCGGCTTGTTGCGCTTCAACATCCAGGAGTTGCCCAGCGACCCGTCGTTGCTGATCCACCTGGGCGCGGTTGTGACGCTGATGATCGTGTTTCCGTTCAGCAAGCTTTTGCATGTCCCGGGAGTGTTTTTCAGCCCTGCGCGCAACCAGGTTGACGACGCCCGCGACAAACGTCACCTGGCACCGTGGGCGGCACACATGGACGCCGATCGCGAAGCCTGAACGGCCCGCGCATTCAAGTTTTCGACCCAGGAGTTAAATCGTGGCCAAGCATGAATTCGAGACCCCCGCGTTACGCGAATATCGGGATAATCCGCCCATCCAGGACGGCGCGATGAGCCATTCGCAACCCTTTTACGCCAAGCCAGATCATAATGAGCCGCTGGGGTTCCCCGGTGAGTTGGTCGACAACTGGGAAGACAAAGCGGTCGAGAAACTCGGCGACCTCCTGACCAAAAACCGGGCGCTCAGGGTTTATCTCGACAGTTGTGTGAAATGTGGGGCGTGTACCGACAAGTGCCACTATTTCCTCGGCACCGGTGATCCCAAAAACATGCCCGTCGCGCGCCAGGATTTGCTGCGCTCGTTGTATCGGCGCAAATTCACCTTGGCCGGCAAGGTGGCTCCCGCTGTGGTTGGTGCCAAAGACATGGACAAGGACATGTTGGACGACTGGTACAAATATTTCCACCAGTGTTCCCAGTGCCGCCGCTGTTCGGTGTTTTGCCCCTACGGCATCGACACCGCCGAAATTTCCATGGCCGCGCGCGACATCATGGACCACATCGGCATCGGGCAAAAATATTCCAACGAAATCATCGCCAAGCTGCACGTTATTGGCAACAACCTGGGTCTGCCCGAACGCGCCTTGGCCGACACCCTGGAAGGCCTCGAAGAAGACGTCGAGGAAGACGACGGCGTGGCGGTTAAATTCCCCCTCGACGTCCACGGTGCCGACGTTCTTCTGGTCACCCCGTCTGCGGATTTCTTTGCCGAACCCCACGTTGACGGACTGATCGGCTATGCCAAGGTGTTCCATCAGGCCGGCATCAACTGGACCTTGTCTTCGTATGCGTCCGAAGCCGCCAACTTTGCGATGTTCATCGGTTCATATGAACAAATGCATAAAGTTGCCAACCGAATTCGCAAAGCGGCCATCGACCTGGGCGTTAAGCGGATCGTCTTCGGCGAATGCGGTCATGCATGGCGGGTGGCGTATTCGTTCCTCAACACCCTGGCCGGGCCCTGGGATTTCCTGGATCCCAAATACCCCGTCCCCCAACATATCCTGGAAGTCACCAACGGCCTGATCAAGTCGGGGGGCATCGTGCTGGACGCCGAAGCCAACGATGACAAGGTGTTGACCTTCCACGACAGTTGCAACGTCGCCCGCGCATCGCGCATGGGGGACGCGCCCGGCGGCCAATTCGACATCCCGCGCGCGGTCATTCAGGCCAGCGTCAACAAATTCCATGAAATGGATCCGCAAACCACCCACGACAAGACCTTTTGCTGCGGCGGCGGCGGCGGTCTCTTGACCGATGATTTAATGGAACTGCGGGTCAAAGGCGCGCTGCCGCGCATGGAAGCGTTGCAAGAGGTGGTCGACAACCACGGCGTCACGCATTTGGCCGCGATTTGCGCCATTTGCAAAAGCCAATTCACCAAGGTGATGCCGTATTACGGTTTCCCCATGGACATGATTGTAAGTGTGCACCAGCTGGTCGGAAATGCGATCCAACTGGGCGCAAAAGAATAACCGAGCCGAACAAAAAACAGAGCGGGAGCCGATCCCGCCATCCGGCAAACAGGGTATCATCACAGTAGGGCTTTTGGCCTCCTGGCGAAGAAGGAAGAAGAAAAATGACTGCGGAACAGGCTTTAAATTGGCGTCGTTACACCGATGGCGACCAAAAATGGGACGACTTTCAGGAAGATATTTTCCAGGCAAGCTGGACCCACAAGTGCCCCACCTATGTGCACCGCACCCCGCCGTGCCAGGGGTCATGCCCATCGGGCCATGACATTCGGGGCTGGCTGGCGATTGCGCGCGGCATGGACAAGCCCCCGGTCGAAGGCATGGCGTGGCAGGAATATGCGTTCGAACGCATGGTCGAAGCCAATCCGTTTCCATCCGTGATGGGACGGGTGTGCCCGGCACCGTGCGAAGACGGCTGCAACCGCAACGAAGTCGACGACCAGGTCGGCATCAACGGTGTCGAACAGCACGTCGGCGACTGGGCCATTGAAAACAACCTCACCCTGCCCAAACCGGAAACCGAAACCGGCAAGAAAATCGCCGTCATCGGGGGCGGGCCGGGTGGCTTGGCCGCCGCATGGCAAATGCGCCGCAAGGGGCACAGCGTCACGGTGTTTGAAAAGCAAGACAAATTGGGCGGCATGATGGCGTTCGGTATCCCCGGATACCGCGTTCCACGCGACATCCTGGACGCTGAAATGAACCGCATCATCGACACCGGTGTGGACGTTAAAACCGGCGTGACCATCGGCAAGGACATCACCGTCGAACAGTTGGAAAAAGACTTTGACGCGATTTTCTGGGCGGTTGGCGCGCAGAAGGGCCGGGGCTTGTTCCTGGAGTCCTGGGAAGGCACCGAAAACTGCATCACCGGGGTGGCGTTCCTGGAAGCCTTCAACCAGGGCCGGTTGCACTACACCACCAAAAAAGTGGTCGTGGTTGGCGGTGGCGACACCTCCATCGACGTGGCCTCGGTTGCCCGGCGGTTGGGTCATATTTCCACGATGGCGGCAAAAGATCGTCCCGAATCCGTGGTCTTGGGCCACACCGCCCACGACGTGGCCTCGGTCGCGCAACGCGAAGGCGTGCAGTCGGTTTTGACGTCGCTGTTCCCGCTGGAAGGCATGACCGCGTCCGAGCGCGAACGCGAAGACGCCACCCGTGAAGGCGTGGACATCAAAGGCGGCGTCATGCCGGTCGACATCATCAAGGATGCCAACGGCCGCGCCACCGCGCTGCGCATGTGCGAATGCACCATGGACGGCATGACCCCGGTGCCCGTTGAAGGCACCGAGTTCGACATCGAATGCGACCTGATTGTGTCTGCGATCGGTCAAATGGGTGATTTGGCCGACGGTCTGGAAAGCCTCGACAACGGCAAGGGCTTCATGGACATCACGCCGGTTTATCAGCTCAAAGGCGATGGCAAAGAAAAACATTTCGCCGGTGGCGACATTGTGCGCCCGCATTTGTTGACCACCGCAATCGGTCACGGTGCGATCGCCGCGGAAAGTATCGACCACATGTTGGCCGGTCATCCCGATGAGCGTCGCCCCAAAGTCGATGTCCATCATTTCAACTTGTTAAGCGAGTTGCACCAACGCGACAAAGATCCCGAATCGTTCGAAAACACCCCCATCCGCGGCACCGACCATGAGGGTTTTGCGGTCCACAACTACGAAGACCGTGGCGGTTCGCAAATCATCCCTCATGACGACCTGTTTTTGGGTCATTACACCCACGACCCGGTCGCCAAGCGCGCTGAAAAGCACATTGACGCCGCAGAAGTCCTCGGCAATTTCGAAGAACGCCTGATCGGTTTCAGCGCCGAACAGGCCGAACACGAAGGCGAACGCTGCATGAGCTGCGGGATGTGCTTTGAATGTGACAACTGTGTCATTTTCTGCCCGCAAGATGCGGTGTTCCGCGTCAAGCGTGACGATGTCACGGTGGGGCGCTATGTCGATACCGATTATCAAAAATGTATTGGTTGCCATATCTGCCGCGATGTTTGCCCGACCGGCTACATTCAGATGGGTTTGGGTGAATAATGCGCCACCTAAGGCGGCCCGGTATTTTAGACTGAAGGAGGAACGTCAAATGCGTTCGGCTTTGCTGACCAAAGGCCTCTCTGTTTTAGGGGTCATACTGATCGTCCTTGGGTTTGGTGCGGATATTTCGGTTCCCTCCGCCGAGGCCGGTGAGGTTCCCAAACCGCCGCTCGTCAAGGCGTATAAGGGCGAAGTTTGCGTTTTGCCGGTGGATGAAATGCGCCGCGACCATGCCAGGCTTCTCAGCCATCAGCGCGACGAAACCGTTCGTGAAGGCATCCGCGACAACAAATTCAGTCTTGCCGGATGCATTGATTGCCATGCGGTGACAACGCCCGACGTCGCCGATGGAAAGGTTCGCACGGTGGAACCGTTTTGCGCCGCTTGCCACGCCTATACGGCCGTTGCCATCGACTGTTTCCAATGTCACAGCCCCCTTGCACCGCCCGATATCGGCGATCAAGCCACCCTGCCCAAAGACCACGTGCCACTGACAAAAGGCATCCTTGTCAGCAACAATAACGATGCGGTGATCGCAGAGTTAGAGCGCAAGGTCGCCAATGTGACAAAGTCGGGGGCTCCAGCACAATGACCAAACCGTCGAACAGCATCGACACCACGCGCCGCAACGTGGTCAAGGGCGGTGCCGCGGTGGCGGTCATCGCCGTGGCCCCCGGCATCACGTTACGAACCCTCGAAGCCAACGCTGCGGTGAAGGGGCCGATTGGCCCCGTCACCAACGCCAAACGGTGGGGCATGCTGATCGACGCAAACGCACCGGAAGGGGTTTGGGACCTGGCCATCGACGCGTGCAAAACCGAACAAGGGTGGGGGGTGCCAGCCAAAGACGCCAATCCGTCCACCGACCCGCAGTGGATCCGCAAGGTATCCATCAAAGACCCCAAAACCGGGGCCAAGGCCACCCTACCGGTGATGTGCCAGCATTGCGCCAACCCGCCTTGCGTCGATGTTTGCCCCACCGGCGCATCGATGAAACGCGCCGATGGGATAGTTTTGGTCGACAAACACATCTGCATCGGGTGTCGCTACTGCATGATGGCGTGCCCCTATTCGGCGCGTTCGTTCGTCCACGAAGACGTCAGCGGGCAAAAGCCCTACATGCCGCGCGGCAAGGGCACGGTTGAATCGTGCACCTTCTGTGTTCACCGTGTTGACCGGGGCCGTAAACCCGCCTGTGTCGAGGCCCTGAACAAGGCCGGGTCCAACGCCATCATGTTCGGCGATCTGAACGATCCAAAATCTGACATTGCCCGCGCCGTTGCGAAATTTATCACACGGCGCATCCGCTCTGACCTTGGTGTCGAGCCTGGCATACATTACCGGGGGATTTGACGAATGGCTGTCGATACAACCGTATACAAAGAAATCAACGGCACGGGCGGAGACTATTATTCGCTCATCAGTTGGCTGGGCGTGGTGTTGGTCACCGGCCTGGCCGCCGCCTATTACATGGAAAGCAACGGCCATGTCGTCACCGGCATGAACAATGCGATCGTCTGGGGCGTCCCGCATGTTTTTGCGGTGTTCTTGATCGTGGCCGCATCGGGGGCCTTGAACATCGCATCGATTTCATCGGTGTTTGGCCGCACCCACTACAAACCGTTGGCGCGCCTTTCAACCGTCACCGCGGTGGCCCTCCTGGCCGGTGGCTTGATGATCCTGGTGCTCGATTTGGGTCGTCCCGACCGGCTTATTTTGGCAATGACCAAGTACAATTTCAAATCCATCTTCGCGTGGAACATCTATTTATATTCCGGGTTTTTCGTCATTGTGCTGGTGTATTTGTGGATGATGATGGAACGACGCATGGTTCCCCACGCCAAAAAAGCCGGGTTGATCGCCTTTATCTGGCGCCTGGCCCTGACCACCGGTACCGGGTCCATTTTCGGTTTTTTGGCGGCCCGCCCGGGGTATGACGCGGCCATTATGGCACCGTTGTTCATCGCCATGTCGTTCGCATTCGGTCTGGCGATTTTCATCATGTTGGTGTCGTTCACCTATAAATCCACCGGGCGACCGTTGGGCGATTTCATTTTGTTCAAAATGCGCAACCTGTTGGGGGTGTTCATCGCTGCGGTTCTCTATTTCACCGTGGTTCAGCACCTCACCAGCCTGTACAGCGCCGGCAACGCCGATTACGAAGCGTTCATCTTGATGAACGGCGGTATTTACACGTTCTTGTTCTGGGTGGTGCAAATTGGTTTGGGCGGATTGTTTCCGATGGCCTTGCTGTTCAACCCGGCCACCGGGCGCACCTGTCAGGGCATCATGATCGCATCGGCCCTGGTGATCATCGGCGGGTTGGCCCAAGTGTACGTCATCATTGTCGGCGGCCAGGCGTTTCCTATGTCTCTGTTCCCGGGGATGGAAGTTTCCTCCAGCTTTTTCGACGGCGCAATTCACCCCTACACCCCGACCCTGGCGGAAGGGTTGCTGGGACTGGGCGGCATCGCGGCGGCGTTGCTGATCGTCGCGGTGGCGGTCAAGTTCCTGGCGTTGTTGCCCACCAGCCTGTCCGATGCCAAGGTTGATCCCGGCCACCTCAAAGAAGGCGCTTAAGCGCGCCTCGACCGGGTCTTTCATTTACCCGGGTAAATGGCTGGTTTTTAAGGGGGGTCCAAGTCATAGTGCCTGGGTCCCCATTGTTTTTAGTCCCGGCCCTCAATCCATTTAGGGCCAAAATTTTCGGATCCAGGCCCCATGAATACAGAACATCCCTTTGCCCAATACATTCGCATCATCGGACGCGGCCCCAACCTGTCGCGGCCTCTGGATGAAGAAGAAATGTACGCCGCCGCCAAACTGATCTTATCGGGTGACGTGGAGCCCCTGCAACTGGGTGCATTTTTGTGCATTTTGCGGGTTCGCACCGAGGTTCCCGGCGAAGGGGCCGGGTTTGTCCGTGCCGTGCGCGACACCTTCACGGTGCCCGCCGATGCCCCGTCTGTGGATCTCGACTGGGCGTCTTATTCCGGCAAAAAACGTCAATTGCCGTGGTATTTGCTGTCCGCAATGCTCTTGGCGCAAAACGGCGTGACCATCTGCATGCAAGGCACCGAAGGCCACACCGCAGGGCGGATGTATTCCAGTGAAGCCCTCAGCGCGTTGGGCGTTGCGTTGGCCACCTCGTTGGACGACGCCGCCGAACAGATCCGCTCCACCAATTTTGCCTACTTACCGCTGCGCAACTTCGTGCCGCGCTTGCAAGAGATCATCGAACTGAAATCGATTTTGGGGGTGCGCTCGCCGGTCAACACCTTTGCCCGCATGATCAACCCGTTTGGTGCCGCGCACGAAATACAAACCGTGTTCCACCCCAACTACCGCGATATCCACCGCGACACGGCGGCCCTTTTGGGTCAGAACCACATGGCGGTATTCAAGGGCGAAGGCGGTGAGGCCGAACGCCGTCCCCACAAACCGGTGGTGGTGCAATACCTGCACGATGGCACCCGGTCCGAAGATCTTTGGCCGGCGCTGATCCCCGAACACGCCTACACCAAGGATGAAACCATGGACGTCACCCGTCTACCCAAAGTCTGGCACGGCGACGAACACGATGAATACGGTGAAGCCGCCATCATCGGCACCGCCGCGTATGTGTTACGCCTGATGGGCCGCGCATCCAGCCCCGACGATGCGTTCACCCAGGCCCGCGCCATGTGGACGGCACGCAACCGCACACAAATGTTGAGCGCAGCATAAGTCTGGATCTTTGCATGGGGCACATTCTCATTTCCGCCGCCCATAAATCATCGGGCAAAACCGTGATCACCACCGGTCTGGTGCGGGCCTTGACGAACCGGGGGCGGACCGTCGCCCCGTTCAAAAAAGGTCCCGACTACATCGACCCCAAATGGCTGGGCGAAGCGGCGGGGCGGGCGTGTTACAACCTCGATTTTCACACCCAGTCCGCAGTTGAGATCAAATCCATGTTCGCAGTCGGCGCGCTCAGCGCCGACATCGCCATCATTGAAGGCAACAAAGGCCTGCATGACGGGGTGGCCGTGGATGGGACCAATTCCAACGCGGCACTGGCCAAGCTGGTGGGCGCACCGGTGGTGTTGGTGGTCGATGCATCCGGGATCACCCGCGGCATCGCCCCGCTGCTGATGGGCTACCAGGTGTTTGACCCGGACGTGACCATTGCCGGGGTGATCCTCAACAAAGTCGCCGGTCCTCGCCACCGCCAAAAGCTCATCGCGGCGGTCGAACACTACACCGACATCCCGGTTTTGGGGGCCATCCGACAGAACCCAAAATTGAGCATAGATGAACGCCATTTGGGCCTGATCCCCAGCAACGAACACCCCGCCGCCCGCGCCCACATCGACACCGTGGCCGAAGAAATCACCGCCGACCTGGATTTGGACCGCATCGAGGCCATCGCCGCAAGCGCCCCCACCCCCAACACACCCGCAAGAACACCCGCCACCCAGACCCCTGGAAAAATCCGCATCGCCATCGCCAGGGACGCCGCATTTGGCTTTTATTACGCCGATGATCTGGACGCACTGAAACGCGCCGGGGCGCAGTTGGTTTATTTCAACGCCCTCAACGATGTCCATTTGCCGACCTGCGACGGGTTGTTTTTGGGCGGCGGTTTTCCCGAAACCCAGATGAAAAAGCTTGCCGCCAACAAGACCTTGCGCAACCGGATCAGGGCCGCCGTCGAAGCGGGCCTGCCGACCTATGCGGAATGCGGCGGGTTGATGTATTTATCCCGTTCCATCATCTGGCACGGGGAACGCAGTGAAATGGCTGGCGTAATCCCCGCCGACAGCATCCTTCACCCCCGTCCCCAGGGCCGTGGATATGTCTCGTTGCGCCCCCGCGCCAACCACCCATGGAACCCCTCAAATACAGTCCCTGGCGATGAGATACCGGCCCACGAGTTTCATTATTCCCGGCTTGAAAATATCGATACGGATTTGACATTCGCCTTTGATGTGGTGCGCGGACAGGGCGTTAATGGCCACCATGATGGCATTATCATGCACAACATGGTGGCCGGTTACGCCCATTTGCGCACCACCAGCCGGTGTCCCTGGGCCGAGGCCTTCACCGCCTTTGTGCGCCATAAAAAACAACAACGCGGTCGCACCTCCTAATCCGTGCCATTGTTGCTGACGCGTTTTTTTGATGACCCGATTTTTAAGGATACGATTTTGACCCAGCTCATCAAAACATCCGACGACGTTCGCGTGTTTATCGTAGGCGCGGGGCCGGGCGACCCCGGTCTGTTAACCCTAAAGGCTGCGGCATGCTTACAAAAGGCTGACGTGGTGGTCTATGACCGCCTGGTGTCCGACGATATTTTGGCGATGGTGCCGGAACATGCGGAAAAAATATTTGCCGGAAAAGCCGCCCGCGATCACTTCATGCCGCAAGGTGAAATCAACCAGACCCTGGTCGATTTGGCGCGCCTCGACAAGACCGTGGTGCGGCTCAAAGGCGGCGATCCGTTCATCTTTGGCCGGGGCAGTGAAGAAGCTTTGTTTTTGGCCGAACACGATATCGATTTTGAAATTGTTCCAGGCATCACCGCCAGCGCCGGCTGCGGTGCCTATGCGGGAATCCCCCTGACCCACCGCGGCTATGTCACCGGGGTGCGGTTTGTCACCGGGCATTGCCGCGCCGGACAACATTTGGATCTCAACTGGAAAAGCCTCGCCGATCCCAACACCACCCTGGTGATCTACATGGGGTTGATCAACATTTTGAAAATTTCCGATGAACTGATCAAGGCCGGATTGCCCGCCGACATGCCCGCAGCCGCCATCGAACGCGGCACCACGCCCGATCAAAGAACCATCGTCACCACCTTGAAAGGGTTGCCCGCATGTATCGAACGGGCCGATCTAAAAGCCCCCTCGTTGTTGATCATCGGTCGGGTGGTGGAACTGTCCGAGACCATTGCGTGGCACACCCAGGCCCATGAATGCCTGATGGACGATGACGGATCTGCATGACCGACCTGGCCAACACCGTTGACCTCAGCCAAGCCGGGGTCTTGATTGCCGCGCACGGTTCCCCCAGCACGTCCGGGGGCCGCACATCAACGCGCCGACACGCCGATACCATTCGAAAATTGGGCGTCTTCGCCCGGGTCGAAGCGGCTTTTCTGACCGAAAAACCGTTCGTCAAAACGGTTTTCGATCAATTCGACAGCGCCGAAATTTATGTGGTGCCCAACCTGACGTGCGCCGGATATGTAACCACCACCAAGTTGCCCCAAGCCCTCGGCCTGACCGGGGCTGTGACCCAGCGCATCACCCCGGACGGACGCCAAACGGTCTACCAAACCGCCCCGGTGGGCACCGACCCGGGCATCGCGCCGCTGTTCGCAGGGCGCATTTTAGCCGCCTTGAAAGATTTGCGGTTGCCAACAGCCGACACCGCGGTGGTGGTGGTCGGCCATGGATCGCGACGCAGCCGGGCTTCTTATGAGCACACCAATGCGATTGCCCAACAGCTGGCTCAACACGGTGTGGAGTGTCCGGTATCGACGACTTTTTTAGAAGAACCACCGTTTGTCCGGAATTGGCAGCCCCTGACCTCAGCAAAAAATGTCGTTTTCGCCCCGTTTCTCATTTCCGACGGTTATCATGGATCCTTGGAAATCCCCCGCGACATCGGTTTCGATGCCACGGCCGCGGACTTTATCAAGCGGCTGGGCACCCTCAGGCCCAACGTCTGCACCCGCAACGGTCAACGGCTGGTTTATCTGCCGCCCCTGGGCGACGTTCCGCAAATGTCCCGATTGATCTTGCATACCTGCATCCAGACCAAGATCAAATTTCAAGACCCATGACGGCGCGTCCCTACAGATCGCGCCCCAGCGCCCTTGCCAGAACCATGTAGAGCTTGCCCAGATCCGAGGACAAGAAAGTATTTTCCAGAACGCCCTCATGGTCGCGTTGGCGGGCTTTGTCCATCATGGCGTCGAATTCGCTCACATAGCGCCCCACATAATCGCGGAATTCGCCGTCCTCCTGGTAGATCGCCTTGATCGACGCCAAAGCGTTCTTTTCCTTGTAGCCGAGCATCTTGCGCACAAAGATGCCTTTTTCGCCCTTGTTAAAACGCCGCCAGTCGTCTTCGCTGATCGGCACTTCGACAATCCGCGCCAAATCCACCGCCAAGGACTGAAGTTTTTCGCTGATGAACGCCGAACGGCGCATAAAGTCATCCACATGCGCGCGGTCGAGGGATGCATCCAGGGATTTATTCAGCACATCCGCCTGGGCTGCCGCGGTCAACAATTCACGCGCACCTTGATCGACTTTGCTGCCGATCGCGTTCATCTGATGGGTGACCGTGTCCGATGCATGAGTTAACTCCGTCACCCGGTCGCGCAAGGTCTGGTCCCACGTGACCACCCGGGTCAATGACTGTTCGGTTGCATTGGCGACGTTTCGGCTTTGTTTTTCCAACGCATCGCCCAACACTCCCGCGCCCTGTTCGGCGCGCCCATACATGCGGTTCAGTTCGTTCAACTGGCCCCGCGCACGGCTGTGCGCGACGTCCAGGTTGTCGCTGATTTTTTCCGCTTCCAAAACCGTGTCTTTGGTTTGGCGTTCGACCTGATCCAGGAACATCCGAATTTTTTCCACACTGCTTTCAGCCAACCGGGCGATGCTGTCGTTGTGGCGACCTATACTGTCGCCGACCTGGTTCATTTTGTTGACCGCTTCATCGGAAACCACAACCATTTCGCGGCCCTGATAGCGCAACGCGTCGGCGGCTCCTTCCATCTTGGTGGTGGCTTGGCTGGACGCCGAACTCAAATCCCCCAGATGTTGACGCAACGCCTCACCGGCGGCGCCTAAATCGCGCACGGTGTGTTCGGAAATACGCGACATTTCACCGGTCGAGCGCTGTACCAAGCCGTTAACCCGTTCCAGTTCCCCCGCCGCCCGGTCCGAGGCCGCCGCCAAATCAGAGGTTTGATGATGAAACGCATTGGTCACCAAATCGATCAGTTTGGCGGCCTTATCCACCGAGCGATTAACCCCGTGGACCTCTTCGTTCAGGCGTGCGCCGACCGCGCCCAATTTATCCGCAGCCTGGTCGGAAACCTCCATCAGGCCGCTGGCCTGATGGTGCATGTCGTCGGAAAAGGTGCGGATGTGGTCCGACGCGCGGGTGAACGACTGGGTTAAATCATCGGTGCGCCGCGACAACACCCCACCGACGTCTTCCAAACGCTCCCCGGCCCGGTCCAGGGCGGCATCGAGGTTTTCGGTGTGATGACCAAAGGTGGCCGAAATGCCTTCCAGACGTTCGCCGGCGTGGGTTGTGACGCGCTCTGCTTCTGCGGCCCGTTCGCCCAAACGCCGACCAATTTTATCGAGGTCCCGTTCGGCACTTTCAACGCGTTGCGACACCAACCGTTCGCCTTCCGACAAGGTGTCGGTGACGTGGCGCACCCGGGTCACGGATTCGTCGGTCACGCTTTGCAAACTGAACGCGCTGTCTTTGAATTTTTCCCCGGTTTCCAACAACCGATCGCTGGCACGGGTGCCCAAAGCATCCAGTTCGCGGGCATGTTCCTTGATCGTGTCCCCCATCACGTCGATGCGTTCCGCCGCCTGTGTCGAGGCGTCCGTCAAGCCCGCCGTTTGCCGGTGCAGAGCATCTGAAACCAAAGCAATCAGGCGCGCCGCACGGTCCGAGGCCGAGCCCACTTCGCGGGAGCGTTCCATCAAGGCGGCGGTGGCCTTGTCGACGTCTTCAACCGCCATCGAGGTCACCCGCGAGACGTTCTCGGTCTGTCCTTCCAGGGTGTCGCTGACCGTTTGCAGACGTTCGCCGGCCTGGTCTGAGCTTTCCATCAAGCCGTTCAAACTGGTGCGCACCGCGTCCCCCAATTGACGCAACCGGGTTTCGGCGCGTTCCGAGGCATTTTCCATGGTGTCGGTGCGCTGGTCGAGGTTTTCCGACGCCGCCCCGACCAACTTGCCGGTGCGCGCAGCCACATAAATCATATGTTCGGTGCGTTTTTGCAGTTCATCCCCCGCGTCCGAGAGCTTGTCGGTGGCATGGTCGGTCACCCCTTGCAACAACTGGGTGCGGTCTTGCACGGTGTCGCCCAAGTCCGAAATGGTGCCGACGGCGGCTTGCGAGACGGTCTTGAAATCCAGCAAATGACGACGGAACGCTTCGGTGATCTGACCGGTGCGTTCCGATGAACCGTTGATCTCATCCAGGCCCTCTTTCAGCGTGCGGCTGGCGTTGGCAATGGACGCGGCCCCGGTTTGGGCACGGGTGGACAGGCGTTCGGCCCCTTGTTCCATAATGCGCGTGGCTTCAACCAGGGCCGCACGGGCTTTTTCCGACGTTCCGTCCAGCCCCGCCGCGCCACCGGCCAATGTGGCTGCCACCGTATCGATCTGTGTCACCGACAGTTCCGCGACATTCTTGATCACTTGCGATTGCACTTTCAAAATCGCCGCCGCATCCAGAACGCGCACCTCGGCCTCGTCCCCGGACCTCGCCAAATCCGCCCCGCGCAGGTGCAACGCCTTGCCAACCTGTTCCACCTGGTCGAGCGCCGTGGCGGCAATGTTGCTCAAATCCATCGAGGTTTTACGCAACAATTCACGCACCTGGGCGGCATGCTCGGTGGCGGTGGCGGTGGTGGTGGCGAGGCCCCTGGCCTCGACTTGAAAAGCCTGGCCCGCCGCCGTCATGCGCAACGCCACCAGGTCGGACGCAGCGACCAAATCATGGGCGTGCTCGGCCATCGTTTCGCTCATGGACTTGACCCGCACGGAAACATGCTCCGCAGTGTTGTCGAGCGCCTGGGTTTGACGTTCCAACGCGCTTTCCACCTCATGGGCATGGCTGGCCGCATCCAGGGCCGCGCGTTCCAAATCGGCCTGTTGACGACGCAAAGCCTGCCCCACCCGGTCGGCTTGGGATTCCATATGATCGCCGCGCGCGCCCATCTCCGCCCCGGCCCCGGCCAACAGCTCCGTCCCCCGTTCAAGGTTCTGCACGGCATCTTGGGTGGCGGTGTTCATGTCGGCAATGCGGGTGCTCAAATCCGTTCCCACCGCTTCGGCGCGAGCCGCCGTTTGGGCCGAAATTCGCGCCATGTCTTCGCTGCGCTGATGGAACGTGTCGGCGACCTCATGGGCATGGCGCGCGCCCGTTTCCGACACATCGGCCAAGTCCTGAATGCGCCGTTCCAACACCTCGACCAGGTTTTCGCTGCGGGTGCTGGCGCGGTCGGTGGCGGTGGCAATATCGTGGCCGCGACGATGCAAGACATCGCTGACATCGCGGGCGCGGACCTCGGCTTTTTGCGACACCACCCGCAAGTCTTCGGTTTCGCGCGACAGCGCATCGGCCACCGCGCGCGCGCGCAAATCGGCGTCTTCGGAAACCCGGCTCAATTCCAAAGCCCGTTCGCGAACCTGTTGGGTGATCGCCTCGCCGCGCTGAAAGGCTTCATCCGAAGCCCGGCTTAAATCGCGGGCCTGTCGGCGCAAGCTGTTGGTGATCTCCTTGACCCGGCTTTCGGAGCGGTCGGAGGGATAGGTCAACTGGCGAATTTGCCACCGCAAATGAGCGGTTTCCCCGCGCAAGCTGTGGCCCCGTTCGAACAACGCGATGACCATCCACATCAACGCCACCGGCGTAAACACCCCCGCCGCCAATCCCCCCAATTCATGGGGCAACAGTTCAAACAGCACATCCCAGCCGACGTATTGAGCAATATAGCTGTAGGTCAGCCACACCCACCCCGCAGTGGCGACGATGCCAAAACCGCTGGCGAGCTTGTAGCGCAAACCCAGGGGTTGCTTCCATTCATCAAATTCAATGGCGGCGCTGTCGTCAAGCTCATCGGACACCGACAGCCCCAGCTTATCCAGGGTGCTGGTGGCCAAAGCGGGATCGCCCGGATCAAGATCCTGGGGCGCGTCTTGGGAAGGCGATGAACTGTCAGGACGTTTAACCATGCTGAAGACCCCGGGCGCACCCCGGACTTTGACCTGTTGGTGATGACTGGATCATACACCCCCTATATAGGGCCGTAAACAGATCTAATGCACTACATCGTGTATCAAAAAAGCTCTCCACACCTGGATAAAGGGCCAAATGTGCACAACCTCAAGAGCAGCTTGTGGATAACCTGTTGGACCGTGACGCGATGGCCGATCAGGCGTCGGCTTGCGCTTGATGTGTTTTGCGTTGCGCAAGGATGCCCTTGGCCAAGGCCAGCAAGATCGCCCCCGCACCCGACAGCAGGGCCAACATCAAGGTGGCGAAGCTGAGGGTTGTCAGGCCTTCGCTCAGGGCCACCGGCAGGGTTTCAATCATCCCCAGGTTTGAAAAATACACCGGCACCTTGAAAAGCCGACTGACCAGCACGATCAGCATAATCATCGCCATGATGATTTTAACCACCCAGGCCTGCACATAGGTGGTGCCGATGGCGCCAATTTGAACCCCGAACAGCGATCCGGCCAAGATGATCATCGACAGGCGGATATCCACGAAGCCATCCCACGCATACAACATACTGCCCCCCGCCCCCATGACAAACGCCACCACCAATTCGGTCGCGGTGGCCATGATCGCGGGCACCCCCAGGACATAGATCATCGCCGGAACGCCGATAAACCCGCCCACCGCGATGGAAGCCGCCAACATGCCCGTTGCGAAGCCTAAGGGCAGGATAAACAACAGCGAAACTTTTTTGTCGCCGAGGGATTTAAAACCCATCATCGTGCCGGGGATATGCACCGATTGCACCCACCGGGCCAGCTTTGGCGTTTTATGAGTTGTATCGAGGGATTCGGTACGGCGACTGTTCAAGGCATCGCGCATCACAAAACCGCCCACCACCGCCAAGACCACCACAAACACCCCCGAAACATAAAGATCGGTGCCCGCATCGCCGAATTGATCGCGAATATCGGTCATCACGCCCTTGCCATAAAACACCCCGGCTTCGGCAAACAGTCCCATGACCACGCCCAGTTTCACGTCAACCTGACCGTATTTGGCCCGTTTGATCGACCCCACCAATGCTTTGGGGAACTTGTGCGCCATGTTGCTGGCCACGGCTACGATGGCCGGTACGCCAAGGCTCATCATCGCCGGGGTTAACACAAACGCGCCCCCCGAACCGATAAAGCCACTGACCATGCCACCGACGAAGCCACCGACGAAGCCAACCAGAAATAACAGCACAACGATGCTGGGGGTAAGATCTAAAAAATCAAGGGCGTCCATACATACTCCTGAGCGCAGGCATCACCCGCCACGGGCAATCAAAACCGGGGTGGTGGCTTGGTTGATGACCCGTTCCGCCTTGGATCCGAACAACATTCGGCCAATGCCGGTGCGGCCAAAATTACCCAGCACAATCAAGCCTAAATTCCGCTCGTGGGCGACTTCGACAATGGTGTCGTCAGCCACCCCTGAGGCCACAAGGCCGCTCGCGACGACCTCTTGATCGGCGATAAATTCAAGCACCCGGTCGACAATCGGCTGGGCTTCATCCTGGCGACGCGCGCTGTGTACCGGCACCTTGACCGACAAAACCGTCAGCGGCACACTGCCCGTTTTCGCCAGTTCCACCGCCGCAACGGCGGCCATGTCACTGAACCGGGAACCATCGGTCGCGACCAGGATCGAGCTCCACATATGCGCGTCTTCAGGCACCACCAGAACCGAACACGGCGCATAACCGATCACCTTCGCGGTTGCATCGCCCAACATCAGGCGTGCCAAACCGCGCCGTCCGCGCCGCCCCATGACCACCACATCCGAAGACAGTTCACGTGCGGTTTGCACGATCACCTCATAAGGATCATCGCCACAGCGCAAGTGTCCGGTACAGGCCAAGCCGGCCTCCCGGGCCAATTTTTCCACGCGTTGCAAGGTTTCTTTGCTTTGGCGTTCCGCTTCCACATCGTTGGGCTTGCCCAGCCAGCCCGCTTCACCCGGGGTCGAAATGGCCGACAAAACATGCAAGTGCGCCCGGTGTTCGGTACACAACGCCACCGCGATCCGCTCGGCCCCGGCGCTCCATTCAGAGCCATCGGTCGCCAGCAAAACACGTTCAAATCGTCCCACCGGGGAAAGCTTCCCTGCACTCACATCGCCCTCCCTTGGGTTTCCCGCCGAACGGGTCCCCGAGTTTCCCCCCGGGTTTTCCGTGGTGTTCATGGTCGCGTTCATCGTCGCGTTCATCGTCGCGCCTTAAGGCCCAGACCATCCCAAAACCGATCCGTAAACAGACCGTGCACCACGGAAAAGCCAAAGGCGATGCCAATGGGAACCAGGAAAAAGGTCTTATCGCCCTGGCTGGTGATCTCCGCCCATTGGCGAATTTGATCGTTAAAGACATACAGGCCATAGTACATTCCCGCGCTCAAAGCCCCTAGCCCTAAAGTGATCTTGGTTTTTGTGCGCACCACCACCAAAGCACGCAAACGGCGCAACGGCGCAGCCCCAATACCCATACTCACAGCGGTCGTCCCTCCGGTTGCGATCTTTTCAACGACGGATGAACCTGGCGGATCTGCCGTTCCCCCCCACCTTGCGCGCATGCCTTATCCTCTTATTTTATCCTTGGCCATATTTCCAAGGTAACCTTATTTCCAAGGTAACATTATTCTAAGGTAACATTCCTTAAGGTAATGTTTTATGCCCCAGCGACACGCTGCGGCGAAATTCGCAATAACCATTTAAAAACACACGAAAGTATTGGTTGAAAAGCAGGGCTACCCTAATCAATTTTTTTTTGTTAGTATTCCTATATGGAATATATAAATTTACCCGACATTCGCGGGTGGGCGGCCCTGCGGGCGGTGGTCGAAAAAGGCAGCGTATCGGCGGCGGCCTTCGCCCTCAACGTCGGCCAACCGGCTGTCACCAAGCGTTTACAGGCCCTGGAGGAACGATACGCCATGGCGTTGCTGGAACGTTCCGGCGGTCGGTTTCGCCTGACGCCCGGCGGTGAAAAAGTTTACATGTTGGCCGTGCAGACCTTGGACCGGCAGCGCTCCCTGCGCCGGGAACTGAGCGAAATGCAACGCGGAAAAACCTCTTTGCACTTTGATGTCACGATCGCCATCGGCGAGCATTTTTTGCCCAAATTCCTGCTGGCGTTCGCCGCCCGTTATCCCCACTACCGGATCGACAGTCGGCTTGTGTACGGTCGTCAAAGTGAAATCAGCCTGATCAACGGGCTGACCGACCTGGCGTTGCTGGAACGGCCCCCCGAACACCCCGATTTGATGGTGCAAAAATGGATGGACGACGAATTGCTGCTGGTTTCGGGACAAGACCACCCCTTGGCCAATGAGGATATGATCCCCCTCACCATGCTGCTTGATCTTAGTTTCGTCTTGCGCGAACCGGACGCCTCTTCGCGCCGCGACCTTGACGAAGCCCTGGACGCCATCGGTTTTGGTCCCCTCGACGTGGTCTTGGAGGTGGGCGGAACGGACGCCTTGGTCGATGTTTTGATCCCCGGGCAACACGTCAGCTTTCTGCCCCGGTTCGCGGTCGCCAAACACATCGCCGCCGGTAGGCTACATCACATCAAAGTCAGCGGCTTTCGCATCATGCGCACGCTGTGGATCACCCGACATCCCAGCACCGTCAACCATCCCGTCGCCAATGCCCTCATCGAAATCATCCGCGATCAAAGCCCCGCACCGTGACGTTCTGAGCACCCCACGGGATCAATACATATGTTGACCGCCGGTCACCCAGATTTCGCTTCCGGTGACGTAATTGCTATCGTCGGAACACAAAAAATAGATCGTGCGGGCCACGTCCTCGGGCGCGCCCATACGGTCCAACGGGATGCGCGGGATCAGGGCTTCGTATTCCGGCTGGATCATCGAGGTTTCAATTTCACCTGGTGCCACCGCGTTCACACGCACATCCAGGGCGGCAAATTCACCGGCCATTTCCCGGGTCATGGCGCTCAACGCCGCTTTGGAAATCGAATAGGCCGAACCGGCGAACGGATGGATCATGTGTCCGGCAATCGAGGTGACGTTGACTATCGCCCCCCGGCCATTGTGCAACGCCGCGGCAAAGCCCCGTGACAAACGCAGGGCGGCAAAAAAATTAATCTCGAACACTTCCCGCCATGCGTCCAGATCACCGTTCAGGCACCCCAAACGCTCTTTATACGGCGTTTTGGGCGACAGCCCGGCATTGTTGACCAAAGCATGCAAACCGTCCCCATCCAGCAGGGCGCTGGCCTGGTTGATGAACGCCTTGATGCTGTCGGCGTCGGCAAGGTCGGTCGCAATATGCGCCAGCCAGTTGTCGTTTTCGCCGGCCTCAGGCGGGGCGGCCCCCCTCGAACAGGTGATGATCCGCCACCCTCGTTGTAAAAACAAAAGCGCCGTAGCGTGGCCGATACCACGCGATGCACCGGTGATGATCACGGTTTTAGGTGTTGTGCTCATGGCCTGACGTTAAGCCAAACCCGCACCGTTTTCCAGTCACTTGGACGGGTTATAATCAATGACTGAAAAGGACCGGAATTTCAGCAGATTCCATCAAAGTGCTGGTGACCCCACCCAACACCATCTGCATCAAGCGCGAATGCGAATACGCGCCACAGACCAAAACATCCGCCTGCACCGCTTGGGCTTGCGCCAAAATATTTGCCCCGACACTGTCTTGACTGGGCGGGAATCCGATCACCTTGGCGCTCACCCCCCAGCCCCGCAAATAATCCGCCAATTCATCCCCCGGGGTGGGATTGGTGCGCAAGGTTTCGCATGTCAAGACGTGGACATCCGCGGCGCGGGTGATAAACGCCAGCGCGCCATGCACGGCCCGGGCCGCCTCCGCCGTGCCGTTCCACGCGATGGCCACGGTTCGCCCGACGGTCGTCACCGCCGGGTGATCCGGCAACAGCAAAACCGGGCGACCGCCCGCAAACAACGCCGCGCGCAAGGTCGATGCGCGCATTGACGAACTGTCATCACCGGGCCGCGCCGTGATCACCAAATCAGCCAAACGGCTCCGCCAGGCCACCACATCGTCTTCGCGTCCGGTCATGTCACGCCAGGATGCCGATCCCGCCGGGTTGCGCTGCGAACCGGAAACACACGGCACATCTTTGCCCGCACATTGGGTTTCGAACGCCGCCTTGTGGGCCAGCGCCCGGGCGGTGCTGTCGCGTTCTGCGGTGATGATCATATCTTCCACCATGTCGCCCGACAAACCTTCGCCGAACAAGGGCAAAGAATCGCGTGCGTCGGCGCGCACGTATAAGGCTTCCACGTGTGCGCCGAAGGTGATCGCCAAATCCAAAGCAACATCCAAAACGGCAGAATTATCCCGGGCTCCGTCCACAGGAACAAGAATAGAGCGATATGTCATGGCCAACTCCCCGTATCGTTTTTTCGCTGTACGTGTTTTCGCGCGCATGGCCGTCGAATGGGCCGTCAAATGGGCCGTCAAATGGGTGGTCGAATGGACGCCAACGCCCCTTTGAAAGGGTAAGCCTCAGATTTTACAGGTCAAGTTTTTTCAGCGCCTGGGCATCGGTCTCGGCGCGTGACTTTGAAGCGTCAATAGCGTGCCAGTCGATGGCCCCCAAATCATAATCCATTTGCATTTTCACCACACGGACATCGGCATCCGAAGGGTTGTTTTCACGCTCTTGAACCCGCTGTTGCAAGATTTCGGGGGGGGCCGTGAGCCAAAACCCGTCAAATGGCACCTCCATTTCGCGGGCCACGTCTTCAATCGCCTGGCGTTCCGAGGGTTTGGAAAACACGCAATCGGCAATCACCGAATGACCACTGGCCAGCACCGCCTGGGCTTCTTCATAGACCGCGCGGTAGGTCCGTTCGGTCATCTCTGCGCTATATCCGTCCGGCCCCAGAGGATCAAGCGGATGCAGCCCGGCAATGCGTTTGCGCACAACATCGCTGCGCACCACCCGGGCCCCGGGGGCGGCCCCGATATGGCGCGCCAGTTCCCGGCCCAGCCGCGATTTGCCGCTGCCCGACAATCCCCCCACCGCGATCAGGCGCGGGGCGGGCACCTCCAGATAGCCCAGCGCGCGGTCCAGATAGGCCGCGCCCTGTTGCCCCTGACGGGCCTTGAAGTCCGCATCGTCAACGCTGTTCGCCGCCGCACACGCAACAAACGCCCGCACCGCGGCACGGACGCTTAAAAACAACGGCAACACCGATAACCCCCACGCAGAGCCGGTGATGTCCATATAGCGGTTCATGGTCACATTGGCCAAGCTGCGCAAACCGCGATGATCCAGATCCATCAACAAAAAAGCCAAGTCATACAGCACGTCGATGATCGAAAAAGCATCATTAAATTCAATGGCGTCGAACAGCACCGGTTCCGTGCCTTGCAAGAAAATGTTACGTAAATGCATGTCACCGTGGCAATGGCGCACGCACCCGTTCAAACGCCGCCGTTCCAACAACACCAAGCTGTCGTTGACGGCCTCCAATGAGCGCTCGGTGAGCATCGCGACGCGCTCCATATCCAAAAAACCGGGGCCGTTTTCGGCAAAGGCCTTGGCGTTGCTTTCAATGGTCATCGCGATTCCGGTACGTCCGCCACCATCTTGACGGGCTTCGCTGGCAGCATGAAAGGTGGCGATTTTATCCGCCAGGTGTTCCATGACAGGGCGATCAAGCCGACCTTTATCGGCCAGGCGGTCAAACAAGGTGTCTTGGTCAAAACGGACCATTTCGACCACCCAGTCGATCACCTCATCGCCGTCCGGGTCATGGTTCAAAGGGCCAAGCCGCAGATCACCATCCAAGCCTCGCACAATCGCCCGCACGCCCAGGTACATGTGCGGCGCGGTGCGCCGATTGACCGCGACTTCCGCCAAACAATACGTGTGCCGCCTGGCAACGGTCGCATAATCCATAAACGGATATTCGACCGCGCGCTTCAGCTTCAACACGCGGGTGGTCCCGATGAACAGTTCCGATGCATGGGTGGTGACACGCGCAACCGTTTCGCCGGTGTCGCCAAATTCAGCCGCAAACACGGCCGGGTCGGACAACAGCGCCACTTGCGCCGACTGGTCTTGTTTGATCATCTCACCACGATAGCGCACCGGATCGAAAAGCGCATGCTTATTTGTGATCTTCCATGCCCCGGTGATCGTCACGCAGCACCACATAGATTGCCGGGATCACCAGCAACGTCAACGCGGTGGAGCTGGCCAGGCCAAACACCATCGAAATCGCCAGCCCCTGGAAAATCGGATCGACCAGAATAAACGCCGATCCGATCATCGCCGCCACGGCGGTGAGGAAAATGGGCTTAAAGCGAATGGTGCCCGCCTCGATCAACACGTCGCGCATTGGTTTACCGGTCTCTTGACGCTGTCGAATAAAGTCGACCAGCAAGATCGAATTGCGCACAATGATCCCCGCCAAGGCGATAAATCCGATCATCGACGTGGCCGAGAACGGCGCGCCGAACAACCAGTGCCCAAACATGATCCCGACCAACGTCAACGGCACCGGGGTGAGAATCACCAACGGCAATTTAAAGCTGCCGAATTGCGCCACCACCAACAGGTAAATTCCCAACAGGGCAAAGACAAACGCCAGACCCATGTCGCGGAAGGTGACGAAGGTGACTTCCCATTCCCCATCCCACAGCAACGTAATCACGCTTTCATCCCTGGGCTGGCCCGCATAGCGAATTGTCGGCGGACCTTGATCACCCCAATCCATGGCGGCCAGTTCCTGTTCCACCGCCGCCATGCCGTATATTGGCGCTTCAAACTCACCGGCCAATTCGCCCGTCACCATGACCGCGAAATAACCGTCCCGACGATACAGCGGATAGGATGCTTTTTCCCGCACCACCCGCACCACCTCACCCAGTTCAACCACCCGCCCGGTGTCCCCCGCGGGCCCCGGTGCGGGGATCGGCGTGGACAGCATCCGTTCGCTTAAAGCCAGATCGGATTTGGCCAGGCGCACGGCAATTTCAATGGGCCGCACGCCTTCACCGCGTTGCGAATAGCCAACCGATTTTCCGCCCACCAAAGCGTCGATGGTGTCGTACAAATCGCGTTCCTGAACCCCTTGGAATTCCAAATTTTCCTGGTCGATTTCCAGCCGCACGCGGGTTTCGGGTTGGCCGTAACTGTCATCCACATCCACCACGTAATCGACCGCTTCAAAGGCCTTGCGCACCTTGGCCGCAGCCGTGCGGCGCGCCTGGGGATCGGGGCCGTAGACTTCCGCCAACAGCGTTGCCATCACCGGGGGGCCGGGGGGCACTTCGACCACTTTGACCGAGGTCCCATCGGGCGCCTCCAGGCCATCGAGCAAGCCCCGCACGGCAAGGGCGATGGCGTGACTTTGCCGGTCGCGATCCCCCTTGGGCAGCAAATTGATCTGCAACTCAGCCATCCATGGATCGGAACGCAAATAATAGTGACGGACCAGGCCATTGAAATTAAACGGCATGGCGGTTCCGACATAGGCCTGCATGGAGGTCATTTCAGGGATATTTTTGATCCGGTCCGCAACTTTCAGCAACACCCGTTCGGTCATTTCGAGGGACGAGCCTTCGGGCAAATCCAGGACAATTTGCAGTTCGGACCTGTTGTCGAACGGCAGCAGTTTGACGGTCACGTCCCTGGTCGCAAACAGCACCAAAGAAGCCATCGTCGCCGCCCCGGTGAGCACCAAAAGCGTGATCGAATTGCGCCGCCCCCGCAGCAGTTTGGTGGCAATGCGTTTGTAAAAATTGCCCAACCGTCCGGGACCGTGGTTCGCACTGGCGGCAAAATCAAGATCGTCGGCGTAATCCATGTTTTCATCGGTCATGGACTCTTTGGGCAAATTTTTGCGCCAACATGTGATCTTGCACAACAACCACGGGGTGATGACCATCGCGACAAAATACGAAAACACCATCGCGGCAGACGCGTTGGCGGGAATCGGGCTCATGTACGGACCCATCAGGCCGGACACGAACATCATCGGCAACAGCGCCGCGACGATGGTCAAGGTGGCGATGATGGTCGGATTGCCGACCTCCGCCACCGCTTCGACGGTGGCGCGCAACGGGCTGCGACCGTCCTTCATGCCCCAGTGGCGAACAATATTTTCCACCACCACAATCGCATCATCAACCAAAATACCGATGGAGAAAATCAACGCGAACAAACTCACCCGGTTGATGGTGAAATCCATCATCCAGGCGGCAAACAAGGTCAGCAAAATGGTCGTCGGCACCACCACCATGACCACGATCCCTTCGCGCCAGCCCAACGCAATGCCGACCAGCAAAACGATCGACGCGGTGGCCAGAACCAGATGGAACAGCAAAGAGTCGGATTTTTCCAGCGCCGTTTCCCCATAATTGCGCGTGATCGCGGCCTCAACCCCGTCCGGCAAAAGTTTGCCGCGCACCTGTTCCAGGCGTTCGGTGATGTCTGCGGCCACGCTCACCGCGTTGGCCCCCTTGCGTTTGGCAATCGCCAGGGTTACCGCCGGTTTGACGTTTAAGGCGGCGCTTTCATCTGCGTTTTGGATCATCGTCCAGACGCGGCTGTCTTGGGGGCTTGAGCCCACAACCACCTTGGCGACATCCTTGACGTAAACCGGACGTCCGTCGCGCGCGGTGATCATCAACAGGCCGATATCGGGAATCCCCATCAGGGTTTGCCCGGCCATCACCGCCACCGCCTTGCCCGCGCCGCGCACCCGACCAACCCGGAACGAGCGATTGGCGCTTTCGACTTTACCGATCAGCTGCTGCAAGGTCACACCGTACAAAGACAGCCGTTCGGGGTCCGGCTCAACGCGGATTTGGTCAGCGCGCCCGCCGACAATGAAGGTCAAGCCGACGTTTTCGACCTTCATCAATTCATCCATCAGGTCTTCGCCAATGTTGTACAACGCATTGTCGTTCCAGCGCGCCGCTTCAGGGTCTTTGGCCGACAGCGTGATGGTCACGATGGGCACGTCATTGATGCCCCTTTTGACGATCAACGGGGCCGGAATCCCGATTGGAATACGCGACAAATTGGCGCGAATGCGATCACGTATCCGCAACACCGCAACGTCTTCATCGGTGCCGACTTCAAAGCGGGCGGTGACCATCACCTGGTCGTCCCGGGTCATGGAATAAACATTGTCGACGTTGTTGATGCCCTTAACGATGTCTTCCATCGGTTTGGTAATCAATTCCACCGCATCGGCGGCCTTCAAGCCGTTGGCGTCGATCAATATGTCCACCAGGGGAACCGAAATTTGCGGTTCTTCTTCGCGGGGCAGGGCCATCAACGCCACCACCCCCAGCACCAAAGACGCCAGCAAAATCAGCGGCGTCAGCGCAGAGCGTAAAAAGGCCTTGGTGAGGTGCCCTGAAATGCCGAGGTTTTTCATGATGTGCGTGTTCCTTCGGCCTTAGGGGCGCGCCAAAATGTCGCCGGGCATAAGACCGGAAAGAATTTCTATCCCGCCCGCTTGCACCAAACCCGGCTGCACCACCAGTTCGTGGCCATCGTTAAGCCTGGCAAACGTCAGGCTGTAGCGTTTATACAAAAAGTCCTGCGGAACCACGATCGCCGCACGCGGTCCGGTGCCAACCCAAACACCGATCCGCTCCCCGACGAAAAAGTCTCCCAAACCGGGCACTTCCACATCGGCCGATACCCGGCCCTGCTTGATTTCAGGGTAAACCTGGCTCACCACCCCCTGACGCCGCGGCGGTATTTTTTCACCGATCGGCACCCCTTGCAGCCCCCGACGCGGGGCGATGTCAACCAGATCGCCCTTACTGATATACATCGCGTGACGTTCGGGCAGTTGTAAACGCAAAATATAGGATTCCGCAGCCAACGTGGCGATTTCATCACCGGGCAACACCACCGAGCCCTTGCTCACCTGAACCTTCAGAACACGCCCCGCCGCCGGAGCCAAAACATCGCCTTCGATGCCGGTTTGTTCCAAAACCTGACGTTCCGCCTGGGCCGCCACCAAGGATCGGTCGACAACCTCTAAATTGGTCCGCGCCTCATCCAGACGCGCCTTGGGGATCGCCCCGCTGCTGAACAATTTTTCCGCCCGCGCCAAAGTCGTCGTCGCCAATTTTTTTTGCGACCCATAGGACTGGATTCTGGCCACCACAGAACGGGCCTGCAAAGCCAGTTTTTCATCCACCACACGGGCAATTTTCTGTTGTTCCTGAACGGGCGAACCTTCGTCCACAAGCAATTGTGTGACCGTGCCGCCGATGCGCGCCCGCGCCGCCACCACATCAACGCTTTCAACCGTGGCAAACACCGATTTCTGGTCTTCGATCTGGCTCATCTCAACCGTGAACGTGTTCGCGTTGGAGGGGTCTTGCTGTGCGGCGACCGTGCCCGATGACACCGCGGCAGCGACCAAAAAAACCATAAAAATGAAACTTTTGACACGTAACGCCATAACCAACCTCACAGGGAAAAACAACGCTGAACACCGAATGTATCAAGACCGTAACGCAGGCGCGAACGGGACGCTTGATTTATATATAAGTTTTTGCTAATTTAGCAACACCTTAAATCAATATACTGTCATGCTCGCTGGACCATTCCATCTGTAACATACTGGTCAAGTCGGTGCACGATTGCGTTACATATGTAGCATCCCAGTACCACCACCGAGGTGCTTTTTGATGATAATAAAGCGCCCAACCTACGCTCAACAGAAATTCACCCTGGGCCAGCCGATGGCTCACGCACACCAATTTTAAAGTTTATCAAGGAGCTTACAATGAGCATCGATCGTATTGTTTTCGCTTTTGCTGGCGTTTTTATTTTGGTCGGTTTGACCGTTTTTTACCTCACCAACGAACCCCTGTGGCTGCTTATTCCGGCGTTTGTCGGCCTAAACATGCTGCAGGCCGCGTTCACCTCGTTCTGCCCGTTGGCGATGATCTTGAAAAAACTGGGTGCACGGCCGGGTCAGGCGTTTAACTAAGCACCCGCAATCCTGGTTCAAAACAGCGGCCCCAAACGCTTGGGGTCGCTGTTTTTTTTGAGTTTGCGGCCTAATCGTCGAACGCACGCAGTTCATCAACCCCGGCCGGATCCTGGTGGATCAGCACCTCGGCCCGTGGGTACGCCACCTCGATGGTCGCCATCACCGTTTCCGCCACCTCATGGGCTTCGAACAAACTCAAGTCTCCGTTCATTTCCAAATGCATCTGAATAAACACATCCGGCCCCGACTGGCGGGTGCGCAAATCGTGCAGGCTGATCACCTGGTCGTGCTGCAAGGCCAGGGTGCGAATTTTATCGCGTTCTTCATCGGGCAATTCGCGGTCCATCAGCACGTCATACGCGGCCATGCCAATGGAATAGGCCCCGTGCAGGATGTAAAACGAAATCAAGATGGCCAACAGCGGATCGGCCAGTTCCCAGCCCAATTCACTGGACAGCAGCAACGCGACGACGACGCTGATATTGACCAGAATATCCATGGTGTAATGCGTGCTGTCGGCTGAAATAGCCGTCGATTCGGTGCGCCTGGCAACGTATTTTTGAAACATAACCAGCACAATGGTGACGACAATCGAAAACGCCATCACCGCGTAGCCGACCGTGGTGTTGAACACCGGACCGGGATGAAACAAGCGTTCCCCGGCCTGCAACAACAAAAACACCGCCGAACCGGAAATAAACGCCGATTGCGCCAACCCGGCCAGACTTTCGGCCTTGCCATGTCCAAAGCGATGTTCGGTATCAGCGGGTTCCAGGGCTTGGCGCACGGCCAGTAAATTCACCGTGGAGGCTGCGACATCGAGCATCGAATCGATCAACGTCGACAGCAAACTGACGCTATCGGTCATCAACCACGCGGCAAATTTAACCGCGATCAACGTCGTCGCCACGCCCACCGCCGCATAGGTCGCCAGGCGCATCAAACGCCCGGCGGCGGCCCGGTCCATGGGTTTCGAACGAGGGATTTCAGAAGGCTGGGGGGCCGATGACGGCGCTTTGGTTGTGTCCATCATTTTGCACTTACATTTTAAAGTTTATCTAAGGATAGAGGCGTTGTTTTTTCCAGCCGTCCGCACCATCAACATACACCACCCGTTCGTGCAAACGATACGGGCGGTCATGCCAAAATTCCAACCGGGTCGGGGCGACCCGAAAGCCCGACCAGAAATCGGGACGAGGAATATCCCCCACCGCGAATTTGGCGGCAAATTTGGCCACCCGGGTTTCCAATTCGAACAGACCGTCCAGCGGCTGCGATTGCTTTGACGCCCACGCGCCGATGCGGGAATCGCGCGCGCGTGAGGCGAAATATTCGTCCGCCTCGCCAGCCGTCACCGGCTCCACCGCCCCGGTGACGCGGACTTGACGGCGCAGGCTTTTCCAGTGAAACAACAAAGACGCTTGCGGGTGCGCGCTCAGTTCCTGGGCCTTTTGACTGGCCAAATTGGTATAAAATACAAAACCTCTGGCATCAAAGCCCTTCAGCAGCACCATGCGCACCGACGGAACCCCGTCCCCGTCCACCGTGGCGAGGGCCATCGCATTGGCATCATTGAGTTCTTTTTCTTCAGCCAGGGCCAGCCACTGGGCAAACAAATCCAGGGGATCGGCATCGGTGGAAATCGCGGACATATGCAAACCTGCAAGATCTGTGGTGGAGACGATTAAATGGGCATTAACGGGTTGTTTACCATAGCCGGGGTGTAATAAAAATTGTTGCCTTGTGCAGCCCTTGGCACCTTACTTATAGCAAATCTTTAGCATGTCCAAGGTTGAACCCGCATCCTCGCATATCCCTTCCAAAGGCCGATGCTTTTATGTCCCACCTGGTTCGCCCCGTCATCGTTTTAGCTTTGGTGTTGAGCTTAAACGCGTGCTCCTGGAACAAAGACCGCAGCCAAACCCTGGGCGCGGTGGTGGGCGGAATTGTGGGTGCCGTGGTCGGATCGCAACTGGGCAGCGGCACCGGGCGCGCCATCACCACGGTTTTGGGCACCACGTTGGGCACCATGTGGGGCTCGGATGTTGCCGAAGGCCTCAGCAGCATCGACACCGGCTATTTTGAACGCACCACCCAAGACACCCTGGAATACGGAAAACCCGGCGAACAAGCCCGCTGGTCGAACCCCGACAGCGGAAATTTCGGCACCGTCACGCCCGATCAAACCTTCACCGACGACAGCGGCCAAAACTGCCGCCAGTTTGAAACCACCGTCACCGTCGACAACGACCAACGCACCGCAACCGCAACCGCGTGCCGGCAGCCGGACGGGCAATGGAAAGTCATCGACCCGCCAGAGGTACGCACTAAATGACCGACCCTTACCACGCCTTGGGCGTTCACAAATCCGCCACTCCCGCCGATATCAAACGGTCTTACCGGCGCCTCGCCCTGGCCCATCACCCCGACCACCAGCAGGGCGACAAACACGCCGAAGAACGCTTTAAGGACATTTCCACCGCTTATGATTTGTTGTCCGATCCGATCAAACGGCGCAAATTCGACACCGGGGAAATCGACGCCATGGGCAACGCACGTCCCGGATATGGGGGCCGAAATGGCGGCGGATTTGGTGGCGGATTTGGGAGGGCATCCCCTGAATACCAGGCCCACCCCCGCACCCCCGGTGCCGGGCGTAAAAATCCGTTCAATGGTTTTTTTCGCGACCGCGCCGAAAAGGGCCCCCAATCGATCAAGGCCCGTGGTGCGGATGTCAGCTACACCTTGAAAGTCACTTTTTTGGATGCCGCGCGCGGCACCCTCAAAGAGGTCCGCATGGCATCGGGCAAGACGCTCAAGGTCAATATCCCGGCAGGCACCGAAAGCGGTCGGATTTTGCGCCTGAAAGGCCAAGGCATGGAAGGCCTCGGCGGCGGCGGCGCGGGCGACGCCCTGGTGGAAATCCGCGGGCAAGGCGATGCCAACTTTCACGCCGACGGCCTGGACGTTTACAGCGAAGAACCCGTGACCCTGGGCGAAGCCGTCTTGGGGGGGCGGATCGAGGTGCAGACCATCCACGGTGTGGTTCGCGTGACGGTGCCCGAAGGATCCAATTCCGGCACCAAATTGCGTTTAAAAACCAAGGGCGTTCGCCCCCATGGCAGATCCGAACAGGGCGACCATTATGTCTCGTTAAAAGTGATGTTGCCCGAAGACGAAGATTCGGATCTGAAAAAATTCGTCAAAAAGTGGACCAGCAAGCGGCCCTACAACGTGCGCAAAAGCGCCGCCAAACGCTCCGTCACGCCTTAAATCGATCCCATTCCGGTTCCCCGCGCCACCGTTCAACCACAAAATCGACAAAGGCCCGCACCTTGGCCGCGAGGTGATTTTTATGCGCATACACCGCATAAATGCCCAGATCATAGCCGTCAAAGGCCTCCAATACCGGCACCAACCGGCCTTTTTTGAGGTCTTCGCCGACGACATGGCTTGGGATCAGGCCAATCCCCGCCCCGGTCAACACCATCCGGCGCACAGCCGCGGCGTTGTTAACCTGAAAACGGCCCGTGACCTTGATCGTTTCAAGCGCGCCATCGACCATAAATGTCCACGCCGCGCCATTGCGAAAATTGCTGTCAATCACGCAGTCGTGATCCAACAGGTCGTGGGGTTTGAACGGTTTTGGATGATCGCGCAAATACCGCGGGGCGGCACAGGCGACAATCCCGGCGGAGGCCAGACGGCGGGCAATCAGGGTTGAATCTTCCAGATCCGAAATGCGGATCGCAAGGTCGATGCCATCGTCCACCAACCCGACGAACCGGTCGGTCAATCGCAAGTCAACCGACATGCCAGGGTTCTGATGCAAAAAATCCGCAATCGCCGGGGTCAGGTAGGTCTCGCCAAACGTGACCGGCGCGGCGATGGTCAGGGTCCCTCTGGGGGCGGCGTGGCCTTCTTGAACGCTGGCTTCAAGCGCATCGAAGTCATCCAGAACCCGCTGGCACTGATCAAGATATACGCGCCCCATTTCGGTCAAGGTCAGCGACCGCGTGGTCCGGTTCAACAAGCGCACACCCAGGCGGTCTTCAAGCCTGCTGACGTACTTGCTGACCAGTGCCGTTGACATGCCCAAGCGCTCTGCCGCAGCCGTAAACGACCCCGACGTGACGACATGGGCAAAGGTGCGCATTCCGACAATGGTGTCCATACATTGTCAATACCACGTTGACAGTTATTTTCCCACAGGTGAATTTATCAATGGATAGGAAACAGGCAACCTGTTTGCCAGGAAAAAAGTGCCGCTGAAACCATTTTCATCCCTCTGTCCAAAAAGGAAAACAATCATGTCAGACACAAAATTAGCCCCTTACGCCGCCTTGGTGCTGCGGGTTTCCATGGGCGTTATGTTTATCGCCCACGGCCTGTTGAAAGTGTTGGTGTTCACCCCCGCCGGCACCGTTGGATATTTTGAATCTCTCGGCCTGCCGGGTTTTTTCGCTTATTTGACAATCGTCGCGGAACTGCTGGGCGGCGCGGCGTTGGTGGCGGGCGTCCTGACCCGTTGGGTATCCCTGGTCCTGATCGCCCCGGTGTTGGGCGCGATTGTGTTCGCCCACGCCGACAAGGGCTGGCTGTTCACCAATGAAGGCGGGGGCTGGGAATTTCCCGCTTTTTGGGTCGCGGCGCTGGTTGTTCAGGCGTTGCTGGGCGATGGGGCGTGGGCGATGCGCATTCCGGGATGGGTCCCGACCGCCCGCAAAACAACCTGAACGCACCTTACAAAAGGAGCCAAAAACATGCTTGTTGATGGAAAATGGGCTGCCAACTGGCAGCCCATTCAAGCCAAAGACGGCGACGGCCGGTTCGTTCGTCAAACCTCCAGCTTTCGCCACTGGGTCACCGCCGACGGGCGACCCGGCCCCACGGGCAGCGGCGGGTTCAAGGCCGAAGCCGGACGTTACCACCTGTACGTGGCGCTGATCTGCCCGTGGGCATCGCGGGTGTTGATGGTGCGCAACTTGAAAAAACTCCACGACGTGATCGACATCACCGTGGTAGAGCCCTTTTTAACCGACCAGGGCTGGGCCTTTGGCACTTACCGCGGTGCCGACCGGGACCCGCTGCACAAGGCCCGGCATCTGCACCAAATCTACACCCTCGCCGATGCCAATTTCACGGGCCGCGCCACGGTGCCTGTTTTGTGGGACAAGCACCGCAACACCATCGTCAACAACGAATCCGCCGACCTGATGCGGATCCTCAACAGCGCATTCGATGCGTTCGGCGACGCCGGGGTTGACCTCTTCCCCGGCCACTTAAGGTCCGAGATTGAAGCCCTGAACACGCCCCTTTACGCGCACCTGAACAACGGCGTTTACAAGGCCGGGTTCGCCTCCAGCCAAGCCGCGTATGACGAAGCGGTGAGCGGCGTGTTCGCGACCCTCGCCGGTCTGGAACAGCGCCTTGCCAACGGTGGTCCCTTTTTGTTTGGTGAGCCCATGACGGAGTCCGACCTGCGTTTGTTCGTCACCTTGATCCGCTTTGACATCGCCTATTTCGGGGCGTTCAAATGCAATATTCTCCGCCTTTGCGACCACCCGGCCCTGCAGGCCTATATGGAACGGATGCTGGCCGTTCCAGCCATCCGTTCCACCGTCAACCTTGATCACATCAAAGCCGGGTATTATTCAATCCTGGCCCTGAATCCATCGGGGATTGTTCCCGCTGGCCCCGATTTGGCCCCTGGGTGGCCGTAAATATGGGCATTTTTTTCTCAATCCCCTGTGTTCTTCGGTGTATTTTTCCAGCCTGACGGTGCCCCGGATGCTCCCAGCCCCAAAGGTTTTTTCGATCCATTCGAAGCCCCCCGAAATGTACAAAAAACGCCCCTACGCCCTCGATCGGCACGCTTTATGACGTTCTCACACGGGGCTCCTGGATGTATTCAAAACGTGCCTTTTGAACCGTGCGCCTCACCTTCAAACAAGCTTTTCAGCGTCCCCTGGTCGCCATTGTCTCGTGCCCGACAGAGGCTTTCTTGCAAGCGCCCCTGCCACGCCAATCGGGGCGCATTAAATTTTTCATGGTTGGGTAAATCTTCCGGGTTGGGCGCAAGCCCCAAGCCATACGCCACATCCAAAATGCGCAACACGTCTGGATCACGGGCTAAGAACCACCTCCCCTGATCGCTCATGACGACAATTTTGGCTTGCCGCAAAGCCTGCAAAACGGCTGTCTGAACCTCTTCACCCAGACCCCCGTCAAGGGCGGAGTGAACGTCTTCGCCACGTCCCTCGCGCCACAACCGTTCCACCACCACCAGGGCCACATTCAGCTTTTGCGCCGCGCTCAAATCATCGTAAGGCCGCCCCTCGTCCTGTTTCATTTCGCGCCCCTGCCGCCACTGCGGCAACACGGCGGCGATTTCCGCCCCAATCAACACCACCGCCCAACTGAAATACATCCAGATCAGGAAAATCGGCACCACCGCCAACGCCCCATAAATGGTTTGATAGGCTGGAAAAGCGCTCATATACAACGCAAACAGCCACCGCAACACGCCAAACAACACCCCCGCCGCCAGCCCGCCGGCCAACGCATGACGCAGCCTCACCGTTTGGTACGGCACAATGACGTAAAACACCGTAAAGGCCGCCACCGCCATCAGCATCGGCACCATCCGGGCACTCACCATTGCCAAACCGGAAGCCGACCCCAAGCCTAAAATCGCCCCCCACTGCGCCCCCAACCCGGTGCCGAGCGCATACAAATACGTCCCCAGCGACAAACTGCCCCCCAACAACAATGGTCCCAGCGTGATCACCGCCCAAAACATCATCATCCGCGAAACGAACGGCCGCGTCTGGCGAACCTGAAAAATAGTATTCAAAGCCGTCTCGATGGTGCCCAGCATCATAATCGCGCTGAGTGCCAAGGCGACAATACCCAGCGTCGTCAGCCCCGCCGTTTTGCCGACAAATTGATCAAGATAAAATTGAACTTCGGTGACGGAGGCGGGCAAAAAATTATCAAACACCATCGTTTTGATTTGACTTTGAACGGTGTCAAACACCGGAAAAGCTCTCAGAACCGAAAACGCGATGGCCCCCAACGGCACCAACGCCAGCAACGAGGTGTAGCTCAACGCCGCCGCGATGCGCAGCCCCTGGTCCCGACCAAAACGCCGCAACACCAATAGAACAAAGGCCCAAAGCTCCCGCCAAATCGATGGCTGCGGAAAAATATCGTTATCCTTGGGCAAAGAACGATTTTTCATGGTCCCGCCTCAACACTCTCTTTACAGGTCACGGGCATAATACACCCTCAACAGAACAATTGGCGAAAGCTTCATTGCAAAGCTTTGCCCCACGGCATCGTTCACCGTTTCACGGTGAAGACGTTTCGTGTAGGATGCCGACAACGCATTCAAAGTGATAAGGATACTCAAAACCATGACCGTGACCACTGCACTGATGGCCGGAAAAAAAGGCATCGTGATGGGTGTTGCCAACAATCGTTCCATTGCCTGGGGCATTGTCCAACATCTGCACGCTCACGGAGCCGAAATCGCCTTCACCTACCAGGGCGAAGCGCTCAAAAAACGCGTTGGCCCGCTGGCCGAACAGGTCGGGTCTGATTTTCTGATCGAATGCGATGTCACCGACATGAACAGCATTGATGCGGTTTTCGAAACCGTTAAGCAACGCTGGGGCAAGATCGACTTTGTGGTTCACGCCATCGCCTATTCCGACAAAGAAGAACTCAAGGGGCGCTACGTCGACACCACCCGGGACAATTTCCAGCGCACCATGGACGTCTCGGTCTATTCCTTCACCGCCATATGCCAACGCGCCGCGCCGATGATGAACGATGGTGGCTCAATGATGACCCTGACCTACTACGGGGCCGAAAAAGTCATTCCCCACTATAACGTCATGGGCGTCGCCAAGGCCGCATTGGAAGCCAGCGTCCGCTATTTGGCCGAAGACCTCGGCAAAGACGGGCTGCGCGTCAACGCCCTGTCGGCGGGCCCGATGAAAACCCTGGCCGCCAGCGGCATCGGCGATTTTCGCTATATTCTCAAATGGAACGAACTGAATTCACCGCTGCGACGCAATGTCACCCTGGACGACGTTGGTGGAGCCGGGTTGTATCTGTTGTCGCCCCTGTCCAGTGGCGTGACCGGTGAACTTCACTACGTTGATTGCGGCTATAACACCGCCGGCATGAAAGCCGTCGATGCGCCCGACATTTCCACGGTCTGAGGAACTTGAGACATGGCTGGTAACACCTTTGGCGACCTGTTTCGTCTGACCACGTTTGGCGAATCCCATGGCCCCGCCATCGGCGGCGTGGTTGATGGCTGCCCGCCGGGGATCAAACTGTCCGAAACCGATATCCAGCCCTATCTGGACAAACGCCGCCCCGGTCAAAGCAAGTTCACCACCCAGCGCCAGGAAGCCGACCGGGTGAAAATCTTATCCGGTGTGTTTGACGGAAAAACCACCGGCACACCGATTGGATTGCTGATCGAAAATACCGATCAGCGGTCCAGGGATTATGGCGATATCAAAGATAAATTTCGTCCCGGCCACGCCGACTACAGCTATTTTACCAAATATGGCGTGCGCGATTACCGCGGCGGCGGACGCTCCAGCGCGCGCGAAACGGCGGTGCGCGTGGCCGGTGGAGCAATTGCCCAAAAAGTCCTCAGCCACCTGCTGGGAAAATCCGCCAAAGTGCGCGGCGCGCTGGTGCAAATGGGCCCAATCGACATTGATTACCGCAAATGGTCGTGGGCACAAATCGATAAAAACCCGTTTTTTTGCCCCGACGCCAAAGCCGCCCAACACTGGGAAACCTATCTGGCCGAAATTCGCAAACAAGGCTCGTCGGTCGGTGCGGTGGTCGAAATTCAAGCCACCCGGATCCCCGCCGGATTGGGCGAACCGGTCTTTGACCGGATTGACGCCGATATCGCCAAAGCCCTGATGTCGATCCCCGCCGTCAAAGGGGTCGAAATCGGCGAAGGGTTTGGAGCCGCATCGCTAAGCGGCGAAGAAAATGCCGACGAAATTCGCCGCGGCGCAAACGGCCAGGCCGAATTTCTCGCCAACCATGCCGGCGGCACCCTCGGCGGCATTTCATCGGGCCAGGACATCATCGCCCGGTTTGCGGTCAAACCCACCAGTTCAATTTTGACTCCGCGCAAAACCGTCACCACCAAAATCCAAAACACCGACATCATCACCAAAGGCCGCCACGACCCCTGCGTCGGGATCCGCGCCGTGCCCGTCGGCGAAGCCATGGTATCGCTGGTGCTGGCCGACCATCTGCTCCGTCACCGTGCCCAAAACGGATAAGCGCGGATCTTGCTTGCTAAAGCCCGCACGCGGGCGGCTGGGCCGCACGCTTCGCGGGGGGCGCGCCGTGCCCGGCGGCGAAGCCATGGTATCGCTGGTGCTGGCCGACCATCTGCTCCGTCACCGTGCCCAAAACGGATAAGCGCGGATCTTGCTTGCTAAAGCCCGCACGCGGGCGGCTGGGCCGCACGCTTCGCGGGATCCGCGCCGTGCCCGGCGGCGAAGCCATGGTATCGCTGGTGCTGGCCGACCATCTGCTCCGCCACCGCGCCCAAAACGGATAAAACGTAACGCCCTGATATATAATCTTGTTTTAATGCATATAACACAATTAATTTGCTATATAAATTGTATTGACAATTATTTAGGTAATTTATATATTAAGCACACAAAATATCGCGAACTGGATATCCAATGCCCGGCACGCACAATGACCCGCCCGCTCACTCAAACGGAGCCCAGATCATGACCTCGCAAGTTATCCGGATCGAAGACGCCGTTCAATTGATCGAACACGCCCCTCTCGATGTGCACAACCAATTACAAGCCGGAACGGCGGTTTTGGTGGATGTCCGCGAGGTGAGTGAATATGAAAACGAACGAATTCCCGGCGCGTTTTTGATGCCGTTGAGTTTTTTCGACGCGGACCGTTTTCCCTTTTTACCCGACACCCGGATTATTTTGATGTGCGCCGTGGGCAAGCGGTCCGCCGCCGCAGCCAAACAGCTGATGAACGCCGGGTTTCGCACAACCCACCACATGAAAGGCGGCCTCACCCGTTGGAAAGAACAAGGTTTGGAAACGGACGTGGATTAAACGCGCGCCCTTTCCCCCTCCAAACGAAAAAAGAGCCCCAAATCGGGGCTCAGACTGTTGACAAAGTCCTCGCCATTGGCGGGGACTTTTGATTCAATAGGTGATGTTGAAAAAACCCACTGCGCAACAGACCGAACTTGAGATGGTTACTCTCGAGAGTTTGGTTCCGCCCGAT
>Ga0316208_1000426_pt1 | contig 52869 bp, 31 predicted proteins | sample 3monopyrite_MG_FD_204944 | JGI IMG/M metagenome (GOLD analysis project Ga0316208, IMG submission 204944) | Microbial mat bacterial communities from mineral coupon in-situ incubated in ocean water Damariscotta River, Maine, United States -... | ecosystem: Environmental > Aquatic > Marine >... | reverse complement strand
CCCGCGCAAGGTTCGCGAGAAGCCTCCGGAACGCAAGCGAGCGGTCTGGGTCCTCTACAGCGGCAGCATGAAAGAGGAAGGCCGGTACCCGTACGACCAGAAAGAGGCGGCCGACGAGCGTCTCGCGGTTCTGCAGGGACGCGGCAAAAAGCTCTACTTCATGCAGATGGTCAAAGAGCTGATCACCGGCACTGCCGACGGCGTCAAGGTTGTCGAACCCGTGCTGGAAGAGGAAGACGAAGTCGTCGTCGTCAAGAAAGCCGCCCCGAAAGACGCGGACGCGCTGGGTGATGTCGAAGTCGACGACGCCGACTTCGAGGATGACGACGACGATGAAGCAGAAGGTCTGGACGACGATCCGGATGACGAATAATTCGGAGTCGCGTTCAGCGTAGAACACTTTCGTAAATCAAACGGCGGTCCAGGTGGCCGCCGTTTGTATGCGCCTGGCGAAGTGCGTGAGATCGTCGTTCGAGAGAATGATGTCCCGCTCGCCTGAGAACTGACCGGGATGAAGGAGTATCGCAATGTCAGAGATTCAACGAGCGGAAGTTGAGGACACATACGCCGAAGGTTTTCGGTCGATCTATGCCGAGTTTCTGATCACGGCGCGAGATCGAAAGTGGCTGGACCACGCACTCCGAGAAGCCACAGGCAACGCGTCGAGCACCATCCTCTGCGATTGCGAGGCCGGTCTGGATCGATACGTCGGGCCTGGCGGTGACGAGTCGTTCGAAACTGCCGATGGTCGGCCCGGGGCGATCGTGCAGGTCCACGTGCCCAGGTTCCGCAAGGACCGCGTCGAAGCTCTTGAACGATCGCTGCTGGTTCGCATCAGCCAGAACGTGATGACGTGCCCGACGGCTCGCTGCTTCAACCTGCTCGACACGGACCCGTTCTTCAAGCTTGGTAAGAAAGTCTCGTTCTTCGGAGACGGCCACCAGAAACGCGAAGAACGCTTCGGCCACAAAGTCTGGACGGTCCCGACGATGGGGGGAGACTTTGTCCTCGATCGACGTTTCGGATTTACCGACGGCGTCATGGGCGGCAATCTCTGGTTCCTCGCCGAAACCGAAGACGCCGCGATCGAAGCTGCCGAACGAGGAGCTGCCGCCGTCAACGGCTGCCCCGGAACGATCATGACGTTCCCCGGAGGCGTTGCCGCCAGCGCGTCGAAAGCCGGCAGCAAATACTCATTCCTCATCGCCAGTACTTACGCCGAGTATTGCCCGACACTCCGAGACTCACCGGATGTCGAAACTCGACTGCCCGAAAACGTGCAGTCGGTCATGGAGATCGTCATCAACGGAAGCAGTGTCGAGGCGATTTCAGATGCGACGCAGGCGGCGATCGAAGCATCTGTCGAAACACCCGGCCTCGTCAAAATAACCGCCGGCAACTACGGAGGCCGCCTCGGCAAGAGCTTCGTCTGGCTCAAGCCGGAACTGCATCAGGCCGCCGAATAAAGAACGGTTCTAAAGATTCAGTTGCGTCATTCCCGCGCAGGCGGGAACCCAGTTTTTTTCGGGACTGAAATTGCCTCACGATGACAAGTCCCCTCTCCCCCAAAATCGATGCGGAAATCTGATAAGAACTCAGCAATTGGGGGAGAGGGGACTTTCATGCCCCGCTTCGCGGGAGCATGATTTGTACCGAACAACGGTGGGCGGGAACCCAGCTTTCATACAACTTCTGGATTCCCGCCTGTGCGGGAATGACGAATCGGCCCTGTTATTTGCAATTGGTTTTCTGACAAAGAGTCAACCAGATCCTCGGTGAAGCGAAGCTGCGAGATGACCGCCGTCGCGCCGGCTTCGAGTAGTCTTTTTTGGTCGCCGGGCGTCGCCATGTCTGACGCGACGAGGATCACGGCCTGGGTATTTTTCGTGGCGAAGCCCCGTGCCCATGTGTCGTCGTCGTAGACTTCTTTGATGCGGCGGAGTTGGCCGTCGTCAATGAACGCCGCGGCGACGACATAGAGCTCCGGTAGCTCGTCGTCTCCTACGTCAAAGCCGACGGCAGTCAAAATCTGCTCGAAACATTCTTTGAGCGCAACGTCAGCGGAAATAACTTTCGCGGACATGCCCTCTCCGATTTCGTCGGCGTCTTCCAGGCAGCCGGCGGCAAGTGTTCTGAACGCTTCGTCGCGCGAGGTCGTTGCTGGGAACGGCGGTTTGTGGGCCATCAATTCCTGCAGTTCGAAGCGAATTCGAGCGGCTGTGCGGGCCAGCGGGATGCTCCAGGCGGATGGCCATCTTTGCTCGGTGCGACCGATCGATTCACACCACGGACTGAAGGCAACAACAAACCGGCAAAGAGGCAACATTCCGATCAATTGGTCAATGTCGACAGCGGAGTTCTCGTCAGGAATGCTTTGGTATGAGACGACAAGATCCGGAACCAGCTCGCCGGTTCCAACCAAAGAGATGGAGTCCTGCAGCGACTTCACTCGGTGAGTTTGTGTCGATTCCAGACAGTTGCCCGTCTGGCCGTCTGACAGCGCGGTTTGGAATTGCGGCGACTGGCACTCACCAATGAGCAGGACAGTTGGCTGCGGATTTTCGGACATTGTCACACAGGCTCGAAGTTGATCAGGAAGGTCGTTGATCGCCGAATCGTCGTTGAACGCCTCGATGCTGGAAACCCTGAATCCAGACTGAGCTAAGCGTCGGAAGTCTCGGCCGGTTTAATGCCCGACGAAGGCTCGGTACGATTTGTCGCCTCGCCGCGGCCCGACATTCAGGTCCAGCTCGGCGTCGAAGCAGTTTTCTGACGCATTCATCCCGCCATCCCACCGACGATCAACCACCGACGATCAACCTCCGAGGAGACTCCCTGATGCTTCACCCGTTGCTCATTATGACGATCGGGATCGTCCTGGTCATCGTCCTGATCATGAGATTCAAGGTCAACGCTTTTATCGCTCTGATTACGGCCGCAATGGCTGTCAGCCTGATGGCCTTCGACCCGGTTTACGATGACCAGGAGATAACCACCGCTCTGCGATCCTCAGTGGTGACTGAGAATCTGGATGAGCTGCTGGACAAAGCGAGGGTTGGCCTGTCCCAGTCGAAGATGACCCAGGCTCAAAAGGACTGGGTCCGGAGCGTCGCGACGGGCGGACGAGACTACTCACCGGCGGAAGAGTCGCTGGCTCTGGCAGTTCTTCGTGTCAACAAGGAATCGCTGCCGGAACCGAAGAGTTTTCAGGTATCGAGCGCAGCCATTACTCGAGTTGCTTCGGCGTTTGGTGGCACATGCGGCGGCATCGGGATTGTGATCGCCCTGGCGGCGGTCATCGGAACCTGCATGATGGATAGTGGAGCGGCCGACCGAATCGTCAGAGCTTTTATGAACTTACTCGGGGAAGAACGTGCTCCGTGGGCGCTGATGGGTAGCGGATACGTTCTGGCCGTTCCAGTCTTCTTCGACACCGTTTTCTACCTGCTTGTTCCTCTTGCCAGGTCTGTCTACAAGAAAACGGGGAAATCCTATCTCAAATGTCTCCTTGCGATTACGGCAGGCGGTGCGATTACTCATACGCTTGTTCCGCCAACTCCTGGCCCGTTGACGATGGCACTGACGCTGGACATCAACCTGGGCAAAATGATCCTTGTCGGGGCCGCAGTGGCATTGCCGGCGGCGATCGCAGGAATCTGGGCCGCCGGATTGTTTGACAGGATGTACAACATTCCGATGCGTGAAGTCGCTGGTCGCGAAGATCCCGAACCGTTCTCGGACGACGAGTTGCCAGGCCTGTTTGAGTCGCTGCTTCCGGTCGTTCTTCCGGTCGTGATGATTGCCTGTGACACTGCTGCAGGCTCTGTAGCGACATTTGCTTCCGGAGACCTGGCTGCAACCGCGAAAGGCATCTCTCACTACACGGCCATCTTCGGAAATCCAAGTTTCGCTCTGCTGGTTTCGACAGTGATCGCCTTGGTTACTTACGTCAAACAGCGAAAACCGTCAAAAGAAGACATGGCTAAGGTCGTCGAACTATCTTTGATGAGTGGTGGAGTCATCATCCTTATTACTGCCGGTGGGTCAGCCTTCGGAGCCATGCTGAAGGCAGCTCAGGTGGGAGATGCGATCAAAGATCTGGCCGAGTCAACGTTCGGTCAAGGATCGGTCGAAGGCATGCTGATGCTGTTCCTCGGGTTCGGAATTGCTTCCTTGCTCAAGTTCGCGCAGGGCTCAAGCACGGCCGCGATGATCATCACTTCTGGAATGATGGTCGGGATGGTCGACGGAGTTGATCTGCCCTTCGACGTCGTTTACCTCGCTACAGCGATTGGTGCCGGTTCATGTATCGGTTCCTGGATGAACGATTCGGGCTTCTGGATATTCGCCAAGATGGGCGGCTTGACTGAGAAGGAAGCTCTGCAGACGTGGACGCCACTGCTGGTCATTCTGGGAATTGTCAGCATGGCGATGACGTTGATCCTGGCGACGATCATGCCTCTGACTTAGGGCAGCTGTAGGGGGTTGCTCGCAACCACCAATATGAAATGGTGGTTGCAAGCAACCACCCTACTCGCTGAGGAACGTGTCGAGATTTCCGAAGTCGGATTTTCAGGAGTGAGTCATGCCTCGTCAAAATGGCTTTCGGCATCAGTCCTATCCAACTCGACCAGCCGTTGCGCCCGTCGTTCTGAAGCTCGACAGCGATGACGTGCAGAGCCTTGATTTCGGGCACCTGCATACTCAGTTCGGTGTGCGAAAAGTTCTGCTCGTTCATGGGACTTTTGCGGGGGCGGATCCGTTCGGCATTCACGCGATGATGCGCGCGGGTGCCGAGCCGTTGCCCGCGGCAGCGAAGCTTGCCATCGATCCATTGATCGATCGTCTGTCCGAACATACGAAGCGATTGACGGACGCGATTACGGCGGACGTGGCCAACTACAGCGACGGATACCGGAAGCGGTTTCAGACACTCGTTGGGAACGATCCCGAAGTGAGTCGTCTCGAACCGACCTGGAGCAGCGAGAACAATCACGTTGCACGAGCGGGGCTCGCAGTGCGACTACTGAACCAACTCGTTGAGCTCCACGCCGAAGGATTCGACCCGGATCACGAACGGGTTCTGCTGTGGGGGCATAGTCACGCCGGAAACGGATTCGCGATTCTGTCCAATCTGCTGGCCAATGATCGCGCGAGTGCCGAAGCCTTCTTTGCGGCTGCCGGAGACTCGCTTGGTGAGGCGGGAGAGACGGCTCGTCAGGCGCTCGCAGCGGCCCCAACTCCGCATCCGATGGCGAATGCAACGCTTGTGGTCACGTTCGGTACGCCGGTGAGATATGGCTGGGATACGGACGGCCTGCGATCTCTGGTTCACGTGATCCATCATCGCCAATTGAAAGGTGACGCAGACGCCGCGGCGATCATTCCCGCCGTGACGTTCGGCTGCGAAGGCAACAGCCTGGGTGACAACTTCACCGCAGCGACGACTGGCGTTGCGGATGTCCTTTCTGCAAAGCACGGCGACTGGGTCCAGGCATTTGCCATTGCCGGAACTGACATCGCGCCGCCACTAAAACGCAAAGACAACGCGCGGATCGGTGCATTTCTCGAAAGAGGTTTGGCCGAGCCCACTCCTCAGAAGCTGAAGGAAAAGCTGAAAGTGACGTGCGCCCGCTGGAAGACTCGAACAAGACTTCACTCGGACGGCCGGAATCTGCTGATCAATTACGAATCGTCTCAACTGACGCGTTTCGGCCCCGCTCGCCAGGCCGTCCTTGGTCACGGCATTTACACGCTGAAAGACTGGCTGCCAAGTCAGCTTTCGCTCGTGCTCAAGTGGATGGAGCATGACGGCGTTTTGGCCAGATGAGCCCGAAACGTCACGGTGATTCTGAGGTAACCCGACGCGTCACTTTCGAAGTTGCACACTTCAGCCGCGAAGCGGCGACAGCATCTAGCCGTGGGTGTAAACCCACGGAAATGGATTGCCATGAACACTTCAGCCGCGAAGCGGCGACAGCGAAATGATTGCTGTCGCCGCTTCGCGGCTAAGGTTCTTGTGTCACTTTTTCTGCGGGCTGACGCCAGCAGCTAGATGCTGCCGTCGCTTCGCGACTCAAAACTCAGGAACTTCAAAACGCGCAAACCAGGGACTGAATTGGCGGACGATCCTTCGTTGACGCGTCGGGTTACCAGTGGGAAGTTATTTCGAAGGCGTTCTAAGCGAGGCCGTCGAGTAGCGTCCGCGTGGCTTCAACTTCGGCGGTCAGACCATCAACAAGCGATGTCTGCCGTCCATCCGGCAGCACTTCCCACGTGTAAGTTTCGACTTCCAGGTGCGGTGCGTAGTCCAGGTCTCGGACTGCGGCAAGGGCCTTCTTCAGGTCTCCGCGCGTTGTCTGCAATGGGCCGAGTGATTCAGCGTTGACCGGCACGTGGAAGTGAACTCGCCATTCGTCCGCGGATGCGAATTTATCAGGTGGTGAGAGTGCGGTGTCTTCGGTCAGGTCGACCTGTCGATGGATTGCTCCGTCAGTTGCTCTTCCCATCGTCTGGTGGAGGTATCTCGGTTCGACGTACCTCGCAAGTGCTTGCCGGGCCTCTTCATTGTCCGCCGGATTTTCAACACGAATCGCGCAGGTGATGTGGACTTTGTTAATCCGAATCTGCTCGGCCACGAGCTGCTGGATCGAGTCGGCGACGTCTTCGAACTCAACCGCCTGATGACAGACGTCGTAGCAGACGCCCAGATACTCGTTCACAACGTCGAGCGCTCCGACGTCGGCAGCCAGTTCGCGCAGTCGGCGGAAGAACTGAATTGTCTCGGCGGTCGTTTCGATAATGCAGAATGGTTCGGGTTCGATGGCCAGGCGAATCTTTCGACCGGTTTCTTCTTCCAGTTGCTTGAGCGACTTTGCCAGAGCAATCAATCGACCGGCGCATTCATCGGCGAAGGTCTCAGGATAGTCGAACGGCTTAAAGCCCAGCGGCACGGTCGACAGGCTGCCTGCGGTTCCGTCGTCGGGCATCAGCTTTGCCAGGATGCGAGCACTGTCCAGCGTGTAGTCAACGCGGTCGTCGCGAGTCCAGTCCGGCAGGTAGACATTTTCTTTGACGCGAGCGTCGTGGAAATTTCCAAACGGAAACGTGTTGAGCGTGTAGCACGTCAGCTCGGCTTCATTCAGCCAGTCTGAAAATTGATCGAGCCTGTCTGGTGTGCCCAGAAGTTCTGTCGCGACCGGTCGGGCCAGCCACAGCCCGGCGGCGAGTTCTCCAACTCGGCTGCGCACCGCGACGGTGTTTTCGCGGAGGCCTGATTCGACCTCGCTGATCGTCAATCCGGGATGAACGTTGGTGCAATAACTGAGGGGAAGGTTGCTGAGCGTCATCGTGAGATCGTTTCCTCGGCAATAACTGAAGAGTTGGCGGACCGAAACGCATGATCGGATCAAGCAAGGATCGAACATCAGAATAGTGATCGTGGAATCTTCCGCCGACTCAACGGCGCGGATTTCTCGGAGCGTTATCCATCGCCGTGTGAGTATGCACGCTGGATAATCGTCGTAACCGGAATAGTCGCCTCTGATTACTCAGGTGGCGACGGCTCAGACACATGTCAGAATAGGGGTTATTCTGTTTATGACGATTGTGCCAACATTTCTGCTGAAAGCGGCAGTGCCGCCAGGACGCCGTGAGCATCGTCTTCAGTCGTTAAGTCTGAAATTCCGATAGTAGATGACGACTGCGCTTGGCCGGAACGACGATGACTTGTGTGCGACGTTGATCTTCCAACGCCAGATGTTGAGGGTGATGGATTCAATCATGGATTCCAATTCATCCTTACAACTTGATCATGACAGCGAGAAAGCGTTGGCCGGCTCTCGGCACCGCACGGCTGGACGGAAAAGGATTGCTCAACCATGAAGTCTCGTGACCTCTGGAATTCTGCGCTGCTGGTTCTGGGAGCCGTCGGTACGGTCGTGCCTGCTTCGCTCGCGAGCGCTGCCGATGAGTCGGCTGTTGCTTCGAAAACCGCCAGTCAGTCAGCCGTGAAGACCCAGATAGACCTGCAGCCCCGGAAAATCGCACCATTCAAGATCAATGATGTTTCCCTGGGAGCAAAGGGGGAACTGACTGGTTTCGTTCTTGACGGACAGGGCAAGGCCGTTGCTGACAGCCGAGTGATCGTCAGGCTTGGTCGGAAAAACGTTGCCCAGACGACAACTGGCGCGACCGGTCAGTTTCGCGTTGAAGGACTTCGTGGCGGCGTTTATCAGATCGTTCATGCCGACGGTGTTTCGGTGTTCCGTGTCTGGAAAAACGGTACCGCTCCCAGAAGTGCAAAACTCAATGCTCTACTGATTGCGAGAAAGCACCGGGTCATTCGTGGGCAGGATGGTGTCGGTCCGCTCACTATGATGCAGCCGGCCACTTTGGCAGCAGGTGCGGCGGCAATTACAGGGGTGACGTTGGGCATTGTCGGACTCACCGAGGCCAGCGATGCTAACGACAGAGCGGATGCCGCCACCGCGGCGCTGGACGCATTTCTTGCCACGAACAATTGAGCTGTCACGCCGATTGATCCGCCCATTCAAGTGTGTCTACGAAGTCACAGCCCCCGACGTGGTTCTCCACGCCGGGGTTTTCTCTTTCCTGTGGGCGTGAGTTTTCCTGGAGAGAATTCATCAAGTCGATGTTTCTCGATTCGACTGAATCGGCTATGAGGATTCCTGTCTGTTGACCGTGTTTCGGAAACCCGTTCCGGCGGCGATTCAGTCGAATCAAAGCCTGCTGATGGCCGATACAGAAACACGGGGACGTAGAAGTGTCGGGGATGGGACTTCTGCCGAGTGACCGCTCACCCAAGAGATGAGTGGTCGACAGTCAATCAGGTCACTGCTCTGTGGGCAGCGGCACGGAAAGCCACTCTTGCAGCGGAACGAGGGAACTACACGATGACATCATCTTTCAATACACAAGCGGCTGCTCTGAATCGACGGCAGGCCATGGGTCGTCTGCTGGCTGGCGGAGCAGTGGCCGCTGCACTCCCAGGTCGTCTGCTGCTCGCTGAAGACGATCGGATCGCGACTGCAATCAGAATCGGTGGAACTTCTCATCCGCTGGCGCCGGGCCTGCGTCTGGCTGTCGAAAGCCGACGAGCTCTGGATAAAATCGACGACTACTCAGCATCGTTCTTCAAAGAAGAACTGGTCGGCAAAAAACGCGTGAACCATCAGCTCACGTTGAAGATTCGCGAAACGCCGTTCAGTGCTTATCTCCGCTACGAAAACCCGCACAAAGGTCGAGAAGCCATCTTTGTCTCCGGCAAAAACGGCGACAAGATGCTGGCTCACGGGACTGGCATTGAGGCCATCGTCGGAACGCTGGAACTTGATCCAAACGGTGATCGAGCTTTGGAAGAAAGCCGTTATCCGATCATGAATATCGGCATGCGGAATCTGCTCGAGCTGACAATCGCTCAGTGGAACAGCGAGCTGAACATTCCCAATGTCAAGGTTCGGTACTTCCCGAACGCCAAAGTGGCCAACGTCGAGTGTCGAGTCTTCGAAAGCTCGTACGACAAGAAGCACAAGGGCGTGAAATTCCACCTGACCCGGCTCTATGTCGACAAGAAGACGGCCTTCCCGGTCCGAGTCGAGCAGTTCGACTTCCCAACCAAAACCGGAGCGAAACCGGCCATTCTTGAGCAGTACACATACCTGAACGTCAAAGCGAACGGTGACCTGAAGGACATTGACTTTGACGTCAAGAATCCGAGCTACGATTTCTAAGCAGAATCTAACGACAGGCAGCCGCGTTGTTTTCTCATCGTGGTTTGAGCCTGAGCTGCTGACCAGAAACGCCAGGCCGCGTCGTACCCATCTTCGGTACGCCGCGGCTTTTTTCGTGTTGCTGTCCCGCCTGCGGTCGAACGCTGTCGCGATCATTCTACCGGCAGGCAGGTTCTGCTCGCTTCGTAGACAGCCGTGCCTGACCGGTTGGCAGGTGCGTGTGATACCACGCTGATGGTGACTGTCTTTGCACCGGCAACCACGCATTGATGTCGGCGTCGTTTGTCTAAGGATCGAGCAGCTCTGCGCGCAGGTGTGACAACTCAAGCGGTCCGTGACGCGGGATCTGCCGAAGCGATCGACAGCCGCCGATGGGTGATGGCGATTCCCGTTAATTGATCGCACATCGAGATGTCTTCGCCGACGAGTGGCACGGGCATTGCTTTAGACTTGAGCCGTGAAGAATTCCGGATGTTGTCGGACTCGCTCTCTGAAACATCCTGGCCCTGACAGCTTGTGTGAAAGGAAACACATGGTCTGGTCCAAATGTTTTGACAGGTCAGCTCGCTCGGTCGAACCCGCGACGGCCTTCCTGCAGCGCGCTCACAGACAGCAAAACTCAGGCTGGCATTGGCGGAGCATGAATCACCAGCAGACCTGATCCTGTCAGTAGTTGAAACAGCGCTCAATCGATTCTGAAAGTTGCTCCCCCGGTGTTATCCACCTGTGAGGATGTTTTCAGAAACGGCCATTTACAGATTACGGGACCGATGCGCGCTCAGCATCCCTGACCCTCGATTTCCGTCAACAACAAAGCAGAACAGACACGCGAAAGCACTGGAAAATGGAACTTAGAAACAAAGCTACTCGAATCTCTTTGCTGGATTTCAAATCGCCTCAAATGCGAGCGTTCCACATGACGTGGTTCGCCTTTTTTCTCTGTTTCTTCGCATGGTTTGGCATCGCCCCGCTGATGAAAGTCGTGCGGGAAGAAATGTCATTGACCAAAGAGCAGATCGGCTGGTGCATCATCGGTTCGGTGTCCATCACCGTGATCGCCCGGCTGTTCATTGGCTGGCTGTGCGATCGAATCGGACCGCGATACGCCTACACCGGACTGCTGCTGCTTGGCTCAATTCCGGTGATGGGCATCGGCTTCGCTCAGAACTTCGAAACGTTTCTGCTCTTTCGAGTGCTCATCGGTGTGATCGGAGCATCGTTCGTCATTACGCAGTACCACACGTCGGTGATGTTCGCTCCGAATTGTGTTGGAACAGCGAACGCGACGACGGCTGGCTGGGGGAATCTCGGCGGCGGCGTTACTCAGATGGTCATGCCAATTGTGCTTGCCGGAGTGCTTGCATCGTTGACCTGGCTCAGCGGCTTGTTGACAGAGTACGAGATCCCGTTCGTTTCCGATCACCTGCTGCCTTACCTGGGTGATGTCGAGTTTCTGGGTTGGCGAGTGTCGATGTTTGTGGCCGGCCTTGCCTGCGCGGCATTGGGCTTTGCCTACTTCTTTTTCACGCAGGACGCTCCTGAAGGGAATTATCACCAGCTTCGCAAAGAGGGAAAGCTTTCCTCGAAGCAACAGGTCAAAGGGTCGTTTCTTGCTGCCTGCAGGGACTCGCGAGTGTGGGCTCTGTTCCTGATCTACGGCGCGTGTTTCGGGATTGAGCTGACCATTAACAACGTTGCGGCTCTCTACTTTCTGGACTATTTCGACTACTTCGCGTCGATGGACCCGGTGAAGGCTGTCTCGACGGCCGGACTGATTGCTGGCCTGTTCGGCCTGATGAATCTGTTTGCTCGGACAATGGGCGGAGCATTGGGTGACCGTTTCGGAGAACGCTGGGGCCTGAAAGGTCGAGTCCGCTGGTTGTTCATCGCTCTGTTTTGCGAAGGCCTGGCACTCATGGTCTTCTCGCAGATGAACGTGCTCGCCCTGGCGATTCCAACGCTGATCATCTTCAGCCTGTTCACACAGATGTCTGAAGGAGCGACTTTCTCAGTCGTCCCGTTCATCAACCGAAAAGCTCTTGGATCAGTTGCCGGCATCGTTGGAGCGGGTGGAAACGCTGGAGCTGTCGCTGCCGGATTCCTCTTCAAAACGTCGGCCGTCACCTGGCCAACTGCCCTGTTAATTCTCGGAGCACTCGTGACGTGTTCAGCGTTTCTGGCCTTCACCGTGCGGTTCTCAGCCGAGGCTGAAACAGAAGCTCGCATTCACACCGAGGAAGCATCGGCTCAACGCCGAGGCGAACTGCTCGGAGCTGCTACATAAACAGGTTTCTTCTCCCTCGTTCCTACGCTCCGCGTGGGAATGGCTTAACAGACGCTCTGCGTCGTTGTGCATTGAACTGAAAAGACGCGGAGCGTCCGACGGAACGTTCCCACGCAGAGCGTAGGAACGAGAAACGAAAACAGAGCGCCCGACGCTTACAGGATGACGGTCATGATTTCTCCCGCTGATGAAGTTGCAGAAACCTCTGTCGAGACTACTCCGCCCGAAGATCGCAAGACGATCGTTGTCATCGGCAACGGCATGGTCGGGCTGCGTTTCTGCGAAAAGCTTGTCGAACTCGACACGGCAAAGCAGTACCGCATTGTGACCTTTTGTGAGGAACCGCGAGCGGCTTATGACCGAGTCGGTCTGACATCATTCTTCGCCCACCGCGACGCTCAGAAGCTGATGATGGCTCGGATGGAGTGGTACGAGCAGAACGGCGTCGAGCTGCACCTGGGCGACCGCGCGTCGGAAATTGACCGTGACGACAAGGTCGTACGTTCAACGAAGGGCGTCGAGATCGCTTATGACTCGGTCGTGATCGCGACGGGCTCGTACCCGTTCGTTCCGCCAGTTCCGGGAGTCGATAAGAAAGGTGTCTTCGTTTACCGGACGATCGAAGATCTTGAGCACATCATTGAGTACTCAAGGAAGTCGCAGCGGTGCGCCGTTATCGGTGGCGGGCTGCTGGGTCTCGAAGCGGCCAAAGCGGCTTATGATCTCGGCCTGGACACTCACGTCATCGAGTTCGCTCCTCGTCTGATGCCGCGACAGATCGACGATGCCGGCTCGCGAATTCTGGTCAAGAAGATTGAAGACCTTGGCGTCAGCGTCCACTTGAACAAGGGCACGAGCGAGATCAGCGGACACGGTCACGTCGAACAAATGACCTTCAACGATGAATCGACGCTCGACGTCGACATGATCATCGTCTCGGCCGGAATTCGTCCGCGCGACGATGTGGCTCGCGATTGCGAAATTGAAGTCGGCGAGCGGGGCGGCATTCAGGTCAACGACCGACTTCAGACGTCGGACCCGAATATCTACGCGATTGGCGAGTGTGCTCTGCACGGCGGCATGGTCTATGGACTCGTCGCACCCGGTTACGACATGGCCGAAACGGTCGCGGCGAACCTGACTGGTGGAGACCGAATCTTCAGCGGCACGGATCTGTCGACCAAGCTCAAGCTGATGGGCGTCGACGTGGCGAGTTTTGGTGACTACGAATCCGGGCCGGACAAAGCGACTCCCCTTTCGTTCGAAGAACCATTCACTGGCGTTTACAAAAAGCTGCTGTTCAGCCTCGACGGGAAGCGTCTGCTCGGCGGCATCCTGGTGGGCGACGCCGCCGAGTACGGCACGCTGCTCATGATGAGCAAAACCGATCAGGACCTGCCATGCGCACCGCATGAGCTGATCGTCGGAAGCAACAGCGGAGCGCCGCTGGGCAACATCGACGGAATGCCGGACGAAGCGCAAATCTGCTCCTGCAACAACGTCACCAAAGGCAACATCTGCAAAGCGATTTGCGACAAAGAACTCGACTCGGTCGGCGCCGTCAAGATGTGCACCAAGGCCGGCACCGGATGCGGTGGTTGCATGCCGCTCGTCACGGACCTGTTCAATTCCGAAATGGCGAAGGCCGGCAAGGAAGTTACCAACCATCTCTGCGAACATTTTCATTTCTCACGGTCCGAACTGTTTGCCATCGTGAAAGTGAAGAAACTTGAAACCTTTGCCCACGTCATGGCTGCATGCGGACAGGGGAACGGCTGTGAAGTCTGCAAGCCAGCCGTGACGTCGATTCTGGCGTCGCTCTGGAATGAGAATATTCTCGAGGACTCGCACCAAACGCTGCAGGACACGAACGACCGATTTCTCGCCAACATGCAGCGAGGCGGATCTTACTCGGTTGTTCCTCGCGTTCCCGCCGGCGAGATCACTCCGGACAAGCTGGTCGTCATTGGCGAGACGGCGAAAGAATACGGTCTCTATACGAAGATCACCGGCGGGCAGCGGATTGACATGTTCGGTGCCGACGTTCAGGACTTGCCTGACATCTGGGAACGGCTCATCGATGCCGGATTCGAAAGCGGTCACGCATACGGAAAATCGCTTCGGACAGTGAAGAGCTGCGTTGGTTCAACGTGGTGCCGCTACGGAGTGCAGGATTCAGTCGGTTTCGCGATTCGAATTGAGAATCGATACAAGGGAGTCCGTTCGCCGCACAAAATCAAGATGGCTGTTTCGGGGTGCGTCCGAGAGTGCGCCGAAGCTCAATGCAAAGACGTCGGACTCGTCGCGACAGACAACGGCTACAACCTCTACGTGTGCGGCAACGGCGGCGCAACGCCCCGTCATTCCGACCTGTTTGTCGCCGACATCGATGAAGCAACCGCCATCCTCTACATCGACCGGCTGCTGATGTACTACATTTCGACCGCCGACAAGCTGACTCGCACCAGCGTCTGGCTGGAGAAGCTTGAAGGCGGACTCGATCACCTTCGCGAGGTGATCATTGAAGACTCGCTCGGACTCTGCGACGAGCTGGAGTCTCAAATGCAGAATCTGATTGACAATTATCAGTGCGAATGGGCTCGCGTCGTGAACGACCCTGAGCAGCGTTCCCGCTTCCGCCAGTTCGTTAACACTGAGGAAGAAGAGCCGGTGATCGAGTTCGTGTCGCAGCGCGATCAATCGCGCCCCGCCGACTGGACCGACGAGCTGACAGCGCTCGAACTCTTTGGAGAACTCAAAGACCGAGAAGAGAAACTGTTGGGTAATGGTGGCGCGGACCTTTTGGAACAGACAAAGTGGGTGCAGGTCGGCACGGTCGAAAACTTCCCGCAAGATGGCGGAGCCACAATCAAATACGGCAAGTCGCAGATCGCCGTCTTCAACTTCTCCAGCCGAGGCGAATGGTACGCCTCTCAGAACATGTGCCCGCATAAGAAAGCGTTTGTCCTGTCACGCGGCATCGTCGGTGACCAGTCAGGCACTCCAAAAGTCGCCTGCCCGCTGCATAAGAAAACGTTCTCTCTAGAAACCGGAGAATCTCTACAGGGCGAGGACTACGACATTCGCACCTTCCCGGTGAAAGTTGAAGAAGGAAATGTGTTCCTGGACCTCCCGCCCACCGAAATTCTGGACGAGCTGCTCGCTACAGAAATCGGCTGCAGCATGGCAACGACATGTGAATCCAAAGGTGAGCCCGTCCCGGTGTAAATCGCGAAGCCACAAATGGTGAACGGTGTTATCTGACAACGCCCGGAGAGAATCAGACAGAGCCATCACAAAACTGCCAGTATTGAAGCAGGCATGACCAGAGACGCAGTCACGATTGATTCCGCTGTTGAAGCGCCGGACGAGCCATCCGCCGCCGTGGGCCGTCATGATCTCCCGCTGGGCAATGATACTCCGAACGAGCCATCCACTGGTCCAACTCTGCTCGAACGTCTGCTGGCCGATCAGCAGGAACTGACGGCGGTCGAACAGTTCTCGCAGGTTTACAACGAACAGGCCGCTCCTGCGCCGTCGAGATACTACTCGTCACTGATCCCTGCGACGGCTCCAGGACCCGGGCAACAGTATGCGTTTGATGTCGATCTTGATGCGTGCTCGGGGTGCAAAGCGTGCGTGACCGCGTGCCACTCGCTGAACGGGCTCGACGAGACGGAAACGTGGCGGGACGTTGGTCTGCTCGTAGGTGGTACAACCACAAATCCCATCATGCAGCATGTAACGACGGCCTGTCATCACTGCCTGGAACCAGCGTGCATGACGGCCTGCCCGGTTGACGCCTACGAGAAGGATCTCATCACCGGCATTGTTAAGCATCTCGACGATCAATGTTTCGGTTGTCAGTACTGCACGCTGGCCTGTCCGTACGACGTTCCGAAGTATCACAAGCAGAAGGGCATCGTGCGTAAGTGCGACATGTGCTCGGATCGGCTGTCGGCAGGCGAGGCTCCGGCGTGCGTGCAGTCTTGTCCGCATGAAGCAATTTCGATTCGCATCGTCGACTGCGAGCAAATCATCGAGGACTCGGAAGCCGATCGTTTTCTGCCGGCAGCCCCCGAACCCCACATTACACTCCCGACGACGACTTACCGCACGAAGCGAGTCTTTCCGCGAAACCTGTTGCCGGCTGATTATTTCTCGGTGGCCGAGCAGCATCCGCACTGGCCGCTGATCATCATGCTGGTGCTGACTCAGCTTTCTGTCGGGGCGTTTCTGTCGGGTCTTGTCCTGGAACGATTTCTTGACGAGACACTGATCGCTTCGATGAAACCCGTGCATTCACTGAGTGCTCTGGTGTTTGGTTTACTGGCGCTGGCGTCAAGTACGCTGCATCTGGGACGCCCTCGGTTCGCGTATCGAGCGATCATCGGACTGCGGCATTCCTGGTTGAGTCGCGAGATCGTCGCGTTCGGTGTCTTCGCCAAGCTCGCCGTCATCTACGCGGCGGGAAGCTGGTTCGGGCCGGAGATGCTTGTCGGCAGTCAGTACTGGCAACAGTGGCTGGGTTGGGGAGTTGCTGTTTCAGGCCTGGCTGGAGTGTTCTGCTCGGTCATGATCTACGCGTTCACGCAGCGGGTATTCTGGAGTTTCACCAAAACGTTCGCTCGGTTTGCGTTGACGACGTGCCTGCTGGGTGTCGCCGCCGTCTGGCTGACGCTGCTGTTGATTTCGTTCTTCGGAACGGGCGACGCGGCCGCCAACGTTTCGGGAATCATTTCGGGCTACGGTCGCCGCATCTGCCAGACGCTGCTGTTAATCACGAGTCTGAAACTGGTGTTCGAAGCCAACCTGCTGCGACCGCTGCTGAGTCGCCAGACAACGCCCATGAAACGATCGGCGATGCTGATGACCGGGTCGTTGGCCAGCGTGACCATTGCGAGATTCGCCTGCGGAGTCCTCGGAGGTCTCGCCATGCCGGCACTGCTTCTGAAAGCGACCTCCGAGTCTCCGCAGGATCCCGTCTTCCTGATCATCGTGACGAGCATGCTGTTCGTCGCGTGCCTGGCCGGTGAACTTCTCGAACGTTATCTCTTCTTCGCCGCAGTCGCTTCGCCGCGAATGCCAGGCTCACTCAGGAGCTGATTCGCCGTGTCATCAGACGTTGTTGAAGAAGCAGAAACGGCTGACCTGGAACTGCCAGTCCTCCAGGAATCCCGACTGCCATCATTCATGCATCAGCGCGACGGGCATCTCACGCGTGAACTGTTGCTTGAGCCAGGCGGGTTCGGACTCGGGCATGTCCCGGCGAAATCGAAACCCGACGCAACGACAACGATGACGTGCGGCTACTGCTCGACAGGCTGCGGCCTCAACGTTCATTTGAAAGAGGGCGAGGCGGTCAGTCTGACGCCCGTCACCGAGCACCCCGTCAATCTGGGCATGGCCTGTCCGAAGGGCTGGGAAGCTTTGACCGTGCTGGATTCGCCCGATCGAGCGACGCAACCACTGTTGAAAGACGCGAGTGGTAAGCTGGCCCCGACCGATTGGGACACCGCTCTCACAACATTCACCGATCGCTTCAAGGAGATTCAGCAGCGTCATGGGACGGAGTCCGTGGCGTTTCTCAGCACCGGGCAGATTCCCACGGAAGAAATGGCTCTGCTCGGTGCTCTGACCAAATTCGGCATGGGCATCCTGCACGGAGACGGCAACACGCGGCAGTGCATGGCGACTTCGGTCGTGGCGTACAAACAGTCGTTCGGCTTCGACGCGCCGCCGTACACTTACCAGGACTTCGAAGACTCCGACGTGATCGTGCTGGTCGGCAGCAACCTGTGCATCGCTCACCCGATCATGTGGGAACGCGTCATGCGCAACGCACACAAGCCCGAGATCGTCGTCATCGATCCTCGCATGACCGAAACCGCCATGCAGGCGACGCAGCACCTGCCGCTGGCTCCGAAGTCCGACCAGTCATTGCTGTACGGAATCGCGAAGATCCTGATCGACAACGACTGGCTCGATGCTTCTTTCATCGAGCAAAGCACCAGCGGTTTCGCCGAATTCGCGGAGTACGTCCAGCAGTTCACCCCCGAACGCGTCACAAAAGACACCGCTCTCTCGCCCGAGCAGGTAGATCGTCTCGCCGAGACAATCCACGCCGGAAAACGCGTTTCCTTCTGGTGGACGATGGGCGTCAACCAGAGTTACCAGGGAGTCCGCACCGCTCAAGCGATTATCAACCTGGCGTTGATGACCGGAAACATCGGCCGACCGGGAACCGGAGCAAACTCAATCACTGGCCAGTGCAACGCAATGGGCTCGCGACTTTTCAGCAACACAACCAACCTGCTGGGCGGGCACGACTTCGCGAACGAAGACCACCGAAACAAAGTCGCGGACATCCTGGATATTGACTCTGAGCAGATCCCTCGCGAACCGTCCTGGGCCTATCACGAAATCATCGAAGGCATTCTGCGAGGCAAGATCAAAGGCTTGTGGGTGATCTGCACGAATCCGGCGCACTCATGGATCAACCAGACTCAGTGCCGAGACATCCTGGAGCGACTGGACTTCCTCGTCGTGCAGGACATGTACCACACAACCGAAACCGCACAAATGGCGGACCTCATCCTGCCGGCCGCCGGCTGGGGAGAAAAAGAGGGAACCTTCATGAACTCAGAACGCCGCATCGGAGTCTTGAAGAAAGTCCGCAAAGCACCCGGCGAAGCACTGTCCGATTTCTCAATCTTCCGACTGATCGCCAACTACTGGGGCGTCGGAAAGATGTTCGAGAAGTGGAGTTCCCCCGAGGCGGTCTTCCAGATTCTCAAACAACTCTCCGCCGACCAGCCATGCGACATCACTGGCATCAATGATTACCGCATGCTCGACGAAATGGGCGGAATCCAATGGCCGTTCGTCAAAACCGCAGGGCCGGTTCCCACCGGTCGTTCTTCCGATACACGGCCGGTACGAACCGGCCCGACTTCCAGCCAGCGTCGTCTCTTCGAAGACGGCCGCTTCTACCACGCGGACGGCCGAGCGAAGTTTCTGTTCGAAGATCCCAGACCAATGCCGGAGCCGCCGTCTGACCAGTTTCCCCTCGTTCTTCTGACCGGAAGAGGCACGGCGTCTCAGTGGCACACTCAGACACGAACCTCAAAGTCAGCAGTTTTAAAGAAGCTGTACCCGGCGAAACTTTACGTCGAGATCAACCCGAGCGACGCACGGAAGCGAGGCATCAAACCTCAGGACACCGTCATCGTCATGTCCCAACGCGGCCGAGTCCACGCCAGCGCCTTCGTGACTCCCAACGTGCAACCCGGCCAACTCTTCCTGCCCATGCACTACGAAGAGGTCAACCAGCTGACCGACGCCGTCTTCGACCCCTACTCAAAACAGCCTTCTTACAAAGCCTGCGCCGCTCAGGTTCTGCGAATGTAATCTGTGCTGATGAGTAAGTAGGCTGGGTCGAGACCCAGCAATGGCGTATTGAACAATGCTGAGTCAAGACCCAGCAATGGCGTATTGGACAATGCTGGGTCAAGACCCAGCCTACGCAGGGTGGCCCCGACAATCCCGAAGGGTTGTCTGGGTGCGTCAGCACAGGATGTTTCGTCGTGATGGCCGATGATTTCTGAGCCACCCGCGGCACGCCGTCAGGGTGCCGGATCATGCTGCAACAACGCTCCCCGCTGGATGTAATTTAGACCGAAGCTTTCAATCTTCATCGAGAGCTGAGGATCAGACCTCTTGTGCCTTCGGCACCCAGACAATCTAAAAGAGATTGTCTGGGCTACCCTGCTCAGGTTCTGCGAATGTAATCTGTGCTGATGAGTAAGTAGGCTGGGTCGAGACCCAGCAATGACGTATTGAACAATGCTGGGTCGAGACCCAGCAATGACGGATTGGACAATGCTGGGTCAAGACCCAGCCTACGCGACTGGCGGCTGCAACCGCCCTTGCCAATACGCGATCTGTTCTTCGACAGGGGCTTTGCCGCCGGAGCCGAAGCTTTGGAGGGCGGCGACGGCGTTGTGGGTTCCCAGGACGTTGTAGACGGATTCGTCGATGAGGTCGCAGGCGGCCTGCAAGTCTTCGAGTGAGAGATCTTTCAACTGGCACTTGCGACCTTCGCATTCGGCGACGAGTTTGCCGACGGTGCCGTGTCCCGTTCGCATGGGGACTCCGCGTTTGATGAGGTATTCCATCAGCGCGGTCGCGTCGAGGAATCCGTCGTCGATCTTTTCGTTGATGCGGTCGACCTGAAGTTCGGCTCCGGCGATCAATGCCGGTGCGACTTCCAGGCACGCTTCCACTGTGTCATACGCGTCGAAGAGGGCCAGTTTGTCTTCCTGAAGATCCCGGTTGTAGGCCATCGGCAGGCCCTTGATCAGGATCAGCAGTTGTGACACGTCGGCCATGACTCGCGCCGTCTTGCCGCGGATTAATTCCAGGACGTCCGGGTTCTTCTTCTGCGGCATGATGGACGAGCCGGTCGTAAACGCGTCGGGCAACTGGATGAAGCCGAACTCGCACGAGAACCAGATGATCCATTCTTCCGCCCACGAGCTCAGGTGAGCAGCGATCAGCGACAGGTCGAGCACGAACTCGACCATGTAATCGCGGTCGCTCGACACGTCCAGGCTGTTTCGCGCGACGTCGTCGAAGCCGAGCAGTTTCGCCGTTTCCTGGCGATCGATCGGCAGCGACGTCCCGGCCAGAGCGGCGGCTCCCAGCGGAGACACGTTGACTCGTCGTCGGCAGTCGGCCAGTCGCTGGCGGTCGCGTTCGAACTTCTCGGTGTAGGCCAGCCAGTAGTGAGCGGCCAGGACAGGCATTGCGCGTTGCAGATGCGTGTAAGCGGGCATGACGATTTCGCGGTCGCGGCCGGCTCGCTCGACGAATGCGCGTTGGACGTCGAGCAGCAGTTCGTCGATCCGGTCAATGGCCGCTCGCGTGTAAAGTTTCAGGTCCGTCGAAACCTGATCGTTCCGGCTGCGGCCGGTGTGCAGCTTCCGTCCGACATCGCCGAGTCGTTCTGTCAGGCGACTCTCGATGTGCATGTGAATGTCTTCGAGAGACGTTTGGTGCTCCATCTCGCCGCGTTCGATTTCTCCGCGGATGTTGTTCAGTTCGGAGATGATCTGGTCTCGCTCGTCGTCCGAAATCAGACCGACTTTGGCCAGCATCCGGGCGTGAGCCTGCGAGCCGGTGATGTCGACATCGGCGAGCCGTGCGTCAAAGCTGATGGATTCTGTAAACCGTTCGACTCGGGCGTCAGTCGCTTCCTGAAATCGCCCGCCCCACGCTTTGCCTGTCACGATGCCGTTCCGTTCGCTGAAGTTTCCAAAAACTGTGCTCAGAGAAGCTGTTTGAGTCGTGAGTCTAGACAACGGTCTCGCAATCCGGGAGCGTATGATTTCCTGAATTCTCCGTTGAAAGAGGAAACCCCGACGGGATGTCGTTTTTTGGATTCCATCCGCTGATCGAACGCTGGTTTCACAGCCGGTTTTCTGAGCCGACCGCTCCGCAGCGGCTCGGGTGGCCGTCTATTGAACAGGGCGAGAACACGCTGATCGCCGCTCCGACCGGCAGCGGAAAGACGCTGACGGCGTTTCTGGCAGTGATCGATCGATTGTTGAAAGACTCAATCGAAGGAAAACTCGAAGACGGCGTACGCGCGATTTATGTTTCGCCGCTGCGAGCACTTTCCAACGATATGCACCGGAACCTGTCCGAGCCGCTCGAAGAGTTGAACGCGCTGGCCGCGGAAGAGTTTCCCGGAGTGCCGATTGCTGGCCTGCGAGTCGGTCTGCGAACTGGCGACTCGACGCCGTCTCAACGCGCGGCTCTCGTTCGCAAACCGCCGCACATTGTCGTTACCACTCCCGAGTCGCTGTTTCTGTTGGTGACTGCCGAGAAAGGCCGAGCGGCGCTGAAGTCCGTCGACACGATCATCGTCGACGAGATTCACGCCCTGGTGCGAGACAAACGAGGCTCACACCTGGCACTGACGATCGAGCGGCTGGAGTCTCTTTGTGAACGGCCCTTGCAGCGGATCGGCCTGTCGGCGACGCAGAAGCCGATCGAGCGGATTGCGGAATTTCTGGTTGGAGGGGCAAGGTCGGAAGTCGGAGCATTGAAGTCGGAGAAAGCGGAAGTCGGGTCAAACAGTGACGTAGGCTGGGTCTCGACCCAGCTTGTGATGCGTCGCTGGGACGAGTCCCAGCCTACAACTACGAATTCCGACCTGCCGAAAATCGTCGACGTTGGCTATTCGCGTGATCTCGATCTGAAGATCGAAGTGCCGCCGAGTGACCTCTCCGCCGTGTGCTCGACTGAGCAGTGGAGCGAGGTCAATGAGCGAATCGTCGAGCTGATCAACTCGCACCGGAGCACGCTGATTTTTGTGAACACTCGACGGATGGCCGAGCGCGTCACGCATCAGCTCAGTGAGATCCTTGGTGAGGACCAGGTTGGCAGTCATCACGGTTCGTTGTCTTCGGCGATTCGACTGCAGACTGAGCGGCAGTTGAAGAACGGAGAATTGAAAGCTGTCGTCGCGACGGCGTCGCTGGAGCTGGGACTCGATGTTGGGTTCATTGATCTGGTCATTCAGATTGGCTCGCCGCGAGCGATCGCCACGTTCCTGCAACGAGTCGGTCGGTCCGGGCACTCGCTCGGCAAGACGCCGAAGGGACGATTGTTCGCGCTGACTCGTGATGAACTGGTCGAAAGCATGGGGCTGATCCGGGCGATTCGCGCCGGGCGGCTCGATGTGATTCCGATTCCGGAGTGTCCGATCGACGTGCTGGCTCAGCAGATCGTCGCCGAGGTTGCCTGTCGTGAATGGGGCACGGACGACCTGTTTGCGTTGTGTCGTCGAGCGTGGCCGTTCCGAAATCTGACGCGCGAAGACTTTAACGAGACGCTGCGGTTTCTAAGCGAAGGACTGACTGATCGGGCTGGTCGAGGGAAAGTCTATCTTCATCAGGATCTGGTTCAGAAACGGCTGCGGACTCGGCCGGGTGCTCGGATCGTCGCCTCTTCGAACGCCGGCGCGATTCCGGAAGTCGCGGAGTTTCGAGTCGTTGCTCAGCCGGACGGCGTCGTTGTTGGCACGCTGGATGAAGACTTTGCGCTGGAGTCGCACGCCGGGCAGATCATCCTGCTGGGAAATACGTCCTGGAGAATGGAAGGCGTACGCGGCACAGACGTGCACGTTACAGATGCCGGAGGAGTTCCGCCGACCGTCCCGTTCTGGCGAGGCGAAGCTCCCGGCCGGACGCTCGAATTGAGCGAAGAAGTGTCGCGCATTCGCGAGGATCTTGAGACGCGACTGAAGGCTTTGCCGGAGACGGTGATCGCAAGCTGGTGGGAAGAGGCTGAGCCGACGACGCCAGACGCGGGCCAGAAACATGGGTTCGCAACATTATCTGAGGGTTTAGAATGTGTGCCACTGGCTCCGCCAGTGCCGAATATGGAACAGGGCGAAGTTCAAACAGGCACTGGCAAAGCCAGTGGCACACCGTCGCAAGAAAGTAATCAACGTGAAGATTGCACGTCTTCTATGTCTTCGGCTCAGACCACCAGGAATCTGGACGATCATTCTCCCGCCACGCAGACGGAATTCCGGACTTCGACAGCGGACATCGTCAAGTGGTTAGTTAAAGAGACCGACTGTTCGGATTACGCCGCACGGCAGATCGTCAACTACGTGGCCGCTCAGATTGCGGCGGTCGGAATGGTGCCCACGCAGAAGCGAGTCATCTTCGAACGGTTCTTCGACGAGTCCGGCGGGATGCAGATGGTGGTGCATGCTCCGTTTGGTTCACGAGTGACTCAGGCGTGGGGCCTGTCGATGCGGAAACGGTTCTGCGTTTCGTTCGACTTCGAACTACAGGCGACGGCCGACGACGACGGATTCATTCTTTCGCTGGGGCCTCAGCACAGCTTTCCGCTGGAGTCGATGTTTCCGATGCTGACTTCGGAGAATGCTCAGCGGTTGCTGGAGCAGGCAATTTTCTACATTCCAATGTTTCAGATCCGCTGGCGGTGGAACGCGAACCGGGCGTTGCTGGTTCCTCGTCGCGACAAAGGCAAACGCATCCCGCCGGCCTTGCAGCGGTTTCGAGCGGACGACCTGATGACTTCGGTATTTCCGCTGCTGACCGGTTGCCAGGAAAACGTCGTCGGCGAACTGAAAATGCCCGAGCACATTCTGCTTCGTCAGACGATGGATGACTGCCTGCGCGAGGCACTCGACATTGACGGTTTAGTTGACGTCCTCAGGCAGGTCGAAGCCGGCGAGATTGAATTCGTGGCAAGGGACACTCGTGAACCATCGCCGTTTTCTTACGAGTTGCTTAATTCGAATCCGTACGCGTTTCTCGACGGCGGCGAATTGCCCGAACGCCGTGCACGCGCGGTTTCAACGCGTCGATCACTGACAGTTGATTCGGTGAGCGATCTTGGCCGACTCGATCCGTTGGCGATCGAGCAGGTGACCAGCGAAGCTCAGCCGCTCGTCCGAAATGCTGATGAGCTGCACGATGTGCTGCTGACTCGGATTGTCGTGCCAGACGACGAAATGGAAGACTGGCGGGGTTGGCTCGAAGAACTTGTTTCTCAACATCGAGCAACCAGTACGACAGCAACGGGCGGAGTTACAGTCTGGACAGCCGCGGAACGTATCCCGGTCGTGCTCGCGATGTTTCCAAATTCGGAATTGCAGCCGGCGATTCAGGCACCTGAGGGTGTGCGGCTGGAATGGAACGACGTTGATGGTCGCGTGGCAGCGATGCGCGGGCTGCTGGAGACGTCGGGGCCGCTGACTCATGAAGAAGCGGCTCTTCGAACCGGGACGAAGCCGAATCAGGCGTTCGCGGCTTTGGAAGCTCTGGAAGGCGAAGGCGTTGTTCTGCGTGGGAAGTTCAGAGAGCCGGACAGATCGCCGTCGAACGTGGGAGTTAATGAAAGCCCCCTCGCCCTAACCCTCGCCCCCCAAGGGGGAGAGGGGACTAGCTTCGGCTCCAGCGATACGGACAGGCAAATTGAATGGTGTCATCGTCGGCTGTTGTCGAGGATTCATCGATTGACGATGCAGAGTTTGCGGCGGCAGATTCAGCCGGTGTCGTCGGAAGTTTTCCTGAGGTTCCTGACGCATCATCACGGTCTGACGAAGCAGACTCGGCGAGCTGGAGTCAACGGTTTGTTCGAAGCCGTCTCGCTGCTGCAGGGCTATGACCTGGCGGCTGTCTGCTGGGAGCGTGATGTCTTGCCGACTCGCGTTGACGGATACCGGTCGGCGTGGCTGGATGAGCTTTGTCTTTCGGGTGAGGTTGCCTGGGGACGGCTCTTTCCGCCGAAGCGCGAGGCGGACTCCCCTGCTCTGCTGACTCGTGTCGTTCCCGTTTCGTTGTTCCTGAGGAGCGACCTTCGCTGGCTGACCGCTGACGCCGCGTTGGAAGATGACGAAGTGCTGAGCCCCGCTGCTGACGAGATTCTCGCAACGATGAAACTCCACGGTGCCGTTTTTGCTTCCGACCTTAAGCAGCAGTTGAAAATCGGGATCGGAGAATTGAACGATGCGTTGGGCGAGCTGGTCTCACGAGGCCGGATCGCGGCCGACGGGTTCGGCGGTCTTCGTTCACTGCTGCAAAGTAAGCAGCCGACTCCGTCCGTGAGTCGTCGATCCGGGCTGACGCGAACTCGAAACTCGGCAGGCAACACCGGACGCTGGGCAATCTGGCATCGCGAATCTGAGGCGGCTGACGTATCGCAGCGAAGCAATTCACAAGTGGCTATCGACGAAGAGAATCCCGTCGAGCAGTGGGCGTGGCAATTGCTGCGCCGATGGGGCGTTGTCTTCCGCGATCTACTGGAACGTGAAGCGGGCACACCTCGCTGGTGGGAGTTGCTGCAGGTTTATCGTCGACTGGAAGCGCGAGGCGAAATCCGAGGCGGGCGATTTATTACGGGCGTGGCGGGCGAGCAGTTTGCTCTTGGTGATACCGTCAAGAAACTGCGACAGTTGCGGGACGCGACTCCGGATTCTGGCAACAGGGCGATTTCGAAGACGGCGGGGATTCGAGAAGGCTTTTTATTCGCCGGCAACGGACAGAAGGAACCAGATGTAATGCCCGCGGCTAGCGCCGTCAGCTCAGAAGAATCGGGGCAGGAATCGTTGAGTGTGGCAGCTTCCGACGAACTCGTGATTATTTCTGCGGCGGACCCGCTTAATCTCGTCGGGATTATCACAAGGCATTCGCGTGTGCCGGCGACGGCTCACAATCGGATTGCTCTTCTGAATGGCAAACCGATCGCCGCGTTGATTAACGGCGAAGTTAACTTTCTGGACATAGTGCGAGCGACGCAGCGGGACGGTGTTGCTCGAATGTTACTCGGGCAGAGTGCGGACTTTGAGACCGAAGTGGATTGCGACCTGCCGCCGGACTCCGAAGACGCGGATGAGCCATCGCCCAGGTCGCCGCGAAAGCGTTTCGTTCGTCCGGCGATTTCCTGACCGACGAAGTCAGCAGCGGTTGCCAGATCCCAGCCACCCTCCGATCGCCGGCCGCCACTGCGAAAAGCCGGTGGCACTCGTGGGATTCAACAGGCAGGTATCAGAGTGTGGTCCGAACATCCGGGCGGCGTCCCGAATGATGAGTTCGACACGCTCGTTTCATCCGATCCGGACACGCCGCAGGGACCACGTAATCGTCAAAGTCTGTCCGCTTTGACGTCGCTTAAGTGGGCACCCTGTAACAGTTTTCACGACTGAGTAGGCGGCGGCGGCTCCCCGTTGGCGGTGAGTCGTCTGACTGTGCCAGTTGCTTCAAGCAGGGAATGTGTTCTGTCGACCAAATACGTACGGAGATTCTTTCGTTCGTTGGTCGACGCGTCATTTTTCCCTGGACTTTCCGCAAGGAGGCATTTGCCGCCTCGCCAGGCAGGTCTGAAGTGGGAAACTCTGGCGTCAGTCTCGGCCTTCTGAACGGTGAATCCCCTTGGATTGGATTCGCTTGGAATACGGAAGGAGTGACTCAGATGAGACTCGCTATGAAACTCGCTGTTCTGGCCGGCCTGCTTGTTGCAGGAAGTGGTCAATCAGCGCTGGCAGGTTATTGCGGAGCTGCCAGCTACAGTTGCTGTCCCACGTCGGCGTGCTCGCCGTGCGGGGACTATGGTGCCGCAAGCTCGTGCTCAACGTGTTACAAAACTGTTCAGGACGTCGTCTATGACAAATGTCAGGTGACGAAATACCGGACGGTTTATGACACGGTCTGCGAGCAGCAACCGATCTCGTGCACCCGTAACGTCTACGAAACGAAGTTCCGTGACGAGTGCTACACTGTCCAGAAGCCGGTTTATCAGGTCTCTCATCGAATCGTGCCGCACACCGTGTGCAAGCCGGTTAAGAAGACGTGTTACCGCAACGAGCAGTACACCGTCCGAGTGCCACACACTCAGACGTGCTACCGCAACGAGTGCTACACGGTCTGCAAGCCTTGCTACAAAACCTGCTACAAGACTGTCTGCTACGACGTCTGCAAGCCGGTTTACAAGACCTGCTACCGCGAAGAGTGCTACACGACTCACAAGCCGTGTACCGAAACGCGTTACCGCGAAGTCTGCTACACGGTTTGCAAGCCGGTCGTCGAGTGCAAGCAGGTCGATGTCTGCGGCGGCTCGTACAAGACCGTCGTCGAGCAGTGCCCGGACAACTCATGCAGCAAGTGCGTGCAGTCTCCCGGAAGCTGGAACTACGACTGCAACAGTTGCCGTCAGGTTTACAAGCCCGGCTGCAACCGCACGGAGCGTTTCTTCCAGCCCGGCTCGACAACATGTCGACAGGTCTGGGTGCCACGGACCGAAAAGAAAACGGTCATGTGCACTCGCATGGAACGTCAGGTCAAGCGTTGCCGAGTCCCATACTCGGTCTGCCGCATGGTTCCTGTGCAGAAGACTCGCCGGGTTCCTTACACCACCTGCTGCATGCAGAAGGAAACTCGACAAAAGAAGGTTCCTTACACGGTCTGCTCGACGAAGACCGAAACCCGCACCCGCCGCATTCCATACACGGTTTGTTCATGGCGATGCGAAACCCGAAACCGTCAGGTGCCGCACACGGTGACTTCTTTCGAGAAACACACCGTCTGCACGAAGGTGCCTTACACGACGTGCTCGTACGTTTCGGAAAGCAAGACACGCAAGGTTCCTTACACCGTGTGCCGTCAGGTTTGCGAAACCCGCTACGTCAATAACACTCGCCGAGTGCCTAAGCAGGTTCCTTACACGGAAACTGTCTGCGTACCACGCGTCGTTTGCCGTCAGGTTCCTGTGACGAGCTGCTGCCCGCAGCCGTCATGCACTACGGGATCGTGCGGTAACTAGAGCAACTCACTGAGCGACACGCTCGCTGAGTCAAAGTCCAATCCAAGCGTCATCCGAAAGCCGGCTTCGATCTTCGAAGTCGGCTTTCGGTGTTTTCAGAGACAGTCGCAGGCTGGAACAAGATCCACGCCGTCCCGGCAGCGTGACCGTTCTCGTCATGCCCTACGACAAATCTACTCCTTTTTTGAAAATTGATTTTACGAAGATTCTTCATATTTGCTTTGCACGTTCATCGCATAAAATCGCGTACATATTACCGAGGCGTTTACTGCTGTCGCTGATCTGTCGACCGAATGCTGGTCAAGGAAAAGGAGCAGCCGAAATGAAGCCAGGTACGTCACACGAAGAAGCGGTTTCCGGCATCAATGGTGCCATTGCCCGATGCTTTGACGAGATTGCTGACCTGCTGGAAGGTCGCTGCTCGACCGATTTCCGCATCACCACTTACCGCCGAGGTTCGGTCGTTCTCCGAGAACTCCTCTGCCCGGTCGATCGAATTTTCGACGACTCCGGCCGCGAAGGTCTGGAAGACATCCCCGGCCTCAGCAAATCGCTTGCGTTGTCCATCGAGAAGTTTCTGCAGACCGGTTTGATGCCGACGCTGGAGCTGCTGCGTGGCAACGGCTTGTCTCCTCGATTCATGCGATCTGCTGACAACCCTCGTCCGCGTCGAGTGATCCACGCTCGCCACCCAGCCAGCCTTCAGCGGGTGACGGCGCTGCCGCAGCCCTCTCGTGATCTCAACGAGCCATCGATCGAGCAGTTACTCAGCATCGATGCCGAGTACCGAACGAAGGCGGCCAACGAAGAACTGGTTCGAATCGCTCCACGCCAATTCAACCCAACCGGTGACGAGTGGCTGCCGATTCTGCACGCTCGTCGAAACCAGTGGCACTACACAGCGGCGTTTTCGAACACGGCACACGCCCACCAGGAAGGCATGACGCACGACTGGGTGATTATCCACCGCGACGCCGCCGAACACTCGGGACACTGGACTGTGATCACGTCGAAGTTCGGAAAACTAAAAAGCCGCCGCATCGTCCGAGGGCGCGAAGCGGAATGCGCCGAGTTCTACCTGCGGCATCCGCACGATGTCACAGCCGATGAAATCTTCGAGCCGCTGGCACGCACTCAGCAAAAGCTGTTGTTCGAGATCGACTAGACCAATTTCAAACCTGGTCTTCAATGAGCGGCTCATTCTCATGAGAGCTATCTCTGAAGATGCACTGACACCGGCTGGGTATCACGAAGCGGATTCGGCACACAGAAAACGTCGATCATGCCGGAGACGATCAAAACGCTCTCACGCAGAGGCATCAGGAATCTTGTGGCCTATCTGATGTCGCTCAGAAAGCCTGCCAGGTAGAGCCATCACTGTCCGAACTATTCGGGGAGTTCCTGTTTGTTCGTTTCAGGCAGGAACAGCATCACGAACGCACCGACAAGGAAGAGCGCCGCCAGCGACGAAACGGCGAGCCGGTAGTCCATACCCGACTCGGCTTTCAGCCAGCCGGAAAAGAACAACACGGGGACGGCCAGAATCCTTCCGCCGTTAAAGCAGAAGCTCGTGCCGGTTGCTCGAAGATGAGTCGGGAACAACTCGGGGAAGTAGATCGCGTATCCCGCGTGAATGCCCAGAGTCAGAAAACCGAACAGCGGAAGAATGAAGAGCAGTTGCTGATAAGTCTGCGGCCCGTAACAAGTAATGGGCACAATCAAAAAGGCCGCCAGTTGCATCCCAATGAACGCTCGTCGTCGACCGAATCTTGCACACAACGGGCCAAACGCCAGCAGCCCGATTCCACCGCCCGCCGTTTGCATGATCCCGTAGGCAAACTTTGCCTTCTGACTGGCGACGTCCGAAGCGATGCCCGCCGCCTCAAGCATCTCACTGGCCAATCCTTGAGTTGCGACGACGACTGCCCAGAATGTTCCGAGCCCGACGGCTCCCAGAAGCATGCCCAGTATCGCGTTCCGGTTCCACTTCGGATTCAGCAGCAGATCCTTGAAACTTCCAAGTTGAGCACTCCGACCTTCCGCGGCCTTCGCCTTCCACTGCTCCGGTTCTTTGACGGCTGCTCGCACCCAAAGAATCAGCAAAGCGGGGATCACTCCAACGAGATACGCGTACTGCCAGTTGGCTCCAACGGCGATGCCGACCAATGCGGCCATCCACGTCCCCAGCACGCTGGATGCGTGAAAAATTCCAGACGCGTGAGGACGCGCTCTCGCCGGAAAAATTTCAGAGACCAGACTCGCCGCGACCGCCCATTCACCACCAACCCCCATCGCGACGAGAAACCTGAGCGCCGCCACGTGCCAAAGCTCGGTCGCAAAAAACGTCAGTCCGGAAAACACCGAGTACATCAGAATTGTGATCATCATGATCGGCCGCCGACCGTAGCGATCGGCCAGCGTGCCCGCACCAAGGCCACCAACCGTGCCACCCAGCAGAAAGATTCCGAGAAACAGGTCGCCGTATTTCTGAACGTCGGCGCCTTCACTTCCAAGAATCTCAGCCAGCATGTCTCCGCGAGTGATGTTGAAAATCTGACCTTCGTAAACGTCAAACACCCAACCAGCAGACGCGATCACAAGAACCAGCCACTGATAGCGGGTGATGCCGGCGTACCACGGACCTTCGGACGCTGAGGTTTCTGCTGAGTCGTCGCTGGCTGGTGATTCAGTCATGGCCGAAAGATCGTTTCTTAGTTCTTTTGAGAAGAATCAATTTTGAACAGGAGTCAGCGGAGAGAGCAGAGACATCGTTCGAATCCTGACCCTGCTCTCTCCGTTCTCTCCTGTTTGAAAATTTGCTGTCAGGTCAGAAGAGTTAGAGTTTTGATTCCAATGCCCCCTCACCCGCGGCTGAGACCGCGACCTCTCCCCCCGAGGGGGAGAGGTGACGAAAGCGGACGTGGTATCGCTTAACTAGTCGCTGTCGGATTCCGATTCTTTGTTTTGAGGATCGGCTAGAAACTCGTTCGTGAATGCGTCGGCGACTGTGAGACTTCCGGCGTCGACGACTTCGCACTCGACGAGTTGGTCGGCCATTTTCTGCCAGCGTTCTTTGGTCATGTTTCCGAGCGGGACGGTTCCGGTCGAGTCAACTGGCAGGCAAAGAGCCTGCAGCTCCTTCGCGCCGAATTCAAGGATGTCGAGATCCTCGTCGCTCATCTGGTCCGTCTGAGCCAGGATGAATCGGTTTGTTTCTTCTGGCTCGGTCAGGTACTTCTGCCAGCCCTTCTGAACCGCCTGCGTGAAGTCTCGAACAAGGTCTGACTTGTCTTTTATCATCGACGCTTCGGTGATGAGCGTGCTTGTGTATGGGTTAAAGCCGATCTCGGCTGCCATCAGGTTGACGGGATCTCCGCCTTCTTTCTTGGCGCTGAACGGCTCGCTGAAAACGTAAGCCTGCTGCGCGAAATCTTTTTTGAGAAGGAACGTCGACACGTTGCCGGGGTACGGCACGATCGTGCAGTCTTCGAGCGACACTTTTCGCTGCAGATAGTTTCCGAAGGTCGAGTTCTGATTGATGGCCAGCGTCAGGTTCTTCAGACCGTCGAACTGTTTAATCCCCGACTCCTCGTGAACCATGATGCAACGCGGGCTGGTCTGCAGCGCTGCGAAAACTGCTACGACGTCGGCTTCTCGGGCTCGCGCAGTCAGAATCTGATCGGCGTTCGAAATCCCGAATTCAACTCGCCCGGTCGCGACGTCCTGAATGACCGGCACGCCGGGGCCGCCGGGGCGGATCGTGACGTTCAATCCGGCTTCCTTGAAATAACCGTGTACGAGTGCCGCGTAATAGCCGCCGTGTTCGGCCTCGGGATACCAGTTCAGCGCGAGCGTCACATTGCGTGGAACTGGCGAACTGGCTGCCACTCCGGTCAGCTCACCGTCGCCTGTTGCTGCGTCCTGAGCAGGCTCGTTTGAGCAACCGAGGCAAAATCCTGCCAGCAGAATTGCACCAAACTGACAGATTTTCAGACCAGACAGAAATGAATGGTAGTTTTGCGGTGCACTTCGCCGATGATTCATAAACTCAATTCCTGACTATGTTTTTGGCGATTTTACGGGCTGACATCGACCATTGACGGCGCGATTCGACCGCCAATGGCAGTCAGAATTCCGCGAGTTGCAACCGAATGCCGTCAGGCGTAGAATTCTTCGCTTCCCGTGGCCGATGGTCTCGGGATTTGATAGAGAAATCCAACCAGACTCGGAGGATACCCCTCTTGAGAGCTGGGTTGCAAATCTGGAGATAAGTACGGTGAGTCTTGATCAGAGCTTGAAACGTGGCAGTCGGTTGGTCCGAGCCCGAAACGTAATGAAGCGAGCTGAACGTATCGCAAAGCTTACGGACGAAGACCGCTGGGACGAAACCAAGAGCGTCCTCGGCATCCCGAAGACGAAAGTGCCCAAGACAGTCGGTGGGCGAAAGAAGAAGAAGAAGGAAAAGACTGAGGAAGAAGAAGAAGCCAAGTAAGTCTTTCGTCACCCCTTTCAGCGTAAGCTGATTCGGTAACCGAATATTCAAACGGCCGTCTGAACTCTCAGATGGCCGTTTTTTTTGTGAGCGGCTTCGACGCAATCTAATCTCGCTCTGATCATGGGCTGCCAAACTGCGACGCCCGAGCACCGATGTTTCTCATTCGGGCGACTGGTAGGTTGCCTGGCAGGATCTTCGCCGACAGAATGCTCGGTTCAGTTATTGGAGCTCTCTGCTCACTCAACTGAGATTCTTAAAAGACCTGGTCGCGACAACGGAGAAGTGACCATCGCCCTTCACGGACGTGCCTGTCCAGTTTCTCAACGCAAGGTCGATCCGTTTGGTTGATCAAACGGGCATCTTTTGCGACGAGTGATCCGTAGTTTAAGACCCACAACTTCATGCCGATTTCAGGTCAGATTCGAGCGTCCGCCGGAACTGTTTCCCGCATCCGACTGCGGTGGCAGCTCGGTCGATTCATGGCAGCCACGCAGGATTGCCGAGCGACTCAGGCGGAAACGCTTGCTTCGCTACTCGAATTGAATGGTCCGTCTGAACTTGCCATTCAGAATGGGCTCGGAAACGCATCAACACCCGATGATCTCGACAAAGCCGTTCCCGTCACCGACTACAGTTTCTATCGAGACGCTATCGAACGGGCGAAACGCGGCGAGACTCAAGCACTGCTCGGGCCGAAGAATCGGCTCATGATGTTTACGTTGAGCAGCGGGACGACGTCCGATTCAAAATTCATTCCGGTCACCAACCGCTTTTACCGAGATTACCGCCGAAGCTGGCAGCTCTGGGGTATCTCAGCGTTCGACGCACGACCGAAGATGAACGCGTTGAAGATCGTTCAGTTGTCGAGTGACTATCAACGATTCACCAGCGAAGGCGGCACGCCGTGCGGAAACATTTCAGGCCTGGCGGCAGAGATGCAGAAACCGGCCGTCAAAGTGCTTTACACACTGCCATCGATCCTCGCCAAAATTGACAACGCAGCGAACAAGTATTACACCGCGCTGCGGCTGGCAATTGCTGACCCGTACGTCGGGCTGCTTACCACCGCCAATCCCAGCACGCTGGTTCACATGGCTCAAATGGCCGACGACCGCAAAGAGGCACTCATTCGAGACATCCACGACGGGACTCTTTCCGTCATCGATGAACTGCCGACCGCTGTTCGCGGTGCGCTGGCCAGGCGGCTTTCAAAGGCAGACCCTCGCCGCGCTCAGACGCTTGAAAAATGTGTTGATCGAGCGGGAAGTTTGCTGCCGAAAGATTACTGGCCCGATCTGCAACTGGCCGCGATCTGGACGGGCGGAAGTTGTGCTGCGTACCTGCCGACTTTGTACGAGTATTACGGAAACGTGCCGGTCCGAGACCACGGGTTATCGGCCAGCGAAGGCCGCATGACCATCCCGTTTCAGGATACGTCACCCGACGGCGTGCTGGACATCACTTCGCACTACTACGAATTCATCCCGGAAGCTGAGTACGGAAGTAAGAACCCGACGATCCTCAAAGCGCACGAACTCGAAGTCGACAAGGATTACTTCATTCTGCTCACAACGGCTTCGGGGTTTTACCGCTACGACATTTGCGACGTCGTTCGCTGCGTCGGTCATCACAACACAACGCCGATCCTTCGCTTCCTGCACAAGGGAGCCCACATTTCGAACATCACGGGAGAGAAGCTTTCCGAATCCCAGGTGATCGAAGCCGTTCGCGCAATACTCACGGAATTCGACCACCGAGTCGGCTGCTTCACGATGATTCCGACATGGGGTGAACCTCCGCGTTACCAACTGATGCTTGAAGACTGGGAAGTTCCAAAGAACGGCAGCTCGCGACAGTTCGAAACTCGACTCGACGAACGTTTGTGCGAGATCAACTGCGAGTACCACGAAAAACGAACGACATCGCGGCTCGCCCCGCTTGAGATCCTCCCGCTTCGGCGAGGAAGCTGGAGCGAGTTCGCTCGCGATCGCCAGGCAAAAGTCGGCGGCAGCATCGAGCAATACAAGCACCCGTGCCTGCTGCCGAATCTCGAAGCGGCTTCAAAAGTTGCCCGCCAGTTTCGAGTCAGCGGTGACTGCATCGTCAGCGAGTGACCGTTGCTGCTGACGGCAAAGTAAGCATGAAGTCTGTCACCCTCGCAGCATCGCCAGAAGATCTTCGGCAGTCAGTCGGCTGCTGCCATCGGTGCCTTCGAGCAAACTGTCGGCCAAATCCCGTTTGCTTTGATGCAGTTCGAGAATCTGTTCTTCGATCGTGCCGCGAGTAATCAGTCGGTAAATGGTCACCGGACGCAGCTGTCCAATCCGGTGAGCACGGTCGGCAGCCTGATCTTCGACGGCCGGGTTCCACCAGGGATCCATGTGAATGACATAGTCGGCGGCCGTCAGATTCAGCCCCGTGCCGCCAGCTTTCAGACTGATCAGAAAAACGTCACCTTCACCAGACTGGAATGCGTTGACTCGTTGCTGGCGTTTCTTCACCGGCGTACTGCCGTCGAGGTACTGGTAGGAAACGTCGCGTCGTTCCAGCTCTTCGCGCAGAATCGAAAGGTGATCGACAAACTGGCTGAAGACGAGCACCTTGTGTTTTCCGCCGAGTAGCTCGTCGATTGTTTCTCCGAACAGTTTGAGCTTCGAACTCGACAGACCAGATTCCGGCAGCACGAGTTTCGGATGGCAACACGCTCGCCGCAGACGCATGATCTCAGCAAGGATCGCCAGGTGTGCCGGCTGCTGCTCATCCGAGCCGGACAGATCCGTCAGCTTGTCGACCGCTCGTTTCCGAACGGCGTCGTAAAATGCAGCCTCTTCCCTGGTGAGTTCTACCGAGAGTGTGATCTCGGTCCGGGATGGCAGTTCCTGAAGCACCTTCGACTTCGCTCGACGCAGAATGAACGGCTGCACGAGTTTCTTAAGACGCTGCTTCGCTCCTTTATCTTTGTTCCGTTCGATCGGTCCGGCGAATTTCAACTGAAACTGCTTTTCCGAGCCCAGCAAACCGGGATTGATAAAGCGGAACAGGTTCCACAATTCGCCAAGATGATTTTCAACCGGAGTCCCCGTCATGATGACTCGAAAATCCGCCGACAACGCCATCGCCGCTTGAGACCGTCGTGTCGCTCCGTTCTTAATTGCCTGAGCTTCGTCGAGCACCGCCGTGTGCCAGTCGATTTTTTCGAACCGCTCTGCTTCGTTGTGAAGCAAACCGTAGCTGGTGATCACGACGTCGCGCGGGCCAAGTTCCTTGAGCGCCGCCGCCCGGTCTCCACTTCCGAAGAGATGCACGTTGAGCGTGGGCGCAAAACGCCTGGCTTCATCGACCCAGTTGAACGTTACCGACGTCGGGGCCACGACGAGCGCCGGGCCGCCTTTTGATCGTTCGAGCAGCACAGCGAGTGCCTGAATCGTTTTTCCGAGCCCCATGTCGTCAGCCAGGCACGCTCCGGCTCCCCAATGAGCAAGCCTCGACAACCAGTGAAAACCTTCGACCTGATAGTCGCGAAGTTCCGTGTGCAACGTTGACGGCACATCAGGGCAAACTTCATCCGCATTGCGAATGCGCGACAGACAATCTTTCCAGTGTTTGTCAGAAGTGACTTTCAGTTTGTCGCTGATTTCCTCGATCGCTCCCGATCGGACGGCGGGAAAACGCATCTTGCTTTTCAGTCGGTCGCCGAACGCTCCCAGTTCCTCGACTCGCCGCCGCAACTGTTCGGTCAGTGCCAGAAAGCGGCCATCGTCGAGCTGCACGAACCGCGATGAGCTGCTTTCAACCAGCTCGATGAGCCGCATCATGTCCAGAGAAAGATCCTTGTCGACGACCAGCTTTCCGGACGCCGCGAACCAGTCGCGGTCTTTTTTGATACGCACCTGCATCTGCGACTCCGCCGCCTGGCCGGCGACTTCGAAGCTTCGGCCCTGAGGCCAGTGAAGGATGACATCTTCCTGCTGAGCAACAGGATGAAGCTGTGTCGCCAGCTCGAGAGCTTCTTCGACGGTCGGGAAGTAGAACTCGTGCGAGCTTTCGACGTCTTCAACTTCGTCCTGTTCCTGCAGAACGGGACAGGCGGCGACCACCGCATTTCGTCGTTTCACTTCTTCCGCAAACTTTCGTTTTGCCGCGGTCTGCTTTCCGGCAATGTCGGCGAAAACGGTTTCGCCGCCGTCGCCCGGCCGCACGAACGGTCCAGCCTCGCCGAACGGTCGGACATGGAATTCCGCCCGGACGCCATCCTGAAAGGGCAGCAGATGAATGTGCGGCTGTGAGTCTGCATCGACAGATTCTGCCGCGTCGACGCCTCCGACTTCGGAATGAACCGGCATCAACGAAGCCAGCGGCTGCACGACTCCAAGCACTCGATCAAGGGCCGCTTCGGGGATCTCCAACTGGGTTCCGATAATCTCTTGCAGTTGCCGTTGCCGGTCGCTGAACATCAACAGCGTCAATCGATGCGGGCCGTCTTTGATGATCTGAAATTCGGCGTCCTTTGGTGGCTGATGATCGAAACGCAGCGTCAACCTCTTGCTCGACTCATCTTTCTGGACGATCAGGCGAGGCTCCTGGCGGACGAGTTCCACGGGAGTCGTGCGGTCACCTCCCTGGAAAATCAGCGGGTGCCCGACGAGTTTCTGCACCGCTGTCAACGGAAGGATGAAAGACACATCGCGATACCGTCGCCAGCCGCCGTAATCGATTCTTTCTTCGATGAGTCGGCAAATCTCTCGATCAACGTCTGTCAAATAACTGAAATCATCGCCGTCCCAATCCGCGTGCAGCCGCTTCAACGCGACGACCCGACCTTTCAACCAGCCGCCCTTCTTTGATGCTTTCTGGACAACGGGTTGCAGCTCGAAATCGGTTCCGTCTTCCACAAGAACGATCGACCAGATCAACCGCTCGATGGCGACTGATGATTCGGATCCGGCAACGGCGCCGCCGCTTGAACCAGCCAGAGATTCGAGTGCCGACAGAGAACGCTCCCACAGCTCCAACGGTTTGACCAGTTCGAGCAGACTGACTGCCTCGGTACTGCTCTTCTTCGAACCTTTGCTTCCGCCGAGCTTCAAGAATTCGTCGGCCATCCAGTCGAGCCCCAGCTGCCGGTACGACTTAGCCAGCTCTTTGTACTCTGCTTTTGAGACGGAGTTGTCGCCGGAAGAGTTCGTCCATTGCCAGAGCCAGCCCGCCATCAACGACACAATCGGAGCCTTGCATGTGGCCCAGCCGGAAAAATGACCGCCCACCGGTTTGGCCATGCACTCAGCGGCGTCCTCGAACAGGTCGACGGCACAACTGAAATGCGGATCCCATTGCGACTCCGCCGCAGCCAACAGTTCTTTGGCTCGAATTCGGCCGGCGACGCTCTGCTTACCGAGTTGCAGCGAAACATGGAGCACACCCGGAAATCCTCCGAGCGTGATCTTTCGTTTTCGTGTTTTCTTCTTGATCGCCTTCAGGCGTTCTTCGAAAAGCAAATCCGCCTCATCGTAGTTGCCGAGCAACGTCTCGATGCATCCGCGAATTTCCGAAAACTGACCACCGGTCAAATCGTCGATCGTTGCCAGCTCAGAGAGGTCGCCGCGTGCGACGCAGAGATCGACCCATGCATGGCGGAGTTCAGGCGTCAGCTCTTTCTGAGCGGCAGCAAACGGCGACAAAATTTCCAGCACAGCGTCCGAACCAACGCCTGTCTGAACAATGCTGACCGCATTAATTCGAAGCCAGAATTCCTGGAGAGTCGGATGCAGATTGCTGAACAGCTCCGCATCGTACGGGTCCAGGACAAGCGGGTACGAATCCGCATGCTGAGCAAGCCGAGTGAACGTTGCGGCATCGTTCCGATAAAACGCGATCCGCATGTCGCGTTCAAGCAGAACGGTTGAATCCTGAGTCCAATAGTAAGTCGGCGATGACGGCCGAACTTTCTGAACGGCAGTGGCGATCGCGTCAAACGTGTTCGTGCGCAGCGCGTCGTGAACAGCGACGCCAATGAACTCGTGCGAAATCTGATTTCCCAGGCCTGGCGATGTTTTCAGAATGCCGGCCTTTATGAGTCCCTGTGTCGCCTCGGCAGAATCTAGCGTGGTCAGCCGTTTGCCGGATTCGAGTTGCCACTTTGAAGCAGTCGACATCTTCACAAGCGTCGACTGACAGGTCGGCTGTAGACTCAAGGCCGTAATCTGCGCGAGGTGCTGAGCTGTTCGAGACAGGCTTGAGTATGTTTTCGCCAGCTGCGTCGACGAGGTCATGAGTTTTCTTCTGCAGGAGAATTGGCCGCGCACAACGTCCACGTCATGCGCGATCATCGGATTGCGAATCTCGCAGAAGATACATTGATTCAATGAGGATGTCTGCTTACCGATTAAAAAACAGACATCTCAAGTAACGATGAAAGTAGCGGAGTTTGGCGACTCGCTATTGACGGTTCGTCGTCATCGGCAACTTCGATGATCAGCCAGTTCCAACTTGACTGGCAGACCGACCGGCGACTACGGAAGGCTGTGCGGCTCCGACGAATTTCCGCTGCGAAACCCGCCCGAGATCGATTGCGGTTTTGTCGTCAATGCCACCGAATAGTGGGACTGCTCGGCAGTGATTTCTATCGTCGCATCGGTCGTGTTGAGGTGCCGATAGCGTTCGGGCAGATTCGATTCAGGAGTCGACGTGTCGGTTTCCGAAGAGCTCGGATTTCGATTACCCGAAACTTCCGACCACGACCGGACGGTCACCAGGTACAGGCCCGGTCGGAGTTCACCGTCAAGCGTCGCCACGCGGAAGTTTCCTTGCCCATCGGAAACCCCCATGGCGGAGTCGCCAGTACTCGCTCCGGTCAGTTGGACGAGGACTTCAGAAACCGGCTGACTGTCCAGAGTCACAACGCCGCGCATCGCCGTCTGTGACCAGGAACGAAGCCAACCGAAGGCGAGAAAGCCAGCGACGATGATAGCTGCTCCCCATTTGGCCGCTTGACGAGGATCGAGTTTTTCGATCGCGCTGGCCACGCCGTTCACGAAGTAGTACGGAGCAAACACGATCCACAGAATCCCCGTCGCTCGGCGCGTCGCCTTCGATTCTGCCGTGGCGGCGGCAGACGGACCTGCTGGCTCAGTGGCCTGGCAGTGGAACCCGACGGTCGCCGCCGTCGACCAATGCTCGGCCTCTTCCAGCCGTACGGGTGTATTTGCGAGAACCGATCCTTCGTCGGCCAGCTCCTGAATTGCCTGCCTCGGCAAAGGTCCGACTTCTTCGTCACCTCGTCTGATGAAAAACTGCGGAGCAAGCGGCACCACCCTCTCCGAAGAATCGTCAGCGGCGTCTTGAGCTACGTCGAAAGAATTCTCCTTCGGCGATTCTGCCTGCTCAGAATCGTGGTCCTCATTTGGCGACGTCTTACCTGAGCGACGACGATGCGGCACGAAATCGAGCGGCTCGTCTGGACCATCGTCGCACAGCAGACCATCGCCACCAGATTGAGGAAGCACGTCTCTGAGTGGTTGCCATGTTGTTTCATTTTCCCGCTGAACTTCGTCGTCGAGCCGCACTTCCCCGCGCCCGATCATCGTTTCGAGTTCGTCCCAGTCGAGCGGTCCAAGATTCATCCCACTCATTCTGACAACCCAGCGGCTCAGATGAGGAGCAACTGATTCCGCCTCGGCAGCGCGGTGTCCGGACGACGAATCCGAAGAGTCAGCGTCTTCACCGGTCAGCCGAAACTTAAGCAGAGCGATTCCCAGTTCGTCGCCAGCCGACAAGGTTGCTTCGTGAACCGTCTGGCCGTTGACCGTCACACCGCAGTCGACGAGCGCCACGACGTGAACTCCCTGTTCATCGAGCGTCAGCTCGCAATGAACGTCGGCGATGTTGGGACCTGTCAAGCAAATATCCGACTTCCATTCGGAACTGCCAACGAAAGTGGTTTCCCGATCGAGTGGAAACTGTTGTGAGCGATCAGCCGATTCTAGAATCATCGCCATGCTGCGCACCGATTCGTCAAATTCGAGGAGAATTTTAGGCTACTCGAAAGAAACGCCCTTCAATACGGCCCCGTCGTGACGATCGCTGACGGCCATCAGCACACCAAAATCCAGATTCTCGCTCAGAAATCGCACGCCACCGTCTGCAAACAAAACGTTTGCTCCGCCAGGATGCGCCGACATGATCGGCGTGTGAGCCCCTCCGGAAATAACAGTCGTATCGCCGGTAGCCGGCGCTGATCCATTGAGATTAACTCCGTAACGCACCGTCGTGATGTTGTAGACGTTGTGGCAGGAATTGGTTGGACCACCCGGCATGATCGCCGATGGATGATTGGTGCCCGCCCACGCGCTGCCGAAGTACGAACTGCGAATCGTTTCGTCAGTCACCAGCTCAACGACGGGTTGCCCGCTGCTGACATCGATGGTCGGGTACTGCGCGGATGATTGCTCGGCGACAAGAAGTGTGTTTGTGGTACCGTCTGAAATGTCGCGAAATGAAACCGACTCGTTTTCTAAGAGCAATCCATTGCGGCCGAGAATCGCCTGGCTGTTGTTACCGCACGTTCCGACCACTTCTGCGTCCTGGTTGACCGCTGTGCCGCGAAACGCCGCTCCGGAAATACCGACATAAGTTGTGGTCATTAAGTTGTGCGGCTGACTAGACGCGGCGGGGATGTACTCTGACATCGAAGCCGACGGGCACCAGTAAACGGCAACGTAAAGGTCGTCAAGAATCGGCCCATTCAGATTGCCGGACAAGTTGGTCGCCGCGATTCCGCCGGGAGCTTCATGGATGAGCCGCTTGTAAGCATTTCCCTGGTCGACCCATGGAAGGAGTGCGACAAAGAATGAGCTTCCACGAATTTCCGGATCGGCATTATTGCCATCAAGAGTCGGCGCATAAGCCGCTCCGATGGGAAACGATCCGTGGGTATCGTGATACTCGTGCAACGCCAGGCCAATTTGCTTGAGTCGATTCTTGCACTGAGTTCTTCTGGCCGCCTCGCGAGCATTCTGCACGGCGGGCAACAGCAACGACGCCAGCACAGAAATGATCGCGATCACGACCAGCAGTTCGATCAACGTGAATCCTCGACGACGTGCGGCCCTCATTTCGATTTCTCCCGGCGGTTGGTCCCGGTATCGAACGACCGAATGTGTGCCACTGGCAGAGCCAGTGGCACACGTCATTCATTGAGCATCCAGTTTCAGAACGGGATGACATCCGAAACTGAAGAAACGCAAACACGCCACGATGATCAACAAAAGATTCAAGTCGCCCCGAATCAGGCGAAAGCCCGAACATGACCGAACAGGTTCGCCGGGCATCTTCTGCTATTCGTCTTCCTTCGGAGGATCGATGCCGAAGTCCTGAATCGAGAGCAATGATCGGAATGGCAGGTTGCGTTCTGCAAAGTTGGCGGCTCCGCCCTGCATTCGGTCGCAGATTCCGACAACGCAGACGACTTCACCACCGAATTCCTGAATCCGTTCGCAGGCGAGAATTGAGCTGCCGCCCGTTGTGACGACATCATCGATCACGACGACTTTCATGCCGGGTTCGAGCGGACCTTCGATGTACTTCTGCAGGCCGTGGCCTTTGGCTTCTTTGCGAACCATGACGCCGATCAGTGATTGATCTCGCTCAGCGGCAACCGTCAGAACACCTCCGATAATCGGGTCAGCTCCGATCGACATTCCGCCGATGGCGTCGCATTCGACATCGCTCAACAGATCGAGCAGCCCTTCACTGACAAGTCGCAGCCCTTTGGCGTGCAGAGTGATCTGCTTGCCGTCCATGTAGTAAGTCGACTTTTTGCCGGATACGAGCGTAAAGTCGCCAAACTTCAGGGCTCGTTCATGAAACAGTCGAATGAGTTCTTCGCGGTCGAACATGCGTCTTGTCCTTCAGTAAAAGCTTCGTCCCAACTCGGGGCCTCATACTGAAATGCTCGGCCGCTGACAACTGTCACGGTTTCGACCACGGCGCGTAGATCAGGCTCTACCTCCAAGCCTGACGCAATTTTCCTTAGCAACCACGAAAGACACTAAATACACGAAAACGTTTTCGTGGCAGACAATTCAAGTTTGACTCAAAACAGTGAATCATCAATTCGATTTCGTTTGTTTCGTGTCTTTCGTGGTTGTTAATTCTTCGCGACGACTCCGTCCGGCAAAGCCTGACATACGCCTCTTCAGACCTTCTTCAGAAAGCTGAGTCGTCCGGTCGGAATCCACTCGGCGACGATGATGTTGCCATCGTGGTCAAAACACGCGTCGTGTGGATGGATAAAGCGGCCTTGCTGGAATCTCTTCGGCTGGCTGCGAAGTTTGAAGTTGTCAGCGAGGACTTCTTTCGTCCAGTTTTCATCGTAACCAAGGTGCGTGATCACTTTGTTATTCTTGTCAAACAGCGTGATTCTCGCGTGAAGATCCGGACAGAGCAGTACGTCGCCCTGGATATCGATGTCAGCCGGAAACGCGAGTCCGTTCACAATGCGGGTCAGTTTTCCGTCGAGCGAAAAATACTGCAGCCGAGCATTGGCTCGATCACAAACCGCGATCTCCGGTTCTCCGTCACCACGTTCGTCCAGCCACAGCCCGTGCGGCGTTCGCATCTTGCCAGGCTCCGTCCCGCCGCCGCCCCACGTTCGAACCCAGTTGTCGTTCTTGTCGTACTGATGGATGAAGTTTGAACCGTACCCGTCGGCCATGTAAAAGCCACCGTCCGGGGCAAAGCAAATGTTTGTGGGTGCGAACGGCGTTTTCTTACCGTTGTACTTTCCGGATTCGACGGGGAATTCTTTCCGCCAGACTTCTTCCCCCTTCAACGTGGTCTTGCAGAAGTAACTCTTTCGGACGCACGACAGATAAAGAAACTCTTCGCCACCGTCGCGGCGAATGTCGACACCGTGTCCCGCTCCGTGGTGCTCTTTTCCGAATGATCGAACGCACTTTCCGTCACGATCAAAAACGACGATGGCGTCGCAAACCGTCTTCGATTTCGACCGATGTGTGATGTAAATCAGACCTTCGGAGTCCACCGCCGTTCCGTGAGTGTCCTGCCACTTGACCGAGTCCGGCACTTCGCCCCAGTCGTGATGGCACTCGTAAACGAAGTCGCCTTCTCCGACGATGGCCAGTTTCGAACCAGCTTTGTCGGTGGCGTTAAGAAATACGGGCGCAACCGCGGAAGCGACTGCCGCGGTACCTGCTGTCTTCAGAAAAGTGCGTCGGTCGGTTGAGCGACTCATGAGTCTTCCTTTGAGAAATCGGATCTACATGGTGATGCACTTCTGGAAGCCGCAAAAAGGCACAAAACTCGCAAAAACAAACTCAGTTCACACTGCCAGACCACAGAGAACCGGCGTGTGACTGCATCAACTGTTTTTTGTGCTGTCTTGCGGCCGCCCCTCAGAATGTACTCACACTGGGTTATCAGATTTACTTTGCAACCTTCGCCATCAGTTCTTGAAGAACGGCTTCGATCTTGTCGGACGCTTCGATCTCAAGGTTGTTTGTACCCATCCACGTTTCGTAGCCGCCGAGTTCGTGCTGACGCGGCGTCGGCAGGTAGCCGTAGTGGCCGTTGGCAAGTTCCATCGTGAAGGATGGTTTGAGCGGGCTTTGTTTTTTCAACCGCAAGCCGATTTCGGTGAAGACTTCGCACGGAATCGAAGTCACACCGACATCGCCGACTCGGACGGCTTGCAGAACGATCGCTTCCGTTCCGGAGTGTTCGTGAAGCGCCAACGTGCGGTCAGCGTAGGCCTTAGCCCGCATGGGCAGGTTCTTCTCGTCAGGTTCGGCGAGAAACTGATTAGCTCGGGCGACCTCCTCCGGAGTTGGTTTACGAACCTTCAACGTCAGCTCCTGCTGAGCCATCGCCAGCGGAACGGACCGCTGGTACTTCACAGCGGGCATGGCTTCGACAATCCGCTCAACGACAAGTCCAGCAACCTTCCGAATTCGCACGAAGGGTGCTGCCCGCGGCTGAGGATTTGTGAAGTTGATGTTGTTGACATCGGCGCTCGTTCCGTTGGAGAGAATTCCGACGAACGGCGGCAGAGTGTCTCGTTGCTCGTCTGGAAAAAGTTTCGCCTGCAACTGCTTTGCAAACTCGCCGAAGTAATCCGACGAAACTCCGCCACCCGGCACGCCCCCCACATAGTGAAGCGAGTAATTTGCCAGCAGCGCGATGGGCCGCCCTTCGTGAGTCCTCACTGAAAGAAAGACGACTTCCGGATCAGTCGGCCCTGCAGGACGATCGAGCAGGCCTCGACCGCGTGGCGGGTTCATGCGAACGATGTCCGTCGTTTCTCCAAACGGATTGGGGACGATGCCGCCTTCCTTCATGAACCAGCGGCGGTTGTGAACCTCTTCGGGGACCTGACAGGTGCCCCAGCCAAGCTCGGCCGGTGCGAGGTTATCAGTCGCCTGCTGAAGTGCTGAGACGATCCCGCGAGTCATCTGCTCAACATAGTCGGCAGGAGCCTCGACGTTGCGGCCGGGTTTGACCCGCGGCGCCGAGTGAGTGTGCGTGGCGGCCGTAAGAATATGGTCAGCCGGTATGCCGCAGACTTCGGCCGCTCGGCGCTTCGCTTCGTCAAACAACGTTCGCTGAACCAGGCAACTGTCGACCGTCACAAACGCCAGTCGAGTTTCGCCGTTATCGAGCACCAGCGCCCGAGCGTTCAAACGATCCCAGGCATGGCCGGCCAGACGCTTGCTGAAAGAACCGATCAACTCGACCGGCCACTTCTGCGGCGTGATATCGGCAGTCGCCGCTCCGGCTTTCAATGGGAACTTCGTATCGGCTGCCGTGGCAATCGTACCGGAAATAGCCAGCCCAATAATTATCAGCGTCATTGCAATTCGAGAATGCACGTTTAACTCCTTTTGTAGCTTTGTCATTGAGCGACGAATCAGGCTTGAGAGTCCGCTTCGACTTTGCGGTAGAAATACTTGCGAACGAGTTCCTGCGGCGGAGCGGGTGTTGCCAGCGTCGCGAGGTAGGTCACCGTGAAGGAGACGAACAGGCCGATGATAATCGGGTCGAAATCCATCAATCGGTACGGGCGGAAGAACGAGTCGTTCACGAACGCTCCGGTCACGTACATCGAAAAGTGCGCTGAGAATCCGGCGAGCATTCCGATCGTGCTGCCCTGGACGTTGGACCTCGGCCAGTACAGGAGAAACACGACCGGAGCCAGGAAGCACGCCGCCAGTCCGCTGCCGACATAAACGATGATGTCCTGCAGGAAGTCGGGCGGGTTGACCGCGACGATCATCGCGGCCGAGCCGACGATCAGCGTGCAGAGATAACTCAGCTTTTTGATCGTTCCTTCGCTGGCGTCGGGGTTGACGTTTCGCTGGTAGATGTCGCGAACCATCGCCGACGAGATCATCAGCAGAAAACTGTCGACCGTTGACATGACCGCTGCAAACGGAGCGGCAATCAACAATCCGCCGAGCCACGCCGCTCCGATGCCGTTCGTCAGGTAGACGGCAATTTCCGGCATGATCCGGTCTGGTTCGGCTTCCATACCCGGTACGAGAACTCGGGCACAGCAGAAGATAAAGACCAGCGGCACGTAGATGCAGGTGTAGTAAAGGGCGACCGTGAAGATCGCTCGCCGCAAGGTCATCGTATCTTTAAAGGCCATCAGCCGTACCATGTTACTCGGCTGGCCGGATCCGGAAATCGCCCACATGAAAAAGAACGAAATCGCAACACTGAGCGAAAGAAAGCCGACCGAGTCAGTGGCGCTTGGACCCGGGCCCGTGACGTAAACTCCCGGAGTGTCGGCTCCGTAAGCGTAAGAAACGGACCGCATCGAGACGTTGGTTGCGGTGAGCCCACCGTGGGCATTGCTGTGAAGGTACTCGCCCGATGGCTTCTGGATGACTGCGATTGTCACTTCAGAACCATCTGCCGGCATCGTTTGATCGCTGGCAACCTGAAAAGTGCGTTCGTTAACCGGAGAGTCGTTTTCGATATGCAGGACATCGCCACGCTTGAACGTGGTTCCGCCAGTTGCCGAGCTGGGTGCCAGCGTTACCGTGCCGTATTTTTCATCACGGCCTTGAAATTCGGTAACCGACAATCCATCAAAGAATGTCACCGGCGTCTCGCCAGCGAGGATTCGTTCGACTTCAGATGGAGTTGTGATTTCAAGCAACTCAATCGCGTGAACTTCAGACGCGCCCGCTGGCACTGCGAAAAATTTGGCAACACGGAACACCCGGTCCAGTTCGGAAGTCTCAAGTATCAACCACTGATCCTTGTCGAGGCGCATCGGCTCACTCTGTGGGTTCTCTGCCGCGACGGTGGCGTAACCACGGCGAGGAGGTGTCATCTTTGACATTTCCTGCGTGGCACGGTCGAGGCCACCGACGGCGCTGATTGCCAGCGGGAGGAGGATCAGAACTCCGATGACCATCACGACGCCCTGCATGACGTCGGTCCAGACGACTGCGTGGAATCCTCCGTAAGTTGTGTAAGCAATCACGGCGACGCCGAAGAACAACAGGCATACGAGGTACTGACTGTCGGAGCCGAAGAAGCCGACTCCGGAGGTCCACTCGGCGACGGACAATGAAAAGCTCTTGAAGATTTCGACGTCGTTCAGCAGCACTTTCAGAATCAATGCTCCGGCCTTGAACTGAGCGACCAGATTGAACGACATGAAAAAGACGATCAGTACGACCGTCAGCAGGCCGAAGCGTGCGCTGTTGAAGCGGTCTCGCAGAACGTCAGGGATGGTGATCGCTCCGGAAGATCGCGCGACCTGGTTGAGTCGTTTTCCGATCAGACCCATCGTGCAGATCGGCACGACCATGTAGCTGCCGATCCACAAGGCGAGCACCCAACCGTGCGTGTAGATCTTGGCGGGGAAGCCGGTGAACGATCCGCCCGAGGAACTGGTCGCGGCAAACGTCAGAGCAAACGCCCAGACGCCCAGGCCGCGACTGCCCAGGAAGTATTCGCTCATGAAGCTCTTGGACTTGAGCAGGCGATTCGACAACGCCGCGATTCCAAAGACCGCCAGCGTGTAAATCATAAAAGTGATGAGAGCGGCGTTTGAGCCTTCTGCCAGCAGGAAGGAAGTGGTCATTAGACGCTCTCCTTCGCTGCTGCGTCGCCGGTTGCTGATTCGCTGCCGGCACCGCCAGCTTCGGCGCGTTCTTCCGGAGCAACGCCGAGGTCGTCATTTTTGATATAGCGGAAGCAGAGCCATGTTGTGATCACGTCAGCGACCAACCACGGACAAACGATTCCCCAGAAGATCCAGGTCGGCATGCCAAAGATGGTCGGTACGTTTCCGGGAACAATCTCGTGTCCGTAACCCATCATGTACGAAACGGGCACGGCCCAGATAAAGCAGAGAAACCACAGGCCGAATATGACGATCGCTTCGCGCCGGGAATTTAGAAAGACCGGGTCGAGTTCGAATTCGTCCGAACTCGGGGGAGAGGTAGACGCCATCACGGCTCCTGTTCTGCTGCGGGCTGATTAGTTCGGCAGTGGTGAGTGGTGATCCTCTCGGAACTGCGACCAACTGACTGGCGGGCACAAATCCGAGAGATTCAGTGTATCCTTCCTGGGAAACGGATCAAAACCAGTCGATACGACCCCAGCCTTGCGAAAGCCACCAGTAGAAATGGTAAACTGGTGGAACGTGCAAATTCGGCTGCCGATACACTCCTGAATGCACGCCCCACCCCGACGACTTCAACTGTCCCCGTTACTCTGCCGAGTTCATTCACAAACGCCTGAATGATCACCCGTCAGAATCGTTCCCTCCCGAGCGACCCGTCATCATGACGCAAGTCCACCTCAAAGTTCGCTGCCCGCATTGCCGCTTCCGCTTTAAGGTCGAGCAGAAGTACGCCGGTCGCATTGCGCGTTGCCCGAGGGCCGAGTGCGACGGCAAGTTGAGGATTCCTGACACGCAACCGGTGCCTCGCGTTTCCGACAAAGAGCCGGCATCTCAAACGGTAGCGTCCAAAGGAACTCGCTCCCGAAGCAACTCCTCGAAAGTAACCCGAAGCGTGAGCGAGGGACCGGAAGGCCAACCGCCCAGTGCAGCCCCTCGCTCACGCGTCGGGTTACCAGCCGCCCGTGATCGCAAACCACAACCCGAAGAGCGTTACACACGCCGAGCAAAACAAAATCGTCGACGAAAGACCGCTCCGTCGAAGCCGCGGCTTCCGATTTGGCAAATCGCCATTGGCACTGTCGGGCTTCTTCTGGCCGTGCTGGCAATTCTGTTCGCTCCAAACGGCGATACGAATTCGCAGAACGAAGTTGCCGCCGGAGTCAAAAGTCAGGTCGCCGCCGCTCCGGCCCTTGACGTCTTCAAAGAAAAGCTCCATCCGTTTGTGACGAAGTACTGCGCCGACTGTCACAACGCAGACGATCCGGAAGCCGGCATCGACTTCGCCACCTTCCCCACCGAAGCCAGCATGCTGACAGGGCACGGTCGAAAGTCCTGGGAAAAAATTCTGAGCATGCTCGAAATCGGAGCCATGCCGCCAGCCGACATGGAGCAACCGCCCGCCGAACTTCGAAACGAGCTGACCGCGTGGCTGGAGGACAAACTATTCAACCTGGACTGCGACCTCATCGACGACCCCGGCCGTGTGACGGTGCGACGTCTCAACCGCGTCGAGTATCGCAACACGATTCGCGACTTGCTGGCCGTCGACTTCGACCCGAGAAAGAACTTTCCGTCAGACGACGTCGGTTACGGATTCGACAATATCGGCGACGTGCTGTCGTTGTCGCCTTTGCTGATGGAAAAGTATCTCGACGCGGCCGAGACGATCACTGGCGACGCGATTCCCGTCATGACGCCAGGCGACCTTCGCACGACGGTTGACTCCCAGCGGTTGAACTCGAAACCTCGCGTCGGTGAGCAAGGCGGGTTCCTGACGTTGGCCAGTCGGACGGATGTCTGGACGGACTTCGATGCTCCGCAGGACGGTGAATATGAAATCGACGTGCGTGCAAAAGCGAAGCAGTTCGGCAAAGAACTCGCAAAGATGGAACTTCGAGTCGATGGCAAAGTCGTTCGCACTTTCGACGTGAAGGGCGAAATGAAACCGGACGACTATGTTCACAAAATGCGACTGGAATCCGGCCGCCGGAAAATCCTGGTGACATTTACCAATGACAAGTGGGTAGAGAACGTTGGCGACCGAAATCTGTACGTCGGACGTTTTGCCATCACGCGTCCGGCTGACAAGTCGAAGCTGAACGAAGTCATCCGAGATTGGCCGGAGCAGGGCAGTGGCACTCGTAAAGCGGCAACGGCAGTCTTGACGCCGTTGATCAAGCGGGCCTTCCGTGGCCCCGTTTCCGAAACCGAAGTCAGCCGGTTCGTCGACATCGTGGAAATAGCGACGAACGACGGCGAACTGTTCGAGCAGGGAATTCAGTTCGCCGTCCAGGCAGTTCTTGTGTCGCCGAGATTTCTCTTCCGAATCGAAACCGACGGTCGACCCGACGACCCGATGACCGAGCGACCTGTCACTGACTACGAACTCGCGTCGCGGCTCTCGTACTTCCTGTGGAGCAGCATGCCGGATGAAGAACTCTTTCGATTGGCCGAGCGTGGCGAGCTTCGCGACGCGGACGTGTTGAAGCGTCAGGTGATGCGAATGCTTAATGACTCGAAGTCACGAGCGATCGTTGACAACTTCGCCGGGCAGTGGCTGAACCTGCAGATGCTCGACGAAATGGTGCCGGACCCGGATGTGTTTCCTGATTTCGACGTCGCCCTTCGAGACGCCATGAAACAGGAATCGTTGCTGCTCTTTGAGACGATCATGCGGGAAGACCGCAGCCTGCTGGAATTCCTCGACGCCGACTTCACCTTCATGAACGCCCGCCTGGCAAAGCACTACGGCCGGGACGGTGTCAAAGGCGAGGAATTTCAGAAAGTGTCGCTGGATCAGGGCCGGCGAGCCGGCATCCTGACGCACGCCAGCATCCTGACACTGACCAGCAACCCGGAACGCACGTCGCCGGTCAAACGCGGTAAGTGGATCATGGAGAACATCCTCGGGGAAGCTCCACCGCCTCCGCCGCCGGGAGTTCCCGAACTGGAAGAAACGGCTAAGAACAATCCGCGCTTTACACTGCGTGAGCAACTGAAAATTCACCGAGCCGATCCCGGCTGCGCGTCGTGCCACAAAACGATGGATGTCCTGGGATTCGGGTTTGAGAACTTCGACGCGACTGGTCGATGGAGAGACAAGGATGGCGACAACGACATCGATCCGTCGGGCAAATTACCAGCCGGTGACACGTTTGCCGGTGCGGCCGAACTTGTCGGTCTGCTGAAGAATCGACGAGCGGACTTCGCTCGATGCCTGTCTGAAAAAATGCTGACCTACGCACTCGGACGCGGTCTTGAGTATTATGATCGCTGTGCGACAGACGAAATTCTTCAACGGCTCAACACAAACAATTATCGATTCTCGGAACTGGTGCTCGGAATTGTGACCAGCAAACCGTTTCAGAAACGCCGCGGAGATGGAGAACGAAAATGACAGCTCACATTCGCAAACTGAATCAACTTTCCCGTCGCACCGTCCTCAAAGGAGTCGGCGCGACGATGGGCCTTCCACTGCTGGAAGGAATGTTGTCGAACGATGGCCTGGCCGCAGGAGCGTCCAGCGTCGCACCGCTCCGCACGGCGTACGTCTTCTTCCCCAATGGCGCGATCATGCCGGAATGGACTCCGAAGGCCGAGGGTGAGAACTTCGAATTCTCGAAAACGCTGAAGCCTCTGGAGTCGTTCAGAAACAACCTGAATGTCATCAGCGGACTCGCCCAGGACAACGGTCGTGCCAAAGGCGACGGCCCCGGCGACCACGCTCGCTCGGCGTCGACATTCCTGACCGGAGCACACCCGATCAAAACCGCCGGAGCGGATATCAAAGTGGGTATCTCCGCTGACCAGTTCGCAGCTCAGCAGATCGGGAAAGCAACACGACTACCGTCGCTGGAAGTCGGACTGGAATCCGGTCGGACTGCCGGCAATTGCGATTCCGGTTACAGCTGTGCGTACTCGTCGACCGTCAGCTGGAAGACCGAGCACACGCCCATGCCAGTCGAGGTCAATCCGAAGCTGGTCTTCGACCGCCTCTTCAGTTCCTCGAATGGTTCGCCTCAGGAACGAGCGAAGCGGGCAAAGTATCGTCGGAGCATTTTGGATGTCGTCGCGGGAGATGCTCAACGCTTGAGCAAGAGCCTCGGCAAGACCGACCGTCGCAAGATCGACGAATACTTCACCAGCGTCCGCGAGATCGAACAACGCATCGGCCAGGCGGAGCAGTCTGCAAAACTTGAAACGCCCGACTTCGAGATCCCGGATGGCATTCCCAAGGACCTCGCCGAACATTCACGGCTGATGTACGACCTCATGTTGCTGGCATTCCGCACGGACAGCACGCGCATTGCGACGATGATGCTGGCAACCGAGGGCAGCAACCGCAGCTACCCGACGGTTGGTGTCAACAGCGGTCACCATTCACTGTCGCACCACCGCGACGACAAGAACAAGGTTGCCGATCTTCAAAAAATCGACACGTTCCACGTCACGCAGTTTGCTTACTTCCTGAAGCGGCTCAGCGAGACGAAAGACGGCAACGGATCTCTGCTGGATCACTCGATGATCGTGCTCGGCAGCGGGCTGGGAGACGGCAACCGTCATCGTCACGACGAGCTGCCGATCGTTGTCGCCGGCGGCGCTTCAGGAACGGTCAAGAACGGCCAACACATCCGTCTCAAAGATGAAACGCCGTTGAACAACCTGTTCCTGTCCATGTTCCATCGGACCGGCGTTAAGACAGACTCCTTCGGCGACAGCAACGGCCTGCTGAAAGAGATCGACGCCTAAGGCCCCTCGAATGAAACGCGTCTGACGGCACGAGACGTAGGGTATGTCAAGCGCAGCGCCGGCG